>ERZ1066138.294-NODE-294-length-16900-cov-9.904185_pt1 | contig 16900 bp, 15 predicted proteins | sample MGYA00382785_ERZ1066138 | MGnify/ENA primary metagenome ERZ1066138 (study PRJEB33369, sample SAMEA5778368) | biofilm metagenome | biome: Industrial cooling water; feature: Water cooling tower basin; material: Biofilm | place: United Arab Emirates | collected... | reverse complement strand
CATCACCAACCTGCTGGCCGCGCCGATCGAGCTGCCGCGCGTCAAGCTCAGCTGCAACTGGATGGCGGCCTGCGGCGAGCCCGGCGAGGATGCGGCGCTGTACGACACCGTGCGCGCGGTCGGGCTGGAGCTGTGCCCGGCGCTGGGCATCAGCGTGCCGGTCGGCAAGGACAGCCTGTCGATGCGCACGCGCTGGAGCGAGGGCGGCGCGGCGAAGCAGGTCACCGCGCCGGTCTCGCTGATCGTCAGTGCCTTCGCGACGCTGCAGAGCGTGCAGGGCATGCTGACGCCGCAGCTCCATCCCGGCGACACGACGCTGATCCTCATCGACCTGGGGCAGGGCAAGAACCGCCTCGCCGGCTCCATCCTCGCGCAGACGCTGAACCAGGTCGGCGACACGGTGCCCGACCTCGACGACCCCGAGCTGCTGAAGAAGCTGGTCGCCGCCATCAACCGCCTGCGCGCCGATGGCAGGTTGCTGGCCTACCACGACCGCTCCGACGGCGGCCTGTGGGCCAGTGTCTGCGAGATGGCCTTCGCCGGCCACCTGGGCGTGTCGCTCAACGTCGACCTCCTGTGTGCCGAGGGCGATGGCATCGCCGACAGCCGCATGGACTGGGGCGATGCGAAGAACTGGACCGGCCAGACCGCCGAGCGCCGCAACGAGCTGACGTTGAAGGCGCTGTTCGCCGAGGAGCTGGGCGCCGTGATCCAGGTCCGTACGGCCGAGCGCGACGCGGTGCTGCAGACCCTGCGCGAAGCGGGTCTCGGCAAGCACAGCCACGTGATCGGCAAGCCCAACGACCGCGGCGTCGTCGAGGTCTGGCGCGACACCAAGGCCGTGTTCAGCGCCCCCCTGCGCGAGCTGCACCAGACCTGGGACGAGGTCAGCTGGCGCATCGCCCGGCTGCGCGACCACCCGGCCTGTGCCGACGCCGAGCATGCCGCCGCCGGCGACCCGGCCGACACCGGCCTCGTCGTCGCTCCGAGCTTCGATGCGGCCGAGAACGTCGCCGAGCCCTACCTGAACCTGAAGCGGCCCAAGCTCGCGATCCTGCGCGAGCAGGGCGTCAACTCCCACCTCGAGATGGCCTACGCGATGGACGCGGCAGGCTTCGAGACCTACGACGTCCACATGAGCGACCTGCAGGCCGGCCGCGCGCGGCTGGACCAGTTCCAGGGCTTCGTCGCCTGCGGCGGCTTCAGCTACGGCGACACGCTCGGCGCCGGCGAGGGCTGGGCGCGCTCGGTGCTGTTCAATCCGGCGCTGGCCGAAGCCTTCGCGGCCTTCTTCGCGCGCCCCGAGGTCTTCGCGCTCGGCGTGTGCAACGGTTGCCAGATGATGGCCGCGCTGTCGCCGATCATCCCCGGCGCCCAGGCCTGGCCCAAGTTCACGCGCAACAAGAGCGAGCAGTTCGAGGCGCGGCTGAGCCAGGTCGAGGTGCTGGACTCGCCGTCGATCTTCTTCACCGGCATGGCCGGCAGCCGGCTGCCGATCGCGGTGGCGCATGGGGAGGGCTATGCCGACTTCTCGCAGCGCGGTGACCCCAAGGCCGTGCAGCGCGCGATGCGCTTCGTCGACCACGCCGGCCGCGCCACCGAGGCCTACCCGGCCAACCCGAACGGCAGCCCCGAGGGTCTGACCGCGGTGACCACCGCCGACGGCCGCTTCACGGTGCTGATGCCGCACCCCGAGCGGGTGTTCCGCAACGCGCAGCTGAGCTGGACGAGCGGCGACATCGCCGCGCCCAGCCCCTGGGCGCGGATGTTCGGCAACGCGCGGCGCTGGGTCGGCTGAGGCTCACTCCGACGCGCCGAGCGCCAGCTCCTGGCGTCGCGTCTGGCCGGCACGCCACAGCGTCAGCGTCACGCGCTCGCCGGCCTGGTAGCGCTCCAACTGCGCGAGCATGGCGTCGAAGTCCTCGACCGGCTCGCCGTTCACGGCCGTGATCACGTCGCCGGCGCGGATGCTGCCGTCGGCCTGGCGCACGAAGGCCGCCAGCCCGGCGCGCGCCGCCGGCCCGCCGGGGGCCACGCGCGCCAGTGCCACGCCGCGCGGCAGGTCGAGCGCGCGGCCGAGCTGGGCTGGTGCGGCCGTCACGCCGAGCGCCGGGCGCACGAGCTTGCCGTCGCGGATCAGCCTCGGCACGATGCGGTTGACCTCGTCGACGGGGATCGCGAAGCCGATGCCGGCGCTCGCGCCGCTGGTGCTGAAGATCGCGGTGTTGACGCCGATCAGCCGGCCTGCCGAGTCGAGCAGCGGCCCGCCCGAGTTGCCGGGGTTGATCGCGGCGTCGGTCTGGATCGCGCCGCGGATAGGCCGGCGCGTCACCGATTCGATCTCGCGGTTGAGGGCGCTGACGATGCCGCGCGTGAGCGTCTGGTCCAGGCCGAAGGGGTTGCCGATCGCGTAGACCTGCTGGCCGACCTGCAGGTCGCGGCTGCGACCCAGCGGGATCGGCGGCAGCTTCTCGCGCGGCGCGTCGATGCGCAGCACCGCGAGGTCGCGGTCCGGGAACGCGCCGACCAGCTCGGCCGGCCAGCTGCTCTGGTCCGCGAGCGTCACGCGCGCCGCGTTGCCGCCCTGGATGACGTGGAAGTTGGTGACGACATGGCCGCGCTCGTCCCAGACGAAGCCGCTGCCGGTGCCGCGCGGCACCTGGCTCACGTCGGTCGAGAACAGCTCGCGGCCGACCGCCAGCGTGGTGATGTGCACCACCGAAGGCGAGACGGTCCTGAACACGTCGATGTGCTGGCGTTCCTCGGCCAGCAGCGGCCCGCGCGGCGCGACGCTGCGCGGCTGGGCGTCGGGGCGGGGCTCGGGCCGTGCGCTGGCGGCGGTGGCGATCAGGGCCGCGGCCCCGAGGGCCAGGGCGAGCAGGCCGGCGGCGCTGGCGGGGGTCGGTTGGGTCAGACTCATCGTGGGTGGGTGTGAAGTCTCGGGGGGGGGCTCGGCGTGGGGCCATGCGCTATCGTCGCGCGATGCCCGCCGCCTTGCCGCTGCGCCACGACCGCCTCGATGCGCTGCGCGGCGTGGCGATCGTCTGGATGACGGCATTTCATCTCGGGTTCGACCTGGCCTATTTCAAGCTGATCGAGGCCGACTTCTACCGCGACCCACTGTGGACCCTGCAGCGCACGGCGATCGTTTCGCTGTTCCTGTTCTGCGCCGGCTTCGGACAGGCGGTCGCGGTGGCGCAGGGTCAGAGCTGGCCGCGCTTCGGGCGGCGCTGGTGGCAGGTGGCGGCCTGCGCACTGCTGGTGAGTGCCGGCAGCGCGCTGATGTTCCCCGGCAGCTGGATCAGCTTCGGCATCCTGCACGGCATCGCCGTGATGCTGATCGTCGGCCGCCTCACGGCCGGCTGGGGGCGCTGGCTGTGGCCGCTGGGCCTGGCGGCGATGACGCTGCCGCAGTGGGTCGCGCACCCCTTCTTCGACAGCCGGGCGACCAACTGGATCGGCCTGGTGACGCACAAGCCGGTCACCGAGGACTACGTGCCGCTGCTGCCCTGGCTGGGCGTGCTGTGGTGGGGGCTGGCGGCGGGGCGCTGGGTGCAGGCGCAGCGCCCGCACTGGCTGGCCGGTGGGCTGCCGGGCGCGATCGCGCCGCTCGCGGTGTTGGGGCGGTGGAGCCTGAGCTACTACATGCTGCACCAGCCGGTGCTGATCGGCGCGCTGCTGGCCTGGCAGGCGCTGCGCTGACGCGGCATGCAAAAGGCGCCCGCGAGGGCGCCTGATGGGGGAGGGACCGTGGCACGGGCCTCAGTTGAACTTGTAGTCGGTCTTGGCCTTGGCCTTGAGCTGCTCGCGGAAGGCGGCGAGCTTTTGCTGCGCGACATTCTGCTGGATCTGCGGCTTGAGCTCGTCGAGCGTCGGCAGCTGCGCGTCCCGGATGTCCTCGACCTTCAGAATGTGCCAGCCGAACTGGCTCTGGACCGGTGCGGTGCTCATCTCGCCCTTGCCGAGCTTGGTCATGGCCTGCGAGAACTCGGCGACGTAGCTGCCGGCGTTGGCCCAGTCGAGGTCGCCGCCGTTGGGGCCCGACCCCGGGTCCTTGCTGGCGGTCTTGGCGGTCTCGGCGAAATCGGCGCCGCCTTGGATCTTGACGATCAGCGCCTTGGCCTCGTCCTCGGTCTCGACCAGGATGTGGCGGGTCTTGTATTCCTTGCCGCCGGCCTGCGCGGCGAACTTGTCGTACTCGGCGCGGATCTCGGCGTCACTGACAGGGTTCTTGGTCTCGAAGTCCTTGTAGAGCTCGCGCAGCAGGATGCTCTGGCGGGCGTTCTCCATCTGCTGCTTGTAGGACGCGCTGGCCGGCAGGCCGAGCTTCTCGGCCTCCTGGATGAAGATCTCGCGCAGCACCACCTCGTCGCGGATCTGGCGCTCGGCGTCGGGCGGCAGCTGCTGGCCCTGGCTCTGCGCCTGCTGCGTCACCTGCGCGAGCAGCGCGTCGTAGCGCGCCTTCGGCACCGGCTTGCCGTTGACGATGGCGATGTTCTGCGCCGCGGCCGGGGCCGGGGCGAGCAGGGCGGCGGCCAGCGCGACGGACGACAGGCGGGCGGCAAGGTGGAACGGCTTCATGGGATCACGACCTCGTGGCAGTGCGGGTGGGGAAGAACGGGGGGCCGGCCGCCGGGCTCAGGCCTCGGGGCGCGACGCTTCGGCGGGGGCCAGCGTGGTCAGCGCCAGCGCGTGGATACCGCTCGGCATCCAGGGGCCGAGGGCATCATACACAAGGCGATGACGCGCCAGCCGCGTCAGCCCCTCGAAGCCGCCGGCGACGATGCGCACGCTGAAATGGCGCCCTTCGCGGGCGCCGGCGTGGCCGGCGTGCAGGTGGCTGTCGTCGCGGACCTCGATCGACGCGGGTTGCAGCGCGGCGCGCAGCGCAGCCTCGACCTCGGCCGCGCTTGGCGCGTGGCGGGGCGGCTCACTCATCCTCGGCCTTCATGTGGCGGCTCAGGTACAGGCCCTGCGCCAGCGTGAACAGCAGCATCAGCCCGAGGCTGCCGAAGAGCTTGAAGTTGACCCAGGCGTCGGTCGAGAAGCTGTAGGCCACGTACAGGTTCAGCAGCCCCATGAAGGCGAAGAACGAGATCCACATCAGGTTCAGCGTCCGCCACACCGGCGCCGGCAGTTCGAGCTGGCCGCCCATCAGCACCTTCAGCAGGTTCTTGCCGAACATCGCCTGGCTGAGCCAGAAGGCCAGCCCCATCGCCCAGTACAGCACGCTGGGCTTCCACTTGATGAAGGTCTCGTTCTGGAACCATACCGTTGCGCCGCCGAGCAGCGTGACGAGCCCGAGGCTCACCCACAGCATGGTGTCGATCTTCTTGCGCCGCGCCAGCAGCCAGCCGATCTGCCCGAAGGTCGCCACGATCACCACCAGGGTGGCCAGCAGCACCGGCGCGACACTCGCGGTGACCGTGCCGCCGGCGACCAGCGCGCCGAAGTGCTCGGTCGCGAAGGCGGCGGCTTCGTCGGGCCGGCCTTCGGCGATCTTGAAGACCACGAAGAACAGGACGATCGGCAGGAAATCGAACAGCAGCTTCATCGGCAGGGTGGGCCAAGCGCCCGGCAGGGCAATGCAATGATTGTCCCCTGCCGCGCCGGCCCCCGCCGGCCCGGGGGCTCAGGGCTTGGGCTCGAAGCTCAGCGAAGCCGAGTTGATGCAGTAGCGCTCGCCGGTCGGTGCCGGGCCGTCCGGGAAGACGTGGCCGAGGTGGGCGCCGCAGTCGATGCAGCGCACCTCGACGCGCACCATGCCGTGGCTGCGGTCCATCACGCGCTCGATGATCTCGCCGCGCAGCGGCCGGGCGTAGCTCGGCCAGCCGCAGCCGGCGTCGAACTTGCTGCTCGATTCGAACAGCGGCGCATGGCAGCCGACGCAGTGGTAGACGCCGTCCTGCCAGTGGTCCCAGAACTTGCCGGTGAAGGCACGCTCGGTGGCGGCGTGGCGGGTGACCTCGAACTGCATCGGGTCGAGCTGGGCGCGCCACTCGGCCTCGGTCTTGGTGACCTTGCGGGGCTGGTCGTCGGTGGTCTTCATGATGAACAGGACACCTCGAGTCGTTGCGCCCAGTCGGGCGGGAAGTCGGCGTAGGCCGCGTGCTCGGGTTGTTCGTCGTAGGGACGCTGCAGAACTTTCAGCAGGCGCGCGGTTTCGCCGAAGTCGCCGCCCTCGGCGGCGCGGATCGCCTGCTCGGCGAGGTGGTTGCGCAGCACGAACTTCGGGTTGACGCGCTTCATCCGCGCGGCCCGCTCGGCGTCGACGCTGCTTTCGCGGGCCAGCCGCGCAGCGTAGCGGGCCGCCCAGGCGTCGAAGGCGGCGCGATCGATGAACAGGTCGCGCACCGGGGCCGGCTCGTCGGCGCGGAAGTCGGCGAGGCGGCGCCAGGCGATCGTGAAATCGGTGCGCTCGCTGGCGAGCAGGCGCAGCCAGTCGTCGGCCAGCGCAACGTCGTCGGGCTCGATGCCCGCGAGGCCCAGCTTCGCGCGCAGCTGCTCGGCCAGGCCGTCCTCGTAGACCGCCTTGTAGGGTTCGAGCGCGGCCAGCGCCAGCTCGCCGGTCGCCTCGGTGACGTCGTCGTCGCCCGCGATCAGCGGCAGCATCGCCTGCGCCAGCGCATGCAGGTTCCACAGGCCGATGCCGGGCTGGCGCGCGTAGGCGTAGCGGCCCTGGTGGTCGGAGTGATTGCAGACGTGGCGCGGGTCGAAGCCGTCGAGGAAGCCGTAGGGGCCGTAGTCGATCGTCAGGCCGAGGATCGACATGTTGTCGGTGTTCATCACGCCGTGGCAGAAGCCGACCGCCTGCCAGTCGGCCAGCAGCCTGGCGGTGCGCCGCGCCACCGCCTCGAGCAGCGCGGCGGCTGGGTTCGCGGCCTCGCGGACCTCGGGGTAGAAGGCGTCGACGACGAAGTCGAGCAGCCGCCGCAACGCGGCCGGCTGGCCGTGGTGGGCGAAATGCTCGAAGTGGCCGAAGCGCAGGAAGCTCGGCGCCACCCGCAGCACCGTCGCGGCCGTCTCGACCGTCTCGCGCCGCACCGGCAGCGTCGATCCGACGACCGCCAGCGCACGCGTCGTCGGGATGCCGAGCGCATGCATCGCCTCGGACGCAAGGAACTCGCGGATCGACGAGCGCAGCACCGCGCGCCCATCGCCCATGCGCGAATAGGGCGTGAGGCCCGAGCCCTTGAGCTGCAGCTCCATCGGCCCGGCGGGCGTGTCGACCTCGCCGAGCAGCAGCGCGCGGCCGTCGCCGAGCTGGCCGGCCCAGACGCCGAACTGGTGGCCGCTGTAGACGGTCGCGAGCGGCTCGGCACCGGGCCAGGGTGCGCCGCCGGCCAGCACCTCGAGCGCGCGCCAGTCGGGCCGCTCTGCCCAGTCGGCCGGCCAGCCCAGCTCGGCGGCCAGCGGCTCGCTGCGCGCCACCCAATGCGGCTCGGGCAGCGCCTGGGCGGGCAGGCGGGTATGGAAGTCGCGCCCGAGCGCGGCGACGCGGTTGCGCCAGCGCAGCGGCGGCGTGGCGGGCGGCGGGGCCAGCGAGGGCAGGGCGGACATCGCGCCGAGTCTATCGGCGGGTCGCGGCGCCAACCGCCGCCTAGGGCGATGCCCCAGCCAGCCGCGGGGTACCTTGCTCCTATCATGACCCGCATCACAACGAGCCCGCGGAGACGACCATGGCTGCCTTGATGGGCCGGATGATGCAGATGCCGCTGCTCATCTCCTCGTTGATCGTGCACGCGGCGCGCCACCACGGCGCGACCGAGATCGTCTCCAAGCGCGTCGAAGGCGACATCCACCGCACCACCTACGCCGAGACGGAGCGGCGCGCGCGCCAGCTGGCGCAGGCCTTCGCGCGGCTCGGCTGCGAGGCCGGCGACCGCGTCGGCACGCTGGCCTGGAACGGCCACCGCCACTTCGAGATCTACTACGGCGCGTCGGGCTCCGGGCTGGTCTGCCACACCATCAACCCGCGGCTCTTCCCCGAGCAGATCGCCTGGATCGCGAACGACGCCGCCGACCGCGTGCTGTGCTTCGACCTCACCTTCCTGCCGCTGGTCGAGAAGCTGCTGCCGCAGCTGGGCAGCGTGCGCCATGTGGTCGCGATGACCGACCGGGCCCACATGCCGGCCTCGTCCTCGATCCCGAACCTGCTTTGCTACGAGGAGCTGGTCGAGGCCGAGGACGGCGACTACCGCTGGCCCGAGTTCGACGAGAACACCGCGTCGAGCATCTGCTACACCTCGGGCACGACCGGCCACCCCAAGGGCGCCGTCTACAGCCACCGTTCGACGGTGCTGCACGCCTTCGGCGTCGCGCTGCCCGACGTGATGGCGGCGTCGGCGCGCGACACCGTGCTGCCGGTGGTGCCGATGTTCCACGTCAACGCCTGGGGCCTGGCCTACGCGGCGCCGATGGTCGGCGCGCGGCTGGTGTTCCCGGGGCCGCACCTCGACGGCAAGTCGCTGTACGAGCTGTTCGAGTCGGAGCAGGTCACCTTCAGCGCCGGCGTGCCGACGGTCTGGCTCGGGCTGCTGAACCACGTGCGCCAGCATGGGCTCAAGTTCAGCAGCTTCAGGCGCACCGCGATCGGCGGCTCGGCCTGCCCGCCGGCGATGATCCGCAGCCTGGAAGACGACTACGGCGTCGCCGTGACCCACGCCTGGGGCATGACCGAGATGTCGCCGGTCGGTACCGCCGCCGGCTGGCGCGCCAAGCATCTCGGCCTGCCACCCGCCGAGCGCCAGCGGCTGTCGGAGACCCAGGGCTGGGCGCTCTACGGCGTCGACATGGCGATCGTCGGCGACGACGGCCGGCCGCTGCCCTGGGACGGCCTGACCGCCGGCGACCTGGTGGTGCGCGGGCCCTGGGTGATCGCGCAGTATTTCGGGCGCGACGACTCGCCGCTGATCGAGATCGACGGCACGACCTGGTTCCCGACCGGCGACGTGGCGACGATCGACGCCGACGGCTACATGCGCATCACCGACCGCAGCAAGGACGTCATCAAGTCCGGCGGCGAATGGATCAGCTCGATCGAGCTGGAGAACATCGCGATGTCGCACCCCGCGGTGCACGAGGCGGCGGTGATCGCGATCGCCCACCCGCGCTGGGACGAGCGGCCGCTGCTGGTGGTGGTGAAGAAGCCCGGGGCCGAGCTGACGCGCGAGGCGCTGCTGGCGCACTACGAGGGCCGCATCGCCAGGTGGCAGGTGCCCGACGACGTGGCCTTCGTCGACGAGCTGCCGCACACCGCGACCGGCAAGCTGCAGAAGCTCAAGCTGCGCGAGCAGTTCAAGGGCCACGTGCTGCCGGGCGCCTGAGCGCCGGCGGCCGCGACGACAATCCCGGCCATGAAGAACGACCGACTCGAATCGCTGATCTGGAAGCTGATCTACGGCGGCATCGCCTTCGCGATGCTGGGCCTCTGGACGATCGGCAGCGACGCCGCGCTCGGCCACGGCCTGGCCTGGGGCGGCGGCCTGCTGGTGCTGCTCGGCGTGGGGGGCGTCTGGCTGCGTTCGCGCCGCCCCGACGACGCCGAGCCGCCCGCGGACGGGCCGGCGCGATGATCCACCACGTCGTCATCTGGACCCTGCACGAACCCGCCGACGCGCCGCGCTTCAAGGCCCTGCTCGACCGCTGCGCCGGGCTGCTGCCCGGCATGCGCGCCTTCGAGGTCGGCATCCGCACGCCGGGCCTGGAGGCCAATGCCGACGTGGTGCTGGTGTCGGCCTTCGACGACGCCGCCGCGCTCGACGCCTACCTGAACCACCCGCTGCACCTCGAGGTCGCGGCCCAGCTCGGGCCGATGCGGCGCGAAAGGCGCGTGGTCGATTTCGAGCGGCCGTGAGCACGTCGGCCCGGCCGCGACGAGCCCGCGCGGCGCCCGACCCTCGCAGCGCCGGCGTGTGCAGCGCGGGCCGCCCCCGGTGATGCGCCGCATCGCCCGCGCGCTGCTGGCCGCATGGCTGGTGGCCTGGCTGGCGCCGGCATCGGCCGGCGAGACCGGGCCCTACGTCTTCCCGCTGCCGCGCGATGCACGCGCGGTCGAGCGCGGCTGCACCGCGCTGCTGGCCGACCTGGCCGCGCAGGCCCGGCGCGTTGCGCGCGGCGACGGCGAGGTGCTCGAAGGCATGGACCGGCTGGCCCGCATGGTCGACGACGGCCTGGGACCGCTGGGCTTGCTCGCCAACGTCCACCCCGACAAGCCGCTGCGCGACGCCGCCGAGGCCTGCCAGCTGCGCTACCAGGCCTGGGCCAGCAGCCTCTACCAGGACCGCGCGATCCATGCCCGGCTGGTGGCGCTGCAGCCGGCCGACGCGGTGGACGCGGCGCTGCGCACCGAGCTGGTCGAGAACTTCGAGGACGCCGGCGTCGCGCTGCCGCCGGCCCAGCGTGCCGAAGCCCGGCGGCTGACGCAATCGATCGGACGGCTGCAGCAGGACTTCGAGCGCCGCGTGCGCGAGGACCGCAGCCGCGTCGCCTTCACCGACGCCGAGCTCGAAGGCGTGCCCGAGGCCGTCCGGCGCGCCGCGCCGCGCGACGCTGCGGGCCGCCGCCTGATCGGGCTCGATTACCCGAGCTACGACCCGGTGATCGAGACCGCGCGCCGCCCCGCCACCCGCGAGCGGCTGTGGCGCGCCTTCCAGAGCCGCGGCGGCCGCGCCAACCTCGAAACGCTGGCCCGGCTGACCCGCGAGCGGCGCGACTACGCCCGGTTGTTCGGCCACGCCAGCTACGCCGACTTCGCGCTGCGTCGCCGCATGGCCGGCGACGTGGCGGCCGTGCGCGGCTTCCTCGACGCGGTGCGCGAGGCCGTCGCACCGCGCGAGGCGCGCGACCTCGACGAGCTGCGCGCCGCCCGTGCGGCCGAGCTGGGCGACGCGGCGTCGGCCGGCCCCCTGAAGCGCTGGGACCTGGCCTACTACAGCGAGCGCATCCGGCGCGAGCGCTACGCCCTGGACCAGGAGCGCTTCCGCCGCCACTTCCCGCCGCAGGCCAGCGTCGATTTCGTCATGGCGCTGGCCGGCCGGCTGTTCGGCCTGCGCTTCGAGCCGCTGCGGCAGCCGCTGTGGCATCCGCAGGCCAGCGCCTACGCGGTGGTCGACGCCGACGGCGGCGCGTTGCTGGCCACGCTCTACCTCGACCTCTACCCGCGCGCCGACAAGTACGGCCATGCCGCCGTCTGGGGCCTGCGCGGCGGCGCGCGCGCGGCCGGCCGGCTGCCGGCCGCGGCGCTGGTCACCAACATCGACCGCCACGGGCTCACGCTGCTCGAGCTGGAGACGCTGCTGCACGAGTTCGGCCATGCCCTGCACGCGGCGCTGTCGACGACGCGCTACGCCAGCCAGTCGGGGCTGAACGTCAAGCTCGACTTCGTCGAGGCACCGGCGCAGATGCTCGAGGAGTGGGTCTACGACACCCGGGCGCTGGCACTGTTCGCCGAGGTCTGCCCGGCCTGCGAGCCGGTGCCGGAGGTCTTGCTGGCCCAGGCGCTGCGCTCGCGCGGCTTCGCCAAAGGCCTGCAGTTCGCGCGCCAGCACCTCTACGCCAGCTACGACCTGGCGCTGCACGACGCCGATGCGCCCGATCCGATGGCCGCCTGGGCGCGGCTCGAAGGCACCACGCCGCTGGGCCACGAGCCGGGCAGCATGTTCCCGGCCGGCTTCACCCACCTGGCCGGTGGCTACGGCGCCGGCTACTACGCCTACCTCTGGAGCCTGGCGACCGCCCAGGACCTCTACACCGCCTTCGCCGCCGACCCGCTCGACGCCGCGACCGGCCGGCGCTTCCGCCGCGAGGTGCTGGCGCCCGGCGGTGAGGTCGCGGCGACCGCACTGGTCACGCGCTTCCTCGGCCGGCCGCCGTCGAATGCGGCCTTCTTCGACTGGCTGGAGCGCTGAGGCATGCACGCCGCCGCGGCTGGCCGGCGAGGGCCGCAGTACGATCGCAAAGTGATGCTTAAAAGTCTTTTAAAGATATATATTTAAATGGATTTTTGAATGCAAAACTTTAATAAAAGGACGGCGGTGATCACCGGCGCCGCCTCGGGCTTGGGCCTGGCGATGGCGCGTATCGCGGCCGCCGAGGGCATGCGCGTCGTGATGGCCGATGTGCAGGCCGACGCACTGGACGCGGCCACCGCCGAGATCGCCGCGCTGGGCGCCGACCTGCTGCCGTTCCGGCTCGACGTGTCGGTGGCGGCCGAGGTCGAGGCACTGGCGGCGGCGACGCGCGCGCGCTTCGGCGTGCCGCACCTGCTGATCAACAACGCCGGCGTCGGCGCCGGCGGGTTGGTCTGGGAGATGGACCCGGCCGACTGGGCCTGGGTGCTCGGCGTCAACCTGATGGGCGTCGTGCACGGCCTGCGCGCCTTCGTGCCGGCGATGCTCGAGGCCGCGGCGGCCGACCCCGGCTACCAAGGCCACATCGTCAACACCGCATCGATGGCCGGTCTGGTGAACGTGCCGAACCTGGGCGTCTACAACGTCGGCAAGCATGCCGTGGTCAGCCTCAGCGAGACGCTGCACCATGACCTCGCGCTCGTCACCGACCGCGTCCGCACCTCGGTGCTGTGCCCCTTCTACGTGCCGACCGGCATCGGCCGCAGCGCGCGCAACCGGCCCGGCGGGCCGACGGCGGCCGCGCCGACACCCAGCCAGCAGATCGCCCAGGCCATGCTCGACAAGGCGGTCGAGGCGGGCAAGCTCGGTGCCGACGAGGTCGCGCGGCTCGCCTTCGACGCGGTGCGCGAGCAGCGCTTCTACGTCTTCAGCCACCCCCAGGCGCTCGGCGCGGTGCGCGAGCGCCTCGACGGCCTGCTGCAGGGGCGCAACCCCGCGGATCCCTATGCCGCGCGGCCCGAGCTGGGCGAGCGGCTCCGGCGTGCGCTGCGGCCCGCGGGCTGAACGCGCCGGCCTCTTCAGCAGCCCAGCCGCAGCGCCTGCAGCGGCGTCCCGGTGCGCGCGTCGGTCACGACGAACACCACCTGGCGCGGCCGCGGGCCGCTGACGGCGTCGGGGCCGGCGCTGGGCGTGAAGACGAGCGGCGCCTCGCCGACCTCGGCCACCGGCCGCAGCTCGCGGACCACCGCGTCGTGGTGCAGGGTCACGCCATGGTTCTCGCCGGCGCGGACCTGAGTCGTGTGCTCGTCCTCGGTCACGGCCCAGTAGCCGGCCAGCCGCGCCGGCGCGCCGGCCTCGCGCCGCACCCTGGCGACGTAACCGCCGGCCTCGCGCGCCAGGCTCAGGCCGACCACCGCCGGGCCGCCGGGCGCCGGCAGCGAGGACCAGCGCCGGTGGTCGCGCCCGCCGACCACCACCTGCGGCGTGTAGACCGAGCGCGAGGCGTTGCGCGCCGCGATCTCGTACTGCCGGCGCGTCCAGTCCGGGCTGGCGAAGCGGTCCTTCCAGCCGAGGCGGTCCCAGTAGTCGACGTGGAAGGCGAGCGGCACCACGTCGGGCCGGTCCTTCAGCTTGGAGAGCCAGCGGTCGGCCGGCGGGCAGGAGTTGCAGCCCTCGGAGGTGTAGAGCTCGATCACCAGCGGAGGGGCGCCTGGCCCGGAGCGGGCCTGGCAGCTCGGCGCGGCGGCGGCGTTCAGCGTGAGCGCAGCGCCGACGAAGGCGCTGCTCCACAGGGCGAGCGTGCGGGAACGGGGGGTCTGGGGCATCGCGGGCTCCGGCGCTGGGGTGAGCCCATCGGTCGCGCGCCAGGCCCGAACCTGACATGTGGCGCAGCCGCCATGTCCCGGCCTGACGCCCGGTGGGTGCTCCGCCGTCCGCCCTTCAACGTGCCCGCTGTGCTCCACCTCAGGGTTTACGAGGGCCACCGCGCCGGCCTGCCGTCCTGGCGGCCCCAGGAAAACCGCCGCACCGTTGCGGTGCCCACCCCCTAGACTGAACTGGTGCTGGCCCGCGGATCGCGCGGCCGTCACCAGCAAACGTCATCTCCCGGATGTCGTCTAGGGCTGCGCCGTACGGCAGTTCCCAGTCGGGAAAGGCGCGTGCAGGCCTCGGGCCCGCAGCGACCGCCGCGGCCTCGAAGCCCGCCCCCGCGCAGCAGCCTGCCGATCGGCCGGCGTGCGCGCGGGCTTTCGCGCCGTCTCCTGCCGTGGCGGCGCATCGATCGACGACCGACTCTGAACAATCCGAGGAGAACCGCATGACTTTGTTGATGGCATTGACCGTTTCGATCGGCCTGCTGGCCGTGGTGGCCACCTGGCTCTTCCTGGGCCCGCTGGCCGCGATGAACGTGCAGATCTGGCAGGGCTTCATCGCCTGGGCGAGCTTCTTCCACTGCGGCGGCAAGACCGCCGGCGCCAAGACGACCGTGGCCTGCATGGTGTTCGGCGCGGTGGTCGGCATGGCATCGGTGATGCTCGCCGGCCAGCTCGGCGGGCTCGGCGCACTGGCGGCGCCGGTCGCGGTGGGCATCGGCGCCGCGGTCCTGGTGCTGGGTGCGCACCTGCCGCTGCTGTCGGCGATACCGTCCAGCGTTTACGGCTTCGCTTGCGTGGCCGGGCTGATCCTGCTCAAGGGCATCGCGCCGACCGAGGCCATCGTGCCGACGATCGTCTCGATCGTGCTCGGCGCGGTTTTCGGCTGGGCGTCCGAGGCGCTGGCCGGCAAGCTGACCAAGCCAGCCGCCTGAGGCCGGGCCGGCCGGCGGGCGGTGCACAATCGCCGCCCGCCGGCGGCCCATGCGCGGCGGCCACCCCATGCCGCCGACGTCATCCTTCCCGCGCCCCCGTGTCGCCATCGTCGGCGGCGGCCCGGCCGGCCTGATGGCCGCCGAAACGCTGGCGGCCGGTGGCGCCGAGGTCGGGTTGTTCGACGCGCTGCCCAGCGTCGGCCGCAAGTTCCTGCTGGCCGGCAAGGGCGGGCTGAACCTGACGCATAGCGAGCCGCTGGAGCCCTTCCTGTCGCGCTACGCCGAGCGGCGCGGCGCGCTGGAGCCGCTGCTGCGCGGCTTCGACCCGGCGGCGCTGCGCGCCTGGGCCGCCGGGCTGGGGGTCGAGACCTTCGTCGGCAGCTCCGGCCGGGTGTTCCCGAAGGACCTGAAGGCCGCGCCGCTGCTACGCGCCTGGTTGCACCGCCTGCGCGAGGCCGGCGTGCGCCTGCAGATGCGCCACCGCTGGCTCGGCTGGGCCGACGACGGCGCATGGCGCTTCGCGGCGCCGGACGGCGAGCGCCTCGAGCGGCCGGACGCCTGCGTGCTGGCTCTCGGCGGTGCGAGCTGGTCTCGGCTCGGCTCCGACGGGGCCTGGTGGCCGCGGCTGCATGCGGCCGGCGTCGAGCTGGCGCCGCTGCGGCCTGCCAACTGCGGGTTCGACGTCGGCCTGCCGGGACGGCTGCCGGGCTGGAGCGAGCACCTGCGCAGCCGCCATGCCGGCGCGCCGATCAAGCCGGTGGTGCTGGATTTCGAGCCGCCGGGGCGCGCGGCCTTCCGCCGCCAGGGCGAGTTCGTGCTGACGGCCACCGGCATCGAGGGCAGCCTGGTCTACGCCGCCTCGGCAACGCTGCGCGACGCGATCGCGGCGTACGGCGAGGCGACCGTCATGCTCGACCTGCTGCCCGACCGCGACGCCGCCTTCGTCGCCGCAGAGGTCGCCCGGCCGCGCGGCAGCCGCTCGCTCGCCACCCACCTGAAGAGCCGGCTCGGCATCGACGGCGCCAAGGCCGCGCTGGCCCACGAGGTGCTGGGCCGCGACGGCGTGCACGACCCGGCCCGGCTCGCCGCCGCGCTGAAGGCGCTGCCGCTGCGGCTGGTGGCGCCGCGACCGATCGACGAGGCGATCAGCAGCGCCGGCGGCGTGCGCTTCGAGGCGCTCGACGCGCGGCTGATGTGCCGCGCGCGGCCCGGCCTGTTCTGCGCCGGTGAGATGCTCGACTGGGAGGCACCGACCGGCGGCTACCTGCTGACGGCCTGCCTGGCCACCGGCCGTGCGGCCGGGCAGGGCGCACTGGCCTGGCTGGCCGAGCGGCGACAATAGCGGCATGACCGCGACCCAGCCCATCCACCTCGTCCGCCCGCAAACGCTGCACCCTGCCACCGAGCGCTGGAGCGTCGACGCGGTCGAGGCGCTGTTCGACTTGCCGTTCAACGACCTCGTGTTCCGAGCTCAGCAGGTGCATCGCGAGCACTTCGACGCCAACGCGGTGCAGCGCTCGACGCTGCTGTCGATCAAGACCGGTGGCTGCCCCGAGGACTGCGGCTACTGCCCGCAGTCGGTGCATTACGACACCGGCGTCGAGGCCGACAAGCTGATGGACGTGGGCGCGGTGCGCGCCGCCGCCGAGGCGGCGGTCGCCGCCGGCGCCTCGCGCTTCTGCATGGGCGCGGCCTGGCGCGAGCCGAAGGACCGCGACATCGAGAAGGTCGCCGAGCTGGTGCGCGAGGTCAAGTCGCTCGGCCTCGAGGCCTGCTGCACCCTCGGCATGCTGAGCAAGCCGCAGGCGCAGGCGCTCAAGGAGGCCGGCGTCGACTACTACAACCACAACCTCGACACCGCGCCCGAGGCCTACGGCCGCATCATCAGCACGCGCGTCTACGAGGACCGGCTGGCGACGCTGGCGAACGTGCGCGAGGCCGGCATGAACGTCTGCTGCGGCGGCATCGTCGGCATGGGCGAGAGCCGGCGCGAGCGCGCCGGGCTGGTGGCGCAGCTCGCCAACCTCGACCCCTACCCCGAATCGGTGCCGATCAACGAGCTGGTGCAGGTCGAGGGCACGCCGCTGGCCGGGGCCGACAAGCTCGACCCCTTCGAGTTCGTCCGCACGATCGCGGTGGCGCGCATCACCATGCCGAAGGCCTATGTGCGCCTGTCGGCCGGCCGCCAGGAGATGGACGACGCGATCCAGGCGCTGTGCTTCCTGGCCGGCGCCAACTCGATCTT
>ERZ1066138.293-NODE-293-length-16970-cov-9.266391_pt1 | contig 16970 bp, 12 predicted proteins | sample MGYA00382785_ERZ1066138 | MGnify/ENA primary metagenome ERZ1066138 (study PRJEB33369, sample SAMEA5778368) | biofilm metagenome | biome: Industrial cooling water; feature: Water cooling tower basin; material: Biofilm | place: United Arab Emirates | collected... | reverse complement strand
CGGCTCGGGGAGATCGTGACGCCGAGAGGTGTCATTCGCACGCCCGCGTTCATGCCGGTCGGCACGGTGGCGACGGTGAAGGCGCTTTATCCGGAGCAGGTGAAGGAAGCGGGCGCGGACATTCTGCTGGGCAATACCTATCACCTGATGCTGCGGCCAGGCGCGGAGCGCATCGCGCGGCTGGGTGGGTTGCATAAGTTCATGCGCTGGGATGGCCCCATCCTGACCGATAGCGGCGGGTTCCAGGTGATGAGCCTTTCAACGATCCGGAGGATCACGGAGGAGGGGGCGCAGTTCCAGTCTCATATCGACGGCTCGAAGCATATGCTGACGCCGGAGCGGTCCATCGAGATTCAATGTCTGTTGGGTTCCGATATCCAGATGCAATTCGACGAGTGCATTCAGCTGCCGGCCGAGCGCAAGGAGGTCGAGCGGTCGATGGAATTATCCCTGCGCTGGGCGCAGCGCTCGAAGCGGGCGTTCGAGCAGCAGCTGGCCATGGGCGGGGCGAGACCGGGGCAGGCGCTGTTCGCGATCGTGCAGGGTGGGGTCGATCGCGACTTGCGGCAGCGGTCGGCGCGGGCGCTGGTGGAGATGGGATTTCCGGGCTATGCGATCGGCGGGCTGGCAGTGGGCGAGGGGCACGAGGCCATGGTGGCGACGCTGGAAGAGACGGTGCCGCATCTGCCGCAGGATAAGCCGCGCTACCTGATGGGCGTCGGCACACCGCAGGATCTGATCGAAAGCGTGCGGCGCGGCATCGACATGTTCGATTGCGTGATGCCGACGCGGAATGGGCGTCATGGCATGGCCTTCACGTGGAGTGGGCGGGTCAATCTGCACAACGCCAGACATGCCGAGGACCTGGCACCGCTCGATCCCGAGAGCACGTGCCCGGCGGCGCGGGACTACTCGCGCGCCTACCTGCATCATCTCGTCAAAGCTGGGGAATATCTTGGCGCGATGATCCTGTCGTGGACGAATACAGTATTCTACCAGGACCTGATGGCGGCGATGCGGGCTGCAATCGCGGAGGGCCGCTTCGAGGCGTGGGCCGATGACACGAAGACGCGGCTGGCGCAGAAGGGCTGATATCAGTTCGCGAATGAAATCTGCGCAGCGCCGATAATGGGGCCTGGAGCTTCGCGTGTCCCCGTCTGAAGTAAGATGAAGGCTCCATCGGTTTCATGAAGATTCGTTACTGGCCGCTCGATCGTGCGTGCGGTGCCAGTCCATGTCCCGATGATGTCAATACTGCGAACGATATTCGTGTAGGTAATTCGCCGCTTGGCGTTCTCTCCACGGCCGATCGCGACCTCACGGCGGGCGAGGTAGGGCAGCAGGACGAGTGTGGCGGTCTGGTCGGCCGCCCTTGTCGGGGCGGCGCCGATGGTAATGCGCAATGTTGCGCTCGATAGGCTGACATCAAGCGGGATCGATAGAGAAGATCGCAAGCGATCAAGGCTCGCTTCGATTTCGCTGCGGTCCGCACCATTCATATGCCGAACTCCGTTGACTACGGCCTGGGGCGTGTAGACGGCGCGGTCGCCACGTGCGGCGGCATATCCGCGCTGGCGCGCCGAGTGCTCAGGAGAACCGTACGTGTCCTTCCAGCCAAGGCGATCCCAGTAGTCCACCGGGAGCGAGAGAGCTGCGAGGCCGCGCTGCTGGGCCAATTCCTCCAAGAGGGCATCTGCTGGAGGACAGGACGAGCATCCCTGGCTTGTGAACAATTCCACGACGCCTCGGATCGAATTGCCCGCGATTGCGGACGTGCAGGTGAGCAGTGAAAGGGCGATGGACAGGATAAGTCGCATGAAACAGCTCCGGCGGCGCGTAATTGCCTTACGCGCCGCCGGAGCTGAGGTTTCAGTCTTTTCAGATTAAAGGAACTGGATGAGCGCCAAGCCGGATACGACCAAGGCCAGCGGTGCTCCCAGAATGATTGTCAAACGCCGGGCCCACTCGTCAGAACGGCCGACGCTGCTGCTGTCGTGCTTCTCGGGCTGCTGCATGGCATAGCCCCTCCATTTGGCGGGTCCGGGCCCCGGCGGGGCAGGCAGTCGACCGCGTGCCAACTTGTCGCGGGACCATGCCCCGAAACGCCGTAAGAGGCAACCCTGAGTGTAAGGGTGTGCTGACAGTTTAAGTTGTCCTACGTCAGAGAATCGCTGTTGGGACAAGCAAGCGGGCTGAAATCATTGAGGTTCTGGTGCTGAGGAACGCTGGGCAGCTTTTCGCTCTTGGCGAATAAGATAGATCCCAGATGCAACCACGATCCCTGCGCCCGCGAGCGTTTGCACATCCGGAAGCTGGGCAAAGACCAAATAGCCGAACGAAATCATCGATATGAGCTGGAAGTAAAGGAATGGCGCTACCGCTGACGCGGGGGCCAGCCGATAGGCGTGCAAAAACAACCAATGGCCGACGCCGCCGAAGAAGCCCAAGCTGCCGAGCATGGTCCATGCCAGCAGGTCAGGCGGCGTCACCCAGGCGAAGTAGGCGAGTGGTGCCCCCAAGAACGTGCCGACGAACATGGAATAGAAGAGTGTCACCATCGGGGGATCGAAGGCCGCCATGTAGCGGGTCAGCAGCATGAAAAGCGCGTAAGCCAACATGGCGGCAAGCGAGTAGAGGACCCCCGGGCTCAGTTCACCGACTCCGGGGTTCATCGCCACCACGATTCCGGAGAAGCCGACGGCAATGGCGATGAGGCGGCGCCAGCCGACCCATTCGCCCAGGATTGGTCCGGCCAATAGGGCGACAACCAGGGGCGCAAGGAAGACGATGGTGATGGTCTGATCGAGGCGCAAAAACTGGAGCGCCAGGAAGTTCAAGACCGTGGTGGACGCCATCAGGACCGAGCGCACGAGCTGGAGTTTCAGGTGACCCGTGCGAAACAGTTCGGGCAGCGACAGGGAGCCGAACAGCGGCACGAGAAGCACGAGGGCCACAAATTGGCCAATGAATCGGGACCAGGCGACCTGAGTGACCGGCAAGCCGTAATGGGCGCCGAGATACTTCGCGGACGTGTCGAGGGCGGAAAAGAACGTGATCGCCAGGATCATAAGTGCGATGGCGCGCGGCCGGTCTCCCGGATGATCCGAGCGCTCTTTGCGAGCGGCGCCAGATGGCGGGCTGTCGGAAGCTTTGTCCATTGCTCGATCGTTTGCCGACATGCCTTCAATGCGCCAACAGGAAGCCAGGACGCGGCCCCCCTCATAACTGATGCGCAGCGGGCGGGTCAGGCGGCAAATTGGATGGCTGCCTTGCAGAGACACGTTCCCAAGCCGCGCGAAACCGCCGCGGCGGTCTTTGAAATGTTGGCGTGAAACCACGTTCGGGTCGCCTTGACCCTCCCGGCAAGCCCCCCTACAAGCAGCGCACGAATGGGCCGGTAGCTCAGTGGTAGAGCACGTGACTTTTAATCATGTGGTCGTCGGTTCGACCCCGACCCGGCTCACCATTCGTTCGCTCAGTCTGAAGCCTGGACCCGGCACCGATGCGGGGCTGGAACTCGAGGCGGAAGACCCTATGTGAGAAGAAACCGCGCCCACGGAGCGCGGCCGATTTTTGCCCTACTGACCTCACGGAGACGCCGTCGTGCCGCAGAGCGCCAACAACTGGATCGTGGATACGGATTGGCTGGCGCAACACCTGGGTACGCCGGGGCTCGTCGTTCTGGACGCGTCCTGGCATCTGCCGGACTCGGGCCGGAAGGGCAAGGATGAGTATCTGGCCGAGCACATCCCCGGTGCACTGTTCTTCGATATCGACGACATCCGCGATGAAACTTCGGACCTGCCGCACATGCTGCCGTCGCAGGTCAAATTCGCCTCGCGCATGAAGAAGATGGGCATCGGCGATGGCATGCGGATTGTCGTGTACGACTCGCACGGGCTCTTTTCGGCTGCGCGTGCATGGTGGACGTTTCGGGCGATGGGCCACAAAGACGTGGCGGTGTTGAACGGCGGCTTGCGCAAGTGGAAGGCGGAAGGGCGTCCGCTGGAAGATGGTCCGCCTGTACCGCGGACAGCGCGACACTTCACGCCCTTGAAGGACAACGATCTGGTTCGCGATATCGACGATATGCGGCGCTATCTGGCCGACGGCAACATGCAGATCGTCGATGCGCGGCCGGCGGCCCGATTCGAGGGCAGCGAGGCAGAGCCTCGTCCGGGTCTGCGTGCGGGTCATATCCCCGGCGCGCGCAATGTGCCCTCCTCGAGAATTCTGAACGAAGACGGGACGCTGAAGTCGCGTGAGGAATTGATCGCGATTTTTAAGGAGGCCGGCATCGATCCTGCTAAGCCGGTTGTGACGACCTGCGGGTCGGGCGTGACGGCGGCCATGCTTTCATTTGCGCTTGCCGTGGTCGGGCAGACCAACGCGCCGGTCTATGACGGATCATGGGCGGAGTGGGGCCGCGAAAACGGTCTGCCGGTGGCGACGGGGCCGGCGTAACGCCGGTTGTTTTTTCGGCGCAAGGCGCAGCGATGAGCCAGGATTTCCAGTCGTTCGAGGAGCTGGTGCGCTGGCGCAGGGACGTGCGTCGCTTTCGTGCCGAACCTGTTCCAAGCGATATTCTAGACGAGATCCTGGCGATCGCGGATTTGTCACCATCGGTGGGCAATAGCCAGCCATGGAGAATTGTCGAAGTGCGCAACCGGGAGAAGCGCGCTGCCATAGCCGATAGCTTCGCGCGCGCCAACGAGGCCGCCGCGTCGATCTATGACGATGACCGGTCGCGGCATTATCGTTCGCTGAAGCTGGCGGGCTTCGACTGCGCTCCCATTCACCTCGCCATCTACTGTGAACCCGATCCCACTCAGGGACATGGGCTTGGACGGCAAACCATGCCGGAGATGCTTTCATACTCCTGCGTCTCGTTCGTCACGACGCTCTGGTATGCCGCGCGCGCCCGCGGTCTGGGACTGGGGTGGGTGTCCATCATCCGACCGGGGCAAGTGACTGCGATCCTCGAGGTTCCCGCCGACTGGTCGCTCATCGGGTACCTCCTCTTGGGATGGCCCGAAGAGGAGCATCTTGACGCTGAACTGGAGCGGGCCGGCTGGCAGGAACGCACGCCGCTGCAGACACGGCGGATCGTGCGTTAGGTTTTCAGTCTTCTGGGAAGTATTGGTACACCCAGGTCTCAGTGAGCGCTTGGCCGTTGCGCCGCAGAAATGCGCGGATGTCCACGGGTTCGCGGCCGTGGGCTTCCAAGTCGAAGACGGCGCGCCAGCGTTCGCGCTGATCGACCACGGGGTGATTGTAGGCGGTGCCAAGTTTGCCACGTGAGGGCGTAACGACAAGTTCAACGCCGTCGTTGCGGCCGAGACCGGCAAAAGGCTGCCCCTGGAAATCGATGACGAATTTTCGCACACCGGCAGGACGTTTGTGGCCCGGGCGGCCGCCGAGACCGGTCCAGGTGTTTGTGGCGCGTGCGAGTGTGTCCGGGAATGCGATGTCGTCGAGCCAGGAGAGTTTATAGCGATAGGTTCGCTGCTCGCCGGCTTTGAAGACGCCGGCGGGGCACCAGTAGGCGGCGATGTTGTCGTGGATCTCGTCGTCGGTGGGAATTTCGAGAAGGTGGACGGCACCTTCTCCCCAATCATCGAGCGGTTCGACCCAGGTGGAGGCGCGGCGCTCATAGAAGACGCCATCATCAAGATAATGGACGAAATCGCGATCGCGCTGGAGAAGGCCGAAGCCTTTCGGGTTCCGGTCCTGAAACGCGTTCGTCATGACGGTCGGCGGGTTGTTGAGCGGGCGCCAGAGGCGTTCGCCGTTACCGAGGTGAAGGGCCAGCCCGTCGCTGTCGTGGATTTCAGGACGCCAGTCGGCGGCCTGCTTGCGGCTGCTCTCGCCATACCAGAACATGGACGAGAAAGGCGCGATGCCGAGGCGGGTGATGTCTTTGCGGGCGAAGAGGCGGGCTTCGATCTCCATGACCACCTGATGGACATCCCGCGCATCAGTCAGGCGGTCGATGGCGAAGCGATAGGCGCCGGCAACGCTCGGACTATCGAGCAGGGCGTGGACGATCAGAGGTCCCCGCGGTCCGGCCGAGAGGTAGAATTCACTGAAACGGGGAAACTCCTCCGGTGTGGGCAGCCCCGTGTCGATGGCGAGCCCACGGGCGGAAAGGCCGTACTGATTGAATGGTCCCGACGATCTGAAATAGGACGCGCCGAGGAAGGCCAGCCAATCGGTTTCCAGATCCTCCGCCATGATGCGAAATCCGGCGAAGCCCAAGCCATCGGGCAGCTGGCGGGCCGGATGGTCGGCTGGAATATCGAAGAGGCTCGGCGTGTAGAGAACTTCGCGCGCTTGGCCCTCGTCCACCACGTAGATATGCACGGGCTCACGGAAGCCTTTGCCCATGTGAAAGAGCTGGACCGGATGGCGACCGTCACGCTCCACCTGCAAAGTGCGGTCGCGGCGGAACTTGATCTGCTGGTAAGCATCGTAGTCGATCTGGTCCAAGACCTCGCTAGCGGCAACGGGACTAGAGACGAACGGGGCGCGCGCCAAATCGGCAGCGCGCCCGGCGAGAAGATCAAACGAGAACGGTCGTGGCGCGGCCAAGTCAGGTCCCTGGTTGGATACGGCGGCGCGCGCCGCGTGCGATGGTCCCGCACCCAGGCTCGAAATAGCCAAGAGAAAGAGTGAACCTGCGAACTGCCGGCGAGTGAGATCGTTGCTCATGAAGTCGGATACGGGTTTGGGACGATTGTAGGGATGTTGTCGCTTGGCTGTCATAAACACAGTCAGGATGGCGATCAGCTAGCAGCGAAAGCGTGGCGTATAAAGACGGCGTTTCGACTTGAGTGTGACATTCACGGGCGGCGCTGTTCTGGATTTTCGGCGCAGTCTCCGCTCGGGGCAGTCTTGACTTAAGTCAGCTTGTGAGTGCCCATTGCACTCTCGGACGGAGAATTCAATGCTTTATCAGTACCTCACTCGGCTCAAGCGACTGGCGCTGGGCACTCTACCGGTGTTGGCAAGTTTAGCGGCCGGTCCTGGTTTGGCCGCAGATACGCCAGCCGGGCCGCCGCCACCCACGGTCACCGTTGCAAACCCGCTCGCCAAGAGGGTGACCAATTGGGACGAATATTCGGGTCGCTTCCAGGCTGTGCAAATGGTGGAAGTTCGTCCGCGTGTTTCTGGTTTTATAGAAAAGATTCATTTCAAGGACGGCGAGAACGTGAAAGCGGGCGATTTGCTCTTCACGATCGACCCACGGCCCTTTGAGTTGGCGCTGGACAGTGCCAGGGCAGAGGTAGCCCGCGCCAACGCGCAGGTGGAATTGGCCGCGACGGAAGTGGAGCGCGCCCGACCGCTTCTCAGGTCGGGTGCTGTGACGGAGCGCGACTTCGATCAGCGTGCCGCGAACCTGTCGGTGGCCCGCGCGGCGTTGCAGGCGGCGCAGGCGGCGACCAAGAATGCCGAACTTAATCTGGAGTGGACGAAGGTCACGGCGCCGATCGATGGACGCATTTCCGATCGCAAAGTGGATGCGGGCAATCTCGTCAATGGCGGATCGGGCTCAACCACACTTCTGGCCACGATCGTGACCATCGACCCGATCCATTTCCTGTTCGAGGTCTCGGAAGCCGACTATCTGCGCTACACACGCCTCGCTGAGAACGGGCAACGTGCCTCCTCGCGCACAACGGGCAATCCCGTGCGTATCCGGCTGTCGGACGAAACATCGTTCACGCACATGGGTAACATGGACTTCGTGGATAACATGCTCAACGCTCGGTCGGGGACGATGCGCGGGCGCGCGGTGGTCGAGAACAAGACAGGGCTTATGCAGCCGGGATTGTTTGCACGCATGCAGCTGTTTGGTGGCGAGGTCGATGCGCTGCTGGTGCCCGATGCGGCGGTGGTATCCGATCAGGCGCGCAAGATCGTGTTCACAGTCGGCGACGATGGTATCGTCAAGCCGAAGCCGGTGACGCTCGGGGCTCTCGAAGGGGGCCTGAGGATGATCCTGTCGGGGCTGACGGCTGAGGATCGCGTCGTGATCGACGGGATCGCCAATCCGATGGTGCGGCCGGGCGCCAAAGTGACGCCGCAGGACGGTAAGATCGAAATGGTCGCGAACTAAAGTTTTCAGTGCCGCGAAGCGACTCCGCTGCGCGGAGCTTGCCGCTTCGCCCGGGCGAAGGACCCCCCTCGCATGCGCTTTACGCATTTCTTCATCGAGCGGCCGATTTTTGCGACCGTCCTGTCGGTTCTCATTGTCATTATCGGGGCCATCGCGCAGATGCGATTGCCCGTGGCCGAGTATCCCGAGATTGCACCACCGACTGTGAACGTGCGCGCGGTTTATCCGGGTGCGTCGGCGAAGGTGGTGGCCGAGACGGTGGCGACGCCGCTGGAGCAGGAGATCAACGGCGTCGACGACATGCTGTACGTGTCGTCGCAATCGACCGGGGACGGCGCGCTGTCGATCAACGTGGTGTTCAAGCCCGGCACCAACATCGATATGGCGCAGGTGCTGGTTCAGAACCGCGTGGCGGTGGCCGAGCCGCGGCTGCCGGAAGACGTGCGCCGCGTCGGCGTGACGGTGCGGAAGGCGTCGCCCGACCTGATGATGGTCGTGCATATGATCTCGCCAGACGGATCGCGCGATCAGCAATACATCTCCAACTATGCCACTTTGAACGTGAAGGACGTGCTGACGCGCGTCGACGGTGTCGGCAACGTCAACGTTTTCGGTGCGCGCGACTTTTCGATGCGCATTTGGCTCGACCCCGACAAGCTGGCGACGCGCAGCCTCACGGCGAACGATGTGGTGACGGCGCTGAGAGCCTCGAACCTCCAGGTGGCGGCGGGATCGGTGAACCAGCCGCCTGCGCAGTCGGACGGCGCTTTCCAGTTGCAGGTGACGACGCTCGGCCGGTTGACGGACGTTTCGCAGTTTGAGGACATCGTGGTTCGGGCGGAGCCCGATGGGGCGGTGACGCGGCTCCGCGACCTGGCGAGGGTGGAGTTGGGCGCACAGGATTATCTCGTCAACGCGTACTTGAACAATCAGTTCGCGACCGGAATCGGCATCTATCAGCGACCGGGCTCGAACGCGCTTTCGACAGCCGATCAGATCAAAGCCACGATGGAGCGGCTGGCGAAGGATTTCCCGCCAGGCGTGGCTTACACGATCGTCTACAATCCAACCGAATTCATCCGGTCGTCGGTGTCAGCTGTTGTGATGACGCTGTTCGAGGCCGTGGCGCTCGTCGTGCTGGTCGTGATCCTGTTTTTGCAAACCTGGCGTGCGGCGATTATTCCCATCGTTGCGATCCCGGTGTCGCTGATCGGCACGTTCGCGATCATGTCGGCGGTGGGCATCACGTTCAACACGCTGTCGCTGTTCGGGCTCGTGCTTGCGATCGGCATCGTAGTGGATGACGCCATCGTGGTGGTGGAGAACGTCGAGCGACGATTGCGCGAGGGCATGTCGCCGAAGGAGGCGGCGCACGCGACGATGGATGAGGTCGGCGGTGCGGTGCTTGCCATTTCTCTTGTTCTGATCGCGGTGTTCGTGCCGACGGCCTTCATCACCGGTCTGCAGGGTGCATTCTACAGGCAGTTCGGCATCACGATTGCGGCGGCCACGGCCATTTCGGCGTTTGTGTCGCTGACGCTGTCGCCGGCGCTGGCCGCGCTGTTGTTGAAGCCCCATACGGAGAGCCACAGCGACGCTGGGATCATGGCGAAGATCGGCGCGCCGGTGCGTGCCTTCTTCAATGGGTTCAACCGGATGTTCGAACGGTTCTCGCATGGTTACGCGTGGCTGACGGGCAAACTCATCCGGCGCACCTTCATCATGCTGCTTCTGTTCGCGGGACTGTTGGGCCTCACCTATGAACGGCTTGTGGCAACTCCCACAGGGCTCATTCCGCAGCTCGACCGGACGTACTTCATCGTTGCCTTTCAGCTGCCGCCGGGGGCGACCCTCAATCGCACGGACGAGGTCGTGCGTAAGGCGAGCGATCTCATTCGCGCACGACCCGGTATTTTTGCGACCGTGCAATTCGTGGGATTGGATGGCGCCACGTTCACCAACGCGCCCAATGCCGGTGTGATCTTCGTGCGGGTGAACTCGTTTGAAGATCGGATTGCTGCGGGACTGACGAAGGACGGCATCATCAACGACATTCGCAAGGAGATGCAGAAGCTGCGGGAGGCCTTCGTGCTGGTGATCGAACCGCCGTCCGTTCCCGGCATCGGCACGGGTGGCGGCATCAAGGGCTACGTCCAAGACCGATCGGGGCGCGGATTGCAGGCGCTCGAGATGGCGGCGTTCAGCGCGATGGGGGCGGCCAGCCAGCGGCCTGAGTTTGCGCAGGCGTTCACGCTCTACAACACCCGCACGCCGCAGATCTTTGCCGATATCGACCGCGTCAAGGCGGAGCAATTGGGTGTGCCGATCGCCAACGTATTCGACACGCTGTCGATCTACATGGGTTCGAGCTACGTGAACGACTTCAACTTGCTCGGCCGGACGTTCCGCGTCACCGCGCAAGCCGACAATCCGTTCCGACTGACCGTGCGTGACGTCCAGAACCTCAAGACGCGCAATGCGGAAGGTGACATGGTGCCGTTGGGGTCGGTGGCTACGTTCCAGGACATCACCGATGCCTACCGGGTGCCGCGCTATAACCTCTATCCGGCGGCGGAATTGCAGGCGGCGATGAAGCCGGGGTTCTCGACGGGCCAAGGCATTGCCGCCATTGAAGAGATAGCGGAGACGAAGCTGCCATCAGGCTTCGGGTTCGAGTGGACGGAGATTGCGCTGCAGGAAAAGCTCGGCGGCAGCACGGCGGTGATCGCGTTTGTACTGGCGGTCGTCTTTGTATTCCTGCTGCTCGCTGCTCTCTACGAGAGCTGGCTGCTGCCGCTGGCGGTGATCCTCATCGTGCCGATGTGCATTCTGGCCGCGATGATCGGCGTGAATATTCGCGGATTCGATCGCAACATACTGGTCGAGATCGGCCTCGTGGTGCTCGTCGGGCTTGCTGCGAAAAACGCGATCCTGATCGTGGAGTTCGCGAAGCAGGCCGAGGAGGCGGGCATGAACCGCTACGACGCCGCAGTCGAAGCTGCGAAGACGCGCCTCCGACCGATCATCATGACCTCGCTCGCCTTCATTTTGGGCGTGGTGCCGCTCGTGTTTGCGAGCGGGGCGGGTGCTGAGATGCGGCAGTCGCTCGGAACGGCGGTGTTCTCGGGCATGATCGGCGTGACTGTGTTCGGTCTCATTTTCACGCCGTTGTTCTACGTCCTGGCGAGCCGTTTCCAGCGCAAGAAGACAGTCGAGACGGCTCCGGTGCCTGACGTAGCTTCTTAGTGGCGCATGGCGACTCCGCTTGCGCGGAGCCGGCCGCCATGCGGGATGTCTCAACTCCGTACGTCTCTTAACGCCACGTTTACTGGTGCGCCTCCACTCTGCCCTCGCTCAGACGAGGCGTCGGGTTCGGCCGGCTGCCGGTACGAGAAGGTTAAGAGACTATGAAGACCATCCTGAAGGCTGGGGTGGCCGCTGCTGCTCTGGCGATTGCCATGTCCGTGACGACCGACACGTTCGCGGCCGATCTCGGCGGCTTTATCGAAGACGGTTATGTCGGTCTGCGCCACCACTTCGATGACGCAAGCGCTGAATAAGTGATCGCTCTCTCCTCATGAAGCGGTCGTAAAAGCCGGGGTCGCCCCAGCAACCCGGCTTTTGCCTTATTTGCAAGTTCACCCCCTTTTAGTGTCGGCCGGCCGGTCCGATCAGAAGGGTGCTTTATACAACTCAAGTGGGCAGCGGGGCTTATCGACGGGGGCGAGCATCTGAGAAACCGGATTGATCTTGTTCCTCCTTGCTGCCTATATGTGCGGCTTGTCCGGTCTGCTGTCGTTGAGCGCTTGCCGCGCCGGCCGATAGCTGCGCGGACGTACGCGTTTCTGCCCGGTTCGCGCCGGGCTCGAGCTCTCCCAGCGGGCGTGGTGGAATTGGTAGACACGCCAGATTTAGGTTCTGGTGGCCTTGGCCGTGGGGGTTCAAGTCCCTCCGCCCGCACCAGTGTTTGCCCGCCCTGAGATGTGCCGAGAACGATAAATTCTATCGAGCGGCCGTCTTATACTCATGGGCGGCCATGGACGACGACAACACGAGCTGAAAAAAGGCAAGGACGATGCAGATTATCGAGGCCAACGTTGACGGCCTGAAGCGGACCCTCAAGGTCGTGGTTGGTGCGGCGGAGATCGAGCAGCGTCTTGCCTCGCGGCTCGATCAGGTCAAAGACAGCGTTCAGATCAAGGGCTTCCGCAAGGGCAAGGTGCCGGTCGCGCACATCAAGAAGGTCTACGGCCGCTCGCTGATGACTGAAGTGCTGCAGGATGCCATTCGCGAGACCAGCGATGCCGCGATCCGCGACCGCAAGGAACGTCCCGCGCAGATGCCCAACATCTCGCTGTCGGAAGACCAGGACGAGATCAATCAAGTCATTGAAGGCAAGAAGGACCTTGCCTACCAGATGACGTTCGAAGTGGTGCCGGAAATTCAACTGGCGGATTTCGAGACGATCGAACTCGAGAGGCTGTCCGCGGATGTTGATGACGAGACCCTGCAAAAGTCGATCGACGATCTTTTGAAGCGCGCCGGTAGCTTCGAGGCCGATGCCGAGCGAAAGGCTGAAACGGGCGATCGTGTCACGATCACATACAAGGGCACGATCAACGGCGAGGCGTTCGAGGGCGGCAGCGGCGAGGGCCTGAGCCTCGTGTTAGGCAATGCAGGCTTCATTCCTGGCTTTGAAGACGGCATCATCGGCATGGGTAAGGGCGAAACGAAAGACGTCTCGTGCCGCTTCCCGGACGACTATTCGGTAGACACGCTGGCCGGCAAGGATGCCGTGTTCAATGTGACAGTGAATGAAGTTGAAAAGCCGGTGGAAGCCAAACTCGATGATGAAATTGCAAAGGCTTTCGGCGCGGAAAACGCGGATAATTTGAAGGATCTCGTGCGCAAGCAGATCCAGTCGGAGTTCGACAAAGCGGCGCGCGTGAAGATGAAGCGCGAGTTGCTCGACAAGCTTGAATCATTGCACAGCTTTGAATTGCCGCGCTCGCTCGTCGATCGCGAGTTCGAAGGCATCTGGCGGCAGGTGGAAGCCAGCCGCAAGCAGGGCGAGAACGCCGAGGACGCGGGCAAGTCGGAAGAAGAGCTGCGCGCCGAATATCAGAAGATCGCGGAGCGCCGCGTCCGGTTGGGTCTTGTCGTCGGCGAGATCGGCGCGAAGAACTTGATCGAAGTCACGCAGGACGAGATGCGCATGGCCCTCATGGAGCAGGCGCGCCGTTATCCGGGCCAGGAGAAGTTCGTCTACGAATACTTTGAGAAGACGCCAGGTGCGCTGCAGGAATTGCGTGCGCCGATCTTTGAAGACAAGGTCGTCGATCTCATTGTCGGCAAGGCCAGGGTGTCGGAGAAGAAGGTCAGCCGCGAAGAACTGTTCGAGCAGGTCAAGGCCGCAACCGAGGCCTGATCCCGCTCGTGACCTCCAGCGTCGTCATCTGCCATCCGTTTCTCCATCCCTTCACCGATCCCTGCCTGGCGATTTCGCTCGAGGTCTTGCGGGGAGGTGAGGGATCGCGGAAAAATCGGGAACGGCTGACCTCGATTCCTGATGCGTCAGTCAATGATCTTACCGGTACAAATGTTTCCAGGCGTGACCGGCTGCTTTCCATAGGGGGCGTGGCTTCCCATATGCTAGAAGCCGGACGCATAATGGCAGGCGCCCAGACTTTCCTTATAGATCGGCGCTCGCAGCCGACCGAAATAGCCGTTTGAACGAGGAGCACGAACCGATGCGCGATCCTATCGCTACGCTGACCAACACCTTCTGGCCGATGGTCGTGGAGCAGACTGCACGCGGGGAGCGCGGCTACGATTTGCCTTCGCGCCTCTTGAAGGAGAGGATCATCTTCGTTACCGGCCCGGTGGAAGACCACATGGCCTCCTCGATCTGCATGCAGTTGCTGTTCCTGGAGTCGGAGAACCCGAAGAAGGAAATCTCCATGTATATCAACTCCCCGGGCGGGGTGGTGACCTCGGGAATGGCCATTTACGATACCATGCAGTTCATCAAGCCGCAGGTTGCGACCCTGTGCATCGGCCAGGCGGCCTCGATGGGATCGCTGCTGCTCTGCGCCGGCGCCAAGGACATGCGCTTTGCGCTCCCAAATGCCCGCGTCATGGTTCACCAGCCGTCGGGAGGGTTTTCGGGCCAAGCCTCCGACATCGAGCGGCATGCCGAAGACATCATCAAGATGAAGCGCCGCTTGAACGAAGTCTACGTGAAACACACCGGCCAGCCCTATGAAAACATTGAGAAAACGCTCGATCGCGATTACTTCATGACGGCCGATCAGGCGAAGGACTTCGGAATCGTAGACAAGGTTTTGAACAGCCGCGACGATGTGGAAGGAAAGTTAGCCGAGGCAAAGGCGACCTGATCCGGAACGGCGGTGCCGGTCCGCTCGTTTTGGCATACACGGGTTGAGCCTCAGCTCGGGGCCCTACCGCCTTCATTGGGGCGCTTTCCGGGGTGAAAACAACACCCTGCGGTGGCACGATTTGTCACCGGCATCTGCCGGTGACTTAAGGTAACCTCAGGGCTTCGGGTGGACGTTCCCCCGTGTGGCGTTAGGGTGGTGCAAGCCGGGATCGGCCCCGGCTAGGCATTAATCCATTCTTGATCTGCCGAGCGTTAGCGTGCTGTGATCGGCCTGGAGATTCCAGGGTGGAGCAGTCCGCAGACCTCGGGTTCCCTTCTACGCCACCGGGAGCGACCATGCTTCCAGTGGTTTTCAGTCCCGGCAAACGGGTGCGAGAGACGCGATGGCTCAAGAGAAAAACACTCTCTACTGCTCCTTCTGCGGCAAGAGCCAGCACGAGGTTCGAAAGCTTATTGCCGGTCCGACCGTATTCATCTGCGATGAATGCGTCGAACTGTGCATGGATATCATCCGCGAAGAGAACAAGAACACGCTCGTCAAGTCGCGCGACGGCGTTCCGACGCCGCAAGAAATCTGCACGGTTCTCGACAGCTATGTGATCGGTCAGTTCCATGCCAAGCGCGTGCTTTCAGTCGCCGTTCACAACCACTACAAGCGGCTCAGCCACGCGGCGAAGAACAACGATGTCGAACTGGCGAAGTCGAACATCCTGCTCGTCGGTCCGACTGGTTGCGGCAAGACGTTGCTCGCGCAGACACTGGCCCGCATCCTCGATGTGCCGTTCACGATGGCGGATGCGACGACACTCACCGAAGCCGGTTATGTCGGCGAAGACGTCGAGAACATCATTCTGAAGCTCCTGCAGAACGCCGACTACAATGTCGAGCGAGCGCAGCGCGGCATCGTCTACATCGACGAAATCGACAAGATCTCGCGCAAATCCGACAACCCGTCGATCACGCGCGATGTGTCGGGCGAAGGCGTGCAGCAGGCCCTCCTGAAGATCATGGAAGGCACGGTCGCCTCCGTGCCGCCGCAGGGCGGTCGCAAGCATCCGCAGCAGGAATTCCTGCAGGTCGATACCTCGAACATCCTGTTCATATGCGGTGGCGCGTTCGCGGGGCTGGAGAAGATCATTTCCGGGCGCGGTCGCGGCACATCGATTGGGTTTGGTGCTAAGGTGACCGGACCAGATGAGCGCCGCACGGGTGAGGTGCTGCGTCAAGTCGAGCCCGAGGATCTGCTGAAATTCGGTCTGATCCCCGAGTTTATCGGACGACTTCCGGTTATCGCAACGCTGGAAGATCTCGACGAGACCGCACTTGTGCAGATCCTGACCGAGCCCAAGAATGCGCTCGTCAAGCAGTATCAGCGCCTGTTCGAGATGGAGGACGTCAAGCTGACGATTACGCTTGATGCGCTCAAGGCTATTGCCCGCCGTGCCATCGAACGCAAGACGGGTGCCCGCGGTCTGCGCTCCATCATGGAAGCGATCCTGCTTGATACGATGTACGACCTGCCCGCTATGAAAGGTGTGGAAGAGATCGTTATCAGCCCCGAAGTCGTGGAAGGCGGGGCGCGGCCCCTGCGGATCTACAGCGAGCGGGCCGAGGAAAAAGGCACGGCCTCGTAGCGACTTGCCGGGCCGGGTTCGCGCAGCAAACGCGCGAACCCTGGCCAGCCCGTACCGACGCAGCGGTGCATAAGGGCGCAGCGGCGGGTGAGGTCTCTTGATCCTGGCGCCGCGATCCCCAAATGTTCACTCCGGACCAGCGGTCTCATTCGACGGTTCCCTTCTTCCGTTTGCGGACGTAGGGTCGGCGTGCACCGTGGGTAGCCAGCTCTAGACCGGGCCGAGGGACAGTCCGCCTCATTGGGGACAATCCACCGGGCTAATAGGCTTTTAGAGCATGAAGCAAGGCGAGGAGAATTAGCGTAAGCTAATTCAACTCCAGTCAAAGGTAGAGCCATGAGCGAAGACAAGACGGCACGCGAAAAGGCAGGCGGACGGACGCTTTATCCGGTCCTCCCCCTGCGCGACATCGTCGTGTTCCCGTACATGATCGTGCCGCTGTTCGTCGGGCGTGAGAAGTCGATCAACGCCCTGGGCGAGGTCATGAATGCCGACAAGCACATCCTGCTTGCCGCGCAGAAGAACGCTGGCGACGACGACCCCGCAACCGATGCGATTTATGAAACCGGCACGCTCGCGTCTGTGCTGCAGCTGTTGAAGCTGCCGGACGGCACCGTGAAGGTGCTCGTCGAAGGCGTCGCGCGCGCGAAAATCGTCCGCTACACGGACAACCCGGATTTCTTCGAAGCGGAAGTCGAGAAGATCCCGGAGGTCGAAGGTGCGAAGGACGAGATCGAGGCGCTTGCGCGCTCGGCCGTGTCGCAGTTCGAGAGCTATGTGAAGCTCAACAAGAAGATCTCGCCTGAAGTGCTCGGCA
>ERZ1066138.292-NODE-292-length-17012-cov-7.980893_pt1 | contig 17012 bp, 17 predicted proteins | sample MGYA00382785_ERZ1066138 | MGnify/ENA primary metagenome ERZ1066138 (study PRJEB33369, sample SAMEA5778368) | biofilm metagenome | biome: Industrial cooling water; feature: Water cooling tower basin; material: Biofilm | place: United Arab Emirates | collected... | reverse complement strand
CGGTGCACCTCGGCGCGGCTTCGCAGGTGCTGGTGCTGCCGGTCCTTTGCGCGCTGCTAGCTGCGGCCTATCTGGCGGCCGAGCGGCTACTTGGTCGCAGTCGGCAACGCTACGCAGCGTGGTTTGCCCTGGCGGTGCTGTCGTTATCGCCATTCCTGGTCAACGCGCTGGGGTTGATCGCGCTGAGCCTGCTGCAGAGCGGCGACAAGCCGCTGCAGCTGGCCAACTACGCCAGCCTCAATGCGCTGGTGCTCGGCTTGAGCCCTGGTGAGCGCGGTCAGGGTCTGGCGGCGGCGTTGAACTTGTTCTATCTGTGGTCCATCGCGCTGGCGGCGATCGGCGGCCGGACCTATACGGGCTACCAATGGAGTCGCTGTCTCCTATTGGCCGCACTACCGTACCTCGGCTTCTTCGGCATCTGGGCGGCGACGGTTTGAGCCATGAACCGCCTCCTGACTGCGGCAGTCATTCTGACCGGCTTTGCGCTGCTCATTGGGTTGGCGGCCACGCGCGGCGCGCAGCCTCTCGAGGTCGACGGTGCTCCGGTCGAGCAGGGCCGGATTGCCGACACCGCACTGGCCTCCGGCACGCTGGTGTTTGCGGAGCAGATTCAACTGCGCTCCGAGGTTACTGGCCGGGTGGCACGAGTGCTGGTCCGCGAGGGCGAGCGGGTCACCCGCGGGCAGTTGCTGATGCAGCTGGACCAGGAGGCTTTTCTCGCCGACCTCGAGGTGAGCCGCGCCGGGGTTAATGCTGCGACATTGGAAGTCAAGAGCCGCGCCGCACGACTGGCCGATCTGACACAGCAGCTGGAGCGGCAGCGGCAGCTGAAGACGCGCGGACTGATCGGCGCGGACGGCTACAGTCAGCTCGAAAGCCAAGTGCGGATCGCGCAGATCGCAGTGCAGAGCGCCGAAGTCGCGGTGGCGCAGGCTCGCGCGCAGCGTGCGCTATCGGAAGATCGCTTGCGGCGCAGTGACTTTCTAGCGCCGATCGACGGCTTGGTTGTCTCGGTCGACGTCAAGCCGGGCGAGACGGTGATCGCCGGCACGCTGAACATCGTCGGATCGGACCTGATGGTGATTGCCGACCCGCGTCAGCTACTCGCCGAGTTGCGCGTCGATGAAGCCGACATTGCCCGCATCGGCCTGGAGCAGCCGGTGGCGGTCTACGCCGCGGCACACCCGGAGCAACCACTGCAAGGCAAGGTGCTGGAAATCGGCAGCTCGGCGCGACAGATCGGCAACAAGCCGGGGCTGGCCTTCCGCGTGCGGGTAGCACTCGACGCCAGCGGGCTGCCGCCGTTTCCGGGCATGAGTTGCCGCGCCGAAATCCAGACGCAGCAGGGCGCGGACAGCCTGCACGTGCCGGTGGCGGCGGTGCGGCAGGATGCAGCGGGCAGTTACGTCTGGCGGGTGCGCGCTGATGGCGGACTGGATCGCGTCGCGGTCACGCCCGGCATCGCCAATGACGACGATCAAGCGGTCACCGGCGAACTGCGCGCGGGCGAAACTGTGGTGGTCGGGCCAGGCCGCGTCGCCAACGCGCTCACCGCCAGCAGCCAGGTTCGGTTGAAGCCTGCGGTGGCCCCATGAGTGCAGTAATTCGATGCGTGGGCGTGCACAAGCACTACGCGGTCGGCGATGGCAGCTTCGCGGCGCTGAGCGACATTGATTTGAGCATCGAGGCTAACGAATACCTCGCAATCACTGGGCCCTCGGGCTCGGGCAAATCGACGCTGATGAACATCCTCGGCTGCCTCGACGTGCCGAGCGCCGGCCACTACCTGTTGCAGGGCCGGGATGTCGCGCAGATGGACGAACGCGCGCTGGCGCAGGAGCGCAATCGCTCGGTGGGCTTCATCTTCCAGAGCTTCCACCTGTTGCCGCGCGCCAACGCGCTGGCCAACGTGATGCAGCCACTGGTCTACCGGCAAATGCCGGCCGTCGAGCGCCGCCGCCGCGCGATCGACGCTCTGACTCGGGTCGGCTTGCAGGCGCGGCTGGAACACCTGCCGAACCAACTCTCCGGCGGCCAGCGCCAGCGGGTCGCCATCGCCCGCGCGCTGGTCACCGAGCCGCGCATCCTGCTCGGCGACGAGCCCACCGGCAATCTGGACAGCCAGACTACCGAGGACATCATGACCCTGTTCGACCAACTGCACGCGGAGGGCCAGACCGTGATCCTGGTGACCCATGAGGCCGACATCGCGGCGCGCTGTCACCGGCGGGTGCGCCTGGTTGATGGCCGCATTGTCGCAGACCAGCGAGTTCGCCATGCGTACATCTGAGGCTGTGGCCAGACCGATGGGCGTGGGCAGTGATAGCTTCCACGCTGTCGTCGAAGGCAGCGCGGCCGCGCTGCGGGCCATTCGCGCGAATGCGCTGCGCAGCGGCCTGACCGCGCTAGGCATCATCATTGGTGTGGCGGCGGTGATCGCGGTGGTCGCAGTAATGCAGGGGCTGTCGACCACAGTGACGCGGCAACTCGACGATCTGGCCTCAGACATGGTGTTCATCAATGCCTACACGCCGCAGAACGAGTTGTTGATCGGGCTGCGAAACACCTTGTCCGCTGAAGACTTTCTGGCTGTGCGCGATCAGGTGCGCGGCATCGAGGAAATCACCGTGCTGTATCTGCCGCTGAGTCTGGGTGGGGTGATTCGCGCCGGCGGCGAACGCAGCGTCACGCAGATCATGGGCACTGACAGCCGCTATCAGAATGTGGTGCGGGTCTACACCGACCAGGGCCGTTTCTTGTCGGCCAGCGACGATGCGCGGCGCAGACGAGTGGTGATCCTCGGCCAGACCGTGCGTCGCAATCTGCGGCTGCCAGAAAACCCGATCGGCCAGTTCGTCGAACTGGGCGGCGAGGCCTTTCGGGTGATCGGGGTCGCCGAGACGCGCGGCTCGCTGTTCGGGCTGGATCAGGATAACTTCGTGATCGCGCCCTTCAGCACGCTGAAGTCGCTGGCCCCGGCCGACGAGGCCGAGGACGTGCAGATCTACTTCCGGCCGCGCGCCGATGCGGACCTGGCCGCCATCGAGCAGCAGGTGCGTCAGGTGCTGCGCGCCCGCCACGCCACGCCGGCCGGGGCGGCGGATCCCTTCGAGTTCCAGACCGCGGAGAAGACCAAGCGGAACTTCGCCGGCATCATGCAGGGCATCACGCTGGTGGCCGGCGCGGTGGTCAGCATCAGCCTCCTGGTCGGCGGCATCGGCGTGATGAACATCATGCTGGTGTCGGTGACCGAGCGCACCCGGGAAATCGGCATCGTCAAGGCGCTGGGCGCGACGCCGCAGTTCATCCTGCTGCAGTTTCTGGTCGAGGCGCTGGTGTTGTCGCTGTGCGGCGGGCTGATCGGGCTGGTGCTGGGCTGGGGCTTCGCGCTGCTGGTGGCAGCGGCAGTCCCCGGCATGAGCGGCGCCAGCGTGCCGCTGTGGGTGGTACTGCTGGCCTTCGGCTTCACCACCCTGATCGGCGTCGGCTTCGGTCTGGCGCCGGCGATCAAGGCCAGCCGTCTGCACCCAATTGAGGCCCTGCGCTATGAGTGATGCCACCGCGAACACCAGCCTGATGACGCAGTGGCGGGCGACGCTGACCCGCGCGTCGCCGAGCTACTGGGCCATCCAGGTCCTGATCCTGCTGCTGTCGGTGCTGGCCGGCGCTGCCTTCTTCGAGCGGATCGACAACGGTGAGGCGCAGCCGGCCTGGGCCTTCATGCTCCGCGCGGCGCTGGATGCGCTGACCTTCATCGGCATCACCCACGTCCTGGTGCGGCCGGTGCTGGTGCTGCGCTATCTGGGCACCGGCGTGCGCTGGCGCGAATGGCTGGGTCTGGCGCTGTGGCTGATGCTGGTGGCGGCGCTGGCGGTCGGGCTCAGCGTGTTGCTCGACCAGCTCCGGCTGATCAATCTGGGCACCGTGACCTCGGTGCAATTCCACGCCGGCGAAGAACAGCTGCGCATGCAGCTGGAGGGCCCAAAGCTGTTCGCGATCGCGTGGTTGAACACCTTCATCAGCTACATGGTCTGGGTGGCGCTGTATCTGGGCGGCGTCGCCCTGCGCACTCGTCGCCGGCTGCAGGAGCAGCTGCGCGAGGCCCAGTTGCAGCAGCTCACCCTGCAGTTGAATCCGCACTTTCTGTTCAACGCCTTCAACACCATCCGCGGCAGTATTTTCGAGGACCCGCAGCGCGCCGCCGACCTGGTCACCCAACTGGCCGAACTGTTCCGCTTCCACCTGAGCACCTCAGCTCGGCTCAGCCAGAGCCTCGCCGAGGAATGGCGGTTGTGCCAGCAGTACCTCGCTATCGAGCAGGCGCGGCTGGACGAGCGGCTCCGCGTCGAGGTCAACCTGCAGCCGGCCTGTCTGTCCCACGCGCTGCCCTGTCTGGCGCTGCTCGGCCTGATCGAGAACGCGATCAAGCACGGCATCGCCCCGGACCCGCGCGGCGGCACGCTGGTGATCACCGCCGCCGAGGTCGAGGGCAGCGAGCGCTGGGAGCTCAGGGTCGGCAACAGCGTGGCGGCCGGCCCGCAGGCCCGGTCGGAGGGCGCGCGGATGGGTCTGGCCAATCTGCGCGAACGGCTGCGGCTCAGCTACGGCGAGCGCGCCCGCCTCGACGTGCTGCGCTGCGGCGAAGCGGCGCGGCCCGGAACCTCGCCCACCTCGGGAGCTGAGATGAGCGAAAAGCCCTGGCATCTGGTCCAGCTGCAATTGCCGACGGTGCTCGCATGAGCTTGCGCACCTTGCTCGTGGATGACGAGCGTCTCGCCCGGTTGGAGCTGCGTCGTCTTTTGGCGGTGCATCCGCAGGTCGAGATCATTGGCGAGGCGACGAATGGTGGCGATGCCCTCGCGCTGATCCGCGCGCAGCAGCCGGATCTGGCCTTTCTGGATGTGCGCATGCCCGGCATGGACGGCCTCGCACTGGCCGCCCAGATCGACCAGCGCTGCCAGTTCGTGTTCTGCACCGCCTACGACAGCTACGCCATCGACGCCTTCGGCCTGCAGGCGCTGGACTACCTGGTCAAGCCGGTGGTGCCCGAGCGACTGGCGCGCACGCTGGAGCGGGCCAGCGCCAGGCGCGACCAGATGAGCGCGCCGGTGCTGCCGATGGATCACGGCCTTTTGCTCAAATTCGGCGAGCGCTCGCGAATCATCCGGCTGTACGAAATCGACCGGATCCTCAGCATCGGCAACCACGCCGCGGTGCACAGCAAGCACGGTGTGGCCTACGTGCTGAGCCCGCTGGCGCGCATCGAGGCTCGACTGGATCCGCAGCATTTCTGCCGGGTCAGCCGCAGCTGCATCCTGCGGCTGGACGCGATCCGCAGCCTCGACGTCGACGTCGGCAGCGGCCTGATTGCAACGCTCGCCGACGGCACTACCATCGAAGTCAGTCGCCGCGCAGCCCAACAACTGAAGTCACGCTTTGACGCATTCAGCTAGCACGCAATGTAGAGGCTGTGTGCCAGCCTCCAATGCCGCAGTCGACGGACCCGACCAAACCGCGAGACCGTGGATGTTGGCTTCAAACCGGTTCCAGCAGATCTCGATAAGCGTGCCAGCTCGCGTGTCCAATCAGCGGCAAGACCAGGATCAGGCCCAAGCCTGCGCTCAGGAAGCCGATCGCGGTCAAGACCACGATCAGCAAGGCCCAGATCAGGGCTGGAACCGGGTTGGCCACCACTGCGCGCAGACTGGCGATGCCGGCGGTCAGCGCATCCAGACGCGGGCGATCCATCAGCAGCGGCAAGGACACCGCGGTCAGCGCATAGACGAACAGCGCAAAGCCAGCTCCGGCCGCCAGATACACCGACAGGAAGGCGCCACCGTTCGGTGCCTGCCAGAGGTCGCGCAGCAGTGTGCCCAGATGCGGCATGCCGCCTTCGAAAAACAAGGCCACCACCACCACCGAGACCCGCAGCCACACGGCCAGCAACAGGGCGAGCAGGGCCGCGTAGAAGCCGTAGCCACCGAGATTGCTGCGCCAGGCGACGAGGCTCTGGCGAAAGGCGATCCGTTCGCCGCGCTCACAGGCCCGGCTGATGGCATACAAGCCGGTCGCCAAGAAGGGGCCGACCAGCAGAAAGCCGGTCACCAGGCCCAGCGCCAGTGCGCCACTGCCAACCTGCCGCACCAACAGCAGGCCCATGGCAGCCAGCACGATCCCGTAGAACAGTGAGGCCAGCGGCCGCTGCCGAAAATCACTCCATCCGGCGCGCAACCAACGCCACGGCGCGACGGCATCGACCCGCCGCACCTGTGGCCACAATGCCGCCGGATCCTCTGCGCCTTGATCCTCGCTCATGCGCCCTCCCCAGAGCTGGCGAAGGCGCCGATCTTAACGGCCTTTGTCCGGCGCCGCCTTGACTGCGCTCAGCGGTCGGCCATCGCCAGCCAGGGCAGATCCTCAGGGCCGGTGTAATTCGCGCTGGGCCGGATGATCTTGCCGTCCTGACGCTGCTCGATCACATGCGCACACCAGCCGCTGGTGCGCGAGACGACGAACAGCGGCGTGAACATGGCGGTGGGCACGCCCATCATGTGGTAGCTGGAGGCGCTGTACCAATCGAGGTTGGGGAACATCTTCTTGAGTTCCCACATCAGGCTTTCGATGCGCTCGGAGACTTCGAACAGGCGACGGTTGCCGCCCTCGTCGCACAGCCGCCGGCTGATCTCCTTGATGATCACGTTGCGCGGATCGGAGACGGTGTACACCGGATGACCGAAGCCGATGATGATCTCCTTGCGCTCGACGCGGGCGCGGATGTCGGCCTCGGCGTCGTCGGCGCTGCGATAGCGCGCGATGATGTCCATCGCCACTTCATTGGCACCGCCGTGCTTGGGCCCACGCAAGGCGCCGATCGCGCCGGTGATGGCCGAGTACATGTCGGAACCGGTGCCGGCGATCACTCGCGCGGTGAAGGTGCTGGCGTTGAATTCGTGCTCGGCGTAAAGGATCAGCGACTGGTCCAATGAGCGGGTGTGCAACTCGCTGGGGCGCTTGCCAAGCAAGAGGTGCAGGAAGTGCGCGGCGATCGAGTCGTCGTCGGTCTCCACATCGATGCGCGCGCCGGAATGGCTGAAGTGGTACCAGTACAGCAGCATCGAGCCGAAGCTGGCCATCAGCCGGTCGGCGATGTCGCGCGCCTCGTTGAGCGGATGGCTCTCCTTCTCCGGCAGAACAGCGCCGAGCACCGAGCAGCCGGTGCGCATCACATCCATCGGATGGGTGTTCGGCGGCAGCATTTCCAGTGCGTCCTGCACGATCGCCGGCAGGCCGCGCAGGCGCTTGAGCTTGGTCTTGTAGGCCTTGAGCTCGCCGGCATTGGGCAGGTGCCCGTAGACCAGCAGGTGCGCCACTTCCTCGAAGCAGGCGTGGCGGGCTAGATCGTGAATGTCATAGCCGCGGTAATGCAGGTCATTGCCGCTGCGACCGACCGTGCACAAGGCCGTGTTGCCGGCGGCGACGCCGGACAAGGCCACCGATTTTTTCGCTTTGGGGAGCACCTGCTCGCTCATCGCCACATCCTCTGTAGGGGAATGCCAGGCCGGTAAAGGTCTGGACGAAGTGGCGCGGATTCTAATGACAAGCGCGAGGCCTGGGGCTGGGGCATGGACGAAGGGATGAGACGTCGCCGTGCTCAGTCGCGACGCAGACGGTAGAGCACGTGACGGCGCAGCGGGTGAGCATCGGGAAGCTTGGGATGGTCGAAGTCGCCATCTGTATCGCGCTGCATGCCGATGCGCCGCATCACCGCCTGCGAGCGCAGATTGCCAGGCACGGAGAAGGAGACGATTTCGTCCAAGCCCAGTTCCGCGAAGCCGAGGCGTACACAGGCATGCGCCGCCTCGCTCGCCAGGCCCTGCCCCCAGGCCGGGCGCGCCAGTCGCCAGCCGATCTCCACCGCCGGAGTGAAGGCCGCTTCGAAGCTGACCCATTTGAGCCCGCACATGCCGATGCACGCAGCATCGGCGCGTCGCTCCATGGCAAAGAAGCCCCAGCCATGCGTCTCGATGTGCGCTGCCGCACGGGCGAGCTCGGCGGCACTCTCGTCGCGACTGAGCAGGCTGGGGAAGTGCGCACGCACTTCCGGATCGGCATTGATCGCGGCGAACGCGTCCAGATCACTGTCCTGCCATTGGCGCAACAACAGGCGCGATGTGCTGAGGGTGAGTGGCACGGCCATCGGACAGCGCTCAACGTCCCTTGAACACCGCCGCGCGACGTTCGATGAAGGAGCGCAAGCCTTCCGCTGCGTCTTCGCTCTGCATCACCGGCTTGAGATCGCGGAAGCACTGGTCGATCGCCGCGTGCTCGCCTTCGAGCAGGGCGGTGCGCGAGGAGCGCAAGCTGCCCTGCACGCCCAGCGGAGCAGCCGCAGCAACGCGCTGGGCCAGCGCCAGCGCGTGATCCAACTGCGTGCCGGGCTCGCACACTTCCTGCACCAGACCCAGGCGATGGGCCTCGCTGGCGCTCATCTCGTCGCCGGTCAGCAGATAGCGTTGCGCATTGGCCCAGCCGATCTGCGCCGGCAAGCGCAGAGTGGCGCCACCGCAGGCGTAGAAGCCGCGCCTGACCTCGAGCATGGCCAGTCGCGTGTCATTGGCCGCCACGCGCAGGTCGGTGTTGAGCAGCAACTCCCAGCCCCAGGTGTAGCAGCGGCCCTGGATCGCCACCACCAAAGGCTTGCTCAAGCGTGGGCCACTCATCGCAAAAGGGTCGATCTCCCCTGCCTGCAAGGGAAAGGGCGTGCCGGCAGCGAAGGCCTCGGCCCAGTCGGTCAGTTCCACACCAGCAGTGAAATGCGGACCCTCGGCCCAGATCACGCCGACCCGCAATTCCGGATCGTGCTCCAGCCGGTGTAGAGCCGCAGCCATGTCGCGAAACATGGCGCGGGTCAGGGCGTTCATCTTGTGCGGACGACGCACACCGATCAGGAGCACATGCCCCTGGACTTCGACGGAAATCTCCACCCGACTGCTCCTGGCGTGTGACACGCCAGGAGCATGCCTCATCGCCGGCTGCTCAGGGCGGCATCGCGCCGTTCGGCTGGGTGTCGTACAAGGGCACCGACCAGCGCTCGCGACCGCTGGCGAGATCGATGCTGAGCAGCCGCACCGGACGCTCTTCCCAGCCGTTGCCGGCGTCAAAGCCGATGGCGCCAGCGCGCACCAGCACCTGTCCGCCGGTGCTCAGGAAGGGCGCATAGGCCAGCGGGTAGTCGAAGCTGCCCAAGGCCGAACCGCCGCTGCGTGAGTGGAACTGCCAGCGATAGAGGCGGCCATAGACCGCATCGGCGCGCGGCTCGCTGACCAGCACCTCGGCCTCGTCGGCCGCCCGATACTGCAAGCCAGCAAGGTTCGGCAGGCGCTCACCGGCCGCCAGTTGCGCCGCCGGATCCAGCGGGAACTCGACGCTCTGGCGCACCGGCACGGCGTAGATCTGGCCCGCCGCCACCTCGATGTCGAAGGCACCGATCACTTCGCGCACACCCTGTGCGGCCGCACCGGTTTCGCCTTCCTCCTGGATCAGCGCGCCGCGCTTGGGTGCCGACCAGAAATGCCAGTAAACCCGCTTGCGCCCGCCCTCTTCCGCAAGGCGCGCCTGGAAGCGGCGATACCAGCGCGGCTCGGCACTGGTGTCGACCTGTTCGGGCACATCGAAGGCGATGCGATCGCGAATCTGGCCGTCGGCCGGATCGATGGCCAGCAGCACACCCGTACCGCGTTGCACACCCTGCGCGATGGCCCACAGGCGGCCGTCCGCCACATCCAGCGGCCAGGCCCGCTCGGCACTGGTCCACAGGATGCGTCCGTCATTGAGATCGATGGCCTCCAGCGAGCCCGCAGGCGTCACCGCATAGGCCAGCGTCTGCGCGTCATTCACCAGCACGCCCTCTCCCAGGCGCGTGGCAGCCAGGCTCGCGCTGGCGCTCGCCAGGCCCGCGATCAAGGCGATCAGCTGAAATCGAAGCTTGCGCATGGCGATGCCCTCACTCGAAACCGTTGGCGAAAACATTGTCTTGGAAGATGACTGGCGACAGCTGCCAGGCACCGCGTCCCAGCGTGCCGGCAATCAGCACCTGATCGGGACGGTCGTAATCCAGCTCGTACACCGGCGCATTCGGCAACTGGGTGCCCAGGCGCTGCCAGGTCGAGAAGGCCGGCGCCGGCGTCTCGAAGGCGATGAAGGTGCCACGATCGGCGCCCACCACCACCGCATCGCTGTTGGCGGTGGGGATGAAGACCATGCTGCGCAAGGTGCCCGGACTGAAGCCGGTGATGAGATTGCCGGTGATGTCGGTGAAGTTGCTGCCGCTATTGGTGGAGAAATGCACTGTAGATGCCGTCATCCCGAAGATGCGCGCAGGGGCATCCGGATCCACCGACAGATCCACCACGGCGGCGGGCAGATTGGACTGCAGGTTGATGGCGCCGCCTGCTGCTGCACGCAAATGCACGCCCGAAGCATTGCCGAAGAGCAGAAAGTCCGGATTGCCAGGCACGCCATAGACCAGCGGATCGCCAACAAAGGAGTTGATGCGCAACGTGGAGATCCGCGTCGCGGTGGCGCCTTCGTCCAGCGACTCGTAGACGCCGTTGTCGGCGCCGACCACCACTCGCGCGGCGACCACTTCATTGGCGGCCACCGGCGTGTAGAACTGCCCGGAAATCGTTGGTGAGGCGGTGAACTGCGGGAACGTGGTTGCAGTTACCGTGTTCGATGCATTGACCACGCGGCGCACTGGCACCTGGAAGAACTGGAAGGCGGTGTAGCGCACCGACTGCGTGGCGGAACCCACATCATCGACCGCCGGATCATTGCCATCGCCGCCCTGCACCGTGCGGAAGGTGCGGGTGGTGTTGATCTGTTCGTTGGAACCATTGTCCTGCGTGCCGCCCAGCACCCGGTTGGACACGGTGTCGTACACGATGCCGTGGTACTCGGTGGATTGCAGAGTGCCGTTCAAGGACAGCCAAAGGCCGGTCGTGCCGTTCGGCGCCGTGCGCTTGTAGATGCCACCGTCATCGGACTGCAGCAGATTGTTCTGCGCATCGAACACCATGTCGCGCGAATCCGCATGCGGCGAGGAGTTGTTGCTGGTGCCGACGTGGGTGAGTGGCGACCAGGACTTGCCATCGTGACGGAACAAGCGACCGCTGTAGTTGTTGGCACCGATCGAGTTGGGGAACTGCGGGCCAGGCGCGCCCTCGTTGGCCGCAGGTTGCCGATCGCCGCCCACATAGACCACATTGGCGTTGTTCGGATCGGCGGCCATCGAGAAATGGATGCCGCCCTGACCGCCCGGATGGATGCCGAAAACGAAACCATCGTTTTCGGTGGTGGTGGGAACACCCAGCGCCGTCCACGGCGCATCGCCATTCGGCGAGCGGAACACATTGGCCAGACGGCCGTTCCCGTCGACGATGCCGATGTACACCTGTCCGGAATTACCGACGCTGACTTCAGCCCAGACAGCCCCCACGAAAGCAGTGTTCACCGCGGCCTCATTGGACACATGGGTCCAGGTGGCGCCCTGATCATCGCTGCGATACAGCCCCGGCGTCGTGCCGGTACGCACCACCAGGTAGAAGCGACTGTTGTTCCCCGGCACGCCCACCAGATCAGGCGTGGAACCTGCCGGCAGTCCGCTCCCCGCACCACCCGAGATCAGGGTGAAGTTGGCGCCAGTGTCAGTCGAGCGATACAAGCCCGAGGTGGTGGCCGCCAGCAGCAAGCTGCCGCGTGCCGCCACGCCGAGCACATTGCGATTGGCCAGCACATTGCCGGCACCCGCCAGGACGGTCCAGTTGCTGCCGCCGTCAGTCGTCCGCAACATGCCGATCTGCGCCCCGCCGACACCGGCGTAGCTCGATCGTCGCGCCACGCCGGCCACCAAGGTCTGCCGGTTGGCATCGGTGGGATCGAACTCGATGGCGCCAATCGACAAGCTGTTCAAGGCATCGGTCTGTCGCGTCCAGCTCGGCGCTGCAGCCAGTGCGTTATTGGTGCGCCAGATGCCGCCGTTGACCGCACCGATGTAGAGAATGTTGGCATCGGTGGGATGCGCGGCAATCGCGTTGACCGCACCGACCACCTCATTGTTCGGAATGCCTTCCGTCTGTCCACCCGTGGCGGGACCGGGACCCAGATCAGTCCACGCACCGCCGTACTGAGCCGCGGCATGACCGGCCCAGCAACCCATCAACACACCCAGCACAACTGGCCATCGACGCATATCGAACTCCCCGCTCGGTGAAGGGTCGGCGCCCCAGGCGACACCGACTTGGCACCGCGGAGGATAGGCCTTGGCCTGGGCCATGGGCGTGAAGGTGCGGCGAACCGATGGCGCTTGCCAGCGCCACTCAAACGGGTGTAAAGACGGCTATACCGCCGCGCCTCAGAGACTCATCAGGAAGGCGCGCGCACTGCGCCAGTGGCGCTGCACAGTGCGCACCGAAATGCTCTTCAGTTCGGCGATGTCGACCAGTTCCAGTCCCGAGAACACGTGCAGATCGACCAGCTCGGCCAGTTCCGGATCGGTCTCCTGCAAGAGCTTCATGGCGCGATCCCAGTCCAGGACCTCGCTCCAGTCCTCGCCCGTGGTGGCTTCCGCATCCACCGGTGCTGCGCCCACGAACAGCCGGATCCGCTCCAGTTCGGCGGCACGCGAGCGCTGGCGATCGATCCAGATCTGCCGCATCGCCTGCGCTGCGATGCGGAAGAAGTGCGTGCGGTTCTCCGCCCTGACCGCACTGCCCTCCAGCTTCATCCAGGTCTCATTGACCAGCATCGTCGGCGACAAGGTCGCGCCTGGATCGGCATGCAGCCGCCGCCGCGCCAAGGCCTTCAGCTCGGCATGGATCTCGGCATAGGCCGCATCGAAGGCCTCACGATCGCCTTCTGCCGCCAACCGGATGAGTTGCGTCACATCGCCCATGGCGCCCCCGCTTGCTGCCGCGATGATGCCGGGTTGCGGGCTTGGATGCGAAGCACAGGCGCAGCCTGAACCGTGAGGCTCGGAGCTCAGCCCGCGGATCTGCCTTCGAGCTTGGGTGGGAGCGTGGTGTGGACCGACAGCGACTCGTGGCGTGCCAAAAAGTGCTCGGCTCAGTCCACAGCGGCACAGGGATCGCAAAGGCGGGTATATGCGCCATTGCAGATGACGAATTGTGTAGCGTACGATCCTGCACATCCATGGACGTGCGACATTCGGAGTTCGCAATGGCATGTTCTGGTGCTCACCGAGCGATCGCTCATCTGCACCGTTGACGCCTAAACCAAGGGTGTTTTCGTGAACCCCAGAGATGGTTTTCCCTCATCGCTCCAGGCGGTGATTCAGTGCAAGGGTATAGCGGCGCAGCGCAGACGCGGGATGTTGCTGCTGTTGCTCATGCTCACTGCTGCGTGTTCGCATGAGCCGACATCGCTTGATGTCCCGCCCGGCGCTGCCAATGTCGAGCAGCTATTTATTCTGGATGGGCGTGCTCACCAGACCCAGTTCACTATGGATGTGAAGTTCCCGCAGTCACCCGCGGTTGATTTTTACCAAAAATCCCTAAATGCCCCTTGGGTCAAGTGCGAGTGGGCAAGTGCGTGGTCCAGCCATGTCGACGCGCAAGGGACAGAGCCCTTCACGGTACACCAGCAACTCCATTATTGGGTCAATCCGGAAATCGAACGCACGCTCATGCTCACTCTGCGATACCACTCGACTGATGACTCTTGGGAAATCCCCGACAACGATACTCAACACATCGTGGTAGTCGAGTACCTTCGCACCAGTGTTGCGGACACGATCAGCCACTTGAAGCTGCGTTGCCCGCATACGAGCGGACTCTGATGGGCAAAAACCAGGTCACCCAATTTGGATAATCGAATCATCGTCAGCATCATTTTCGTGATCGCACTGAGCATTTTCGCATTCGGCGTACTCCGATTTCCGGATAGCCCATACCAACCCTGCCCTGAACACGGGCACTGCGATAAATTTGGCGCGGCCAAGACGCCAGCAGATTACCACGACTTCTTGCTTTGGCAATCTGGGCTCTTTGGTGTAATGTTCACCGGAATTCTGGGGCTCGCCGTAGTGAATCGCAAGGCGAAATAACACCAACTGAAACACTGCGGAACAACGTAAGCGTATATTGCTACACGAATTTTGTCTCGAGCAGAGACCGTCGACCTTGGCGAAGCCCGACTCCAATCGAAACCCAAAGCACTGAGCAAGGAGGACAGCGATGCCCGCGTATGTGATTGCCCATGTGGACGTGACCAACTGGGATGCTTATCGGGAGTACATGCGGCATACCCCGCGGATCATTCAGAAGTTCGGTGGTCGGTTCATTGCCAGAGGCGGTGAGATGGTCACGCTGGAAGGCCCCGAGGAACGCTTGCGTGTGGTGCTGATCGAGTTCCCGTCATTGGCGCAAGCCAAGGCCTTCTATCACTCCGCCGACTACGCCGCAGTCAAACGCTTGCGCGAGGGCGGCGGCACGGCCCGGTTCGTGGCCATCGATGGCTATCCGCTCGAGCAATGGGAGCAAGTGGCCAGGGACAGCGCAGCGCTCACGCTGAGTCCGTAGCGCCTGCCTTCGATGTTGCGTGTGCCTGGTTCACCAGGATCGGGCACGGCCGCTCTGACCGTTCGTCGCCCGCGTCTTGCGTGCCAACCAGGACTGTATAAACATACAGTCCATGAGCACGACACTCACCAGCAGGCAGCAAGAGATCCTCGACTGGATTGCGGCCTACCACCGCACCCACGGCTTGCCGCCCACGCGTGCCGAGTTGTGTGCAGCCTTCGGCTTCCGCTCGCCCAATGCAGCGGAGACTCACCTGCGCGCCCTGGAGCGGCGCGGCGCAATCGCCATCGCCAGCGGGCGTTCGCGCGGCATACGTTTGTTGAAGGACGCACCCGGCGTCCGGCTGGACTCGCGCACCGCACTCCCCCGCGCGAGGCCCAGGCCGGGCGCCGGGCTGCCCCTGGTCGGCCGGGTGGCCGCCGGCTCGCCCATCCTGGCCAGCGAGAACATCGAAGACGAACTCATGGTCGACCGCAGCTTGTTCAAGCCGCGTGCCGACTTTCTGCTCCGCGTCCGCGGCGACAGCATGCGTGACGCCGGCATCCTGGATGGCGATCTGCTGGCGGTGCACAAGGCCGCCGAGGCGCTGCCGAAGTCCATCGTGGTGGCACGGATCGATGACGAGGTCACCGTCAAGCATTTCGAGCCCCATGGATCCCATGTGCGCCTGCTGGCCGCCAATCCCGACTACGCCCCCATCGAGGTCGATCTGAGCCGGCAAGGCTTCGTCATCGAAGGCCTGGCGGTCGGTGTATTGCGGCAACTGGGAGTGAAAGGCTCATGAGCCGCTTCCAGACAGGCTTGATCCCGGCATCCACCCGAAGCATCGCGGGCGGAGCCCGCTTCCATCAAACCTGGCCTGATTCCTTGTTTTTGTCGGGATTGGGGACTAGGGACTGCGGCGTGCTGCTGGCGACGGGCCTGGGCTCTGGCGACGGCCCTGTGGGAGCACCCTTGGGCGAGATTGGGTCTGGCCTGGATGTGGCTGGGGACTGGAGCGCGTTGCTGGCGGGCTTCGGGAATCGGGAAAACCTGATCGCCCGCAAGAGTGCCTCCACGGGCCCGAGGCGATGCCCGGGCATCACGCGACACCGATGTGCACCCCAACAGCAGGACGCCGAAAGCGTGCCGCTCGCTCCTACTCGATCAAGCATTTTGCGCTCTTCGCTTTCTTGGCGTCCTTTGGGAACCTCTGAACAAGTCAGAGGTTCCGCCGGACAGGGAAGGCCGGCCCGCCAATCAAGCACGCAAGTGATTGATTGGTCGAAGCCAAGTCCGGACATGTGCTGGACTCAAGCGTGGGCTGACAAGTCCAGGATGGACTTGTTCAGACCTTCCTTTGCGTCAACCAATCGCCCTCTCCAGGCGCGGGATGCCTGGGGTTGCTCCCCAGCCCCTGCATCCCCAGCCCCGCTTGCGCCTGCGCAAGCCCCGAGTCGCGGCATCCACCCACAGGGCTGAGGGCACCCGGCAGTGAGAGGCGTCCATGGCAACTGCACTCGATCTCCTACTGCAACACCAATCCCTGTGGCGTGGCCGGGAACGCGGCCGCACTCGGCAGGCGGCGGAATCCAGCGGTCATGCCGTGCTGGACGAGATCCTGCCCGGAGGAGGATGGCCACTGGGCGCGCTCAGCGAAATCCTGTTGCCACATCCCGGTTTTGGCGAGCTGAGCTTGCTCCTGCCGGTGCTGGCGCGGCTGACCCAGGCCGGGCGCCCCGTGGTGTTCGTCAACCCACCTCATTCACCCCAGGTGCCGGCGCTGGTGCAAGGTGGCGTGGTGCCGGAACGCGTGCTGCTGGTGCGCGGCAACCAGGGACGCGACGCGCACTGGGCCGTGGAACAAGCGCTGCGCAGTGCGCGCCGCGCCACGGTGTTGTCATGGACCGCACCGGCAACAGCCACACCATCCGCGAGCGTGGACGAGCGTACGCTGCGGCGCTGGCAACTGGCGGCCGAAGAAGGTCAGGCCCTGGCTTTCGTCTTCCGCCCGCTCAGTGTCGAACGCGAGACCTCGCCCGCAGCGCTGCGACTGCGCCTGGGCACCGCCGCACGTCGCCCTGAAGGACAAGCCGAGGGTGGCAGAAGCCGCCTCTTGCACAGCCCACCTGCGCGCATCCGCCTGGCCTTGCTCAAGGCCCGCGGCCTGCCTTGCTCCAGCGCCACGCCGCTGGAACTGGAGCTGCCATGAAGAGGAGGCTGGCCTGGATGTGGCTGGGGGCTGGGGGCTGGGGGGCTGGGGCGCGTTGCTGGCGCGGTTCGGGAGGTGAGAAGGGGTGATCGCGCGCGAGCGCGCTCCTACAAAAGCCCCCTGTAGGAGCGCCCTTGGGCGCGATTGGGTCTGGCCTCGGTGTGAGGCAGCCCCTGTAGGAGCGCCCTTGGGCGCGATAAGGGTCTGGCTTCGGTGTGGGGCTG
>ERZ1066138.291-NODE-291-length-17013-cov-8.387074_pt1 | contig 17013 bp, 13 predicted proteins | sample MGYA00382785_ERZ1066138 | MGnify/ENA primary metagenome ERZ1066138 (study PRJEB33369, sample SAMEA5778368) | biofilm metagenome | biome: Industrial cooling water; feature: Water cooling tower basin; material: Biofilm | place: United Arab Emirates | collected... | reverse complement strand
GCGCTGTCGGACAAGGGTTTGTGCGGCTGCTCTTCTTCGATCAGCTTGCGGATCATGGCCTGAATCGCGGTGGACGAAGCCTCGCCGCCATCCTTGGTGGCCACGTGGCTGGAGAAGAAGTACTTGAACTCCAGCGTGCCGCGCGGCGTGTGCATGTACTTGCGCGTGGTGACGCGCGACACGGTGGATTCGTGCATGCCGATTTCCTCGGCCACCTCGCGCAGCACCAGCGGCTTCATGCGCTCCTGGCCGTACTCCAGAAAATCCTGCTGGCGCTCAACGATCACTTCCGCCACGCGCTGCACCGTGCGTTCGCGCTGCTCCAGACTTTTCAGCAGCCAGCGTGCCTCTTGCAGTTGGCCACGCAGGGCGGCGCCCTCATCGCGTTTGCAGTGGCGCAAAAGGTCTGCATAGAGCCCGTTCACGCGCAGGCGCGGCGCGGCATCGTGATTGACCAGCACCTGCCAGCGCCCGGCGCGCTTGACCACGTACACATCGGGCACCACGTGCTCGGCAGCCTGCACCGCGTAAAGCCGGCCGGGCTTGGGCTCCAGGTGACGGATCAGGTGGATGGCCTGTTCGAGTTCGGCCTCGCCCGCCTTCAGTTCGCGCGCCAGACGGACACGATCATTGCGCGCCAGCAGTTCCAGATGGTTGGCGACGATGCGTCGCGCCAGTTCCAGCTGTGGATGCTCGCGCAGCTTAAGCTGAGCCAGCAGGCATTCGCGCAGATCGCGGCTGGCCACCCCGGGCGGTTCCAGCTGCTGCACGAAATGCCGCATCGCCTCCACTTCAGCCTCGCTGACCGGTGCCGGCGCCACCGCGGCCACGATCGAGGCATTCGGCTCGGTGAGATAGCCATCCTCGTTGAGCGACTCGACGATGGCGATGGCCATGGCGCGATCGCGTGGCGAGAGGGCGGAGAGATGGATCTGCCACAGCAGGTGATCGATCAAGCCTTGTGGTTCGGCGGCTCGCGCCTCGGCGCTGAAGTCCTCGTCATCGTCCTGGCGCGTGCCGCTGTAGGCGGGATCAAGAATGTCGAAGGGGCTGTCCACCGGATCCAGATCCAGTGACTCCATCGCTTCATGCGCAGCCTCGCCCTCGGCATTGCCAGGATCTTCGCGCTGGCCTTGCTCCCAGTCCGGCACCTCGCTGTCGGCGGAGGTGGCCGGTGCCGGATCCTCCATTTCCAGCATGGGATTGGATTCCAGCACCTGCGCCAGTTCGGTCTGCAGTTCGATGGTGGACAGGGTCAGCAGCTTGATGGCTTGCCGCAACTGCGGCGTCAGCGTCAGCGACTGGGAAACTCGGAGTTGCAGACTGGGCTTCATGGCTTCAAGTCTGCTGCGTTCGGGGTTGCGCAGACAAGCCCGGCGGCAGGGGTGCAGCGCTGGGCTGCGTGCGAGCAGGACATGCCACGTCACCCGCGCGCGCAGCGCGACGCCAGCGCGCCACGACGACGCACTGCCCGTCGCTCAATGTGGGCGGTGCCGCGAACGCTCTCAGCGGCGCGTTTCGGCCTCAATCTGCTCGATGGTGGCGTGGCGCACGTCGGTGCCCTTGACGATGTAGACCACGTGCTCGGCCAGATCGCCGGCGTGGTCCGCCACGCGATCGACGGCGCGGGTCAGCGCCATCATGTCGAGCAATGCCGCCACGTGGCCGCTGCGTTCGGTGATGCGGCGCACGATGTCCTTGTTCAAGGCATCGGCTTCCGAGGCCACTCGGCGGTTGCGCCGGATCACCGCCACCGCGGTGTCCACATCGCTGCGCACGAAGGCATCCAAGGCCTCGCGCAACAAGGTGCGCGCATCGCCGGCGATGCGGCGCATGTCGGCCAGCCACTCGGGATCGAGTTCGCCCGTGGCATGCAGGGCGCGCGACAGGCGTGCCACCTTGCGTGCCTTGTCACCCACGCGCTCCAGTTCGGACACGATCTTGCTCACGCCCAGGATCATGCGCAGATCGCCGGCGGCAGGCTGGCGTTTGGCGATCACATGCGCGCAGGCGTCGTCGATGCGCACTTCCAGCGCATTGACCGCAGCGTCGCGCTTGATCACTTCGTCGACCATCGCATCGCGGCCACTGGCCAGCGCGTCGAGGGCCTGGCGGAACTGCTCATCGACCAGCGCGCCCATCTCGACGACGCGGTTGCGCAGCGCGGCGAGATCGGCGTCGAATTGGCGGGAAAGGTGTTCGGGTTGCATGTAGTGATTCCTCGCGGGCGTGCGCGGCTCAGCCGAAACGTCCGGTGATGTAGTCCTCGGTCTGCTTCTGCTTCGGTCGGAAGAACACATCGTCCGTCCAGCCGAATTCGACCAGATCGCCCAAATACATATAGGCGGTGAAATCAGAGACTCGCGCAGCCTGCTGCATATTGTGGGTGACGATCAGGATTGTCACCTGATCGCGCAACTGGTGGATCAGCTCTTCGATGCTGCCGGTGGCGATTGGATCCAGCGCCGAGGTGGGCTCGTCGAAGAGCATGAGCTCAGGCTCCGAAGCCAGCGCACGGGCAATGCACAGACGCTGCTGCTGGCCGCCGGAGAGATTGGTGGCCAGATCATCCAGACGATCGCGCACCTCGTTCCACAAGGCGGCGTTCTTCAGTGCCTTTTCGATGCGGTCATCGAGCTCGGAACGCGCATTGATGCCGCGAATGCGCAAGCCGTAGGCCACGTTCTCGAAAATCGACTTGGGGAAGGGGTTGGGCTTCTGGAACACCATCGCCAGGCGCATGCGCACTTCGATCGGATCGACTTCCGGCGCCAGCAGATTGACGTTGTCCGGCAGCAGGCGGATCTCGCCCTCGTAACGATTGCCGGGATACAGATCGTGCATGCGGTTGAAGCAGCGCAGAAAGGTGCTCTTGCCGCAACCGGAGGGACCGATCAGCGCGGTCACGCGATGCTCGTAGATCGGCAGATTGATCTGCTTCAGCGCGCGCTTGCTGCCGTAGTAGAAGGACAGGTCCTTCGCCTCGGCCTTCTTCGGCAGCGTGGACGGATCGGGCTTTTGCTCGTCGGCGGTCATGGGCTTACCACTTCAAGTTCTTGCGCAGGCGATAGCGCAACCAGATCGCCAGCGCGTTCATGATCAGGGTCATCACCACCAGCACCAGGGCGGCGGCGGATGCATTGGCCTGGAAGGCCTCTTCGGGGCGGCTGGTCCAGTTGAAGATCTGGATCGGCATCGCAGTAAAGGGCGAGGACAGCCAGTCGAAGGATAGGAACGGCGGATCGGCGGTGACCGGCGCTGGCGGCAGGAAGGCGATGAAGGTGACGGCGCCGATGGTGACGATGGGTGCGGTCTCGCCGATCGCTCGCGACAGTCCGATGATCACGCCGGTCAGGATGCCGGGCATCGAGTACGGCAGCACGTGATGCTGCACCATCTGCCAGCGCGTGGCGCCGAGCGCGTAGGCCGCTTCGCGAATCATGCCGGGCACGGCGCGGATCGCCTCACGCGTGGCCACGATCACCACCGGCAGGATCAGCAGCGCCAGGGTCAGGCCGGCGGTGAGCACGCTGGCGCCGAGGCCAAAGGTGTGCACGAACAGGCCGAGGGCCAGCAGGCCGTAGACGATCGAGGGCACGCCGGCCAGATTGTTGATGTTGATCTCGATGAGGTCGGTCAGCCAGTTGCGCGGGGCGTACTCTTCCAGATAGATCCCGGAGGCCACGCCCAGCGGCACGGCGACCGCCGCGGTGACGATCATCACCGTGAAGGTGCCCACCCACGCGGCCAGGATGCCGGCGTTTTCCGCACGGCGCGAGGCGAAGTTGGTGAAGAAATCCGGCGACAGGCGCGAGGCGCCATCCATCACCATGCCGGTGAACAGGGCGATGAAGGTGACCGCGGCCAGCCCAAGCGCGGCCATGCCGAGCAGGGCGAACATCAGGTCCTTGCGCTTGTGGTTGCTGATCAGCGCGCGGATGCCTTCGACATCCTCACGGGCTCGACCCTTGGCAATGCGGGGCTCGCTCATCAGTACACCTCGCGGTAGCGGCGGCGCAGCCAGTAGCCGAGCAGATTGAAGACCAGGGTCAGCAGGAACAGCGCCAGACCGGCGGCGAAGATGGTCTGGTAGCCCACGCTGCCGTGGGGCAGATCGCCCTTCGCCACCTGCACGATGTAGGCGGTGATGGTGGCGGCCTGATCCATGGGATTGAAGGTGAGATTGGGCTGCATGCCGGCGGCCACCGCCACGATCATGGTCTCGCCCACCGCGCGCGAGATGCCGAGGATGTAGGCCGCGGCCAGGCCAGAGAATGCGGCCGGCACCACCACGCGCAGCGCGGTCTGCAGGCGTGTGGCGCCCATCGCATAGGAACCTTCGCGCAGCGCCATTGGCACCGCGCGCATCGCATCCTCACTGATCGAGCTGATGTAGGGCACGATCATGATGCCCATCACCAGACCCGCCGAGAGCAGGTTGAAGCCCGGCAGCCCGGGAATGAACTGCTTGAGGATCGGGGTCAGGAAGAACAGGGCGAAGTAGCCGAACACGATGGTGGGAATGCCTGCCAGCAATTCGAGAATCGGCTTGGCTGTCTCGCGCATCCGCGCGGAGGCGAACTCAGACAGGTAGATGGCGAGAATGGTGCCGACCGGGATCGCCACCGACAGGGCGATGGCGGAGCTGGTCAGGGTTCCCGACAGCAGCACCATGATTCCAAAGTGCGGGTCGGAAAAGAGGGGCGTCCATTGCGTGTCGGTGAGGAAGTCAACCATCGACACATTGCTGAAGAAGACGATCGATTCCTTGACCAGGATGAAGACGATGCCCAGCGTGGTGGCGACCGCCGCCATTGCCGCGCTCAGCAGCAAGCCTTCGATGATTCGCTCCTTGACGTGGCGCGACCGGCGATGGCCAAGCCTGCCTAGGACCGGCGCCGCGCTGGGCGCCGCACTGTTTGTGCTCACCTGACCCCCTCATGTCGAAACGGGAGCGCGCCAACCGGCGCGCTCCCGTTTGTGACGACCCACTCGTGATTCAGAACGCCGCTTCGCGCTTCAGCAGCTCTTCAATGGTGATGGCAGTGGCCGGTTCGCCGTTGAAGACGGTGCCCAGCTTGCCCTCCGCCAGATGCTTCTTGACCGTATCGTAAGCCTGCTGCGGCAGCGGAATGTACTTGGTTTCGGTGGCCAGTTGCGCCACGTTGGCGAAGTAGAAGTCCATGAAGCTCTTCACTTCCGGACGCGCATAGGCCTTCTCGCTGACGTAGATGAACATCGGACGGGCCAGCGGCGTGTAGCTGCCATTGATCACCGTTTCCGGGCTGGGCAGCACGCCGGGCTGGTCCGCCGTGGGCTGCACCGCCACCGCCTTCAACTTGGCCTGGTTCTCGGCGTAGTAGGCATAACCGAAGTAGCCCAGCGCGCCCGGATCGTTGGAGACACCCTGCACCAGCACGTTGTCGTCCTCGGAGGCGGTGTAATCGCCACGGCTGGACTTGGCCTTGCCCACCACCGCTTCGGTGAAGTAGTCGAAGGTGCCGGAGTCGGCGCCAGCGCCGTATAGCTTGATTTCCTGGTCAGGCCAGGCCGGGTTGACCTGGTTCCAGCGACTGACCACGCCCTGCGATTCCGGCGCCCAGATCTTCTTCAGCTCTTCCACGGTGATCGTGTTGAGGAAGCTGTTGCCCGGGTTCACCACCACGGTGAGGGCGTCATAGGCCACCGGCAGTTCAAAGTACTTCACGCCGGCCGCCGCGCAGGCGTCCATCTCCAGGCGCTGGATCGGGCGCGAGGCATTGGCGATGTCCACCTCGCCACGGCAGAACTTCTTGAAGCCGCCGCCAGTGCCCGACACGCCGACCGTCACGCGCTGGCCCTGATTCTGCATCTGGAACTCTTCGGCGATGGCTTCAGTGATGGGATACACCGTGCTGGAGCCATCGATCTGGATCACGGCGGCAGCCGCGGGCGCGCTGCTGGCGGCGCCATCGCCGGACTGCGCCGGCGCATTGGCCGACTGTTGCTGACCGCAGGCGGCGAGGGCCAGACTCAATGCCGCGAAGGCAAGCGTGCGAGAGAATTGCAAGGACATGGAAGGCTCCGAGGTCGACAAGAAGGATCGAATGTGTCGACGGCAAGTCTGTGACCGAAACATTGCAGTCATGTGACAGCCCTGCCATGTAGCGCCATCGTGGCGCACCCAGGCGGGTGCTGGCCCGGCTGGCTGACATATTACTGTCATGTTTACGCAACAGAATTGTCGCCATTCTGTCATCGGTGAGGTCATGATCGTGTTGAAACGCAGTCTGCTCCTGCTGCTCTGCCCCTTCGTATCGGCCGCCCATGCCTCCGACTGGACGCTGGGATCGACGTCTTACCTGCAGTTCGATGTCAACCGTTTCGACAGCGATCGCGTCGAGATCAGCGACGATGCCAGCGCGCGCCGTATCCGCCTCGGCTTCGAGATCAAGCACGCCAGCGGCGTGGACGCGCGTGCTGAGTACGATGTGCCCAGCAACACCTGGACGGATCTCTTCGCCCGCTATCGCTTCGGTGGCGGTCACGGTGTGCGCATCGGCCAGTTTCGTCAGCCCTTCAACCTCGATCAGCTGACCAGCGGCCGCTGGACCATGATGCAGGAACGCGCGCTGCCCAGCGCGCTGGCGATCAATCGCCGTCTGGGCGTGGACTACCAATACGTGCAGCCCAACTGGACCGTCACCGCCTCCGCATTTGGCCAGACCTTGGGCGGCTTGGATGACGGCCAGGGCTTGGCTATGCGCGGCACCTGGCTGGCCTGGCGTGAGGGCGGCGACTTCCTGCACTTTGGCATGGCGGTGATGCAAGAGGAGCCGGACATCGGCAGCAGCCGCTTCTCGGCGCGCCCGGAAGCCGGTCTGGCCAACCGCGTGCTGGTGGACAGCGGTCGCCTCGCCGGCGTGGATCGCATCCTGCGTAGCGGCGTGGAAGGCGTCTGGGTCGGCGGCCCTTACTCGCTGCAAGCCGAGTACCTGCGTGCGGAAATGCAGCGCGATGCCGGCGACTTCCAGGGCCAGGGCTACTACCTGCAGGGCAGCTGGTTCGTGAGTGGCCATCAGCGCCGCTACAAGGACGGCGTGATGGACGGCCCGAAGATCGAGGGCGACATGGGCATTGAGCTGGCGCTGCGCTGGAGCCACCTGGATCTGGATGATGGCGCCGTGCAGGGTGGCCGCGCGCGCAATGTCACCGCCGGCATCAATCTGTATCCCCGACAGAACCTGCGCTTCACCGCGAACTACGTGCTGGCGCGCAGCGAAAGGCGTGGCTTGAACGACGATCCCAGCGTGTTGGAACTGCGCGCCCAGTTGCTGTTCTGAGGCCGCATACGGGTCTCGCCGTTCCCGCGCGCGAGGCCCTACTCAAAGCCATTGGCAAAGACGGCGGGCGAGGGGCTGCCGGCGGCGAGCAGGCTCACCGTGTCCACGTACACGGTTTGCGGCATCGCTGGCGCCGTGCCGCTCTGATCCTGGATGTTGATGCGTTCGAAGGGCCCGCTGTAGGACATCGGCGGGTCGGCAAAGCGCACACGCACCTCGCGCCACACACCCGCCGCGATGCCGCCCCCGCTGACAAAGCCGGCCAGCGGCACATCCGCATGCAGCGTGCCTGCGGTCTGCAGCGAGATGTTGAAGTTCTCGTTGCCGACTGTGCCGCGGATCCAGAAGCGCAGTTCCGGGAATTGCGCGGCGCTGATCGCCGCCCCGGGCTTGGCGAAGGACAGTCCCTCAAAGCTGTCGGCATCGAAGCGGATCGACAGCGCCCCGCTGTGCGGCTGCGGCGCGTGCGCGAAATTGACTTGACCCCAGGAAAAGTTCTCCCAGCCGTTCTGCAAGCTGTCGGTGTAGATGTCCTGCGTGCTCGGCGGCACGACCGGCGCCTGGCGCTGGAAAAAGGCCCAGCTGGCAGCAGCGGACTGACTCCAGATGCTGTGCCCCAGCCCAGGGATCGAACACCAGCCGGCATCTCGTGTGCAGCCGTTGTACAGCACACAGGGCGCAGGTGCGAAGACGGTGGTGCCGGCATTGCAGGCGAAAGTGGCGGTGACGTTGTTGCGGATCCCGACCCCGGTGGCGTAGCTCACGCCCGGCGTGTTGTCGGCCTCGCCCCACAGCAACATCGTCGCCGGCAAGGCACAACTCACGCCGCCATTGCCGGTGTAGCCGAAGTCGTTGTCGATGGGGTACAGCGAGCCCGCATTGACCGCCACGCCACGAATCTCGTCATTCTCCAGGCGACAAGCCAATGCATTGGCCATGGTGCCGCCGCCGGAGAAGCCGGCCAGGAACACGCGGGTCTGATCGATGTTGAGCTCATTGCGCAGCAGCATGACCAGATCGCGTACGAACTGCACTTCGCGGCTGCGCCCGATGCTGGTGAAGTACTCGAAAGTCCCGCCCGGTGCATTGGGATAGACGAACACCGCGGCGCCAGCGGCACTGGCTTCGATCGGCAAGGCAGCGCGAATCCCGCTGCCATTGCCGCCATCGCCGTGCAACACGATCACCAGCGGCTTGCCGTTTGCGCCGCTGGTCGGCGTGGCCTGCACGAAGCCGCGTGGCACCCCGCTGGACTGAATGCTGCGGTTCTCCACTGTGTACAGGCCGCCGCCCGATGCGCTGCCACTGCCCAGGACAAGCCCGATCGCCAGCAAGATCCCCCGGCCCTGGTGCATGCGTAGTCCCTCGGCAGACGCTGTCATCGCCAACATTAAGAACCCGATGTGACACGCCGGCAAGCGATGGAGCAGTGCAGGGCTGGGGGCAAGTCCCAACACGTCTCTACCTGCGGCACTCTGCGGCCACGCTGGATCCGCACCTGCGGTGCTTGATACGACCATGCGCCAGCGGCCTTCCCACATCCCGAGATCCCCAATCAACGCCCCAGCCCCCAATCCCCAGCCCCCACTCTCGCTGTCGCTTTCGCCTGATCCGGCCAGCACCACAAAGCCGCGTCCGCGAGTCCCACGCCTCAGCGTAGACTTGCGCAGCGACGGCGAAGGGGCGGCGTGGCGGTGATGAAGAAAGCGCACTGGATTGCAGTGTGGGTCCTCAATCTGAGCATATCGGCGGCGCTTTCGGCGCAGAGCTGGCCGCGCCACGCCCTGGAAACCCAAGCCCTCATCGAGCCGGACACGGTGCTGGCGCAAGTCATGCCAGCGATTGCCGAAGCGAAGGCGCAGGGCAATCTGGTCGATGTCGCCACCCTTGAACTGGCGCGCGCCAATGCGTGTCGCGTGGTGGCCGACTGGGATTGCCAGCGCGAAGCCGGGCTGGCCGCCATTGGTGCCGCCAGACAGGCCGAACAACCCTTGTTGCAGGTGCGCGGCATGATCGCGGCGGCGCGCGGGGGATTTGCGCTGCGTGATTACACGCCGGGCGAAAAGCTGCTCGGTGAGGCCCAGCTGGTGCTGGCCAAGCATCCGGACTCGACCTTGCTGGCCGATGTATTCCTGGCCTACTCCTCGCTGTCGTACACCCTCGGCAAACATGAGTCGGCCGGCGAATACGCGCAACGCGGTCTGGATCTGCTCGACATCAACAGTGACCCCGGCATGCGCGCGCGGCTGTATCGCAATCTGGCGCGGGCGGAGATGCAGCTCGACCGGCGCGACGCGGCGCGACAGACCCTGATCGCCGGCTTGAGTGCGGCGCAGCAGGTCAAGGATCCCAAGCTGGTCGCCGAGATGTCCTTGGAGCGCGCGCGGCTGGCGCGAATCGAAGGCGATCTCGACGTGCAGCGGCAGGAAGGCCAGCGTGTGCTCGATCTCGGCGAGAGCCTGAAGAACTCGCAGCTGAAGGGCCTGGGCATGGAAGTGCTGGGTCTTGAAGCCAGTGCGCGCGGCGATCTGGCAAGCGCACGCGCCAATCTGGAGAGTGCTTACCACTCCTTCCGCGAGCTCGGCCTGATGCGCGATGAGCAGCGTGTGGCCCGTGATCTGCTGGACCTCGGTCTGGGCGAGATACCGGAGTCCACGCGTGCGCTGATCACTCGCTATCTGGACATCGACCGGGCGGTGGAAGAGGCCGATCGCGCCAAGGCTGCCGATGACTATGAGTCGCGCATCGACTACGCCGAGCAGGAGCTTGAAGTCACGCGCCTGGCCAATGAGGCTGCCATGTCGCGCATGCGCGCCGAAGCGGCTTTGCAAGCCACTCGGCTGACCAGCCTGCTGATGCTGTCGGCCCTGGCCACGGTGCTGGTCTTGGCCGCGCTGCTCATCATCAGCCGTCGTGCCAACAACAAGACTGCCCGCCTGCTGGAGGCGATTCGCAGCAGTGATGCGCGCGCCAGCGAACTGTTGCGCCTGACCAGCGGGATGGTCTTCTTGCATGACCTCGAGGGCAAGGTGCAGATGGTCAATCCAGCCACGGCGCGCGCCCTGGGCTGGAACGCGGAGCAACTGGTAGATCGTTCCATTGCTGAGTTCATCAGCGAGCGCGAGCGGCCCTTGTTCAAGGCTTTTCTCACCCAGCTTGCGGTCAAGGGCAAGGACGAAGGCGTGGTCGGCGTGCTCACCGCCAGCGGCGACATGCGGCGTTGGCGCATCAGCTGCCGTTTGTCGGAGTCCGGTCTGTATGCGATCGGGCATGCGGTGGATGTCACCGATGAGCTGCGCGAGCGCGAGGCCCTGCGCGAGGAGAGTCATCGCGACGCTCTGACCGGCGCCTACAACCGGCGCTATCTGGATGACTTCGAGGCGCTGGCACAGGAGCAGGCTTGGGGCGTGGTCGGCATCGACCTGGATCACTTCAAGTACGTCAATGACACCCAGGGCCACGAGGCTGGTGATCGCATCCTGGTGGCCTTGACGCGCTTTCTGGAGAGCCATGTGCGCGAGGGCGACGCCGTGGTGCGCAGCGGTGGCGATGAGTTCCTGCTGCTGCTGGCGCGTTGCGATGAGCTCAAGCTGCAGCGTGTGTTTGATCGCTTGTGCAGCGAGGCGCACCTCTCACCCTGCGCCTATTCGGTGGGGCGCGCCCTGCGCATCGACCATGAGGCGCTGACCGAGACCATCGCCAGAGCCGATGCCGATATGTATGCGCGGCGCAAGCAGCAACGCCGCAGCCGCGCCTGACCGAAAAGTCTCAGCGATGCAGGGCGCGTAGCCACTCCGGCACGTTACGCAACAAAGGCGCCAGCAGGCGTGCCTCGTTGCGCTGCCACCAGATGCCGACGAAGACCAGTCCCAGTCCCAGCGCGGCCAGCGCCACCGGGAACAACAGACTGTCCTCGAACACGCTCCAGCTCAGCCAGCCGAGGTAGCCGGAGACGCCCAGGCCACCGAGCACGGTGAGCACGCGTCTTTGCAGCAAGGCGCCGGCAAAGATCAGACCGATGTTGATCAGCGCATAGACGTGCTTGCTCCACCAGCGATCCGAATCGCTGGCGCTCAGCGCTCCCCATAAAGCCAGCGCGCCGAACAGCGCAAGCCAGAAGCCAAAGTCCGGCTGGCGCCGGGTGCGCGCATCGATGAGCAGCGACAAGGCGAGCATGGCCAGGCCCACCGCCATCGAGGTGGGCCGGTGTACCCCGAAGTCCATGTCACCGGCCAGCATGCGCGCCAGATCCATGCTGAAGTACCAGCCAGTGACGGCGATCGGCAACATCAGAAACGGCAGGCGATAGCGGTACAGCGCCAGCGCACCTGCGGCCATGGTGGCCAGCTCCATGAACAGCCAGCGCCAATCGATGTAGCGGTGGTAATCGCGATAACTGTCGGCCGTCCCGCTGTCTGACCACAAGCCCAGCAGTTGCTGCCCGGCATAGATGGCCAGCGGCACCATGCTGAGCCCGAAGGCGGCGCAGATGCCGGCCGGAACCGCGAGGCCCTTGCGTCGCAGCAAGTGTTCGCACAGGGCAAAGCCGAGCAGGCCATAGCCCAAGGCCATCACCAGCAGGAAGGGATAGCCCATCCACTCGAAGCCAAGCGTGGCGAACAGGCTCATCGCGCCGATGGCGATGAGTCCGCCGAAGTAGTACAGCACCTGGGAAAAGGTGAAGCGCGGCGCCGCCAGCGGTGCCACCTCGGCTTGCCAGTGCCGCCACAGGGCCTCCGCCTGCGCCTCGCTGATGAGTTGCGCCGCAACCGCCTGGCGCAACTCCTGCTCGCCGATGCCGTACTTCATCTCAGATCTCCCGTTCCATCGCCGGCCGGCTCAAGTGTGCCTCGCAGCCGTATTGCTCGCGCAGCTTTTCGGCCAGCACCTCGCGTGCACCGTCTTCGCCATGCACCAGATACACCGGCGGGCGGTTGCGGAAGTGGCCGTACCACTCCATCAGACCAGCTTGATCGGCATGCGCGGACAAGCCTCCGACGGTGTGGATGCGGGCGTTGACGCGGATGGTCTCGTTGAACACGCGCACCGTCTTCTTGCCGTCCACCAGCTCGCGACCCAGCGTGTTGTGCGCCTGGTAGCCGACGATCATCACGTGCGCGCCGGGGCGCCACAGATTGTGCTTGAGATGGTGGCGCACACGACCGCCATTGCACATGCCGGAGCCGGCGATGAAGATCGCGCCGTGGGTGTGCTGATTGAGCTTGCGCGACTCATCCGGCGAATCGACGTAACGCAGATTGGGCAGCTCGAAAGGATCGCGGCCATGGGTCCATTGCTGCAGGGCATCCTGGTCGAACAGGTTCCGGTGGCGGCGATACACATCGACCACCTTGCTCGCCATCGGGCTGTCCAGATAGATGTGCCAGCGCTTGAGTTGCCAGTCGTCGTAGTGGCGGGCAAACCAGTACAGGACCTCCTGACTGCGCCCCACCGCAAAGGCGGGAATGACCACGTTGCCACCGCTCTCGCGGGCTTCCTGCAAGACCGAGCGGATCTCGTCCACCGTATCGCTGCGCTGACGATGCAGGCGATTGCCGTAGGTGCTTTCCAGCAGCACCAGATCGGCCGACTCGATGGGCGCGGGATCGCGAATGATCGGCGTGCCCTTGGGGCCGATGTCGCCGGAGAACACCAGCTTGCGCGTGGCGGCGCCGCTCTTCATCCACAGCTCGACGATCGCCGCGCCGAGGATGTGGCCGGCATCACTCATGCAGGCCTCAACGCCGGGGAAGATCTCAAAGCGCTGTCCGTAAGCCACCGGACGCAGCCGGCTCATCACCTCGGAGACATCGCCCATCCCGTAGAGCGGCTGCAAGGGCTTCTGGCCGCGCCGTTCGCGCAGGCGGTTGATCGTCGCCACATCCGCCTGGGCCAGTCGCGCGGCATCTTCCAACATCACCTTGCACAGATCGGCGGTGGCCTCCTGCGCATAGATCGGACCGCGGAAACCGCGCTTCACCAGCAGCGGCAGGCGACCGCAATGGTCGATGTGGGCATGGCTCAGCACCAAGGCATCGACATCGGCCGGGTCGAAGGGAAAGGACTCCTTGTTGCGCTCGTCCTCCTCGCGCCCGCCCTGGATCATTCCGCAATCGAGCAGGATCTTGTGACCGTTGACGCGGACCAGATGGCAGGAACCGGTGACCTCACCGGCTGCGCCGTGGAACTGGATCGTGGCCATGACGTGCTCCCGAGCTGTCCTTCACCCAGCATGCACGCGATCACGATGCGGCGCCAAGCAGCGGCATGGCGGGCCGAGGTGGCCCTTCCTTGGGCCTTAGGCGCGCTGCGGCACCGCATGCGTGGCGCGGAGTCCGCAGCGCGCCGCTTGCATCAGCAGATCGAGGCGTACTCGAACAGCCAGACGTTGCCGCAGAGGTTGCTGCTGTTGTCGTAGGCGGTCACCATATTGGTGGCTTCTGCGTAGCAAGCACCGTCGACGTGTGCGTAGTAGCCAACACCATTGTTGAAGTAAATGCTGGTGCCACTGTCGAAGTTGAAGGCAGACGCCAGCGGCAGATACTGTGCGTCGGTGATGGTCACACTGTAGCTGCCATAGATCCCGCCATAACCCGGTGCCTGGGAGGCGGACAGCACTGCGTTGGCTTCCAGCGCCCATGCAGCGACTGCCGTGGCGCTCATGTCGTAGCTGAACTCGCATTCACTGACAGTGCCGCCAGCATAGGACGTGCCCTTGTCGGCCCCGCCCTTGCTGAGACCCTTGTCGATCTCGCTCAGCTGGCGCTCGAGCAAAGCACGCTTGCCTGGCGTCTTGGTGCCTTCGAGCTGATTGGCCACCATCTGCCGATAGTTGCGCAGTCCTTCGGTGGTGTTGATTTCGATGCGGTGACCATGGGCCGTTGTGCGCTTGAACACGCCGGGGGCGAGGACTTCGCCCAGCGCGCTCAACTCGGCATCTTGCGGAACTTGGACAGTCTCGCTGGCGCTCAGGGTGTTGCAGCCCAGCGCCAAAAGCAGACTGAGGGTGGCGGCTTTGACGTACATGAGAGTGACTCCTGATGAGAGGGGGCTGTCATGCGAGTGCGGGGCAGATTTGCGCCGCGTTGGGAGCGTCGCGGCAAGCAAGGCCGCAGGCTTCATCTCGCTGACCCCATGCCTACGCGTAGCGCACCGATCGAGTCGATCACACAGTTTTGCAATCTGTGTCGCCGTGCGCGCTTCGCAGGCACTGCGCTAAGCTGGCTGCCTGCACTCGGGAGCGCCCATGTCCGTCATTCGCATCCAAGGTACCGACATCGCGTTTGAGGAATGTGGGCAGGGCTCATGCAGCGTGGTCTTTGCCCACGGACTGCTGATGGATCGGCGCATGTTTGCGGCACAGATCGAGGCGCTCAAGCCGCACTATCGAGTGATCGCCTACGATCATCCCGGACAGGGCGCCTCACCGCCGTCGGACCGCGGCTACTCGATCGATCGCCTCAGCGAGCTGGCCGCGGAGTTCATGCACAGGTTGGATGCGCGTGAGGCGCATTTTGTCGGGCTGTCAATGGGCGGCTTCGTGGGGCTCAGGTTGGCCGCGCGCTGCCCGGGCCTGTTGCGTTCACTGAGCCTGCTGGACACCAGCGCGGCAGGCGAGGCGCCCTTGGCGCGCCTGCGCTATCGGGCGATGCAGGCCGCCGTGGGCATGTTCGGGCCGCGCGTGGTGTTGCGCCAGCTGTTGCCGATCATCTTTGGCACGAGCTTCCTGAACGATCCTGCGCGGGCCGGCGAGCGTGAAACCTGGATCGCCCATCTCGCCCAGCTGCCGCGTCGCATCACAGGTCCGGTGGGCGGCGTGCTGGCGCGCGCCGATGTCAGTGCCGAGCTGCCGGCGATCCGCTGTCCCAGCCTGATCCTGGTGGGCGAAGAGGATCGCGCCACGCCTGTGGCCAAGTCGCAGGCCATGCACGTGGCCATCGCCGGATCCAGGCTGCAGATCCTGCCGAGCTGCGGCCACAGTTGCAGCATCGAAGCTCCGGAGGCGGTCAGCACTGCCTTGCTGGCCTTCCTGCGTGAGGTGGACGCACAGCCCGCGGCCGCGTGAACGAGGGCTGCAAGGCAGGCCCCGTCAGCCCTCAGCAGAGCGGTTTGGCCTCAGTTCCCGGCTACCGCATCGATACGATCACGGCGGATGACGATCAGGCCATAGGTCTGGTTGGCCACCACCAGATGGTCGGCGTGGGCTTCCTTGACCACACCGGCAATGGTCTGGCCCTGTACGTAGAACACAAGGCCAGTCTTCTGCGCCTTGCTCTTGTCGATCAGGCTGGCATAGGCATCACTCACGGATGGAACTCCTGCATGGGCAAGCACGGGAAGGGCGAGACACAGCGCGACAAGAATGCTTCGATGCAACATGAGTCCTCCGAGATCGATGGGGCCGCCCCTTCGCTCAGATACGCAATCCAGGGGGCAAAGAGGACACATCGCATCTTCGCGGCGCAGGCGGGCTCAAGTTTCGAGTCGCTGGACGGGCCTGGTCAGCGCAGAAGGCGCGAGTTGCGCTGAGCTGCCATGGCTCGGCGCCTCGCTGCGCACGACCCTTGCGAGGGACCTTGGATCCGCGCTTGCTCCGAGCTGGGATGCCAGTGCAGAGCATCGACGGGCGCAAGGGCGGCATTGCAGCCCTTGCACCCTTGGCTCACCCGAAAAGTCAGCGCCGCAGCCGGATCCGGCTCAGAAGCGCACCACACCCGAGGCCGAAACGGTGCGGATGTTGTCGCTGTAGTCGAGCGCGAGGTCGAACTGCACGCGTTCGAAGGCCCAGCCCAGCCCCAGCGAGTAATGCATCTCGTCATCGGCCGGGCGGAACAAGGCGCGGTCAACGTCGACGTCCTCATCGTTGCCCGGGCCCAGGGCGACCAGCGCATGGTCCGGATCGCGCCAGATGCCGCCGCGGATCGAGAAGGGATGGGCGAACTGAGTGAACACGTACTCGGCGCCGAGACGGATCTCCACGCCATCGTCCGCCTCCAGCGTGGTGGCGGCGTTGAAGATGTCGTCGTAGCCCTCGGCCAGGCGGCTGTACTCCACCCAGTTGATGTCCAGGCCCACCGCCAGATTCTCCTGCGGACGCCAGCTCAAGCCCACACCGAACATGTTGGGCACGTTGAATTCGGTGTCGACCACGATCAACGGCTGAGCCTGCACATTGAAGTTGCCAGCCAGGTAATTGAACTGACCGCCGCGGCGGTAGGCGGCACCCAACTGAAGCTGCTCGCTCAGCTGATAGAGCAGGCCGACATTGAAGGTGTAGTCCTCATCGTCGCCGCGTTGCAGCTGGAAGTTGCGCCCTTGGCGGAAGGTGTTGGATTCGAGGTCGAACAAGGAGTACACCAGGCCCAGGCCCAGCGACAGACGGTCGTTCACCTTCCACGCGCCGGACAGGCCGTAGTTCACGATCTGGGTGTCGATCTCGGTGGTCTTGGTAGGCAGCGAGGCGCCAGTGTTGCGGATCGAGATCGGCTGCTGCGTGTAGTTGGAATCGAAGCGCAGCAATTCATGCCGATACACGGCCAGTGACCAGCCATCGCCGGGCAGGCTGTAGCTGAGAAAGCTCAGGCCATTGGTGCCACTCTTGTCGATCTCTTGCCCCAGGCCCTCGGCATTGAAGGGATTGACCGAGAAGCTGCCGCCCGAGGTGAAAGGTGTCTCGTAACCGGTATAGCGG
>ERZ1066138.290-NODE-290-length-17042-cov-7.411020_pt1 | contig 17042 bp, 16 predicted proteins | sample MGYA00382785_ERZ1066138 | MGnify/ENA primary metagenome ERZ1066138 (study PRJEB33369, sample SAMEA5778368) | biofilm metagenome | biome: Industrial cooling water; feature: Water cooling tower basin; material: Biofilm | place: United Arab Emirates | collected... | reverse complement strand
TTGTGACCCGCCACGTTTCGTGATCGTCGGACTCGACGAGTGCGGAGCCTTGTTGTTCGAGCAATACCCGCGCGATGCAAACAGCCAGCGAAGACTGTCCTTCATCAGGGCGCGGTTGAGCCTTCGCAACCGTGACGCTGAGTGCGATCGAGCCTGAATCTTCGGTCAATTTGACAACGATCGTTCCCGCCCGGCGGGTCCGAGCAACGGCCTCTGCGATCAAGTTGATCAGGATCTGGCGGATTGGCCGGATTTCTCCGGTCACTTCGACGGGTGCATCGCAGGGCAGGATGACCTTCAAGCCGTATTTGGCGATTTCGGCGCTGTGGAATTCGGCGGCTTCGCGGAGCATGCAAACGAGGTCGAGTGTGCGGGCCATGTCTGCCGCGTCAGATTTGGCAAGCGTTGAGGTCAGAGCCAGCGTATCTTCGGTGCACTTGAGCAGCGAGCGGCTGCATTCGCGGATGTGACGGGTGTAATCGCGGTAGCGGTCGTGGCCGAGCGGACCGAACATCTCTGCGCCCATCAGATCTGAGAATCCAATCACCGCATTGAGGGGTGTGCGCAACTCGTGGCTCATGCGGGCGGTGAGTTCGGCCCAAAGCTGACCACGCATCTCGGCTTCACGGCGCGCCCGGCTGGCGGCATCGGCGATTTCGACAAGCCGCTGCGACTGGCGCTCAAGTTCGAAAGCCTGGCTGGCGGCGGGCGTGATGTCCGCAATCTGCGATGCGGTGGCGTGTTGGGTTCGCGTGAAGGCCAGGACGACAAGCGCCAGACCGGTGACGGTGAGGAAAATGGGGAGTGGCGGGCTCGACGGCCCGATGACTGCAGCGGCGATCGACGCCAGATGCAATCCTGCGGCGGCCTGAAGCCAGCGGTCGGACGCCAGGCCTTCCGTCACTTCGAATTGTCTTAGCCACGTGCCCAGCCCGGTGAGCGGACCGCGCGCGAACGCAGACCTCTCCCGTGGATGGGCGGACCCGATCCGCGCCATCCTATCCCCCTCGCCCGATATGCCCTCAGTCTTGCCCAGTGCGTCCAGCCGGTACTCACGACTGATTCGCTCGAATCAAAATCACTGATTCGCGACTCGCGTGTCGAGGGAGAATAAATAGGGTCAAGGCCTTGGATTCGTTATGCTCAGGGATCGAGCATTTTAGTCACGATCTCGAAGACATCGCGGGAAATAGTCTGGGACTTGGCGATCTTCAGCAGTGCCTTGCGGGCTTGTCCGCGGCGGCCGGGTTCGAGCGACTTCCAGGAGCGGAAGCAACCTAGCATCCGGGCGGCAATCTGTGGATTGAGGGCGTCGATCTTGAGAACTTCGCTGGTTACGAACTGGTAGCCGGCGCCGTCGGCGCGGTTGAATTGCAACGGGTTCTGAAGGGCGAAGTTGCCGATGAGCGCCCGGACCTTATTGGGCATCGCGTAGTTGAAGAGCGGGTGGGTGGTTAAATCGCGTACGCGCTCCAGCGCTCCGGGCAGCGTCGATTGCGCCTGGGCCGCGAACCAGGTGTCGATCACCAGGTGGTCGCTTTGCCAGCGGTCGTGGAAGGCATCAAGGGCCAGGATTCGTTCCGGGATGTCCAAGCTCGAGATCAGGACGAGCGCATGAGCCTGATCGGTCATCGATGTGGCTTTGCGGAAGTGGTCCCATACGCGTTTCAAGTCGCGCGGTTCGCCGCGTGCTGTCAGAAGGGTGAGTGCGGCATTGCGCAGCGCGCGCTTGCCGGCGCTTTTCGCATCGGGAGAAAATCCCCCACGTGTCGCCGCCGAGGCGTAAATCGCTTCCAGATCGTCGCCCAACGTCGTGGCCGTGAGCCGCGACAGGTTGGCGTGCGCGCGGTGGATGAGCTGCGGATCGACATTGCGGCCGATTTCGCGGGCGATGTCGGCCTGACCGGGAAGGCGAAGGAGTTCGGCACGGTAGGCAGGGTTCAAATCCTTGTCAGAAATCGCCTGTCCGAGTGCCTTGACGAACGCAAGACCGCGGCCCGCGCGCCGGCCTTCCTTGAGAGCGGTGACATTGGCGATGAGAGTTTGCGTGGCATAGGCGTTGGCGGCCTGCCAGCGATTGAAGAGATCGGCGTCGTTCGCGATCAGGAATTCGGTGTCGCGGTCGGAGAGATCGATCGTGAGCCGGACCGGTGCTGAAAATCCTTGCAGCATCGACGGTACGGGTCGCGACGGGACATCGACGAAGTGGAATGTCTGCGTGCGCTTGGTGATTTCCAGAACGCCGTTTTGCAGAGCCTGGCCGTTGTCGAGTTTCAGCGGGATCGGCGCGCCATTGCCGCTGAGCAGCGAAAGCCGCAGCGGAATGTGCAGAGGCTGCTTCTTCGGCTGGCCGGGGGTTGGCGGCTGCATCTGGTCAACCTTGAGCGCGGCGGTCTTCGATACGCGATCCCAGATCAGCGAAATGACGAGTTCCGGGGTGCCGGGCTGGAGATACCACAGCTTGAATTGAGACAAGTCGCGGCCTGAAGCGTCTTCGAAGCATTTCAGAAAATCCTCGATCGTCGCGGCCTCTCCGTCGTGACGCTCGAAGTAGAGATCCATGCCGGCGCGGAAGCCATCCGTGCCCAGCAATGTCTCGATCATGCGGACCAGTTCGGCGCCTTTCTCGTATATGGTCGGGGTGTAGAAGTTGTTGATTTCGATGTAGCTGCTTGGGCGTACGGGATGGGCCAGCGGGCCGCCGTCTTCAGGAAACTGGGTGGCTTTGAGCTGGCGCACATCGTGAATGCGTTGCACCGTGCGGTCGCGCTGGTCGGAAGAGAATTCCTGATCGCGATAGACGGTCAGACCCTCTTTCAGGCAAAGCTGGAACCAGTCGCGGCAGGTGATGCGGTTGCCGGTCCAGTTGTGGAAATACTCGTGGGCGACGACGCTTTCGATGGCCTCGAACATTGCGTCGGTCGCCGTTTCCGGGGAAGCCAGGATCAGCCGGTCGTTGAAAATGTTGAGCCCCTTGTTTTCCATTGCGCCCATATTGAAATCGGACACGGCGACAATGTTGAAGACGTCGAGGTCATACTCGCGGCCGAAGCGCTGCTCGTCCCAGATCATGGACCGCTTGAGTGCGTCCATCGCCCATTCGGCGCGGGCTTCCTTGCCATGTTCGACATAGATGGCAAGGTCAACCATGCGTCCGGTCATGGTCTTGAAGGGCGAGCGGATCGCCGCGAGGTCGCCGCCGACGAGAGCGAAAAGGTAGCACGGCTTGGGGTGCGGATCGTGCCAGACTGCGAAGTGGCGCCGACCGCGATCGAGCTTGCCTGCTTCGACGGGATTGCCGTTGCCGAGCAGGATGGGGGCAACGCCGGTTTCAGCTTCGATGCGCGTGGTATAGACGGACAGAATATCCGGCCGATCGAGGAAGAATGTGATCCGGCGGAAGCCTTCAGCTTCGCACTGGGTGCAGAAGACGCCGCGCGTGCGGTAGAGTCCCTGCAGCGCCGTGTTAGCCTCAGGATCGACGGTGACGACGGTTTCGAGAGTGAATGATGCTGCCGGGGTTTTGGGAATTGTCAGATGGTGGCTGGTCTGCCGATAGCCACCCTCATCGAGCACCTGGCCATCAATCCTGATGCTTTCAAGCTTCAGGTTTTCACCATCAAGCCGCAGAGGACCAGGTTTGCCCCGGTGGGCAGGGTTGAGGCGGACTGCGAGCCTGGACCGGACGCGGGTGTGTGTGGGGTGGAGCACGATGTCGAGATCGACGGTGTCGATGAGGTAGGGGGAAGGCCGGTAGTCATCGAGGCGAATTGGGCGGGGCGTGTCGGTTTTCATGGATCCTGGTTCGGCGAAGTGTTCGGGCAGGCGCCGACACTATGGAGCAAAACGCGATCCGTCACGCCATAAGGTGGGCATGCCGAACGATTTGAGTTGCTGGAATTCGAAAGGAAGCCACGTGCGGGCTCACTACTGGCGAATGCCCTGGTGGAACCGGCGCGCGGTGTGAGAGGGGTGTTCGCCGAACATCAGTCTGTAGTCTTGGGCGAAACGGCCGAAGTGCCAGAAGCCCCACGCCGTCGCGGCTTCGGTCACGCTGCCGCACTCCTTGAGCGTCCGGCGGGCCGCATTCAGCCGCACTGCGCGAAGGTAACTTGCCGGGCGAATGCCAAGCGCCCGTTGGAAACACGTCTGTAGTGTCCGCCGTGAGATCTCCAACGTCCGGCAGATATCCTCGATGGTGAGATTTTCATTCGGGCTGTCGAGGGCCAATCTCTGGGCCTCACGGACGATTGTGCGGCAGCGGGTTTCCGTCAGTGTCAGGGGTTGGTCGCTGCCGTCATAACCAAGGCACTCGATGGTCGCGCGGGCCGCATCTGCGGCAAAGACTTTCGAAAGGCGCGGCGCGGCCGCGTAGCCGTTATCCGCTTGCAGCGTTTCAATCGCGCCGATCAATAGTCTTCTCAGCCTATTTCGCGCGATTGAATTCATGCCCTTCAGGCGGGCCGATTGGACCTGCCGGGAAATGGCTTCCAATTCGTCGTCGAGCATAACGGCTCTCAGGATCGCCTCGGAAATGACGAGGCCCGCCATGTCGAGGCCGTTAGGTGTCTGGAACTCGAAGCCGTTGGCTCCCGAAAAGATATGCGCTTGGGTCCCGTCGCAGGCCTGACCACAGAATTTCGCTGCTCCCGGCAAAGTTAGGGGCAGGCCGACGGCAACGCGGCCGGCCGGCAAGGCCCCAACTTGGTAGAGCGATTTGCTGGTTTTTTCCCTGAAGAGGTAGAGGCCGCCTACTTCGGCTTCGCTCAACTCGCCGCTGAATGTTCCCCCGGAAATTTGATTGTAGGTCTGGTTCCAGCCGCGCAGCAGGGCGGCCTGTTCATCGATGTCGTGGGTCTGGTAAGTCCGCAGTTCGGCGGGCTGCCTCGGCAGTATTGGCGCTGGCATGGCCATCAGGTCCCGTCCGACGACGATCCTTAAACTTAGCCCTACATCTTTAGGCCGAACAAGCCACTTGGTGTTTAGACCGGCCGAATTGTGCAGCTTCGGGCCAAACTTACCTCAATCCCGAGCCGCCGAAACTTTGCCGAAAATGGATAGCGGCGCCGCCGGAACAGGGACTAGATGCCCCCGACAGGCCCGAATTCGCAGGCGCCGCGGTCGGCTGAATTGCGACGTGACGCAGTTCGCTCTCAGTTGCCAACCGCCCAGCCGGCCGGAAACTCCGGGTCTCGAACACTGGGGAGAGATCGCATGGAACCGCATGGTGCAGCCGGCGTCGAATACGAAAACGTCGATAAGGACTACTTCGAAAATCGCAAGCTCAAGCGGGGAGCGGCCGGCTGGGTTTTGCTGGTCGGGCTCGGCGTCGCTTACGTGATCTCCGGTGACTACGCTGGATGGAACTTCGGATTAGAGCAGGGTGGTTGGGGCGGTCTGATGATCGCGTCGCTGCTCATGGCCCTCATGTACACGTGCATGTGCTTTGCGCTGGCGGAACTGGCGACGATTGCGCCCACGGCCGGCGGCGGCTACGGATTTGCACGGAGAGCCTTTGGACCATGGGGCGGCTTCCTTACCGGGACTGCCATCCTCATCGAATATGCCATTGCGCCGGCGGCCATCGCCGTGTTCATCGGCGGCTATATGAAATCGCTGTTCGAGATCGATATCGCGCAGTGGGTCATCTCCGCCGGATTCTTCGCGGTGTTTCTTGGCATCCATATCTACGGTGCAGGTGAGGCGCTTCGATTGATTTTCGCGATTACGGCTCTCGCGGTGATTGCCCTGGTGGTCTGGGTTTTTGCGATGGTGCCGTTCTTCGATAGCGCCAAGCTGTTTGATATCGCTGTCAATCCCGAGGCGGTCGGGGCTTCGCCGTTCCTGCCATTTGGTTATCTGGGAATTTGGGCGGCCATACCGTTCGCCATGTGGTTCTTCCTGGCGATTGAAGGCGTTCCCCTTGCCGCTGAGGAAACGGAGGATCCCAAACGTGATCTGCCGCGCGGCCTCATCGTCGGCATGTTCATCCTGCTGACGTTCTGCGCCTTGATCATGGTGTTTGGACCCGGAGGCGTGGGTTCGGAAGCACTGAAGACGAACCTAAATCCACTGGTGGCGGCACTCGAGCATCCCTCGACCTACGGTGGTCCGACGTGGATATCGAAGTTCGTGAACTTCGTCGGCCTTGCCGGCCTGATCGCCAGCTTCTTTTCCATCATCTACGCTTACTCGCGACTGATTTTCGCCATGTCGCGCGCCGGCTACCTGCCGCGCGGCTTGTCGCTTACCAACGCCCGGCAATCCCCGTGGATCGCGCTGATCGTGCCAGGCATCGTTGGCTTCTTGCTGTCGTTGACCGAACAGGGCGATCAGCTGATCCTGATGGCGGTGTTTGGAGCGACGATCTCGTACATCTTGATGATGGCATCGCACATCAAGCTTAGGTTGTCGGAGCCTGATCTGCCGCGACCCTACAGGACACCCGGCGGAATCCTGACCTCGGGAATTGCGGTGGTGTTGGCCTGCATCGCTTTGGTGGCGGTCTTCTTGAGCGACAAAAAGATGGCCGTTGCCGGGACGGAAATCAGCGTGGCCGCGCTTTCGGCCATCGCATACGCCATTTTCGTCGCGTACTTCGCGCTCTATAGTCGGCATCATCTGGTGGCCCACGCACCTGGTGAAGATGGTGCGGCCTGAGGCGGCGGTCTGGCGCTGACGGTTAGATTAGTTCGCCGGCCGCTCGCTGCGGCCGGCGGGGAAGGATGCAACATGGCGGGCTATGCTTATATCAGCGGCAACGAGCGCTATGCGTTTCGCGATCTCAAAGACCTCATGGCGAAGGCAACGCCGCTCCGGTCCGGCGATCTGCTGGCGGGCGTAGCCGCTACCGACGATACGGAAAGGGCTGCCGCGCAGCTTGCGCTCGCCGACGTTCCCCTCGGCGTGTTTCTACAGGAAATGGTCGTTCCCTATGAGGCGGACGAAGTTACGCGGCTTATCATCGACACGCATGACAAGGCGGCGTTCAAAGCGGTGGCGCACCTGACCGTTGGCGGATTTCGCGATTGGCTGCTCTCCGATCATGCGACGACGGAGTCTTTAGCCAAGCTCGCGCCGGGACTGACGCCGGAAATGGTGGCTGCAGTTTCCAAGATCATGCGGGTACAGGACCTGGTGATCGTGGCGAAGAAATGCCGTGTCGTTACGCGTTTCCGGAATACTCTCGGGCTCGCGGGCCGGATGGCAACACGGTTGCAGCCGAACCATCCGACGGATGACACGGCGGGCATCGCGGCCAGCATCGTCGACGGGCTGCTCTATGGAAATGGGGACGCGGTGATCGGCATCAATCCCGCGACCGACAGCATCGGGCAGGTGACGGCACTGGTGGAGATGCTGGACGGCATCATCGGCCGCTACGAAATTCCCACGCAGTCTTGCATCCTCACGCATGTCACGACGACGATTGAAGCCATAAATCGCGGTGCGCCCGTTGACCTCGTGTTTCAGTCAATTGCGGGAACAGAGGCGGCAAACAAGAGCTTCGGCATCGACCTCAACGTTCTGCAGGAGGGTTATGAGGCCGGTCTGTCATTGAAGCGCGGCACTGTCGGCGACAACGTCATGTATTTCGAAACCGGGCAGGGGAGCGCGCTCTCGGCGAATGCTCATCATGGCGTCGATCAGCAGACCATCGAAACGCGGGCCTATGCCGTTGCGCGTAAGTTTCATCCGCTGCTCATCAATACGGTCGTCGGCTTCATCGGACCGGAATATCTCTACGACGGCCGGCAGATCGTCCGGGCCGGATTGGAGGATCATTTCTGCGGCAAGCTTCTGGGCGTGCCGATGGGTTGCGATATCTGCTACACGAACCATGCCGAAGCCGATCAGAACGACATGGATGTTCTGCTTACCATGCTCGGCGTTGCCGGGATCAACTTCATCATGGGCATACCCGGATCCGACGATGTGATGCTGAACTACCAAACGACTTCGTTCCACGACGCGCTCTATGTTCGCCGCGTCCTGGGGCTGAAGCCGGCGCCTGAATTCGAGGCGTGGCTCAAGTCGCAGGAAATCTTCGCCAGTGGCGACGAGGTGCAGCTCAATTTGGGTGTTCCCCGCGCTTTCCAGCGCGTTCTGGCCGCGGAGTGAATTGGGATGGCCGAGACCGACAGGACAGTGACGATTGCAAATCCGTGGTCGCACCTGAGGAAGCACACGCCGGCACGCATTGCGCTCGGACGCACCGGCATCAGCCTGCCGACCACAGAGCATTTGTCGTTCCAGCTCGCGCATGCGCGGGCGCGCAGCGCGGTGCATCATGGGCTCGATTTTTCCAAGCTGGCGCAGGAGGTGTCGCGTTTTGGTCCGGTGGTGCAGGTCGCAAGCGCGGCGCAGGGCCGGCCAGAATACCTGCAACGTCCCGATCTGGGCCGGAGGCTGGATGCGGCTTCGGCCGCCAAGCTCGCGGCGGAAGTGAAGGGGCCGTTCGATATTGCGTATGTCATCGCGGACGGGCTGTCGGCGTACGCCATCGAGAAGAACATCGTGCCGTTCCTGGAAGCCATGTTGGCGGTGTCGGACAAGGCAGGCTGGAAGCGGGCGCCGCTGATCCTGGCTGGGCAAGGGCGGGTCGCGATCGGCGACGAAATCGGTTCGATTATCGGGGCACGTTTGGTGGTTATGTTGATCGGCGAGCGGCCGGGGCTTTCGTCGCCTGACAGTCTTGGAATTTATCTTACGTTCGGTCCCAAGGTCGGTCTGACCGACGCGGATCGCAATTGCATTTCGAACGTTCGGACTGAAGGGCTGTCGTATGCCGAAGCGGCATTCAAACTCCATTACCTCGCATCCGAGGCATTTAAGCGGTCGCTGTCCGGCGTCAATCTGAAGGATGATGCGGAGGTGCTGCCGAAGCCGGACGGTGCGTCGGCCGGCAACTTCCTACTCGGTGGCCCCGGCGCCTAACCGCGTGTTCGTGTGAGCAGCGTGTCAGGCAGAAGGCGGGACTTCACTTCGCGGAGAGCAAAGCTCGACCTGAGGCGCGTCACGCCGGGAAGGCGCGATAATTCCTGGCGGTGAATGCGTTCATAGTCGGTGAGGTCGCGTGCGAGAACGGTGAGAACGTAGTCATCTTCGCCGGACATCAGGTGGCAGGACACGACCGAGGGGGCCGCCGCGACGGCCTTCTCGAATTCGGCGAGCAGGACTTCGCTTTGGCTTTGCAGACTGATTTGGACGAGCACCGTCATGTCGAGGCCGAGAGCCGACCGGCTGACTTTGGCCTGATAGCCTTCGATGACGCCACGGTCTTCCAGTGCTTTGATGCGGCGGGCAATTGCGGTCGGCGACAGGGGAATGCGCTCTGCCATTTCGACCTGCGTGATGCGCGCATTGTCGGACAAAGCGCCCAATATGGCCATATCAAGCGTGTCAAAGTCCATTATTGTTGGTTTCCTGCGTAAAGCGGCTTTGCTCTGCAGATAATCGGCGTTTCTGAGTTGAACTACAAGTCAGATTGCAAACCTTCTGCGCGCGAATGTGATCACATTTAACGCATCGAATTTCCCGCCAGGAGGACATCATGCGGATCGGCGTTCCAACCGAGATCAAAAGCAACGAATTCAGGGTCGGACTGGTCCCTGGGTCGGTGCGCGAACTCACGGCGAAGGGTCACGAGGTCTATGTCCAGGCCGGTGCCGGCGCCGGTATCTTTGCCGATGATACCGCCTACGAATATGCCGGGGCTAAGATTCTCCCCGATGCGGCGTCCGTTTTCAGCCAGAGCGAGATGATCGTGAAGGTGAAGGAACCGCAGAAGGTCGAGTGGGAGCGGCTGCGGCCGGATCATATCCTCTTCACCTACCTGCATCTGGCACCCGATCCGGAGCAGGCGAAAGGTTTGCTCGCCTCCGGTGCAACGGCGATCGCCTACGAGACGGTTACGGATGCCAACGGGGGCCTTCCTTTGTTGGCTCCGATGAGCGAAGTCGCAGGGCGTCTCTCCATCGAAGCGGCGGCGATAGCGCTGCGGCGGCCGACCGGCGGACGCGGTGTGTTGATGGGTGGCGTGCCGGGCGTGAAGCCGGCGAAAGTCGTCGTCCTCGGCGGCGGCGTCGTCGGAACGCATGCGGCGCGTATGGCGGCGGGCCTTGGCGCCGACGTCACCATTCTCGACCGTTCGCTGCCTCGATTGCGTCAACTCGATGAATTGTTCCAGGGCCGCGTGCGGACGCTGGCGTCCACGATGGCGACGGTGGAGAGCGAAGTGCTGGCGGCGGATGTGGTCGTCGGCGCCGTGCTGGTCGCGGGCGCGAGCGCTCCCAAGCTGGTCACGCGCGACATGCTGAAGGCCATGAAGACGGGCGCGGTACTGGTGGACGTATCGATCGATCAAGGCGGGTGCTTTGAGACTTCGAAGCCGACGACGCATGCCGAGCCGACCTTCGAAGTGGATGGCATCATCCACTACTGCGTGGCCAACATGCCGGGCGCCGTTCCCAACACGTCGGCGCAGGCGCTCAACAATGCGACGTTGCCGTTTGTCATGAAGCTGGCGGAAAAGGGACTGGCCGCATTCGACCGCGATCCGCATCTGGCAGCCGGCCTCAATGTCAAGGACGGGCGGATCATGCATCAAGCCGTGGCCCTTTCGCTGGGCTTCGATCGGCTGGGCGGGGGAAAGCCGCTGGCGCTCGCGGCTGAATAGAGGCGCGGGCGCAATCTGAGCGATCTTCCAAGTGGTGGGGCGGCGCGCAATGCGCTGCCCTTTCCTGTTAGATCCAGACGGCCTCACTCAACGAGGAGGGTCGGCGAGCCGCCGGCGAAAATCGTCGATCGCTACGATCGCGCGGACGTGTTCGCCCGACCCGATGCGGCGGACACCGTCGTCAGCCGTGACTTGGAACAGCAAGCGGCGGCCCTTGATCTCGACGAGTTCGGCAGTGGCCGTTACCGTGCGGCCGACGGGGGTGGGTGCGATGTGATCGACGGCGACGCGGATGCCGAGGCTGGTGTGCCCGGCGTCGAGCCGGTGCTCCGTTGCTTCGACGGCAGCCTGTTCCATGAGTGCAATCATCACGGGCGTAGCGAGGACCGCTTCGCCGCCGCTGCCGACGTAAGCGGCGGTGTGGCCTTCGTCGACAGTCATCGTTGCCGACCCGGTCAAGCCGGGACGCAAGGGTCCTGCCGTTTGTATTGCGTTCGGGCCGGTGTTGCTCATCGGATCGAGTGTGCCCGCAATTGGGAGCGCGGGGAAGCCAGTTGCTAGTCAACGGGCCGGAAGAGGTCGCCGGCGCAATTGAGATAGGCTTGGCGGATGCCGTGAGGCATAGGGCGGGGCAAGTCGTACGTGATCGTTTTGCCGTCTGTGGCAATGACTTCGAACCTGCCGCCCATGACCATCAGTTCCTGAGCAAAACTCGAACCGGTAAAGCCTTCGAGGACGGCTCGGGTTTCGACGGCGCCGTGGGGCAGCGACGTCGCCGGGGGAAAGAGCTTGGCGGTGTCGTGCGACGCCGTGGTGAGGCGAACGGTGGTGATGGGCGCCGTGTTCCCGCCGGGGCGTGCGCGCACGGCAAAGGCAGTCACATCGCCTTCGCGGAAGGCGATGACTTCGCCGATGGCGGCGGCACCGTCGACTGTGGCCGACGACACAAAGCCGCAACCGGCGATCTCGCCGTTCTCCAACAGCGTGACGGGCTCGACCATGACCGAGGGTACGGCATGTCCATCTGAAATGTTCAGTGCGAATGCGGCAAGCAGGATTGCCAAATGCCAGGGCAGTGGGCGCACTACTGGGCCTTCGACATTTCGATAAGACCAGGCGCGACACTGCCGGCCGGACCGATCTCCTTATAACCTTCCTTGCAGCTCATTTGATGAGCCAGCCGGCAAGGGTTCGGATCGGCGGTGTGCGCGCAGCCAAGGGTTTTCTTCCAGGATTTCAAGACTGTTTCGGCCTGGATCTTGAATTTTTCCAGGTCGTCGCCGCTGAATGTTGCGGAGAGGGCTTCAGCCTTCGCTGTCGGCTTCATGTCGATGCAAACCGCCGCCATGCCAGCGGCCTGGCCATATCGAATTCCGGCATCGCGCGGATTGCTGAGATCGCCGAATTTCGCAGTCGGCGGTGGAGGGTTGTTGCCGGCGTGTGTGGTCCAGGCGGGGCTTAACCCGACTAGGGCAAGACCAAGAATTGCAAATCGAGTGGCGTGCATACGGGTTCTCCGAAGCGAATGCCTACGTGTACGCGGCGCGACCGATTTTGGCTCTGTCGTCTGAATGCTGCGGCGCATCACTCCTGAGGGGCAAATTCCAGAAGCCCGGGCAGAGCGCTGCCCTCGGGGCCTATCTCCTGCCAAGCGCTGTTGCAGCTGAGAATTTTGGATTTGCGGCAGGCATTGATCTCTCGGGGGTACTGGGCGGAATCGATGTCCTGACAGGAGAAAGCCTTGTCCCATGCGATGATGATGCGCGTGCTGGCTGCCTCGAATGCGTCTTTGTCCGCGCTGGAAATCGACGCTGGCAATGCCGTCAGTTTAGCCGTGGTTCGGGCCCCCGGGCATATCTTTGCCGCGGCCAGAGCTTGACCGTGGCGTGCGCCTTGTTCATCCGCCGAGCCGCGCGGATCGGCGGCCAGTGCGCTGGCTGAGGCAATAGCAGTAAACCAAAGTGCAAGGGCGATGCGTGTGTTCATGGCGCTTTGACTAGCATCACGCGGCCACGACGGGAAGCGCGGCCGGCGGCTCAGGCGTCGGCCAACGCTTCAAGGCCTGCGAAGTCGCGGATCACGTATGTGCCGCAGTGTTCCGCGATCAGGCCGTTTGCGCGGAGTGTCGCCAGTGACGCGGAGATATCCACCGCTGGAATGTCGAGCATGGACGACAGGGCGGTTTCACCCTCAGTTCCGGCCGTAACGTGGGTCTCGCCCGAGCGGCAAGCGTTGCCGGCCACGGCGATAAGATACGCGGCGACGCGATTGAGCACCGGGCGCAGGCCCGGTTGGAGGGCGCGACGGCGGAGGAAGTCGAATTCGCGGTCGTTCGCAGCGCTCATGCGCGACGCCAACGCAGCGTCGTTGCTGAGCGCCTGATCGAGGTCGTCGTCCTCGACCGGTACGACGCGCGTATCGACCATGGCTTTTGCCGTGGAGACATGCTCGGCCAACGAGCCCAGGCCGATGATTTCGCCCGGGAATGCGAATTCGATCACATCATGGGTTCCATCCGGCCAGACCACGTAGTGGCAGAGCGCGCCACTTTCCACGCGGTAAGCGGCGCTGCGCGGCAGACCCGGAGCAAACAGGCTTTCGCCATGCGGAATCATAATGCTATCCCCTTCGGACCTGTTCGCAACCGCGTCCGCGCGGTGGTCCGCCGGGCGGGCGTCAGCAAACAGTCTCTTGTTTTCGAGTAGCATCCTCTAACTCCATACAACTTGAGAGGACGTGGGTTTCGTGCCTGCCACAATCAAGTCACAATTGGCAACGCTGACAGGCATTTAAGTAACGATGGCTCAGCCGGAAAGTTTCGGCTGTTCCATAGGGGACTCTGGCTTTTTGCGCTGTGTGACGAAATGATTGCACTATTCAGCCGCCAGACACCGATGACACGGCGGCCGGGGGAGGTCGAGCAAAGACCTTGAGTAGAGTGAATGAGTTAGCCGTGATTGGGCCCGGCAGTCATCACGGGCAGCGCAGCAAGTCGCGGGCGGCGCCATCCTCGGTCAGCGTCAGTGTGTCGCCGGAAACCGTGAGCTTCACATCGAACGCCTGGCTGTCGCCTTCCACACTGCAGGCGGACTTGCCCGACCATTCACCTGGGCCGCTGGATTTCAGGCCCTCGAATTGACAGTGTGTTTCGTGCTGATCATAGCCCTTTGCCGTCAGGATCAACGGGGCATCCTGGCTGTCCTGTTCAATCTTGCAGCTGGCAAGATCCGCCGCCCACGTTCCGGCATAGTCGGCAGCATGGGCCGGCAGAACCGCCAACGCCATCGCCGCGCCGGACACAAAAGCAGCGATCAGCGAGCGGGGCGAATTCAGGGCAGGCATTCCAGGTCTCCATTCCATGAGGCACGAGTATATCCGAGTACTCGCAGGCGGGTGTGGTCAAATCGCGGACGAACGCGGGTTATTCAGGGTCGGGTAGCGAATTCTCCTTTCTGATACTGGGCAAGGGTTTCGCGCGCCACCGCATATTCGGTGACACAGAATTCCGGCCGGGACCGGAGTTTGCGGGCGAATTCCGAGCGGGTTTTGTCGTAGGTGCGCCCGGCCTTGTCGGCGACCGACGCATCGAGCCCACGCCGCTTGACGTCTTCGACCAGGTTATGTCGGACAAGGCCGGAGTCGACGGGTTCGCCACACCGCTCGGCTGCGGCAACGTCATAGCCGGCGGCGTAGGCGCGATCGAATTCTTGGCTTGGCAGGCCCACCACTGCGCTGCTGCCCGCGCAGGCGGCCATGAGAGCCGACATCACGGCGGCCACCAGCGGTATCGGGATATGCGAGAGGGCTAAATCCGGCGTCAATGAAAAGCTTCCAGAGGCAATGCCAATTTGCCGAGTATAAGCGACTTGTGGCCGGCGATCACAAATTTGTCCGGTTGGTGGGCGCACGTCTCCATAAAGTGAACGTGCAGACCAGACATGAGGAGGCAACGGATGCTGCGGGCTGTGGGACTGGTGATTGCCGTGGCGCTTTCCGCGTTACTGATCTTTGTTGCCCTGCAGCCATCGACGTACAGGGTCGAGCGGTCGGCGACGATCAACGCGCCGCCCGCGCAGGTTTACGGGCAGGTCTACGACTTCGAGAAGTGGCAGGCATGGTCGCCTTGGGCGAAGCTCGATCCCGAGGCGAAGGTGACGTTCGTAGGGCCGAAGTCGGGACCCGGGGCGGTTATGCGCTGGGCCGGGAACGACAAAGTCGGACGCGGGGCGATGGCGATCACGGAAGCCAGGCCAGATGAGGCGATCAAGATCCGGCTCGACTTCGTCGAACCGATGGCGGGCACGAGCGACGTTGCGTTTGCGTTTCAGCCGGACGGGCAGGCGACGCGGGTGATCTGGAGCATCGACGGCGAACAGAGCTTCGTCGAGCGGCTCATGTGCACCGTGATGGGCGTGAATTTGGATCGGATGATCGGCGACGATTACGAACGCGGATTGGCGAATTTGAAAGCTGTCGCGGAGGCTGCGCCGCCGGCGACTGCCCCTGCGCCCGTCGCCGCGCCGCCAGGCTAGATGACGGCGATACGCTGGGCCGGTGCGGCCTGACGGGCGGCATTGACGATCGAGAAGCAGGCGGGGCGCGAAAACAGGAAATTGAAGCGCGTTCCCGTGACGAGGCGCGCGAGGATCAGGGCGCCGGCCACGCCTGCCGATGTCGAGATGAGGGCCGCGGTCCAGTCAGGGATCAACGCGCTGAACTTGAGTGCGGCCGCGCGGGCCGGTCCCATGAAGAGCGGGAAGGCGAGGTAGATCTTGATGGAGTTGCGGCCGCAATAGGCGAGCGCGCGGCCGGCGCGTGTCGGGATCAGGATAACGCTGAACGCGACAACCGCGGCGACCCCGGCATAGGAAACCCAGAGGTCGAGGCCGGTCGTGAAGGCTAAACCGTTCTCGACCAGCAGCCAGTTGACCGCGGCCCATGCCGCCAGCGCGCCGGCGACCAGGGCCAGCGGGGCTTTGGCGACTTCGCCGGCGAAGCGGAACACGACGGGCGCCGCCCAGTAGCCGGAGTAGAAGAAGACGAAGCGGGCGGCGAATTCATCGACGAGCAGCCAGCCGGTGTGCGGCGCTGCGAGATAGATCATGGCGGCCGCGGTCCATACCAGCGCCTTAGGCGCGTCATCCAGCAGTTTGGCGGCAACGAAGAACACCGCCAGCATGTAGATGAACCAGAGCGTGCCCCACGGCTGAACGAGACCTGTGACATAAGCAAGAAGTGTTGCTTCCGCGCCGTTGGCTGCGATCATGCCCGGGGCCTTCAGGGCGAACTGGATCGTCAGCCAGAGGACGTAGAAGTAGGCGAAGTAGGCGACCTTGCTGTCGAGATATGAGCGCCACGGCCGGTTGATGCGGGCGGCGAGGAAGAGGCCCGAGATCAGGAAGAAGTCCGGCATCCGGAACGGCTTTGCCCAGTCGATGAAGCCGTTAAGGATGGTCTGTTGGCCGGTTGCCTTCTCGACGCCGAGGGTCGCGTGCATCATGACGACCAGAATGATGCAGATGCCTTTGGCGATATCGACCCACGCGACGCGCTGGTGTTCGGTTTTGTGGGTCATCGCGTGGTATCTCGATGGCTGGATTGCAGGACGCATGTGCCGGGGTGGCACACGGGGCGGATGTCAGGGCAGAAAGCCGCAAGGGCCATTCCAGGACGCCGGCTAGCGGCGCGAATTGACCGCAACGCTCCCGGCAGGGTGAAAAAAGTGTAAAGGTGAGTTAGCCGATGGTGCGCCGGCCGGGATTTCGTGCGGCGATGGCGTGTCGATCCAAGAGGGAGGCGTGCAGATGGCGTTCATGCGGCTGATCTACGCTTCGCATCCGTTCGGGTTCGACGATCTGGCGCTGGCCAACATCCTCAAGACATCGCAACGCAATAACGCGCTCAGCGGCATCACTGGTACGCTGATCTGCCGCGAAGATATCTATTTGCAGTTGCTCGAAGGTGCGCGGGGGGATGTCGAGGCGCTTTTTGAGAAGATAAAGCGCGACGACCGGCATGCGGATGTCACGCTCCTCGTACAGGAGGTCACGGCGCAGCGGCTCTTTCCGCATTGGGCCATGCGGCACGATGAGGCCAAGAGCTGGATGTGGACGCGGGAGCAGGTGACCGCCGGCGTGGTGGAAGAGGCGACGCGAGACGAGGTTCTTGCGATTTTCGTGCGGCTCGTCGCGGAACAGCCGGGACATCTGTCGGGCATTCCACAAGGGTGCCCCGTGCACAGATAGTCATGTTGATGCATCAGGTGCCTAACCGCGTTTTCATTTGTAAGGCGGCGCCCATTCCGGGAAGGTAACTGCACATATTGGGCACTTGCTATGCGTGCCCCCCATGGAGGACAGCGATG
>ERZ1066138.289-NODE-289-length-17071-cov-7.197402_pt1 | contig 17071 bp, 17 predicted proteins | sample MGYA00382785_ERZ1066138 | MGnify/ENA primary metagenome ERZ1066138 (study PRJEB33369, sample SAMEA5778368) | biofilm metagenome | biome: Industrial cooling water; feature: Water cooling tower basin; material: Biofilm | place: United Arab Emirates | collected... | reverse complement strand
GAGGCGAGCATGACGGATCGATACATCGCGGCGCGCTCACCGGGTGCGAAGCCGATCGGAACATTTCACGATCAAACCGCCGCGTTGACGCGGGCGCGGGAACTTTGTCCACCGGCGGACGCCGTTGCGTCCCCGGAGCAGGAGGCGTCGGCGCGGTAAGTGGCGTGGCGACCGGCTTGATCCTCCCTCGCCCGGCCGGCGTAGTGTAGGCTGAACCTTTCGAAAGGATCGACCTATGTTGCGCGCACTGGCTCTAAAGGCCTTTTCCATGACCCTGCTGGCGACGACCGCTGCCGCGGTTTCAGCAACAGCGGCAACGCAAGACGGAAGCGCTTACGATTTTTCGTTCACGTCGATCGACGGCCAGCCCATGCCGCTGTCGCAGTACAAGGGCAAGGCGGTGCTGGTGGTCAACACAGCGTCGTTCTGCGGGTTTACGAAGCAGTATCAGGGATTGCAGGCGCTCTATCAGTCCTATGAGGCAAAGGGCCTCGTCGTCATCGGCGTGCCGTCAAATGACTTCGGTGGTCAGGAGCCAGGGTCGGCGACACAGATCAAGGAATTTTGCCAGGGCGCGTTCGGCATCACGTTTCCGCTGACGGAGAAAGTGCCGGTAACGGGCGAGTCCGCGCATCCATTCTACAAATGGGCGGCGGCGACGCTCGGTCCGAAAGCCGCGCCGGGCTGGAACTTTCACAAGTATCTGGTGGCGCGTGACGGGCGGATCGTAAAGTCGTTTTTTTCAGGGACGGCTCCCGACTCGAAGGAAATCGTGGCGGCAATCGAGGACGCGCTGGCAAGCGACGGGGCCGAAACGAAGACGCAGTGACGTTTCAATTCGTGCGGGCCGACGGAAACAACTTGTATCCCAGCACGGCCCAGACGAGCCCCGACACGAAACCAACCAGGAGTTGGCCCGCCTCGCCGCCCAGCGCATGGACGCTGAAGACGCCCACGGTCGCCGCGAGCCAATAAAGCAGGAACCCCGCGAAGGCGCCGGCAAACGCGGCAACGGGTATCTTTTGCCACTGGTCGGCGGCGCGGCCCATGAAGAACGCTACCAGGATAGTCGCCGGATTGAATATGCCCAGCAAAACGACGGTCTGAGGATCGAAGGGATTGATGTCGATCACGGGCCCTTGTCTCCGTTCGCCTCGGTGCGTTTGCGCAAGTTTTCTTCTTCGTACTGGATGAACCAGCCGATCATCTGCCGCCACAGAGCTTCGCAGAGGTCCGGCGAGACGCCTTTCTCCGTTGCCTGTGCGCGCACCTTGTCGATCACCTGCTGGATGCGCCAGGGCACAACGGCGCCTTCAGCGGATTTGATCTTCAGCTGCCATGCCCGGTCGACATAGCCGAAGCGCTCGGCGATGAGATTGACGAGTTCGCCGTCGATGCGATCGATTTCCGCGCGCACCTGGACCATGTCGGCGCATTCCCACGGCCGTTTTGGATCCATCGTCAGCGCCCTTTCGATCCTGATTGCCACCATTTGTCCGGAGGTGTGAGTCGGCCGGCTGCGTCCTCGATCACCTTGCCGGCGCGAAATAGCGTGCCTTCGTCGAAGGGCTTGCCGATGAACTGAAGGCCGAGCGGCGTGCCCTCCGACGAAAGGCCGGCGGGGACGGACATGCCGGGCAGTCCGGCCATGTTGACCGTAACGGTGAAAATGTCTTCCAGGTACATGGCGAGCGGGTCGCCGGATTTTTCTCCGAAAGCAAAGGCCGGCGAAGGCGTGGTGGGGGTAAGAACCACGTCGACCTGGTTCCAGGCTTCATCGAAGTCGCGCTTGATGAGGGTGCGGACCTTCTGGGCCTTCAGATAATAGGCGTCGTAGTAGCCGGCCGAGAGAACGTAGGTGCCGATCAGGACGCGGCGGCGGACTTCCTTGCCGAAACCCGCGGCGCGCGTCTCGGAGTACATGTCGATCACGTCCCTGCCGGGGACACGCAGACCGTAGCGGACGCCATCGTAGCGGGCGAGGTTGGAGGATGCTTCCGCCGGTGCCACGATGTAGTAGGCGGGCAGCGCGTATTTCGTGTGCGGCAGTGAGATGTCGTGAATCGTGGCGCCAGCGGCCTTCAGCCAGGCGATGCCCTTCTGCCAAAGGTCGTCGATTTCCTTCGACATGCCCGCGACGCGATATTCCTTCGGAACGCCGACGCGAAGGCCCTTCACGCCCTGCCGCATTTGCGCGGCGTAGTCGGGGACGGGCGCATCGACGCAAGTGGAATCCTTCGGGTCGTAGCCGGCCATGGCACCGAGCAGGATGGCTGCATCTTCCACCGTCTTGGCGATGGGTCCCGCCTGGTCGAGCGACGAGGCGAACGCGACAATGCCCCAGCGCGAACAACGGCCGTAGGTGGGCTTGATCCCGACCGTCCCCGTCAGCGCGGCGGGCTGGCGAATGGAGCCGCCGGTATCGGTGGCGGTGGCGCCGAGGCAGAGGCCGGCCGCGACGGCGGCGGACGACCCGCCAGACGAACCGCCGGGGACAAGTTTGGCGTCCGTCCGCTTGCCGTCCTTGCCGTGGCGTCGCCAAGGCGAGACAACGGGTCCGAATGCGCTGGTCTCGTTGGACGAGCCCATGGCGAATTCGTCGTTGTTGAGTTTGCCGAGCATGACGGCGCCGGCATTCCAAAGATTGGCGCCGACGGTTGATTCATAGGTCGGCACGAAGTTGCCGAGGATCTTCGAACAGGCCGTCGTGCGGATGCCGTTGGTGCAGAACAGGTCCTTGTGGCCGAGGGGAATGCCTTCGAGCGGGCGGGCGTTGCCCTTGGCTAGCCGCGCGTCGGCGGCTATCGCCTGCGCAAGGGCGTGCTCCGGCGTGGGGAGCACGTAGGCGTTCAAAGCGCCGTTGCCAGCTTCAATTGCGTCGATGAATGCTTGCGTCAGTTCAGCCGCCGAGAACGATTTTTTCTTCAGCCCGTCGCGGGCTTCGGCCAACGTCAGCGTGGTCAGGTCCGTCAAAGTGCTATTTTCCTTTTTCGCTGACGCATTTCACGAACTCGTGCTTCTCGCCTTCGACCCAGACGGTGATGGCGTTGCCCGACGGATCGAGGATGAACTTGTCCGTCTCAGTCCATTCTTGCGCACCTTCGCTGCACCGCATGCTTGCTTCGTAGACTTTGCCTTTTTCCGCTTCCGTGACGGAGACGAAATCGCAACCACCTTCCCAGGTGCGGAAACCTTCGGCGGTGAGGGTTTCGGTGACGGTCGAAACATTCTTGGGGCCACCCGCCTCGATCGCCGCAACCTTTTCGCACAGGCCCGGTTTGGCAAAGGTGCCGACAATGAAATCCGCCCGGACGCCTTCCGAGTTTGCCGGGCTTGCGGCGCAAGTTACGGCAAGCAAGATTGCCGAGATCATACGAAATTCAGTCATGCCTCGCCTCCCTGGCGCCGCGAGAGCAGCTCACGATTCAAGACGTACGTGCGGCGTGAATAATACAGACTGACCAGACCGAACACGATGGACAGCGGCGCATTGATTTTCTCGGCAATCTCGCGCGCTTGATCGGCGAGTGTCAGGTCTGGCGCGGACTGGGGACCGAGCGATCTTTCAGAGGCGGACGGTGCGGGGGGCTTGGGGACCGCCAAGACAATGACGCCCGTGGCGATCAGCACTAGTGCAAGCAGCGCAAAGATTTTGGTCATGGCGGACCTCGATGGGGATGAGACGCTATTCGACAACCTTCGGCACGACGAAGAAATGGTCTTCGGTCTGCGGCGCGTTCTTGGTGACTTGATCGGCAATGTCGCCGTCGGTGATTTCGTCCTTGCGCTTGGGCAAGGCGATGGGAACGACACGCGTCATCGGCTCGACGGCGGAGGTGTCGACTTCGGCCAGTTGCTCGACCCAATTCAGAATGCCTGAGAGTTCCTTTTCGAGGGCCTTGGCCTCGTCCTGCGTGACCTTGATGCGCGCAAGGCGGGCAATGCGCTGAACCGTCGCTTCATCGACCTGCATGGATGTCCCCTGGAACCGGTCAAGGTCGCCGCAAAGCGGGCGGGATCCGGCCGGGCCTGTCTTAACGCCCTTTGCGCCGGCAGTGCAACAGCATGGGCCGGCTGAAACGTGCAAAGTTGCAGATAATCCGGGCGAGACTCATTCAACGGCTGTCTATAAACAGCGGATTGCAGCTTTCAATTCCGGGCCAGTCAGTGACTTCAGACGATGCCGATCAGCCGCCGACGGGCGCGACGTTCCAGGATGCCGTGACGTTCTTTGGCGAATTGCCCGCCGGGCGACGATTGATCGGGATCGACGCCGGCACGAAGACGCTGGGACTCGCACTTTCGGACGTCAACCGGGGCATTGCCTCGCCTCTGGAAACCATCAAAAGAACCAAGTTTACGGTGGACGCCGCGCGTCTTCTCGGGATCTGCGCAGAGCACAAGGTGGCGGGGCTCGTTTTGGGGCTGCCGATCAACCTTGACGGGTCGGAGGGGGCGCGGGCGCAGTCCACGCGAGCGCTTGCGCGCAATCTGAACAAACTGTCGCCGTTGCCAATTTTGTTGTGGGACGAGCGGCTCACCACGGCGGAGGCGGAGCGGATGCTGATCGCGGCGGATCAGTCACGCAAGAAGCGCGCGGACGTGATCGACAAACTTGCGGCGACGATCATTCTGCAAAACGTGCTCGACCGGATGCGCGGCTCATAGAGTTCAGCCCGCGACGAGCGGGAATACGACGCCGATCGCCCAGGCGATTGCGATGCCATTCGCCAGACCCGCCACCCATGGATGATGCGTGCGCGCATAAACCCACCTGCTGACCAGTCCAAAGAAGAGAAAGAACAGGACGATCAACGGCACGATGATGATGAGAAAAAACAACCGCTCGAAGTCGAGCGCGACGGCGATGGCGAGCGACGCGATGAACGCCACTTTGGACGCGAAGTAAGCGCCGCGAGCGCCGCCCTCACCGCGCGTCATCCACTCGTCGGCGAGGAAGTAGAGCGATGTACCGGCGGCCATCGCGAGGATCAGCGGCGCTCGCGCGCTGGTCGGCAGGAAGTTCGTAAATTCGGCGTGGATCGGCCAGACAACGATCACGGCGTAAATTGAAAGCAACGCCAAGACCGAGAAAGCGAGCTTGCCAACCGCGGCAACGGTGTCGCTCCGGTCCGGCCGGCGTTTCCCGATCCACCAAAGACACGCTGCGGTCAGAACGCCGTAAAGCGCAAAGTGGCAGGCTAGGTAGTCGCCGACCAGAACAGGCAAGAACTCCGTCGGGAGAGGCCGCAGGATCAGCGGCGTTGCTATCGCCGGGATGACGAGCGGCAGCCAGAGATCCGGCCAGGCTAGGCCGGCACCAGCGCGCGCCGGCGATACCACCGGCAAAAGTGACGTGAGCGGCTTCACCAGCAGGGCGAGGCCGACGAACAGCAGCGCGATCCAACGGCCGCGCTCGGCGATCTCGATTTCGGCCGCGCGGTTGACGCTAAACGTTTTGTCCAGCCAAGCCTGCGCTTCCTTTAGGCTCTCGGGCCGGTAAAGCACGCCGACGTGCTCGGCGTAGGAACTGAAGGTTGCGCGCCGCGCGGTGCCGCCGGCGAAATCTCCGTAGGTCACGTTGGGCTGTGCGATCACCGGCGCAGAAACGAGGCCGGTCACGCGCAAGGCTTCCGTTTTCAGCATTCCTTCCCAGTCACCGACGATGACGAGCAGGTTTTTCGGTACATCGCGCGTGACTGCGGTGGAGAACATCGAGACGGCGATGGTGGCGGCCACGTCCGGGTTCTGCGCGGCGGCGCGGACAATGATGTCGGACGCCATGGAGTGGCCGAGGATGGCCAACCGGCCATCGCTTAACCCGCGAGCGAACTTCAGAACATTGCCTGTTTCGGCGACCAGCGTCCGGGTCGCGCCGTCTTCGCGGGTGATGTTGCCGGTGAGCGGTTCTGGATTGCGTCCGTGGCCAGCGAAGTCGAACGTCACGGCGATGTAGCCGTTGCGCGCAAACGTGTAGGCAAAGGAATTCATCAACCGCTCGGAGCCCGCGAAGCCGTGCGCAATGACGATGACGGGTGCTTGTTCGACCCCGGGCCCGCGATAAACGGTGGCCGGGATGTGGCCAATGGTGACCGCTTCCTGCGTGGTATCCGACCGCGCCGCGCGCAGGTTCCAGATTGCCACGGCGACGGCGAGAAGTGCCAGCACGGCAAGTGCAGATGTCGGCAAGCGATCGGACATGCGGGCCTAACTCTCGCGTCCGGGCCGCGGCAGTTCATCGGCGGTGGGTTTCAGACCGTAGGGTTCGACCAGAGCCCAGACATGGGCTGGCACCATGTGCCGGACCCGGCGCGGCATGGCGCGGCGCAGGTGAACGACGGTTTCGCAGGCCTTCATTTCAAGGCGCGAGCGGGCGAACTCGAGGCCGCGCGGGCCGATCTTCGGCATCAGCCAGCCGACGATCGGGCGCAGCCAATCGGGCATCGACCTGAGCGGCAAGCCACCGGCGGCGCGTTCGGTGTTGGCCAGAAAGCCGGCGACCGCGCTCCGGCGTTTGCCGGCACTGCCCGGATTTGACAGGCGCACTTCGTCCCCGAGCAATTCCAACAATTCCTCGCCGCGCTCGTTACGGACAAGTAGCCACTGCTGGCCTTCGCCCCCCATGTAGCCGACGGTGATGTCAGCGAGCACATTCGTGTAGTCGACGCAGGTGCGGCAGGTGAGCGGAAAGAAGTCTGAAGGGAGCTTGGAGATTGGCAACTTCAGAAAGGGGATTTCCTTTTTTGTCCCGTCAGTGAAGCGCAGCTCCACGTAATAGTCGGCACGAAATTCGAGGTATGTGATCGTGCGCGGATCGTCGGCCAAAAGTTCGAGAAACGTGTGGAATTTTTCGGTCGTCGTGTTGTCGGAACACGGCGTCCCGATGACATAGAGCCGTTCCAGGCCGAAGTCTTGTTCGATCGAGCGGAGGGCATAGACCTGACAGGGGATGCCGATGACGGCAATGCGCTTGAAGCCATGCTCGCGCACGGGTTCAAGGAGGGCCAGCAGCGGCGCGTAGCCCATGCGCATTCCACGGGCGCGCGACATACCTTCCGCAGCCGTGATGATGACAGGCATCGGCTTCCAACTGTCGGACGGATCGGGGGCCATGGTGAGAACGGCTTCGACCGCCCCGGTCTCAAGAAGACGCTCGGCGATCCGGGTGGTTATGCCGGTCCACTGGGCGCCGGGCTTGGGGTCGCGCAAGGCGGCACGCACCATCCGGCGAAATGGGCCAAAATAGACTTCGTCGGCACGCGACGGGTCACGGGCGCGGCCGTGAACACGCGCTTCCATTGCCGGATAGGCCGGCCTAATGAACTGACAGGCGCGGCCGCAACGTTTCGCATCGGCGGTACGCGACAGACCGCAATCGGTGCACAAATCACGCGGAGCCGGTGGGGCCAACGGCGGGGCCCATAGGGCGGGGATCGCGCCGGCAATCGTGTCGTCGTGGTCCATTCGGCCGGCGCCCTTGATCGGTCCCTAGCGGAGCGATCCTAAAGCGTGTCAAGGCTGATTGACAGAGTAGAATGGAAAGCGCCCGCGAGCCGTTGCCCGGCGGGCGCTTAACCAGAGACCGAGCGGCGGGCTCAGTACTGTTGGAACCACAGCAAGCGCGGCGGGGGAGCGGCCGGCTTGCCGAGGCCCGACTTGAACCACGGCGAGGGTGCACCGAATTGCGCAAACGCGGGTTTGGGCTTCGGCTTGGGCTTTACAATCGCCGCTAACCCGTTCCTCAGGTCGTCATTCTGTTTCTTCAACGCAAGCGCCGGATCGCGAGAGGCAATCAGCTTCACGGATTTGCCCGCCAGCGCGTCGCTGTAGCGCTTGTCGTGTCCGTAGATGTCTTTGAACTGCACGACCGTCCCGTCCGGATTGACCCAGGTCGTCAGGTACGTGTTGTGAACGGGGATGTGCGTCTTGAGATCGATGCGCTTCGACGCTTTGACTTTGAGCTGGCGTGCAACGTCATCCGCAGTCCAGCCCTCGACCTCCGACAGCAGCGTCTCGGCGAAGCTGTCGGGATTGCGAACGCGAATGCAGCCGTGGGAGAACGTGCGTTCGGAACTGTTGAAGAGGTGCTTGTCGTTGGTGTCGTGCATGTAAACGTCGTGGTGGTTCGGGAACATGAACTTCAGGCGGCCGAGGGGATTGCCGGGACCGGCACCCTGGATAATCGGAATGTCGCGAATGTTGACTTTGGACCACTTGATGCGGGCCGGATTGATGACCCGTTTGCCGTCGCGAATTTGCATGCCGCGGCGTGCGAGTACGCCGTAGTCGCCGCCGCGCATGTGGGGAAGGATCTGGCGCAACTTGATCGATTCCGGCACGCCCCATTCCGGTTGGAATATCACGTGATCCATCTTGTCGGAGAAGACGGGCGTCTGGGTGTTCGGCTTGCCGATGATGATGCGTTCCTGGAACAGCACCTCGCCTGCCTTGATCACACGGGTCTGATACTCCGGAAGATTGTTCCAGATGTAAAACGCTCCCATGTCGCCGGGCATGGTGCGCCAGCGCTCCATGTTGACTAAAAATTTGGTCAGGGCATCGCGGTTGGCCGCACGGGGGCGGGGGGTCGCCTTGTTCAGCGCGGCGCGCACATCATCATCGACGTAGCGCTTGGACTCATACCCAGCTTCGTCGAGATACGAGCGAATGCGGCGCATCAGACTGCGATCGAGCAGGTCGGAATTTTCGGAGGCGTCGAGACCGAGGCGTTGGCGGATCAGCGCCACATCCGGGTGGCGCATGCCGGTGTCGATGCGCGATCCCGGCGAAAGACTGGGAAGCGGTTTGGGCGCCACGTCACCGCGCGCTTCAAGATACGCCTGACGCAACCGCTCGAATTGTGGATGCGTCGGATGGAAACTGCGCAGGCCCGCGACGGGATCGCCGCCGTTGGCGGCGATGGCGCGAAAGACATCACCGGCATAGAGCGATTTCGGCGACGCATCGAGCCAGCGCGACAACTGGGTGGCGTCGATGCGGCCGCCGTGGGCATGCCAGGCATAGCGGACCGCTGAAACAGACAAGTCGACTTCTGCTACCGCTTGCGATGTGATCGGCAGCACCGGGAGAGTAAATTGCGCGGGGTCGAGACCATAAAGATCGGCCTTGGCGAGTTCGTCATAGAGCGCGTTGCCCGCATCCGTCAGGCCGCCAGTGTGTGTCCAGTGGGGAGCCGCGTCGAACTCGCGGTAGTGGCCCGACAACTGGGACAGAAACGCCTTGTCCTGCGGATCGCGCGTGGTCTCGATGCGACGCTCAATTTCAGAGATGATGGCAGCGAGCACTTCTTTTTGATCTGCTCCTTGATGAGCGCGCGTGGCGGTGGCTGCTTCAGGTGCCGCCGATACGGGTGCCATCGAAGCCGCGACGGCCGTCAGCACAACTGCGACGCCTACAAAGGTACGCATCAATGTAACTCCCTGCATAACACTTCCGCCGGCGCACTCATGGGGCACAAACGAGACCCCGCCAATCAAGGATCGGGCTTAGACCCTTGCTTGAACTGCTTTTGTTTAAAGATGATAAACGATGCATACGAATTGTTGCAGCCGCCTCACCTAACTTATTGTTTTTCCAAAACGCATTAAACCCCGGCAGGATCCCTACTGCGGGTTGCGAATGTTCAAATTCTGGGCATCAGACTTGTGACGCGCCAGCCGGTTCCCGTGAAGGACATGGTGGCGGTGAGATCAGGTTCAGGCGCCTCGGGATTGCGGGCGATACCAAGGTAGACCGACATAGGGCCGTCGAAGCCGGCGGACTTGACGTTTCCGAGACCCAAACGGCGACTTTCGGGGACAATCGGCGCGGGCGCCGCCGTATCAACAACAGTTTCGTTGCCGGGCGGCGCGGGGGTCGTAGACCTGCCCAGAAGGTCGCGGACGAAGCCCCCGATCTGCCCGGCCAGATCGGGTTTGCCGGTTTTGATTGTCCGGATAAGATCGCGCAAGCTCTTGCCCTCCGCATGCAGGCGAATGAGCGCTTGTGGAGTCAACAAAGTGTCCAGGGACGACTCGACGAGCCGGGGAAGCGTATCCTTACTGATTTTTTCGACCAACGCATCGGTGCCCGGCGCGCCCTTGGCGGCTTCCCTCAGATTTTCTTCGATGCTGGCGGTGACGGCCGGCCGGAGCGACTGCCGCACGGCCGGAAAGTCGATGCCGCGCTCCACGCCGGCGACATCCCCACTCTCGAGAGCGATTTTGAGCTGGTAGGCCGACCACGCGGGCCATGCGACGTAGAATAGTCCCACCAGAACAACGGCGAGAGCGGTCCAGAGCCGCATGATGGCGCCTCCCTTTTTGCTTTTCGAAGCGAGCGAATTCGATTGCTCTTCTTAAATGACAATCTTGGCAGCGTCACTGCACACGCGGGACAAGTGCTTTGCCGCCTCGTCGAACGGCCCAGAAAGCACGGGACTGGGTTTCGGCACGGTCGGTAGCAGGCGGGAATCGCTTTAAGGGGTTAGGTCCAATCCGCCCCTCGACCGAACAGCAGCCATGCCCACCGCCGCCAAGCGGAAAAATTCTCAAGTCAATCCGTCGCTCCAGGATGCCCTCGCCGTCCTCGAGCGTGTTTTCGGCTATCATAGCTTCCGGCTCCATCAATCCGCGATTATCGAGACGATGCTCGCGGGACGCGATGCCCTGGTGCTGATGCCGACGGGCGGTGGAAAGTCGCTTTGCTATCAAATCCCAGCCATCGTGCGCGCCGGTACGGGCATCGTCGTCTCGCCGCTGATTGCACTGATGCAGGATCAGGTCGACGCGCTGAAAGAAGCGGGCGTCGCAGCGGCGTTTCTCAATTCGAGCTTATCTTTTGCCGAGCAGCAGGCGGTGGAACGGCAGTTGGCCGCAGGCGCGCTCGACCTTCTCTACGTCGCGCCGGAACGGCTGTTGCAGGAGCGGATGATCAGCCTGCTCGAGCAGACGGCCATATCCATTTTCGCCATCGACGAGGCGCACTGCGTGTCACAGTGGGGGCACGATTTCAGGCCCGAATACCGGCAGCTCAGGCTGCTGGCCGACCGCTTTCCCGGTGTGCCGCGCATCGCCCTCACCGCAACGGCGGACGAGCGGACGCGTGAGGAGATCGTCGCCGAATTGCGGCTCGCATCAGCAGAGCGGTTCGTCGCCAGCTTCGACCGGCCGAACATCCGCTACACGTTTGCAGAGATGGGATCGGTCGGCGCACGCGAGCGTATGTGGCAGTTCATCGAAGCCGAACATCCCGAAGATGCCGGGATTGTTTATTGTCTGTCGCGAAAGCAGGTCGATGAGACGGCGGCTTGGCTGACGGCCAAGGGCCGGCGCGCGCTCGCCTACCACGCCGGCCTCGATGTGCAAATCCGGCGCAAAGCGCAGGAGCGCTTTCTCAACGAAGACGGTGTCATCATCGTTGCCACGATTGCGTTCGGAATGGGCATCGACAAGCCTGACGTGCGGTTCGTGGCGCATTTGAGCCTGCCAAAGTCGATCGAGGCCTACTATCAGGAAACAGGGCGTGCGGGCCGGGATGGCGAACCTGCGAACGCCTGGCTTGCCTATTCGCTGCAGGATGTCATCCAGCAGCGGCAGTGGATCGCGCAATCGGACGGCTCGGACGCCTTCAAGCAGGTGCAACGGCAAAAGCTCGAAGCGCTCATCGGGCTTGGTGAATTGGTATCGTGCCGGCGGCAGGCGCTGCTGACGTATTTCGGTGAACTCGGCAGCCCACCGTGCGGAAACTGCGACAACTGCCTGGCACCGCCCGCGACGACGGACGGGACTATTCTGGCGCAGAAGGCACTTTCGACCGTGTATCGGACCGGGCAGCGGTTCGGCACCGGCTATCTGATCGATATTTTGCACGGCAAGGTGGACGAGCGGTCGCTGCGCGCCTCGCACGACAAGCTCTCTGTGTTCGGGATCGGCAAAGACACGGACGCGTCGATCTGGAAGGGCCTTTACCGCCAACTGGTGGCGCAGGGATATTTGGCCGGCGACGACGATGGTCACGGAACCCTGCAATTGACGGAGCGGGCACGGTTGCTTTTGCGCGGCGAAGAAGCGTTTCGGATGCGCGTCGCACAGGTAGGCGAGCGCGGGGGTAAAGCAAAGCGCGAGAAAAAGAGCTCGGCTGCCGCCGCGCTCCCGGTGCAACATCAGGTCGCGTTCGCTGCCTTGAAGGCTTTGCGGGCACGATTGGCGGGAGAGGCGAAGCTGCCGCCGTACGTGATCTGTCACGATCGGACGCTCGTCGAACTGGCCGAAAAGCGGCCGCAGTCGCTGGATGCACTCGGCGACATCACAGGTCTCGGGTCGAGCAAAATCAAACGCTACGGACAGGCCATGCTGGACGCGCTGGCGGCCTTTTCAAGCCATCCTTCGCTGCAGAACCGGCTGTCTGCGACCGTCAACGAAACGCTCGCGTTGCACCTGCAGGGGGTCGAAGCCGAGGCGATTGCTGCACGCCGTGGCCTAGGGCTCGGCACCGTCTACGGGCATTTTGCGGAGGCGATCGAAGCGGGCGTCGTGGAGGCCCGCGATGTTCTCAAAGATCTGGACGAAAGCGAACTGGACGAGATTCACGCCGCCTTCGAGCGCTTCGGCACTCTGGAAAGCGGAAAACTTGGTCCGGTACACGGCGCGCTGGAGGGGCGGTTCGATTATGGGCTTTTGAAATGCGTTTTGGCGGAACTGATCTGACGGGACGCGGTTATTCCAGCTAGGGACCGGCCTCAACTGTGGCGCAAGTGCCTCTTCCCTAAGAAGAATTAACCGGTGTGTGGTAGACCTTGGACCGCGAGCGCATTACCTTAGCCAATCAATGATTTCCGGAGACAGCCCGTGGCCCGTATTCTGCTCAAGTCGATGATGGCAGCCCTCCTCGTGACGGGTTTGGCGGCGGTTGTTCCCAAGCCTGCCGAAGCGCAGAGCACAGCGAACGCCAAGAAAGCAAAGCCGTTGTCGGGCAAGAGCTACTATGGCCGCCGCGGGGGCTACACGGTGCGTAAGTCGGACATCGTCGGCGACTCGCGCCGTCAGGACCCGACCATCAATTCGCGCTCGTCGAGCGGGCCGTTGCAGAGCGATTTCTTCTGGGAACAGCCCACGTCGCCGATCGGCGGCAACACCGTCTACATGCACTGACCCCAATTTCCGGACAGCCATCAGTCTCTCTGGAAAGGTCCTTCCCCTAAGAGGCGGCGTTTGATGCGCGCGCCTCTTCTTCTGGTGGGAGAGGCGTTCCCTTGCGCCACGCATCAGGCGTCGCGCCGGACCATTGGCGGAAAGCACGTACAAACACCCCGGGCTCCGAGTAGCCCATTACTTGCGCGACGGCGACGACAGGCAATTGCGTATGCCGCAAAAGCTGCCGGGCAATTTCGAAACGCGCCTCGTTGACGAGCGCGCGAAGCGAAGTGCCTTGCTCCGCTAGCCGCCGGTTGACTGTACGCGGCTGCAGGCCGGTTGTTTCGCTCACCAGCCGCATGTGAGCGCGCTCCGCCAGCAGGACAGGCAAAAGCAGACGACGGATCTGATCGACAAAATCTGGTTCGAGACCGTTCCAGTACTCCCGAACCCGTTGGGTCGCCTCCTGATACCTGGCTGGATCAGCGCCGGCAATCGGAAGGCCGGTGGCAGCCTTCTGCACGGTGATGCCAAAATGGTGGGCGTCAAAGCGAACGCGTGCCGGCCTGACAAGATTGCGCACGTCATCGGCCGGCAGCAGTTCGCTGCTGCATCCGAGCAGCACTTCCTTTGGGCGTTGTCCACTGAGTTCGCTGACGAGCGCCACTCCGGCGCCAACCGATACCAGAAGAAATTGCAGCGACGGCAAGCCGCTTATCAGGCAGCGGTAGCCGATCAGCACCTGTTCCTTTTGACGAACGAGGTATGGGTCTTGTTCGACCACATAAGGCGCGCCACCGCGGACGAAGCGGTGGTGGTGCTCAATGAAGTTGCGGATGGCGCGGCCGAGGGTTGGTGCATTTCGCACCATCTCTCCAATGACGCCGAAGTGCTCCGCGCGTGCCCGGAGCCCTAGGACGAGGCCGAACGCGCCATGTTCCGATTGGCGTGCGGCATCATCAACCAACCGCACGACGTTGGCGAATGGAAGCGCACGATCTTGATCCGCAAAATCATCGAGCTTGAAACCATGTTTCGCGAGAAGAGCGACTGTGTCGACCCCGTGAGCGTCCATCAGTGCGGGCAACTCGGTGAAGATGCCGCATCTTTGAACGCCATGCTGGTCTGCGGAGAAATCGACCATGTTTTCCGGCCAGTTTGCGAAGGCTGCGAAAGAATAACACGCTGTCGCAAAATGCCAATGTAGCGGCGATCCGGGGCCCCCATATCGGCCTCACGTAACGGAAAATCGCGGCAACGTGCAGCCTCCCTGATCTGACACGTTTCACACAACCAGCGACGCAACGCAGCCGCGGCGTCGATGCGCCCAGAGAAGAATTGGCAGATGATCAATGAAGACTATCGAACAGCGTTTCCCGGCCGAGGCCGACACACAGCATGCGGAGATCCAAACCGATTCCGTTTTGGCTTTCGCTTCGCGTAGCGCGACGCATTTGTTGCATCGGGCCGGGCAGCACGCGGAAGACATGTTCGCCCGGTCCACGGGCGGCATGGGAATTACCGCGCGGCAGTTCGTGGTGCTGGCGGCGATCGACGGCATGGACCGACCCAGCCAGACCGCGCTCTGCGACGTTTCCGGGATCGACCGCTCGACGCTCGCCGACATCGTACGGCGGCTTGAGCAGCGCGGTCTTATCCACCGCGAACGTACAAAGGCCGACGCGCGGATGTATGCCGTCAGCGTCACCGATGCTGGCCGGGATATTCTCAGCCAAGCGGCGCCGATTGCCCGCGTCGTCGAGGATGACCTGCTGGCTTCGTTTAGCGACGCGGAGCGCGAGGCGTTCAAAGCGTTTCTGCGGCGGATTGTCGGGCAACACCTGCAAGACGCGGCTTAAGCCGATTTAGACGCTGAGCAGCAGATGCTCCCGTTCCCACGGGCTTATGACTCGCATGAATTCCTCGAACTCGGACCGCTTCATCTCGAGATAAACGTGGCTGAAGCGGTCCCCGAGGACCTTGTGCAGGTCCTTGCTGTCCTCGAACTCAAGAAGGGCTTCGAGAAGACCGCGGGGCAACTGGTGGTCGTTGCGATAGGCGTTGCCGACGATGGCGGCGCGCGGCTCAAGCTTGTTCTTGATGCCCAGGTAACCGCAAGCGAGGCTGGCGGCGATGGCGAGGTAGGGGTTGCTGTCGGATCCCGGCAAGCGATTCTCGACGCGGCGGGCTACGGGGCCAGACACGGGAATCCGTAAACCCGCAGAGCGATTGTCGAGACCCCATTCCACATTGATCGGGGCAGCGCCGCCCGGCACGAGGCGGCGATACGAATTCACATACGGCGCGAACAGGCACATCGCGGACGGCAGATATGTCTGCTGGCCTGCGAGGAAGTGGTGGAACAGCTTGCTCGGCTCGCCGTTTTCGCCGGTGAAGATGTTGCGACCGGTCTTGGTATCGACGAGGCTCTGGTGGATGTGCATGGCGCTGCCCGGCTCGTTTTCCAAGGGCTTGGCCATGAACGTCGCATAGCAACCGTGCTTGAAGGCGGCTTCGCGGATCGTGCGCTTGAACAGAAAGACCTGATCGGCCAGGTGGACGGGATCGCCGTGCACCAGATTGATTTCGAGCTGGGCCGCGCCGCCTTCCTGAATGATCGTGTCGATCTGGAGATATTGAAGTTCGGCAAACTCGTAGATGTCGTCGACGATCTTATCGTACTCGTCGACCGCGCCGAGGCTGTAGGCCTGGCGGCCGGAGCCCTTGCGGCCAGAGCGGCCGGTCGGCGGCTCGAGAGGGTAGTCGGGATCGGGATTGGTTTTCGTCAGGTAGAATTCAAGTTCCGGCGCAACGACGGGTAGCCAGCCTTCATTCGCATACAGTTCGACGACGCGGCGCAGCACGCTCCGGGGGGCAATCTCAACGGGCTCACCGTTTTGCCAGGTGGCATCGTGGATGACTTGGGCGGTCGGGCTGGAGGCCCATGGCGCCGGGCGGATCGTCGAAAGATCGGGCACCATCATCAGGTCGCTCTCGGCATACAGCGCCTGCCCGTCTTCTTCGAAACCTACGTAATCGCCCGTGATCGTCTGATGGAAAATCGAGATGGGCAGGTGGACCGGCTCGAGCTTGACGAACTTCTCGACGGGCATCGTCTTGCCGCGCGCCACGCCTGCAATATCGGGTACGGCGCAGTCGACTTCTTCAATGCGATGGGCGCGGACCCAGGCCCGCACGCTTTCGGCCGTCGTTCCCACGCCCAGGATCTCGCTCTCGCTCGATCCGGACCGCTCCTCGGGACTCATGATTGCACCTGATGAGATTGCTTCGTGATAACCGGCCGGCGGGTGGGGGCAGGTGGAAAAATCAAAAAACCGCGCTGAACCGGCACAAATGTGATCACAAATCGCGTTCGAACTCAAGCCGAGGCCCGGGGGGCCGGGCGCCGAAAACAGCTAAGTCCTCAGCCGGCGCGGGATAAAATGGCTTCACCGATGAAGCCCATGCCCTGACCGATGTCGGCATCAATGGCCGATCGAAGACCCGCGGCATCGCCGTTCATCATCGCGGCGAGCGCGAATTCGTGATGGTCTTCGATGGTGGAGGTACCGATGCGTCCGTACGCCATCCGCATGAAAGGGCCGAACTGGAGCCAGATGCTTTCCACAAGGGCCAGGATCGTCCAGGCCTCGGATTTCCTATAGATGGCGAAATGAAACTGGTGGTTGGCGCGCATGTAGCCCTCCGTATCGCCGGCGCGCATGGCAAGGTCGATCGATTGATCGACGGCGTGAATGGCGGCGATATCAGCCTTTGTAAGCTTGGAGAGCGCGCGGGCCGCAAGTTCGGGTTCCAGGGCGCGGCGGGCAAACAAAATCTGATCGAACGTGTCGCGGGTCATCGGCGGGACCAGGACGCGGCGGTTATCCTGGAGAAGGAGGGCGCGCTCGGCGATGAGCCGGCGGACGGCTTCGCGG
>ERZ1066138.287-NODE-287-length-17171-cov-11.041657_pt1 | contig 17171 bp, 16 predicted proteins | sample MGYA00382785_ERZ1066138 | MGnify/ENA primary metagenome ERZ1066138 (study PRJEB33369, sample SAMEA5778368) | biofilm metagenome | biome: Industrial cooling water; feature: Water cooling tower basin; material: Biofilm | place: United Arab Emirates | collected... | reverse complement strand
CGGCGACCTGATCCAGGAAGGCAACGTCGGCTTGATGAAGGCCGTCAAGCGCTTCGACCCCGAGCAGGGCGTGCGGCTGGTCAGCTACGCGCTGCACTGGATCAAGGCCGAGATCCACGAGTACGTGCTGAAGAACTGGCGCATGGTCAAGCTCGCCACCACCAAGGCGCAGCGCAAGCTGTTCTTCAACCTGCGCTCGATGAAGCAGGGCCTGAAGGCCGACGCCGCCGATCACGACCTGCACCGCAGCACCCTGACCGACGCCGAGATCGACCTCGTCGCGCGCGAGCTCAAGGTCAAGCGCGAGGAGGTGATCGAGATGGAGACGCGCCTGTCGGGCGGCGACGTGGCGCTCGAGCCGCAGGCCGACGACGGCGAGGAGGCCTACGCCCCGATCGCCTACCTGGCCGACGAGCGCAGCGAGCCGACCCGCGTGCTCGAGGCGATGCATCGCGACGCGATGGCGAGCGACGGCATCGCGCAGGCGCTCGAGGTGCTCGACGCGCGCAGCCGGCGCATCGTCGAGGAGCGCTGGCTCAAGGTACGCGACGACGGCTCCGGCGGCATGACGCTGCACGAGCTGGCAGCCGAGTACGGCGTCAGCGCCGAGCGCATCCGCCAGATCGAGGCGGCGGCGATGAAGAAGATGAAGGCGGTGATGCTGGCCTGAGCGGCCGCATCGCCTTCAGGCCAGCAGCAGCTTCAGGTCGGCGATCCAGGCCGCCACCGGCTGGCCGTACTTGACGAACAGCCGCACCCGGCCCTGCGGGTCGAACACGAAGGCGCCGGCGGTGTGGTCGATCGAGTAGCTGCCGGGCTCCTTGCCCGGCGACTTCTGGAAGAACACCTTGAAGGACTTGGCCATCGCCGCGGTCTGTTCCGGCGTGCCGCGCAGCACCACGGTGGCCGGGTCGAAGGCGGCGACGTAGGTCTTCAGCAGCTCGGGTGAGTCGCGCTCCGGGTCGACCGTGACGAACACCGTCTGCAGCCGCGCGCCGTCGGCGCCCAGCGCCTGCTTGACGGCCGCCAGCTCGGCCAGCGTGGTCGGGCAGACGTCGGGGCATTGCGTGAAGCCGAAGAACACCACCACCGCCCGGCCGCGGAACTCGGCGAGCGTGCGCATGCGGCCGTCGAGGTCGGGCAGGCCGAGCTCCTTGGCGTAGTCGGCGCCGGTGATGTCGACCGCCTGGAAGCTCGGCGGCGGCGCCGCGCGGTCGCAGGCCGCCAACAGAGCCAGGGTGGCGCCGGCCAGCAGCGCCTCGCGTCGTCGAAGGTCCATCGGTTCAGCCGCGCAGCCAGGGATCGAGGTAGTGGTCGAGCAGCAGCGCCGCGAACAGCAGCATCAGGTGCCAGATCGAGAAGCGGAAGGTCTTGCGCGCCAGCGCCTCGCTGTAGCGGCGCCACAGCGCGAAGGCGTAGCCGCAGAAGCCCAGGCCGAGCAGCAGCGCGCAAGCGAGGTAGATCGGCCCGCTCATGCCGTGCACGAAGGGCAGCAGCGTCGCGGCCAGCAGCACGAAGGTGTAGAGCAGGATCTGCAGCCGCGTGAATTCGTTGCCATGCGTCACCGGCAGCATCGGCAGGCCGGCGCGCGCGTAATCCTCGGCGCGGTACAGCGCCAGTGCCCAGAAGTGCGGCGGCGTCCACAGGAAGATGATCAGGCACAGCATCCACGGCTCGGCGCCGAGCTCGCCGCGCATCGCCGCCCAGCCCAGCACCGGTGGCATCGCGCCGGAGGCGCCGCCGATCACGATGTTCTGCGGCGTCGCCGGCTTGAGGAACACGGTGTAGACGATCGCGTAGCCGACGAAGGTGCCGAAGGTCAGCCACATCGTGAGCTCGTTGACCCAGACCCACAGCACCGCCATGCCGGCGGCGCACAGCACGGTGGCGAAGGTCAGCGTCTGGGTCGTGGAAAGCTCGCCGCGCGCCGTGGGCCGCCAGGCGGTGCGCTTCATCTTCGCGTCGATGCCCTGCTCGACCAGACAGTTGAACGCCGCCGCCGCGCTGGCCACCAGCCAGATGCCGACGGTGGCCGCCAGCGCGGTGGACCAGGCCGCCGCCGAGGGCCAGCCGGGCACCGCGAGCAGCATGCCGATGGCGGCGCAGAAGACGATCAGCTGCACCACGCGCGGCTTGGTCAGCGCGCTGAACTGGCGCCAGCGCGAAGGCAGCGTGGCCGCGAGCGCGGGGCCGGGGGTCGGGGTGGCGGCGGTGCGTGACATGGTCGTCGGCGGCACGGGATTCTAGGAAGCGCTGCGGATGCGGCCCGCCGCGGCCCGGGCGCGCGGCGCCGGCATGCGCGCGGCGCGCGTGCGCACGGCCAGCACGGTCAGCAGCAGCACCAGGGCCGCGGCGCCGCCGGTGTGCGCCACCGCGGCGACCAGCGGCCAGCCGAGCACGACGTTGCTCAGCCCGCTGACGAGCTGCCAGGCGGCGACCGCGACCAGCCCGACGGCGTGGCGCTTCAGGGCCTCGGTGCGCGCGAGCCGCAGCGCCAGCACCACCAGCGCCGCCAGCAGCGCCACGGCCATCAGCCGGTGCGCCATGTGGATCGCGGTGAGCGCCTCGAAGGGCAGCCAGCCGCCGTCCGGGCCGACGCCGAGCGGGCGCAGGATGTGGAAGCCGGCCTCGAAGTCCATCGGCGGCCACCAGAAGCCCTGGCAGGTCGGGAAGTCCTGGCAGGCGAGCACCGCGTAGTTGGTGCTGACCCAGCCGCCGAGCGCGATCTGCAGCAGCGCCAGCACGGCCACCGCCGCAAGCCCGCGGCGCAGCCCGGCGCCGACCTCGACGCGCACGCCGCCGCCCCAGGCCTGCGCGGCCAGCAGCGCCAGCAGCGCCAGCCCGCCGAGCAGGTGGGCGGTGACGACGGCCGGGTAGAGCTTGAGCGTGACCGTCCAGGCGCCGAACGCACCCTGGATGCAGACCCAGACCAGCGTCGCGGTCGCCCACCACGGCGACCACGCCGGCGCCCGGCCTTCGCGACGCGCCGCGCGCGCGGCCTGCCAGCTCAGCAGCGTCATCGCGACGATCAGCACGCCGACGCCGGTGGCGAGGTAGCGGTGGATCATCTCGATCCAGGCCTTGCCGTGGGTCACCGGGCCGCTGGGGCGCACATCCTGCTCGGCCTGGATGGCCTCGCGCGCGCCGAGCGGGCTGGCGCTGCCGTAGCAGCCGGGCCAGTCGGGGCAGCCCAGGCCGGAGTCGGTGAGCCGCGTGAAGGCGCCGAACAGCACCAGGTCGAAGGTCAGGAAGAGCGTCAGCAGCGTCAGCACCTGCAGGCGCCGGCTGCCGTCGGCCCCGCGCGTGCGCGCCCACACCCAGGCCAGCGGCCCGAGCGCGATCACGATGCCGAGCAGCGCGAGCTGCAGCAGCGGTTCGAGGTTGACGAGCGGCACGTCCATCGTGGCCTCAGCGCCCGGGCTGATCCCAGCCGGCCGAGCCGCGCATCAGCTTGTCGAGGTCGCGCTTGATGCGCGCCGGCTCCGACGGCGCGGGCATGCGCATCATCCAGTGGCCCATCGGGTCGACGATGTAGAAGTGCGCGCCGAGCGGCTCGCCCGCGGCCGGCTGCAGCCAGCCGGCAAGCGCCTCGCGCGGCGCACGCAGCACGGTGGCGCCCTGCAGTGCGGGGAGCAGGTCGGGGCGCGGCGGGGCAGCGTCGTCGATCAGCCAGACGCGGTCGAGGCGGTCCTTCTCGCGGCCGAGCGCCTCGCGCAGTTGGCGCTGCAGGTAGAGCTGGCGCTCGCACAGCGCGTCGCAGGCGCCGCCGGCCACGACCACCAGCAGCCACTGGCCCTGCAGCGTGGCCGGGTCGACCGGCGCGCCCTGCAGGTCGGCCAGCGGCAGCGCATGGGCCGTGGGCAGAGGACGCTGCGGCTCGATCAGCACGCCGTGGTTGGTGCGGCCCTGCGGACGGATCACGTAGTAGGTGAAGTAGGACGCGATCACCGGCGCGGCACAGACCAGCAGCACCAGCAGCATCTTCAGCCGCCCGTGGCGCTGCCGCTGCGCGGCGGCGAGGTCCGGTGCCGGCAGGCTGTGGACCGCCAGGCTCAGCGGCTGCGCGCCGCCGTTATCGGCCGCCACGGGCGGCCCGCCAGGGGGCCAGGAGTTGGAACCAGACATACAGACCCGTGATGAGGGCGGCGAGCGCGAACCACTGGAACGCGTAGCCATGGTGTTTGTGGACGTCGACCGCCGGCGCCGGCCAGCGCCGTTGCAGCCCGTCATCGGGGCTGCCGTCGGCCTGCAGCAGCGTCAGCGGCCGCAGCGCGACGCCGATCTCCCGTGCGTAGGCGTCGAGGTCGAGATTTTGCCGCAGCGGGCCGCGGTCCTCGCCGCCGAAGTCGTAAAGCTTGGCAGGGGCCGGGGCGATCGTCCCGGCGACCTCGACCTGTCCGTCCGGGGTGGCGACCGCCGGCAGCCTCGTGCGGTCAAGCAGGTCGCGCGGCCCCCAGCCGCGCTGAACGATCACGGCGTCGCCAGGCGTCAGCTCCAGCGGGGTCAGCGCGTAGAAGCCGGGCCGGCCGTCCATCTGCCGGTTCTCGAGGAAGACGGTGTGCGCCGCCAGCCAGCGGCCGCGCAGCACGATGCGGCGGTGGTGCTGCGCGGCGGCCTCAGCGCCGTCGCGCGCCAGTTCGGTCGGTGCCAGCGGCGGCAGCGCGCCGCGCTCGGCCAGGCTCGTCTCGAGCGCGGTCTTCTGCGCGGCGCGGTCGAGCTGCCAGACGCCGAGCCGCACGGTCAGCGCCACGCCCACCAGAGCGGCCAGCAGCACGACGACGCGGCGTGCGCGAACGCTCACCGAGCGCCTCCGTCGACGATGCCATACAGTGGGCGCATGAAGTGGATCATCTTCGCCGCGCTCGTCGCCATCGTCGCCGCCCTCGCCAGCGCCGGGCGCTCGATGCTGCGCGACGGCCGCGACGGCGCGCCCAAGACCAACCGCATGGTCAACGCCCTGGCGCTGCGGGTGGCGCTGTCGGTGGCGCTGTTCGTGTTCATCCTCGTGGCCTGGCATTTCGGCTGGATCGAGCCGACCGGCCTGCCGGTCGGCCGCTGACCCCCCAACGAAAAGAGCGCCGGGCGGCGCTCTTGTCCGGGCTCGCGGCCCGCGCGCGCGGCGGCCGGGCCGCCGCAGCGCTCACATCCAGTAGACGACGACGTACAGGCCGAGCCAGACCACGTCGACGAAGTGCCAGTACCACGCCGCGCCCTCGAAACCGAAGTGACGCTCGGGCGTGAAGTGCCCCTTCATGATCCGCAGCGTGATGAACAGCAGCATCAGCATGCCGACGAACACATGGAAGCCGTGGAAGCCGGTCAGCATGAAGAAGGTCGAGCCGAAGATGCCGCTGCTGAGCTTGAGGTTCAGGTCGTTGTAGGCGTGCGCGTACTCGTAGCCCTGCACGACCAGGAAGGTGGCGCCCAGCAGGACCGTGATCCACATCCACGTCACCGCCTTGCCGCGGTGGTTGTCGCGCAGCGCATGGTGGGCGATCGTCAGCGTGACGCCGGAGGTCAGCAGCAACGCGGTGTTGATCGTCGGCAGCCAGAAAGGCCCGATGGTCTGGAAGGGCTCGACGATGCCGGCCGGCGAAGCGGTGACGCCGGCGGCCACGCTCGGCCAGACGGCCTTGAAGTCGGGCCACAGCAGCGCGTTGTCGATGTCGCCGAGGTTGGGCACGGCATGCGCACGCGTCCACCACAGCGCGCCGAAGAAGGCCGCGAAGAACATCACCTCGCTGAAGATGAACCAGCTCATGCTCCAGCGGAACGAGACGTCGATGCGGTCGCCGTACATGCCGCCTTCGCTCTCCGCGATCGCCTCGCGGAACCACGCCTGCAGCACGAAGGCCAGCCAGAGGAAGCCGAACAGCAGCGAGTACGCGCCCCAGCCCGAGCCGTTGATCCACTGGCCGCCGCCGAGGATCATGAAGAACAGGCCGATCGAGGCCATGACCGGGTGACGCGACGGACCCGGAACGAAGTAGTAGGGCTGATGCCCGTGGGTGGCTGCCGACATGCTTTCTCCTGAGAACTCTACTTTCGCGCTTGCTTCCTCGGCGCGGCACCATGCCGCGTCCCTCGTTGTCCGACGGGCCCCCGGCCCGTCACCCCGCCGACCCGCCGACGACCCAGCCGACGATCGTCAACAGGCCGGCGATCAAACCCAGCGCCGCCAGCACGCCGGCGATGACCACGTGCACCGGGTTCAGCTCCTGCACGTCCTTCTCGAGACCGGACGCCTTGCGCACGCCGAAGAACGACCAGGCGACCGCCTTCATCGTCTGCACGAACGAGCCCTTGCGCCGCACCGCGGCCTTCAAATCGGCGCCGGCCTCGACCGGGGTGCCGCTGCTCATCCCGGCCTCCCGTCCCGCAGGGCCGCGGTCGGCGCCGCAGGCACCTTGCCGCCGACCTCGAAGAAGGTGTAGCTCAGCGTGATCGTCTTGACGTCGCGCGGCAGCTTCGGGTCGATGTAGAACACCACCGGCCACTGCTTGGTCTCGCCCGGCTGGAGCTGGTATTCGTTGAAGCAGAAGCACTCGATCTTGTTGAAGTGCGAGGTCGCCTGCTTCGGCGCGTAGCTCGGGATCGCCTGCGCCGCCATCTCGCGGTTCTGCACGTTGCGGAACTCGTACATCACGGTGGCGAGTTCGCCGGGGTGGACCTCGACCGAGCGGACCGCCGGCTTGAAGTCCCAGGGACCGCGCGCGTTGGCGTCGAACTCGACGGTGACGGTGCGGCTGCGGTCGATCTGGGTGTTGCCCGAGGTGCCGGTGCCGGCCCCGGTGGCCTGCCGCTCGGACAGCGACAGCACGTTGATGCCGAGCGCCTCGCAGATGTGCTCGTAGATCGGCACCAGCGCGTAGCCGAAGCCGAACATCATCGCCGTGACGACGGCGAGCTTGCCCAGCATGCGACGGTTGTCGCGCGAGGCGAAGCGGCTGACCGTGGCCTTCATGGCGCGTCCGTCAGCTGCCCAGCAGCAGCAGCTTGGCCACGAAGCCGATCGCGAACGCCGCCGCGACCGACGCCAGGATCAGGCCCAGGCGCAGATTGCTCTTGCGTTGCTCGGGGGTCGGTGCCATGGCGTGCTCCGTGCGGCCCGGCTCAGCCGACGATCCGGGTCGCCGCCGCGTTCAGCTTGGGCGGGGTCTCGAAGGTGTGGAAGGGCGCCGGCGACGGCACCTCCCACTCCAGGCCCTCGGCACCGTCCCAGGGCTTCTGCGGCGCCTTCTCGCCCTTGCCGAGCATGCCCGGGATGACGATCGCGACGATGAAGTAGACCTGCATCAGACCGAAGCCGAAGGCACCGACCGAGGCGATCGCGTTGAAGTCGGCGAATTGCATCGGGTAGTCGGCGTAGCGGCGCGGCATCCCGGCCAGGCCGAGGAAGTGCATCGGGAAGAAGGTAATGTTGAAGAAGATCAGCGAGCCCCAGAAGTGGATCTTGCCGCGCGCCTCGGAGTACATCACGCCGGTCCACTTGGGCGCCCAGTAGTAGTAGCCGCTGAACATCGCGTACAGCGAGCCGGCCACCAGCACGTAGTGGAAGTGCGCGACGACGTAGTAGGTGTCCTGCAGCTGGATGTCGACCGGCGCCACCGCGAGGATCAGGCCGGTGAAGCCCCCCATCGTGAAGACGAAGATGAAGCCGACCGCGAACAGCATCGGCGTCTCGAAGGTCATCGAGCCGCGCCACATGGTCGCGATCCAGTTGAAGATCTTCACCGCCGTCGGCACCGCGATCAGCATCGTCGCGTACATGAAGAACAGCTGGCCCGTCACCGGCATGCCGGTGGTGAACATGTGGTGCGCCCAGACGATGAACGACAGGATCGCGATCGACGAGGTCGCGTAGACCATCGAGGTGTAGCCGAACAGGCGCTTGCGCGCGAAGGCCGGCACGACGTGGCTGATGATCCCGAACGCCGGCAGGATCATGATGTAGACCTCGGGGTGACCGAAGAACCAGAAGATGTGCTGGTACATCACCGGGTCGCCGCCGCCGGCCGGGTTGAAGAAGCTGGTGCCGAAGTGGCGGTCGGTCAGCGTCATCGTGATCGCGCCGGCGAGCACCGGCATCACCGCGATCAGCAGGTAGGCGGTGATCAGCCAGGTCCAGGCGAACATCGGCATCTTCATCAGCGTCATGCCGGGGGCGCGCATGTTGAGGATGGTGACGATGATGTTGATCGAGCCCATGATCGAGCTGGCGCCGAGGATGTGCATCGCAAAGATGCCGGCGTCCATCGACGGGCCCATCTGCAGCGTCAGCGGCGCGTAGAGCGTCCAGCCGGCCGCCGGCGCGCCGCCGGGCATGAAAAACGATCCGATCAGCATCAGGCCGGCGGGGATCAGCAGCCAGAAGCTGAAGTTGTTCATCCGCGCGAAGGCCATGTCGGCGGCGCCGACCTGCAGCGGGATCATCCAGTTCGCGAAGCCGACGAAGGCCGGCATGATCGCGCCGAACACCATGATCAGGCCGTGCATCGTGGTGAGCTGGTTGAACAGCTCGGGGTTGACGACCTGCAGGCCCGGCTGGAACAACTCGGCGCGGATGCCCAGCGCCAGCACGCCGCCGAACATGAACATCGTCAACGAGAACAGCAGGTACAGCGTCCCGATGTCCTTGTGGTTGGTCGCGAACACCCAGCGGCGCCAGCCGTGCGGATGGTCGTGGGCGTGGTCGTGCGCGTGGTCGTCGGCGTGGCCGTGGGGGAGAACTGCGCTCATGGCGATCCTTTGAAATCCTGCGGTTCGGCGTCTTACGGGCGCGCGGCGACGATGTCGGCCGGCTGCACGATCTGGCCGGTCGCGTTCGACCAGCTGTTCTTGGTGTAGGTGATGACGGCGGCGAGCTCGGTGTCCGACAGCTGCTTCCAGGCCGGCATCGCGCCGTTGGCGGCGCCGTTGAGCATGATCGCGATCTGCTTGGCCTTGTCGGCGTCGAGCACGATCGGCGAGCCGTCGACCGGCTTGATCGGGCCCAGGCCCTTGCCGTCGGCCTGGTGGCAGGCGGCGCAGTTGGCAGCGTAGACCTGCTGGCCACGCGCGACCAGCGCGTCGAGCGCCCAGACCTTGGACGGGTCGTCGGCCTTGGCCGACATCGCCTTCTTCTGCTCGGCGACCCAAGCGGCGTAGTCCTCCTGGGAGACCACCTTCACATGGATCGGCATGTAGGCGTGCTCCTTGCCGCAGAGCTCGGCGCACTGACCGTAGTAGTCGCCGGTCTTCTCGGCCTTGAACCAGGTGTCGCGCACGAAGCCGGGGATCGCATCCTGCTTGACGCCGAGGCTGGGCACCATCCAGGCGTGGATCACGTCGTTGGCGGTGGTGATGATGCGCACCTTCTGGTCGACCGGCACCACCAGCGGGTTGTCGACCTTCAGCAGGTAGTTGTCCATCGGCTCGGGCTTGCCCGAGTCGGACGCCAGCCGGTGGGTGTTGTCGAGCGTGGACAGGAAGGCGATGCCCTCGCCCTCGCCCTTGAGGTAGTCGTAGCCCCACTTCCACTGGTAGCCGGTGGCCTTGATGGTCAGGTCGGCGTTGGTGGTGTCCTTCATCGCGACCACCACCTTGGTGGCCGGCAGCGCCATCGCGATGACGATCAGGAAGGGCACCGTGGTCCAGACGATCTCGACGGTGGTCGATTCGTGGAAGTCGGCCGGTTTCGCGCCCTTGGAGCGGCGGTGCTTGAAGATCGAATAGAACATCACGCCGAACACGGCGACGAAGATCACGACGCAGATCCCCATCACGATGTAATGCAGCGACTGCTGCGACGCCGCGATGCTCGTGACCGGCGGATGCAGGTCGAGCTGGTTGACCGCCGGCCCGCCGGGCAGGCTGTTGACCGCCGCGGCGGTGGTGCTGACCAGCAGGGCCGCGGCGCCGAGAGCGGCCCGGGCGACCTGCCGGCGCGCGGCGTTCGCGGCGCGGCTCAGGGCGTTGTTCGTCTTCATCATGCTCGCTTCCAAACAAATCTCTCCGTCAGACGGCGTCGCTGGCGACCCCGTCCGGCCACTGCCTCAGGGCCGCGCGAAACTCCTGGGCCAGTGCCCGCCGCAACTCGGGCCTGACGTAGCGCCCCACCGCGATCACCTGACCCTGCCCCGACAACTCGATCAGCGACCGATCGTCGTTGCGCGGCTCCACCCTCACCCGGTCGGGCACGAACTCCGCCCGCTCCACCCGCCCTCCGTTGAGGAGCTCCACCGTCAAGCGCCCCGGACGCAAGGCAATGCGCTCGCCATCGGCCGCGTGACGCGCGTAGAACAGCATCGCCGCGCCGACCAGCACCAGCTCGGCCCAGGCGAACGGCATCACCATGGTGGCGCCGGCAACCCAGAAGTATGTGGCGATTCCCAACGAAATCAGGCACAAGGAAGCATATACAGCCAGCATCTGCGCGGGGGACAGGGAGCAGTTGCGCTTGAGCACCCACTCCACCCGGATCGCCGCGCCGTCGCGTCGACCGTCTCCCACATGCACCCGACCGAACTTCAGGTGCGCCGGCGGCCCGTCCGGTTCGAAGGGCGCTGACATGCTGCTTAGGCTCCTTGTCGCCTGCGTGCCGGGCCCGGCCGGGGACATACCCGACCGCACCTGCACGGCGTCGGAGTTTATCGCAGCGCGAGGCCGCCCCTTCAATCCCGAGCGGCGGGCTTCGCGCCCGCGCGCGCCATGCCGCGCAGCGCCTCGACGCCGATGCGCGTCTCGGTGGCGACGCGCAAGCGCGGCGCCGGCTTGAAAGCGTGGCCGTAGACGATCTCGAAGCTCATGCGCGGCCGTCCGTCGGGGCCCGCGAGTTCATCCCCGATTGCGGCCAGGCGGCGCGCATGCCAGCGCGGCGTGCGCAGACCGGCATGGCGGGCCGCGCTGGCGTTGCCGCCGAGCGTGCGCAGCTCGGCGAGCGCCCGCGCGGCGTCGGGCCAGCTCAAGGCGATCGGCTCCATGTCCATCACCGGGTCGGCGAAGCCGGCGCGCACCAGCGCGTCGCCCAGGTCGTGCATGTCGATGAAGGCATGCGCCGGCGGCGGCTCGCCGAGCCGCGCGTACAGCGCCCGCAGTTCGCGCAACGTGTCGGGGCCGAAGCACGAGAACATCAGGAAGCCGTCGACCGCGAGCGCGGCGTGCCAGCGCACGAACAGCGCCGCCGGATCGGCCGTCCAGTGCAGCATCAGGTTCGACCACAGCAGCTGTGCGCGCTCGCCCGGCGGCAGCCGGCCCTCCAGCCAGGCCTGCCCCGCCGGCTCGCGCCAGCGCCGCGGCGACCACCACGGCCGCCGCAGCGCGCGCACACTGCGCTCGGCGAGTGCCGCGTTCGGCTCGACCGCCTCGATACGCGCCCGCGGGTACTGGCGGCGCAGCGCCTCGACACCGCCGCCGAGCGCCGACCACCAGTCCAGCACCACCTCGGGCTGCGCCTTCACGACCGGCAGGCGCTCGGCCATGCGCCGTGCCACCTCGGTATGCAGCCAGGGGGCGGCGGCGGCCCGCGCGGCGCGCCGCAGATGCGCCTGCACGGCGGCCGGCTGCGGGCCCGCATTCGGCGGCTGCGCAGGCGGGATCGCGGGGTCGGTCGGCATCGGCCGCGGCAGTATATTGAGCCGACGATGGCCGCCCTCCTGCGCGCACTCGGCCGCCTTGCAGGCCGCTGGCCCAACCGCTGCGCGGTCTGCCAGGCCGACGGCGAAGGCCGCGACGCCCGCCTGTGCGCCGCCTGCGTGCGGCGCCACGCCGCACCGTACCCGCGCTGCCGCCTTTGCGCGCTGCGGCGGCCGGCCGGTGTCGAGGTCTGCGGCGCCTGCCTGCGCACGCCCCCGCCCTGGTGTGCGGCCTGGGCTGCCGCCGATTACGGCTACCCCTGGGACGGCCTGCTGACGGCGCTGAAGTTCCACGCCGCGCTCGACCTGGTGCCGGCGCTGGCGGCGCGCCTCGACGCCGCGCTGCCGGCCGAGGCGAGCGCCGACCTCGACGCGGTGCTGTCGGTGCCGCTGGCCGCGGCGCGGCTGCGCGAGCGCGGCTACAACCAGGCGGCGCTGCTGGCCCGTGCGGTGGCCGCGCGGCGCGGCCTGCGCTGCGAGCCGCACGCGCTGCGGCGCATCGTCGACACCGCCCACCAGCTCGCGCTGCCGCGCGAGGCGCGCGCGGCCAACGTGCGCGGCGCCTTCGCGGTCGAGCCGCGCCACGCCATGGCACTGCACGGGCGCCGCGTCGCGCTGGTCGACGACGTGATGACCACCGGCGCCACGCTCGGCGAGGCCGCGCGCACGCTGCTCGCCGCGGGCGCGGCCGAGGTGCGCGTCTGGGTCGTCGCACGCACGCCGGCGTGAGGCGCCGAGAATCAACGCATGTTCCACATCGTTCTGGTCGAGCCCGAGATCCCGCCGAACACCGGCAACGTGATCCGGCTGGCCGCCAACACCGGCTGCACCCTGCATCTGGTGGAGCCGCTGGGCTTCTCGATGGAGGACCGGCTGCTGCAGCGCGCCGGCCTCGACTACCACGAGTACGCGACGCTGCGCCGCCACGCCTCCTGGGACGCGCTGCAGGGCGCCGAACGGCCCGACCCCGCGCGCATGTTCGCCTTCACCACGCGCGCCGGCCGGCCGCTGGCCGACGTGGCCTGGCAGCCCGGCGACTGGCTGGTGTTCGGCGCCGAGACGCGTGGACTGCCCGAGGCGCTGCGCGAAGGCTTCGCGCCGGCGCAACGCGTGCGGCTGCCGATGCGGCCGGGCCAGCGCAGCCTGAACCTGTCGAACGCGGTGGCGGTGGCGGTGTTCGACGCCTGGCGCCAGCAGGGCTACGCCGGCGCGAACTGAACCTCGCGCGGCGCGGGCTCAGTTCGCTGGCGCGGCCTCGGCGCAGTAGCGGCCGATCAACGCCAGCAGCTCCTCTTCGCTGTAGGGCTTGCCGAGGTAGTGGTCGACGCCGAGCTCGCGCGCGTAGTCGCGGTGCTTCTGCGCGATGCGCGAGGTGATCATGATCACCGGCAGCGCCGCCAGCCGCGGGTCGCCTCGCAGGTTGCGGACCAGGTCGAAGCCGTCCATGCGCGGCATCTCGATGTCGCTGAGCACCACGCTCGGCCGCTCTTCGGCGAGCTTCTCCAGCGCGTCGAGGCCATCCTTGGCGAGCGTGACGCGGTAGCCCTCGCGCGCCAGCAGCCGCTGGGTCACGCGGCGCACCGTCAGCGAGTCGTCGACCACCAACACCAGCGGCGCCGCGGCCACCGCCGGCGCCTCGGCGGCCGGTCGCAGCGGCTCGTCGGCTCCGGCACGGCGTGCCGCGGCGGTGGCACGGCGCGCCTGCTCGGCGTAGACGGTGGCCAGCGCCACCGGGTTGTAGATCAGCGCCATCGCGCCCGAGGCCAGCAGCGTCATGCCGGCCAGGCCGGGCAGGCGTGAGAGCTGCGGCCCGAGGTTCTTGACCACCACTTCCTGGTTGCCCAGCACCTCGTCGACGTGCAGCACGACGCGCTGCGCCGCCGAGCGCACCACCACCACCGGCAGCGTGCGCCCCGGCGGCTCGCTGCTGCGCGCGCTGAGCTGCAGCAGCGCGCCGAGCCAGAAGAACGGCAGCGCCTGGCCGCCGTGCGTGTAAGCCCCGGCCGCGTAGCCCGCCTCGACCTCGGCCGGCGTCGCGCGCTTGACGATCTCGACCAGCGTCGCCGGCACCGCGACGCTGGCGCCGCCGACGCGCAGCATCACGATCTGCGTCACCGCGGTGGTCAGCGGCAGCACCAGCTTGAAGCTGCTGCCCTGGCCGTAGGCGCTGGCCGTCTCGATGCGGCCGCCCAGCGCGTTGACCTCGGCGCGCACCACGTCCATGCCGACGCCGCGGCCGGCCAGCTCGGTCACCGCGTCGGCGGTGCTGAAGCCCGGCGTGAAGATCAGGTTGGCGAGCTCGGCGTCGCTGTAGCTGCCGCCGGCGTCGATCAGGCCCATCGCCACGCCCTTGTCGCGGATGCGCAGCAGGTTCAGGCCGGCGCCGTCGTCGCGGAACTCGACGCTGACCTCGTTGCCCTCCTGGTGCAGCGCGACGACGATGTCGCCGACCGGCTCCTTGCCGGCGGCGACGCGACGCGCCGGCGTCTCGATGCCGTGGGTCACGCAGTTGCGCAGCAGGTGCTCGAAGGCGCCGGTCATGCGGTCCAGCACGCCGCGGTCGACTTCGATCGAGCCGCCGACGATGTCGAGCCGCACCTGCTTGCCGGTCTCCTTGGCGGCCTGGCGGACGACGCGGTACAGGCGCTCGGACAGGCCCTCGAACTCGACCATGCGGGTGCGCAGCAGGTCGTCCTGCAGGTCGCGCGTCAGCCGCGCCTGGGCGGCGAGTTCGTCTTCGGCCGTCTCCAGCGTGCGCTGCAGCGTGCGCTGCACGGTGGCCACGTCGTTGACCGACTCGGCCATCATCCGCGTCAGCTCCTGGAAGCGCGTGAAGCGGTCGAATTCCAGCGGGTCGAAGGCCTGCGCCGCGGCCTTGGCGGCCTCCATGCGCGTGCTCATCTGGGTCTCGGCCTGCAGCTCGATGTCGCGCAGCTGGCCGCGCAGGCGTTCGAGGTTCTCGGTCAGGTCGGCCAGCGAGCCCTTGATCTGGCCGACCTCGGACTCCAGCCGCGCCCGCGTGATGCTGACCTCGCCGGCCTGGTTGACCATGCGGTCGAGCAGCTGGGTGCGCACCCGCACCGCGGCGGCCGAGGTCTGGGTGCTGCGCTCGGCGGTGGGCTGGGGCGCGACCGGCCCGCCGGCGACGAAGCGCGCCCAGTCGATGTCGAGCCCGGCGGGCACGGCGGCCGGCGCGGCCTGCGGCGGCGCGACCGGCAGCGGCGCGACCGGCGCCGCGACGCCTTCGTCCAGCGGCAGCGGCGCCGAGGCCTTGGCCTCGTCGAGCGGCGGCCAGGCGGTCGTCACGACCGTGGCCTGCGGGGTGTCGGTCAGTGGCCGCAGCGCGGCGGCCTGCGCGGCGGCGTAGGCCTGCGCGTCCTGCTGGCGCAGTTGCTCGAAGACGACGTTCAGGCCGTCGGCGCGGCCGAGCAGCTGCTCGACCTCGGGCGCGGTGGCGGCCTCGCGCGCCAGCAGGTGCTCGATCGCGGTCTCGAGGCGGTGCGCCAGCTCGCCCAGGCGCATCGCGCCGGCCAGCCGCGCCCCGCCCTTGAGCGTGTGCAGCGTGCGCATCGCCGACGCGGCGTGGGCCGTGTCGGCCGGCGCCGCGAACCAGTCGCGCAGCGCGCCGCTGAGGGCCGGCAGCAGTTCCTGGGCCTCTTCCTCGAAGAAGCCGAACAGGTCGGGGTCGACGGCGTCGACCGCATCGATGTCCTCGTCGGAGTCGAGCGCCAACTCGGGCGCCGCCGCCGCGCGCGGCGTTTCGGCGCCCAGCGGCACGAAGGGCTTGAACTCGGCCTGGCCGAAATCGGCAAAGGCGGTCGGTACCGGGACGACCGTCTCGCCGGGCTCGGCCGGTGCCGCCGTCTCCGCCGACGCGGCGCCGGAAGGCTCGACGACCTCGACGACAGGCTGCGGCGGCTCGGCGACCGGCACGGGCACGGCCGCCAAGCCGGGCGCGGCGTCCGGCCGGGCCGCGTCGGCCACGCCCGTGTCGGCTTCGGCTTCGTCGGAGGAGGTCTTGGCCAGCGCGTCGAGCCGCGACTGCATCACGCGCTCCTGCACGGCCAGCTCGTCGAGCAGGCTGTCGGGCGGCGCCTTCAGGAAGCCGGCGGCGAACTGGTGCAGCAGGCGCCGGATCTCGTCGGCGACGGCAAGGAAGAGCTGGGCGTCGTCGCTGCGGCCGCGGCCGAGCGCCTGCGAGCGCATCAGCGCATGCTCGAGCTGGCGCGCCAGCGCCGACAGGTCGGCGAAGCCCACCGTGGCGGAGCTGCCGGCCAGCGAATGCGCCAGCGCGATCGCGGTCTCGCCGACCGGGCGGTGCAGCTCGAGCGACCACTCCGACAGCTCGGTGCCGAGCCGGCGCGACAGCTCGTCGGCCTCGTTGAGGTAGATGTTGAACAGCGGGATGCCGATGCGCAGCGGACCGATCTGCTTGATCTGGTCGCCGGCGGCGCCGTCGTCCGCCGCGGCACCGGTCTCGACCTCGGCGGCCACCGCCTCGGCAGCCGACTCGACAGGCTCGGGTGCCGTCTCCGGTCCCGGCTCGGCCGGCGCCGCCAGCTCGGCCGAGGGCTGCAGCGGCGCGACCAGGTCGGTTTCGCCGAACGGCAACAGCATCTCGGGCGCCACGCCTTCCAGGTCGGCCGGCGCGAGCTCGTCGGCACCGCCGGCGTCGCCGTCCTCGGAGGCCGGCGCGGGCGGCAGACCCTCGAAGGCCGGCGCCACCGGCACGCTCGGCTGCAGCGGCTCGAACACATGCGGCGCGAGCACCGCGGCCTCGGCGCTGCCGGCCGGCACGTCGAGATCGAAGTTGGTGATGATCGGCTCGTCGCCGTCGTCGGGCTCGATCGGCGGACCGGGCAGCTCGTCGAGCGCCATCGGCGCGGTGGCGGCGAGCTCGGGCGCTTCGAGTGCCTCGGGCTCGAAGGGTTCGTCCAGCGGCGACGGCGGCGGCGGCTCGGACGGCGCGGGGACGGCCGCGAGCTCGTCGGTGAAGCGCAGCGACAGCGGTTCGGCCACGGCGGCCGGCGCCACGGCCGCTTCGGCCGCCTCGGCCGGCGCCGGGGGCGCATCGCCGAGGTCGAAGACGAAGTCCAGCCCGGGCCTCGGCGCGGCCTCGGGTGCCGCCGGCGGCGTGGCGGGCGGCGGAAGGTCGAGGTCGGCAGCCGACGGCAGCACGAAGCCCAGCGGCGGCATCGCGGCCGGTACGGATACCGCTTCGGACGCCGGCGCGGCCGGTGCAACGTCCGCGGCCGGGGCCGGCCCGGTCGTCAGCGGCAGCCGCCGGCCGTCGATGCGCAGCGCGTCGGCGACGCGCTGCAGCGGCTCGCCGTGCCAGCCGGCGACGTTGCCGGCGGCGATCGCCTCGACCCAGCCGCCGAGGTGCTGCAGCGCGTCGTCGCTGCAGCCGAGCAGGTCGGCGTGGGCCGGGCGCTGGCTCGCCAGCCAGGCGTTGTAGAGCTGCTCGCAGGACCAGGCGGCCTCGCCGAACTCACCCAGACCGACCATGCGCGAGCTGCCCTTGAGCGTGTGGAAGGCACGCCGCACGGTGGTGAGCTG
>ERZ1066138.285-NODE-285-length-17242-cov-9.134986_pt1 | contig 17242 bp, 15 predicted proteins | sample MGYA00382785_ERZ1066138 | MGnify/ENA primary metagenome ERZ1066138 (study PRJEB33369, sample SAMEA5778368) | biofilm metagenome | biome: Industrial cooling water; feature: Water cooling tower basin; material: Biofilm | place: United Arab Emirates | collected... | reverse complement strand
GGGTGAGCCATGAGCTACAAGGGCACTTACACCATCATTGCGGGCAGCAATTGGAACGGCGGCGATGACTTGATTGTAAAGGGCGCAAAGATCGCGATTGGAGACTACGCTGCACCCTTGAAAAACTGGCCGGTGGAGGTCATGCAGCAGACTGGCATCAAGCATGGTCTGTTGAGCCCTGGCGATGCCGACGTCCAGGTTTTGGGACATCTCGCGCAGGCACCAGGTGCTGTCGGCCTGGTCGGTCGCCTGGACTACTTGGTGAAAGGGACCTTACAGGCTCGATATATGGTTTTCGCGCGAGAGTCCGGAAAAACTCCAACCGACAAACGCCGCCTATCTTTCTCAATCATCAAGGCGCACGTGTCTGATGATCTCGGTGGCGAATGGGACGGAGACGAGGATTAAGTGATGGGTGCCTTCAGGATTTTAGTGGAACGCACAACTTTGATCGGGGAGCACACCCTAGATCGCGTCACCAACGCGTTAGGTGTCATCACCGACGCGGTGCAAGCTCTGGGCTTGGATGTGGAGGTACGCCCATTTAACTCGCAGAATTTAGACGAGATTTCCCAGAATCCGTCGCGATTCAGTGCTTGTATGTTCTTCTGTCATGGCGATGATGACAAGGTTGCTTCTGTCCTCAACAACTCCTGCTACCTCGAAGAGTTCATCAAAGGTGGCGGCGGCTGCTTCGCCACCGGCGATCACGGCCGCTTGGGTGAGATTCCGGCGGGCCGTATTTTCGGCATCCGCCAGATGCGGCAATGGGGTACGCCGAATAACCCGTCCACTGATTTCCCCAACAACATCGACACGCGGGTATATCCGTCGCGCGAAGAGTTCCTTACCGGCAACAAGCGGTTGATGGTGGAATTTTCTGGCAGCAAGCCACACCCCCTACTCACGCATCACGGTGAAATTCCGATCCTGGAATTACCGGATCACCAGCATGAGGGCAAAGTTGACGACTGCGCCAGTTCGGACTTGAGCGCAGAGGGTAGTTTACGCACTGTTGCCTATACCCTCGCGCGCACCGAGCAAAGGATCCAGGCAGTTGGCGTGGTTAGGGCTTTTGAGCCCTCTGGGCCTTATGGCCGGTTGGTGGTCGATTCCACCATTCACCATTGGCTGGATGCAAGCTTTGCGCTGCTTTCGCCTGAAAGTCGCGAGCAAGCAGTCGCTTATTACCGGAACGTTGCTTTGTTCATCCTCAGATATTCTGATCGCAAAGCTAGAGTCGAGTGGATGCTACGCCGCCTGGCCCGCACTGGCTCTGTCTTGGAGTACTTGGGGACGACCGACGTGGGCGTCGCTGCCGAGCGTGTCTTGGCCGGATTGCCAAATCTCCACTGCTTCGCGCGACAAAATGAGGATTTACTGCGGCAATGTGCGGACTGTGATCCGGCACCTCTGGAACGGTTGCGGTCTGCGAGCGCGGCAACCCAACCGCATGGGTCTGCGCTGGGAGCGCCGGCTCGCTCCTCGCTCAGCGCCTCACTGCAATTGGTGCTCCCTCACTTTCTGTCGTAGCAAGTCGTCTGCCCGCTCGCTACCATGCCCTCGTCATCCAAGCGGTGGGCGAGGGCATGGGAGGCGACGGGGACGTCCAGGCTTCGTTGGCGGAGTTGGCGGCGCGGGTGCTGGCTGGGGATCGCTTGGCGGAGTCGATCCTGGTGGCGCGCCTGACGCGACCGCTGCGTTTGGTTTTTCGGGTCCGAAGAGTGTCGTCGGCGGAAGTCGACGATTTGGTTCAGGAGACCCTGATCATCGTGCTCAAGCGTTTGCGCAGCAGTGCTTTGAACGAGGCCGATGGTGTGCAGGCATTCAGTGAAGCGACGGCGCGCAATGTCTGGTTGGCTCAATGCCGCAAGGCGGGGCGCCGGGAAGATTTGTTGCGGCGACAGGAAGACAGCTTGGAGCCGGCCATGGAACTGCCGCCCGAGCAACGCTGTAGCCGAGAGGAGGCGCGCCGACTGGTGCAAGAGAGCGTGGCCGATCTGAGCCAGTCGCGCGACCGCGAACTGTTGCGCGAGCACTATCTGAACGAGGTCGACAAAGAAGCACTGTGCGCGCGACTCGGCTTGAGTGCGGCGCATTTCGATCGCACTCTGTACAACGCGCGCGAACGGCTGCGCAAGTTGCTGCGGAGACGCGGCATGGGAGGCGAGTCATGAGCGGCGATGTGTTGCTGCGACCTGATTTTGAACTCAGCGAGTCGATCCGCCGTTACGTGCGCGGTCAGCTGAGCGAAGCGGAGACGGCAAGCTTCGAACGGCGACTGTTGGACGATGTCGACCTGCAGGATCAGGTCGAAGCAGAACTCACCCTGCGCGAGCACGCCGATGCCTTGGTGCAGACCGCAGTCGGCTCAACACGCCGCGAGCTGTCGCGGTGGGCGATGGCGGCAAGCCTGCTCGCTGCCGTGGGCGTAGGCCTGCTGCTGCCCCGACCATGGTCGGATGAGTCGCAGGTTGGGCGCGAGATCCAGAGCCTGTCATTCACTGTCATGCGCAGCAACGAGTCGCCGCCCGGATTCGAAGCCAAGGCCGGACTGCCGATCGCAGCGCGCTTTCTGACCGCGCTCGACCAGCCACATCGCCTCGAAGTGTATGCCGCCGATGGCGGCATGCGTCTGGCCATTGACGATTTGCTTCCAGATTCTGATGGTGACCTGACGGTGCTGCTGCCCGCTTTTTCAACGCGAGATGCGCCATTGCGGTTGGTCCTCAGCACCCGGGGGCGCAGTGATGAGTACCGTCTTCTTGTGCAGGACCTTGGAGAAGGCAGGCCCTGAGAACAGCTAGTGGACACAACTGACGGAGGATGACTCATGCGCGTCGTGTCGAGACTGCTGGCAATGGTGTTGGTCCTGGTGCAAACCGGCTGTGGCGATGCCATCGTGCGCTCAACCGCGGAAAATGCGCCGGGGTTCAGCTATTACCTGCCGAAGCAGTTGATCAAGATCGAAGTGACACGCACACCGATTCCGACTGACCTTGGTGATCGACAGGCAAAAGCGCGAGCCAACGTGCAAAGTCTGACTGCGGCGGTGGAAGCTCGCACGGGAGAAGTGGAGCGTTTGCGAGCTGCGGTCACCAAAGCGAGTGGAGATGGCAAAACTGAGTTGACTCGCCAGTTGCAGGTTGCCACAGCCTTTCTTGCAGTGGAGCAAGAGACCCTGACAGAGGCCAGGAAAACTTTGAATGCCGCGGATGACGCGATCCGTCGCTACCAAGCGGCTGGCTTCGAGCTGCCTAAGTATCGCGATGAAATCAAGGTCACCTTGCTCCCACCCGTAGCCGACACCAGGCGGCGTTATGTGGCCAGGATTGCCGACGGCCATGGCTTGCGCAGCACCAACTTCGAGCTCAAGGCCAGCGCATCCGGGCTGCTGTCCACTGGCGATGTGCAGAGCATCGACCAAAGCGGTCAGGTGATCGTGGAATGGATCAACTCCTTGGGCAAGATTCCGCAAGCGACTTACGCTGCCAAGGTGATGTCCGCTCCAGGAAGGGCCCTGCCGACAGGGCTCGAGGCAAGCCCCAAGCCCTGCGGTTCTTTCCGTTTTGAAGCGATCGTGGATCCGCTGGACAGAAACGAACTGGTACAGATCGAGAAAGGAATCAAGGCGAGTTGTTCAGCCCTGGACTTCGAATTTGATATTGCGGATCGACCAATGGGCCCAGATACACTGTCGCAAGCCGGGAGTTGTCAGGCCGACGAGGAAGGCGCCGACTGTGCGCGAAGAATCGCGATTTCCGCGCTTGAAAAGTCAGAATTGGCGCTCGATAAGTTGGCGCAGATGGGCCGAAGCCAGAGCCCATCGAACGAAAAAACCACCAGCAGCGGCATCTACTATCGACGCAAACTACCCTATGTGTTGAATGTTTCGCGCGACGGCACGCGCATCCTCTCGCAGCTCATCGAAATTCCCAACGAGGCCCCGGCTGATCAGCTGCCCTTGGATGGCGTTGCCTTGGCGCGGAGCGATCATAAAGTTGTGCTTGAAAATGGCATGCTGACAGAACACAAGGCGGTTTTGCCGAGCAGTGCGCTGGAGGCCGCCAAGATCCCCGGAAGTGTCCTCAGTGCGATTGTTGCCATTCCGGCCGGACTGATACAGCTCAAGATTGACACCACGAAGAAGCAAACCGAGCTCACCACGGCGGAGTTGAATTACCTCACCGAATTGGCCAAGTTGAACGCAGAAATCGCGAGGCAGCGCGCAGCGGTTGCTGAGTCCCCGTGAACCCCACACCTTGAACCGTGATCCCAGCCAGCCACGTCATCTGCCAGGGCAAGGCGTTGCGCATGCAGCGAGCCCAGGCCGCGCATTCCCGCTTGGGGGGCGCCGCAACTGGCGGCGCCGCCTGGGCGGGCGATCTCGCATCACAGGAAGGCGGCGACAGCGGACGGTGGCGTGGTGAACGCTAGTTCGCTGGGTCTGCGCGCCGACCCGCGACTATCATCGCGGCCTCGTCCCAGTTCAATCGACCCAAGCAGAGCACGCTTGCATGTCCGACGCCTCGATCATCACGATTCGTCTGCTCGGCGATACCGGCGCGTTCCAGATTCTGAGCTTCATGACGCGCAATGACTGGTGGGTCGACAGCATGCGACGCTGGCGCAAGTTGAGCCCTGACAACAGAGCTTTGCGTGTCCTTGGTGTGCAGGAGTGGCAAGCGGAGGACACGCAGGAACATGCCCCCAGCTACAGCGTGGTGGAGCGCCGCCAGCAATGGTCGGGAGCGGCATTGCTGGGACTGATCGAGAGCTTGGAAGCCGCACTGGCCTGGGCTGGGCAGCACCCCGACCTGCTGGCGCGCGCCATTGACGGGCCGCACGGCAAGGCGGCTTACATCACCGAGGCCTGGCAGGCGCGCCAAGTGCGTGCCGATCCGCAACGCGAATCGGTCGGTGGCGAGGATGGCGAGGGTTACGAGTTCATGTTCGACGTGCTCGAGACCCTCCTCACCCTGGCACGCAGGGCTGCCGGCGCCGGGCATCAACTGGAGTATCTCAGCTCGCGTTCGGCCGACTGGGACTGAGGGCAAGCCCGACACGATGCCTGCCGATTCAATCGACAGGCGCGGAACTGGGGCAGCGCGTGCCGGCTGAGGCACCCGGTGGTGCCCTCAGGCCACCCGCGCGAAGCCCTTGGTGATGTTCTCCTGCAGCAAGGCCTCGGCCAGCGCGCTGGCGCGGGCCTCGTTGGCGGCCACTTCCAGGCTCACCTTCAAGGGCTCGGCGCGACGTGCGGAGTAGTCGGTCCAGTACACGAGATAGGGAAAGGGCAGGTCGCCGGCTTTGTGCACCACCACCAGTTTGCGCAGCATTTCGCCCTTGGCGTAGACCTCGCGGCGGATCACGCGCGTTTCGCGGCTGACTGCCACTGGCTGCGGACGCTCGGCCGAGGCCAGCACCTGTTCCACCCGTGCGCCACCGCTGTTCCATTCCTTGTCTTCGCGCAGGCTGACGAAGCGCGCGAAACTGAGTCGCGGGCAAGGCGTCAGCCCCATGAAGCGCCAGCCGTCAGCACTCTGGTCCCAGCCGATCAGCTGGGTGCGCTGTTCGCGGCCGCCTTCGCTGGCGACCAGATCCTCGCCGTGGATTTCGGCGATCAGCTTGGGCCGCACGAACTGCACCGCGCGACCGGAGGAATCGGTCATCGCCAACGGCGCATCCACCTTGAGCGGGCGCAAGCGATCGAGCAGGGCGATGCGCTCGGCATCGGTCAGGCCCGAGCCCACGCGGACGAAGGTCTGCACGAAGGACTCCGGCTCGCCGCCCGGATAGACGAGGCCGGTCAGCAGCGAGGTGACGCCGAACTGGCCTTCGAACTCGCCTTCGACGAAGCCCATGATCAGCGCATCGACGCTGCGATGCGGCTTGACCTTGAAGCACTCGGCACGATTGAGGCGCCGCAGCACCACGCCTTCGCCGCCGGCCTCGATGGTCCGCGCAAACGCTGCCGCCACCGCCTGCTCTGGCATCACCTCGCCGGACAGCGCGTGCGCCGGCGCGTTGGGATCCGGCGCGATCTGATGCAGCCAGCGGAAAGTGCTGGCGTAGTCGGCTTGCTGGGCGCGCAAGTCACGGCCGTCGACCATCACCACATCGAGCAGGGCCAGGCGCAGTCGGTCCAGATCGGCTTCGCTGCCGTTGAAGGACACGCGGATGACCTCGCTGACGCCGGCGCGGCGCGCTTCGCCGGGGGCGGCGGCGAGATACAGCTCGGCGCGCAGCAGGGCGCGCTGCACACCCGCCGCCTGCAATTGCGCCGCCACCGCGTCCAGCGCGCGCAGCCCCACCCGCACTCGGCCGCCGGGTGCAGAGAAGGCGAAGCACTCCTGGCGGGCGGCGTAGTAGACGAACACGCCTTCGCCATCGTACTTGGTGCTGACCAGCACTGGATCCTGGCCGGCGAAGCGCAGGCTCAGCTCGGCCGGTGACAAGGCGGCGATCTTGCGCATCACCGCGTTTTCGAAATCGGTGGCCACCGCCATCAGCACATGGTCGTTGACCGCACTGCCGGTGGCGATGCCGTAGGCGCCGCGGCGCTGCAGCTTGCTGTGGTCGATCATGCGCCGGCCTCCTCGCCATCGGGTCGCTTGAGTTCCTGATCGCTGAGCAGGAGCAGCAGCTTGTAGCGGCCTTCGGCGTCCACTTCGCCGTACAGGAAGGCGCGATAGGCGCTGCCGGCCTCGCGCAGGACCAACGGCTGGTTGCCCTTGGGTCCGCCGCCGAGCACCGCCACTTCGCCTTTCTGCGCCAGATCGCGCGCCAGTTCGCGCAGGAACTCGTAAGTCAGGCCGTCCACATGCGCCACTTGCAGACTCTGCTTGTAGGCAAATCCGGTCAGCGCCTCCAGCGCCGGAAGCCGCTTGCCCAGCTTGATCGGATGCAGCTCATTGAGATTGGAATGCCGCACCAGATGCGGGCGTCGCGCCTTCTCCTGGCCCTTGGCGTCGTACACCACGTCGATGTCGGCGAAGTCACCGATCGGCTTGGGATCGGCGGCATTCGGGTCGTACCAGGCCGGCGTGGTGCTGTCCGGCGCCAGTTCCTCGCCAGCCAGTTCCAGGTCCAGTTCCGGATCGCCGTCGAGCAGGGCGTCGTAGCTCAGATCGGGCAGCTTACGGCGAATGCCGTTGATCAGGCGCCGGCTCTGCACTTCGCCGCAGCGCGTGCGCGAGCTGATGTCCACACGCGGGCTGGCGGTCGGCAAGCCATGCAAGGCCACTCGGGCGCTGCGCCCGGCGTACTCGAGATGCAGGGTCAGGGCCATCGGTCACACCATCGAGAAGTCGAGTTCGTCGCCGTCTTCCTGCTCGGCCTCGGCGTCGAAGAAGTCATAGGCCACGCTGAGCGCGAGATAGGTGGCGCGACGCGCCACGCCCACCAGCAGGTAGGCGCCATCGCCGCGGACCAGGAGCAGCGCATCGCGGCTCTGCGGGCTTTTGCGGTAGTTGAATTCGGTGCGGTACAGGCCCGGTGCCAGTCCTTCGCCGGCCAAGGGGTACACATCGGCGACCTGAAACTCGGTCAGCGCACTCAGCGGCACCGGCGTGAGCGGCGATTCCACATCGAAGGAGCTCGGCTTGAGCACGACCGGCTCGCCGTCCAGCACTTGCTCGACCGGATCGACCGGGCTGCCTTCGGGATCGGCGCGAGTCAGGCTGGCGGCGCTGGCCGGCAGCATCCGGCCATCGGCCAGCAACATGCCGCGACTCAAGGCCACGCCATCCTTGTCGGCGATGCGCTTGGCATAGCCGTAGAGGGCGCGCTTGTCGATCTTCGATCCCAGCTCGAAACTCAGGTGTTGCTCGCCCAAGATGTATTGCAGCGCTTTGGCCATGGCACTCCCGCTTTGCCTGTGACGGCCGCAGTCTATCGCCGCTGCGCGACGCCATCGACCGGGGCAAGCTTCACGCCCTGCGCCCGCCCGCACGCGCCTGCATTCGTTTGCAGCGGCGCCCGTGGCGCCGGCGCGCTGCAGCAGCTGGCCTAACATCCGGCCATCAATGCAGCTCGGGAGGGAGCGCATGCGGATTCGATGGGGAGGGGCCCTGGCCCTTGCGCTGACGCTGGCGGCTTGCGACAGCACCGCGCCGCCCGCGCCACCGACGTACCACACGCCGCCCGCCACCTCCGCCGCCGTGGCGACGGACAGCGGGCGCATGGTGATCTATCAGGCGATGACCCGCCTGTTCGGCAACACCACCACTCGCAACCAGTCCTGGGGCACACGCGAGGAGAATGGCGTCGGCAAGTTCGCCGACTTCAACGAGCGCGCGCTGGCTGAGCTGAAGGCGCTCGGCGCCACGCACATCTGGTACACCGGCGTGCTGCGCCATGGCCTGATCGGCGAATACCCCGAGGCCGGCATCGCCAGCGACGATCCGGATGTGATCAAGGGCCGCGCCGGATCGCCCTACGCCATCCGCGACTACTACGACGTCAATCCCGATCTGGCGCTGGATCCGCGCCAGCGCATGGCCGAGTTCGATGCGCTGCTCGCGCGCAGCCACGCGGCCGGCCTCAAGGTGATCATCGACATCGTGCCCAACCATGTGGCGCGCAGCTATCACTCCCAGGCCAGGCCGGAGGGTGTCGAAGACTTCGGCGCGCGCGACGATCGCAGCGTCGAATACGCCCGCGACAACAACTTCTACTACCTGCCGGGCCAGCCCTTCCGCGTCCCGGCATTCGGCCCCGACCAAGCCCCGCTGGGCGGCGCGGCGCATCCTTTGGCGGATGGCCAGTACGACGAAAATCCGGCGCGCTGGACCGGCAACAACGTGCGCCAGGCGCAACCCAAGGCGGACGACTGGTACGAAACGATCAAGCTCAACTACGGCGTGCGTCCCGATGGCGGCCATGATTTCCCCGCATTGCCGGCCACGCTGCCGGCTGGCGATGTTGCCGCGCACCGCGCCTTCTGGGCCGGGCGCGAGGTGCCGGACACCTGGATCAAGATGCGTCAGATCGTCGAGTTCTGGCAGGCGCGCGGGGTCGACGGCTTCCGCTTCGACATGGCGGAAATGGTGCCGGTGGAGTTCTTCAGCTACCTCAATTCGCAGCTCAAGAGCACGCGTCCCGACACCTTGCTGATCGCCGAGATCTACCAGCCCGGCCTGTATGCCGCCTTCCTCGATCAGGGCCTGATGGACCTGCTTTACGACAAGGTGGACTTCTACGACCAGCTCAGGCGGGTGATGCAGGGCCAGGCGCCGGCCAGCGTGGTGCTGGAGGCGCAGGAGCGCCATGCCGCCATCGATCGCCGCCTGCTGCGTTTTGTCGAGAACCACGACGAGCACCGCATTGCCGCGCCGGACTTCGCCGGCGATGCGCGTCTGGGCGTGCCGGCCATGCTGGTCAGTGCCTCGATGGGCGCCAGCGCGGTGCTGCTCTATTTCGGCCAGGAAGTCGGCGAGCCCGGCGCTGGCGATGCCGGCTACGGTAATCCGGGTCGCACCACGATCTTCGACTACTGGGGTGTGCCCGCGCATCAGCGCTGGGTCAACGGCGGAGCCTATGACGGTGGCGCGCTGTCCGCCGAGGAGCGCGCCTTGCGTCAGGCTTACCAGCGCATCCTCCGCGCCGCCTCGCAGAGCGCACTGTTCGATGGCGAGTGGGTGGACCTGCATCGCCACAATCTCGGCCTGGGACAGGGCTACGACGAGCGTCTGCTCGCCTATCTCAAACGGCGCGCGGACGGCGTCACGCTGATCGTGGCCAGTTTCGACAGCAGCGCGCGCACGCTGGAGCTGGCGCTGCCGTCCACGGCGCTGGGTGCACTCGCAGCTGGCGATGGCGAGCGGCAGCTGCGCGATGCCCTGGGTGGCAGCGCGGCCGTCCTGCAGGTGGCGGGTGGCACGGGACGCGTGGCGCTGGAACTGGAACCCCTGGCCGTACGCGCCTACGAGGTGTCGCGATGATGCGCAGTCTGTGTCTGCTGCTGGCTTTCTGGGTGCCCTTGGCCGCAGCCGCCGATCTGAATCCACGGCTGCGCGAGGGCGAGCTCGAGATCGACACCCCGAAGGGGCCGCTGAGCCTGCGCTTTCACAACGAGGGCCTAGTCGAGGCGCACTACCAGCCGCCGCACACCAAGCAGCTGCCCTCCTTCACGCTGGCGTCCACGCAGCCCTTGCGCGCAGTGCAGCTGCAACGGCGCGGCGATCAATACCGCTTCGGTTGCGCCGAATGCCGCATCGAGGTGCGCATCGACAGCGACCCATTCCGGCTCAGCTACTACCGCGACGGCGAATTGCTGATCGCTGAGGAAGCGGGCCTGTACGCGCATGAGACGCGACGCGGCTTCCGCTTCGCCCTTGAGCCCGAGGAAATGCTGCTCGGCGGCGGCCAGCGCGTGCTGGGCATGGATCGTCGCGGGGAGCGTCTGCCGCTCTACAACAAGGCCCATTACGGCTACACCACCGAGTCCCGGCAGATGTACTTCTCGCTGCCGGCCCTGTGGTCCTCACGCAATTACATACTGCTCTTCGACAACTCGGCCAAGGGTTGGATGGACCTGGGCAAGCGCGAGCCCGGCATCCTGCAGTTCGATGCCCTGAGCGGCCGCACCGCCTACCTCATCGCCGCCGGCGACACGCCGCAGCAGAGCCTCAAGCATTACCTGCAGGCCAGCGGCATGCCGCCGCTGCCGCCGCGCTGGGCGTTGGGCCACTACGCCTCGCGCTTTGGCTATCGCAACGAGGCTGCCGTGCGCGAGGTGGTGCGCCTGCATCGTGAGCAAGGCTTCCCACTGGATGCCGTGGTGCTCGACCTCTACTGGTTCGGCCCCGACATCAAGGGCCACATGGGCAATTTGGCCTGGGACCACGCGGCCTTTCCCGACCCCGAGCGCCTGATCGCCGATCTGCGCGAGGATGGCGTGCGCACCGTGCTGATCACCGAGCCTTTCATCCTCACCACGTCGAAGCGCTGGCAGGAGGCGGTGGACGCCGGTGTGCTGGCGCGCGATGTGGCCGGGCGACCGAAGACCTTCGACTTCTATTTCGGCAACACCGGGCTGATCGATGTCTTCGACGAGCGCGCCGCCGATTGGTTCTGGGGAATCCTGCACGGTCTCAAGCAGCAGGGCGTGGCCGGCTGGTGGGGCGATCTGGGTGAGCCCGAGGTGCATCCCAGCGACACCGTGCATGCGATCGGCGTGGCCGACGAGATCCACAACGCCTACGGCCATCAGTGGGCGGGCATCGTCTACGAACGCCAGGTGCGCGATTTTCCGCAGGAGCGGCCCTTCATCATGATGCGCAGTGGCGCGCCGGGCTCGCAGCGCTACGGCATGATCCCGTGGACCGGCGACGTGGACCGCAGCTGGGGCGGGCTCAAGCCGCAGGTGGAACTGGCCCTGCAGATGGGCCTGTTCGGCTTCGGCTACATCCATTCCGATCTCGGCGGCTTCGCCGGCGGCAAGCGCTTCGATCGCGAGCTCTACACGCGCTGGCTGCAGTTCGGCGTGTTCAACCCGGTGTTCCGGCCGCACGCCCAGGACCACATCCCGCCCGAGCCGGTCTATCACGATGCACGGACGCGCGAGCTGGCGCTGCAGGCGATCCGCCTACGCTATCAGCTGCTGCCCTACATCTACACCGCGGCCTGGCAGCACAGCACGGAAGGTCTGCCGCTGATGCGGCCGCTGTTCTATCTCGATCCCGGCAACCGGGCGCTGATCGAGCGCGACGATGCCTATCTGTTTGGCGATGCCCTTCTGGTGGCGCCGGTGGTGTCGCGGCGGCAGCGACACATGCAGCTGGAACTGCCGCCGGGAGTGTGGATCGACTTCTTCGGCAACAGCGTGCTGCAAGGGGGGCAGAGCCATCAGATCAAGCTGCAGCCCGAGCACATCCCGGTGTACGCACGTGCCGGAAGCTTCGTGCCGATGATCGAAGCGGTGGCCCACACCGGCGAGTACTCGACCCGCGCGCTGCAACTGCATTACTACGCCGATCCCAGCGTGCGCGTCGGCCACGGCCAGCTGTATGACGACGATGGCGAAAGCCGCCACGCACCGGGCAGCCAGGCCTTTGACCTGCTGCGCTTCAAGGCCGAGCAGGCAGCCGAGAGCTTCGCCATCGACCTCAGCCGCGAAGGCGGCGACTACCGCGGCCGGCCCGCGCAACGCAGCATCGAACTGATCATCCACCAATGGCCCGGCCAGCCGCAGCGCATCCGCCTCGGCGATGCCACCCTGCCCCTGCATGCCGAAGGCAGCCACTCGCAGCCACACACCGCGCCCGGCGCCTGGTACGACAGCAGCAACCGCCGCCTGCATGTGCGCTTCGAGTGGGTGGGCGACGCAGCGCGGGTGATGGTGGAGGGCTGAACGCGAGTCGGGGACTCGGAGGAACCGATCAGACCCGGCCTTCAAGTACCTGCGCGAGGAGGGTCTTTGGGATCGCGGACTGGGGCGCGCTTCGGGCGGGAATCAGCAGTCGGAAAGTCCTGATCGCGCCCCCAGCGCGTCTGGCCCAAGCCACGCGCTGACGAACTTGCGCCCCAGCCCCTAGTCCTCGCTCCAACACAATCCCCGCCCCAACCTAGTCCGCCGCCAGCAGATGCGCGTACTCGCGCAGCAATTCCGGCGGCTGCTCGTCCTTGCGCAGGAAGCAATTGCCGATCACCAGGCGGTCGAGGTGTGAGCCCATGAAGCAGCGGTAGGCGTCTTCGGGGGTGCAGACGATGGGTTCGCCGCGCACGTTGAAGCTGGTGTTGACCAGCACCGGGCAACCGGTGAGCTTTGCGAACTCGCTGAGCAGTGCGTGGTAGCGCGGGTGCGTGTCGGCGTGGACGGTTTGCACGCGGGCCGAGTGATCGACGTGGGTCACGGCGGGAATGCTGGAGCGCGGCTGCTTCAGCAGGTCGATGCCGAAAAGGCCGCTGTCCGCGACCGCCACGCGGTGGCGCTGGGCGACGTCGGCGACCAGCAGCATGTACGGGCTGTCCTGATCCAACTCGAACCACTCGCTGACTTTCTCCGCCAGCACGCTGGGCGCGAAGGGCCGGAAGCTCTCGCGAAACTTCACCTTGAGGTTGAGCTGGGTCTGCATCGCGGGCGAGCGTGGATCGGCCAGGATCGAGCGCCCGCCCAGCGCGCGCGGACCGAACTCCATGCGTCCTTGCATCCAGCCGAAGGCCAGCCCGGCCGCCAGATCGGCGGCGCTGCGCCGGATCACTTCGGCATCGTCCAGACGCTCGTAGCGGGCGCCGAGACGCTCCAGCGTGGCCACGATCTCGGCCTCGCTGTACTCGGGCCCCAGATAGGCGCCGGCCATCCGATCGCGCCGCCCGTTCAAAGCCGGTCGTGGCTGGCCGAGATGGGCGTGATGCGCAGCCAGCGCGGCGCCCAGCGCGCCGCCGGCATCGCCTGCCGCCGGCTGGATCCAGATGCCATCAAACAGGCCTTCGCGCAGCAGCTTGCCGTTCGCCACACAGTTCAGCGCCACACCACCGGCCAAACACAGGTGGCGCTCGCCGGTCTCCGCCTGCAGGCCGCGCGCCAGACGAATCACAGCCTCCTCGATCACCACCTGGATCGAAGCCGCTAAGTCCATGTGACGCGCTTCCACCGGCCCTTCCGCCTGCCGCGGCGGCCCGCCAAACAGCGCATGGAAGCGCGCATTGGTCATGGTGAGACCGGTGCAGTAGTCGAAGTAGTCGAGGTCGAGGCGGAAGCTGCCGTCGGCCTTGAGATCGATGAGGTGCTCGCGGATGGTCTGCGCGTAGCGCGGGCGTCCGTAGGGCGCCAGACCCATCAACTTGTACTCGCCGGAATTCACCTTGAAGCCGCAGTAGTAGGTGAAGGCCGAATAGAGCAGGCCCAGCGAGTGCGGGAAATGGATCTCCTTGAAGATCTCCAGCCGGTCGCCGTGGCCGATCGCCGCCGTGGTGGTGGCCCATTCGCCCACGCCGTCCAGGGTCAGCACCAGAGCGCGCTCGAAAGGCGAGGGATAGTAGGCGCTGGCGGCGTGGCTCCAGTGGTGCTCGGAGAAGAGCAGCGGGTTGCGCAGCAGCAGTCCAGGCTCGATGGCCTTCAGCGCATCGTGCAACACCTTCTTCTGGAACAGCTTCTCGCGGATCCACACCGGCATGGCCATGGCGAAGGAGCGAAAGCCGCGCGGGGCGAAGGCCAGATAGGTCTCCAGCAGCCGTTCGAACTTGAGGAAGGGTTTTTCGAAGAACACCACGTGATCGAGATCGGACAGCTTCAGACCGGCCTCGTCCAGGCAGTAGCGCACCGCCTGCTGCGGAAAGCGGGCGTCATGTTTGACCCGGGTGAAGCGTTCCTCCTGCGCTGCTGCGCGCACTTCGCCATCGACCAGCAGGGCGGCCGCGCTGTCGTGATAGAAGGCCGAGATGCCGAGGATCTTCATCAGAACTGCCTCGGCATGCCGGCCGGATCTGGGCCAGGCGGCGTGCGCGCCTTCCAGTAACTGGATGCGGCCGAATCGAAATCCAGGCCCAGACTGGCCCGCATGTAGCGCCGCCGCGCCAAGGCCATCGGCGTCACTACCAGGAAGAAGATCACGCCCATCACCAGCGGATCGATCAGCCGGCCGAGCAGGATGCCGAAGCGGAACCAGGCCCGATTCAGCGGCGCCAGCCAGCTCGGCGCGAGCACCGTCAGCGTGGCGAAGATCACTGCCGGCAGCCACAGCCAGATCGCCCAGGATTTGCCCCACCAGGCGAGCAACAGGGCCGCCAGCACGAAGGCGATGGCCATGGTCCAGCCAAAGCCGCGCACGCTGCCGTGCTCGATCGCGACATGGCCGCGCAGATTCTCGTGACTCATCGGAAGCCTCAACTGCGGAATGCACTCAGCATAGCGGGGCTATGCAGTCAGCGACCCCAGCACGCGCAAGCCGGCGGCGCCGGTGACCGCCGGGCAATTGCCGGCCTCGCCGTGCACATGCGCGCGCGCCAGCCAGGCGAAGGCGGCGGCCTCGACGAAGTCGGGATCCAGCCCATGCGCCTGACTCGATTCCAGCACCACCGGCGCCGCCATGGCGCGCTGCAGCTCCACGCCCAGGGCACCCATCAACTGCGGATTGTGGACACCCCCACCGCAGGCGATCACCCGACGCACGAGGGGTGCGTTTTGCGCCAGCGCCTCGGCGATGCTGCGCGCGCTGAGCAGGAGCAGACTCGCCTGCACATCGGCAGGCGCCAGCGGGCGGCCGAGTGCGGCCAGATCGCGGTCCAGCCAGGCCCGATGGAAGTACTCGCGGCCCGTGCTCTTCGGCGGCGGCGCAGCAAAATACGGGTCGGCCAGCATCGCGGCCAGCAGCGCCGAATCGGCACGGCCCTGTGCGGCGAAGGCGCCACCCAGATCGGCGCTCTGAGCGTGCTGCGCGGCCATCCACAGGTCCATCAGACAATTGGCCGGACCGGTGTCGAAGCCGCGCACAGGCTGGCCGGGAATCAGCAGCGTGTAGTTGCCGATGCCGCCGAGATTGAGGATGGCGCGTGGCTCGCTGGCATGCGCAAAGCAAGCCGCATGAAAGGCGGGCACCAGCGGCGCGCCCTGCCCCCCGGCTGCCATGTCGCGACGACGGAAGTCGCTGACCACCGGACGCTGCAGCGCTTCCGCGATGCGGTGGGGATCGCCCAGCTGCAAGGTGAAGGCCTCCGGGCCCAGCGGGCGATGACGCACCGTCTGCCCATGGCTGCCCACCGCGCGGATCGCTGCCAGGCCGACGCCGCTTTCGGCCACCAGCGCCAGCGCGGCCTCGGCAAAGGCCTGGCCGATGGCGGCATCGAGATGCCCCACTTCATCGACCGCAATCTGCTCCGCCATGGCCATGTGCAGGATGCGTTGCCGCAACGATGGTGCGTAGGCATAGCTGCGCGCGGCCAGCACGCGCAGCTGCGGCTCGAAACACAGCAAGGCCACGTCGATGCCATCGGCGCTGGTGCCGGAAATGAGGCCGAGGTAGAGCGCGGTCATTAGCTCACCACCGTGTGTATCAGGCAGGACGACATCGGCTGGCCAAGATCCTGGAACGGCATGCGGGACTCCGTGGGAACACCGCCGATAGTTTGAACCACGCGCGATGGCGACGCGCCATCAGCGGCGTCGACGGATCCGCGGCAGGTCGTAGTCGACGATCAAGGGCGCGTGGTCGGAGAAGCGCGGCTCGCGCAGCACCCGCACGCGTTGCGCCGCGCCCAGCAGTTGCGGCGAGAGGATCTGGTAATCGATGCGCCAGCCCACGTCCTTGGCGTACGCGGCACCACGATTGCTCCACCAGGTGTACTCGGCCACCTCCGGCTTCAGGCTGCGGTGCGCATCGATCCAGCCCTCGCCCGCCAGCAGCCGGTCCATCCAGGCCCGCTCCTCGGGCAGGAAGCCGGAGTTCTTCTGATTCGAGCGCCAGTTCTTCAGATCGATGGGCTTGTGCGCGATGTTGTAGTCGCCGCAGATGATGTAGCGACGGCCATCCGACTTGAGCCTGGCGTAATGCGCTTCCAGCCACTCCAGGCTGCGAAACTTGAAGGCCTGCCGCTCCGGCCCCGACGAGCCCGAAGGCAAGTACAGCGACACCACCGAGAGATCGCCGAAATCGGCCTGCAGCCAGCGCCCTTCACGATCGAAGTCGGCCACCCCGATGCCGCTGTGGACGGCGTCCGGACGACCCCGCAGATACAGAGCCACACCGCTGTAGCCCTTGCTGTCGGCATCGGCGTAATGGAGGTGGTAACCCGGCAGATCAAAGCCCTCCTCAGCGCGCTGCTCGGCCTGGATCCGCGTCTCCTGCAAACAGATCGCATCGGCATCCTGTGCCGGCAACCACTCGAAGACCCCCTTGCGCGCTGCAGATCGAAGGCCATTGAGGTTCAAGGAAATGACGCGCATGCAGGACTCGGTCGATGGCGGTGGCGCGGCAAGCTACGCAAGGCTGGCGGGTGGTCGCAATGGGGTGTGGCGGGGATTGGGCTGGGGATTGGGGATTGGGGGTTGGGGGCTGGGGATTGGGGGCTGGGGGCTGGGGATTGGGGGCTGGGGCGCGTTGCTGGAAGGGCTGGGTGGTCGGGAAGACCTGATCGCGCGCAAGCGCGCTCCTACGAAACGCCGGCGTCGGCCCCGAAAAGGGTCTCGCCTCGGTGTGAGGCCGCCCCTGGAGCGCCCTTGGGCGCGAAAAGGGTCTGGCCTCGGTGTGGGGTTGCCCCTGTAGGAGCGCCCTTGGGCGCGAAAAGGGTCTGGCCTCGGTGT
>ERZ1066138.284-NODE-284-length-17326-cov-9.257310_pt1 | contig 17326 bp, 18 predicted proteins | sample MGYA00382785_ERZ1066138 | MGnify/ENA primary metagenome ERZ1066138 (study PRJEB33369, sample SAMEA5778368) | biofilm metagenome | biome: Industrial cooling water; feature: Water cooling tower basin; material: Biofilm | place: United Arab Emirates | collected... | reverse complement strand
AGGACGGCTTCTACGTCAACCTCGGCATCGGCATCCCCACGCTGGTGGCCAACCATGTGCCGAGCACGATCGAGGTCTGGCTGCAGAGCGAGAACGGCATGCTCGGCATCGGCCCGTTCCCGACCGAGGACGAGGTCGACGCCGACCTGATCAACGCCGGCAAGCAGACCGTGACCACGATCCCCGGCTCGAGCATCTTCGGCAGCCACGACAGCTTCGCGATGATCCGCGGCGGCAAGATCAACCTCAGCATCCTCGGCGCGATGCAGGTGAGCGAATCGGGCGACCTCGCCAACTGGATGATCCCCGGCAAGATGGTCAAGGGCATGGGCGGCGCGATGGACCTGGTCGCCGGCGTCGGCCGCGTCATCGTGCTGATGGAGCATGTGGCCAAGAAGAAGGACGGCACGACCGACCTCAAGATCCTGCCGAAGTGCACGCTGCCGCTGACCGGCGTGGGCGTCGTCGACCGCATCATCACCGACCTCGCGGTGATGGACGTGACGCCCGAGGGCCTGAAGCTCGTCGAGCTGGCACCCGGCGTGACGCGCGAGGAGCTGCAGTCCAAGACCGGCGTGCCGCTGCGCTGAGCGCCGGCCGCTACGCCGTCTGAGGCGGCCCGAGGATGCCGCGTCGCCTCAGCCGGCGCCGTCGGCTGGGGCCGGCACCCAGCGCCCCTCGATCAGCATCTCGTGCGGCCGGAACTGCGCCTTGTAGGCCATCTTCGGGCTCGCGCCGATCCAGTAGCCGAGGTAGACGTGCGGCAGGCCGAGCGCGCGCGTCTGCTCGATCTGCCACAGCACGTTGTAGGTGCCGTAGCTGGCGTCGCGCTCGGGCTCGTAGAAGGTGTAGACGGCGCTCAGGCCGTCGTTCAGGATGTCGAGGATCGACACCATCTTCAGCGTGCCGAGCTGGCCGTCGACGCCCGGCTCGCGGAATTCGACCAGCCGCGAGTTGACGCGGCTCTGCAGAAGGAACTGCGTGTACTGGTCGATCGAGTCGTGGTCCATGCCGCCGCCGGCGTGGCGACCGGCCTGGTAGCGCAGGTAGAGCTGGTAGTGCTCGGGCACGAAGCACAGCCGCAGCACGCGCGACACCAGGCCATGGTGCGCCTTCCAAGCGCGGCGCTGGCTGCGCGTCGGCTCGAAGCGCTCGACCGGCACGCGCAGCGGCACGCAGGCGCGGCAGCCGTCGCAGTAGGGCCGGTAGGTGAACATGCCGCTGCGCCGGAAGCCATTGGCGACCAACCCCGAGTAGGCGTCGGCATGGATCAGGTGGCTGGGGGTGGCGACCTGCGAGCGGGCCAGCTTGCCCGCGAGGTAGCTGCAGGGGTAGGGCGCCGTCGCGTAGAACTGCAGCGACGCGAGCGGGAGCTCTTTCGGGTGGGTCACGTTCCGGTCGGTTCGTTCGGGGCGCGGGCGGGTGGCGGCTCGGGCGATGCAGGATCCGCGCCCGGCACGAGGCCCAGCTGGTCCCAGTGCGAAGCATGATAGGTCCAATCGCGCGGCGCCGGCCGGGCCACCGCCTCGGCCAGATGCCCCTCGAACACGGGGCGCGCGACCTCGCGGGCGCCCATCGAGGCGAGGTGCTCGGTGCGCTGCTGGCAGTCGATCAGCCCGATGCCTTCGGCGCGGCAGAAGGCCACCAGCGCCGCCAGTGCGATCTTCGACGCGTCGGTCGCGTGGGCGAACATCGACTCGCCGAAGAACATGCGCCCGAGCCCGACGCCGTAGAGCCCGCCGACCAGCCGGCCGTCGACCCAGGTCTCGAAGGAATGCACCGCGCCTGCGCGGTGCCAGGCGGTGTAGGCGGCGCGCAGCTCGGGCTGGATCCAGGTGCCGGTCTGGCCCTCGCGCGGCGTGGCGGCGCAGGCGGCGATGACGCGCTCGAAGGCACTGTCGATCCGCACCTCGCAACCCGGCGTGGCGACGAAGCGCCGCAGCGTCCTGCGCAGCGAGCGCGACAGCCGCAACGCCGCCACCGGCAGCACCATGCGCGGGTCGGGGCTCCACCAGAGCACCGGCTGGCCCTCGCTGTACCAGGGGAAGATGCCGCGCGCATAGGCCTCGTGCAGCCGGCGCGGCGTCAGCTCGCCGCCGGCGGCCAGCAGTCCCGGGGCCGAGCTGTCGGCGGGCAGCGCCGCCGCCGTCGGCGGCAGCGGCTGCTCCGGGTGGACGATCCAGGTCAGCATGGGCCGATTGTGCGGACGCCGCGGCCAAGACCCGGGCGTCGGCGCGGCCGGGCGGCGTCCCTTAGCATCGCGATCCATCCGAGCTTCCCGAGCCGCCACCGACATGCTCCGCCGCCGTGAACTGATCGGCTCCGCCCTGGCCCTGGGCCTGCTGCCGGCCGCGGCGTCGCGCGCCCAGGATGTGGCGTCCTTCCACCGCGCGGCCTTCGACGCGCGCACGCTGCCCGAGCTGCTCCAGGCCCTGAAGCTGGCAGCACCGCAGGCCAGCCCCGAGGTCGTGCTGCAGGGCCCCGAGCTGCACGAGGACGGCGCCGTCGTACCGCTGAACCTGTCGTGCAGCGCGCCGGGCGTGCGCCAGCTGCTGCTGTGCATCGACCGCAACCCTTCGCTGCTGGCCGCGCTGTTCGAGCCGGGCGCGGCGGTCGAGCCGCGCTTCTCGACGCGGGTGAAGATGCAGCAGACCTCGACGGTGCGCGCCCTCGCGGTGCTGCAGGATGGCCGCGTGCTGCAGGCCGCCCGCGAGGTCAAGATCACGCTGGGCGGCTGCCTCGGCGCGGCCGACATCGTCGGCGCCGAGCGCACCGTGCAGCCGACCCTCATCCGCGTGCAGGCCGCACCCGGCGGCGCGCTGGTGCGCGCGCTGATGAAGCACGAGATGGAGAGCGGTCAGCGCAAGGACGAGGACGGCCGCCCGATCCCGGCCTGGCACATCCAGGAGGTCGTGGCCCGCCTCAACGGCCAGCCGGTGCTGCAGGCGCAGTGGGGCACCTCGGTCTCGAAGAACCCCTTCCTGCAGTTCAACCTGAAGGGCGCCAAGCCCGGCGACACCGTCGCGCTGGCCTGGGCCGACAACCGCGGCGGCCGGCGCAGCGACGAAGTCACCTTCGCCGCCGCGACCTGAACCGCCGGGCCCGCTCAGGCGAGCGCGTCGGCCCAGATGTTGCGGGCCCAGCCGAGCGCGTAACGCGCTTCGAGCTCGTTGCGCTCGGTCGACAGGCCGCCCGAACCCGCCACCGTCTTGAAGGTCTTCTCGGCCTCGACGTACTCGTGCACGCTGGCCACGTGCACCACCAGCTCGGGCGCGACGAAGCTGTAGCAGGTGTTGGTCAGCATCGGCTTCGGGTTCGGCGCGACGCCGGCGAAATGCGCGACGATCGCCGCCGCCGCCACCTTGGCGTGGGAGTTGGCCATGTGGCCCGACTTGGGCATGCCGGCGGCCAGCTGGATCGAGTCGCCGATGACGTGGATGTCCTTCGCGGCGGTGGATTCGAAGGTCTGGTAGTTCACCGCGCACCAGCGGTTGTTCGAGTTGGCCAGGCCGGTCTTGACGGCGATCGCGCCGGCGCGCTGCGGCGGCAGCACGTTCAGCACGTCGGCCTTGAAGCTGTCCTGGACCTCGAAGCGCAGCGTGTTGCCGGCGACCGCGGTGACCTTGTGCTGCGGCCGGTACTCGATCAGGCCGGGGTAGAGCTCGCTCCAGGCCTTCTTGAAGAGGCCGCCCTTGGAGGTGACGTCGGGGTTGGCGTCGAACAGCACCACCTTGGATTTCGGCTTGGCCTTCTTGAAGTACGAGGCCACCAGCGCGACGCGCTCGTAGGGGCCGGGCGGGCAGCGGTAGGGCGCCTCGGGGATGGTCATCGCGAACACGCCGCCGTTGGGCATGTCCTCGAGCTGGCGGCGCAGCGCCACCGTCTCGGCGCCGGCCTTCCAGGCCTGGAAGACGCGGCGCTCGTCGTGGGCGGCGCGCAGGCCTTCGATGCCGTCGAGCGGCAGCTCGACGCCCGGCGAGAGCACCAGCTTGTCGTAGGGCAGCGTCGCGCCGCCGCTGAGCGTGACGAGCTTCTTGGCCGGGTCGATGGCCGCGACCGAGTCGCGCACCACGCGCACGCCGTGACGGCGCGTCAGGCCGGTGTAGGGCGTGGCCAGCGAGTCGATGTTGCGGGCGCCCTCGAGCACCAGGTTCGACAGCGGGCAGGAGATGAAATATTCCGCCGGCTCGACCAGGGTCACGTCGACCCGCCCGCCGGAGAGCATGCGCACGTACTTGGCGGCGGTGGCGCCGCCCCAGCCGCCGCCCACCACGACCACCTTGCCCTGGGCGGCGCCGCTCGGTGCCGGCACCGTCGCGCAGCCGGCCAGCCAGGCCGTGCCGAGCAGCCCGGCCGCGCCGGCGCCTTGGATCAGTTCGCGTCGTTGCATCGTGTTCTCCTTACTTCGGCTGCGCCGCGAAGTAGCCTGCGATCGCCTCGATCTGCGCCGGTGTGTAGCCCTTGACGATCTGGTGCATCACCGTGGCGGTGCGCTTGCCGTCGCGGAAGGCGGCCAGCTGCTCGAGCATGTACTTCTTGTCCATGCCGGCCAGCGGCAGCAGACCCGAGTCGACCGCGAGCGAGCGCCCGTCGGTGCCGTGGCAGTTGGCGCATGTGGCGGCGAGCGAGCGCGTGTACAGCGCATCGCCGGCCCCCTGGGCCTGGGCGGCGCCGGCGGACAGCAGCGCGACCGCCGCGAGGGTCAGGGTTCTCGAGCTCATGGGCTTGTCTCCGTGTGGTTCGGGGTCGTCCGGGCGGGCCGGCCGCCGGATGTTGCCGTGCTTGGGCGCCCCGCGCAAATGCCGGAGCCTCATGAGGACATGCTCAGCGGCCCAGCAGCGGCGCGTCGTGCGCCGCCAGGTAGGCCTCGCCCTCCTCGAGGATGAAGTAGCGGAAGGCTTCGGCCGCCGGGCTGAGCAGCTTGGACATCAGGTGCACGACGTTCCAGCTGCGCACGACCGGCGTGCCGACGACGTCGACCACCGCCAGCAGCCCGGTGCGCAGCTCCAGCCCCACGGTGTGCAGCGACAGGAAGGACAGGCCCATGCCGGCCATCACCGCCTGCTTGATCGTCTCGTTGCTCGACATCTCCATGCTGATGCGAGGTTCGAAGCGCCGCTCCTTGAAGAAGCTCTCCATCGCGTGGCGGGTGCCCGAGCCGGGCTCGCGCACGATGAAGGGGTAGGGCGACAGCACGTCGATCGGAGGGTGGCCCAGGCGCAGCGCCGGGTGGTCGGGCGGCGCGACGAAGACATGCGGGTGCGCCGCGAAGGGTTCGGCGCGCGTGGCCATTTCCTTGGGCGGGCGGCCCATCACCGCGAGGTCGCACTCGTTGCCGTGCAGCAGCGCCAGCAGCTGCTCGCGGTTCTGCGAGACCTGCAGCTTCACGTCGACGCCCGGATGCTCCTCGCGGAAGCGCGCCAGCAGCCGCGGCACGAAGTACTTCGCGGTGCTGACCATGCCGATCGTCAGCAGCCCCGTCTCGAGCCGCCGGAAGCGCGCCATCGCGTCCTCGGCGTCCTTCAGCGTCGACAGCATGCGCTTGGCGTAGACCAGGTAGTACTCGCCGGCGGTGGTGAGCGAGACGCTGCGGCCGGCGCGCTCGAACAGCGGCAGCCCGATCTGCGCCTCCAGCTCCTTGACCTGCATCGTCACCGCCGGCGGCGTCAGGTGCAGCGCCTCGGCGGCGCGCGCGAAGCTCAGATGCCGCGCGACCTCGGTGAAAACCCTGAGCTGTCGGAAGGTGATGTTCTTCATTCAGCCTAATGTGAACTGCTGACCAAGAAGATTTGAATTCCTCTTAGTCCAATCGGAACTTATCGTGGTCTGAATCACGCGTCAATCGATGCAGTCCAACGAGGAGAGCCCGTGAACAAACCCGCCGACGAAGGGATCATCACCGACGCCAAGAAGCGCTATGCCGCCGGCGTGCTCAAGTACAAGCAGATGGGCTACTGGCAGCCCGACTACGTGCCCAAGGACACCGACGTCATCGCGATGTTCCGGATGACGCCCCAGGAGGGCGTCGATGCCGAGGAGTGCGCGGCGGCCGTGGCCGGCGAGTCGTCCACCGCCACCTGGACGGTGGTGTGGACCGACCGCCTCACCGCCTGCGACATGTACCGCGCCAAGTGCTTCCGCGTCGATTCGGTGCCCAACACCGGCCCGGGCACCAAGACCGAGCAGCAGTACTTCGCCTACATCGCCTACGACATCGACCTGTTCGAGCCGGGCTCGATCGCCAACCTCACCGCGTCGATCATCGGCAACGTCTTCGGCTTCAAGGCGGTGAAGGCGCTGCGGCTGGAGGACATCCGCATCCCGGTGGCGTACCTGAAGACCTTCCAGGGCCCTGCCACCGGCGTGATCGTCGAGCGCGAACGGCTCGACAAGTTCGGCCGCCCGCTGCTGGGGGCGACCACCAAGCCCAAGCTCGGCCTGAGCGGCCGCAACTACGGCCGGGTGGTGTACGAGGCGCTCAAGGGCGGGCTCGATTTCGTCAAGGACGACGAAAACATCAACTCGCAGCCCTTCATGCACTGGCGCGACCGCTTCCTCTACTGCATGGAGGCGGTCAACAAGGCGAGCGCGGCGACCGGCGAGGTCAAGGGCCACTACCTCAACGTCACCGCCGGCACGATGGAGGACATGTACGAACGCGCCGAGTTCGCCAAGAGCCTGGGCAGCGTCATCATCATGATCGACCTGGTGATCGGCTACACCGCGATCCAGTCGATGGCCAAGTGGGCGCGCAAGAACGACATGATCCTGCACCTGCACCGCGCCGGGAACAGCACCTACTCGCGGCAGAAGAACCACGGCATGAACTTCCGCGTGATCTGCAAGTGGATGCGCATGGCGGGCGTGGACCACATCCACGCCGGCACCGTGGTCGGCAAGCTCGAAGGCGACCCGATGATGATCCGCGGCTTCTACGACACGCTGCTAGACACCCACACGCCGCAGCAGCTGGAGAAGGGCCTGTTCTTCGAGCAGGACTGGGCCTCGATGAACAAGGTGATGCCGGTGGCCTCGGGCGGCATCCACGCAGGCCAGATGCACCAGCTGCTGACCTACCTGGGCGACGACGTGGTGCTGCAGTTCGGCGGCGGCACCATCGGCCACCCGATGGGCATCCAGGCCGGTGCCACCGCCAACCGCGTGGCGCTCGAAGCCATGGTGCTGGCGCGCAACGAGGGCCGCGACATCTGGAACGAGGGCCCGCAGATCCTGAAGGACGCCGCCAAGTGGTGCAGCCCGTTGAAGGCCGCGATCGACACCTGGGGCGAGATCGCCTTCAATTTCGAATCCACCGACACCGCGGACTTCGTGGCCACGGCCACCGCGAGCGCGTGACGCGCGCGGTTCACCCATCCACGAGCGCCTGAAGGAAGCACGACCATGATGACCAACCACGGCAACCGCATCACCCAGGGCCAGTTCTCGTTCCTGCCGGACCTGACCGACGCGCAGATCACCAAGCAGATCGAGTACGCGCTGAGCCACCACTGGGCCGTCGGCGTGGAATACACCGACGACCCGCATCCGCGCAACACCTACTGGGAGATGTTCGGCAACCCGATGTTCGACCTGAAGGACCCGGCCGGCATCCTGATGGAGGTGAACAACTGCCGCAAGGCCTTCCCCAGCCACTACGTGCGCGTCACCGCGTTCGACTCGACGCGGGGGGTCGAATCGGTGCGCATGTCCTTCATCGTCAACCGGCCCGCCAAGGAGCCGGGCTTCGGCCTGGCGCGGACCGAGGTCGCCGGCCGCCAGGTGCAGTACCGCATCTCGTCCTACGCCACCGACAGGCCGGAAGGCGAGCGCTACTGACGCCGCGAGGACCTGCCCACGATGTCCGCGCTGCCCACCCCGCCGCCCGCGACGCGCACCGTCGCCGAAGTCCTGGCCGAAAGCCAGGTCGAGGCGGTGCTCGACGAGCTCGACCGCGACCTCGTCGGGCTGGCGCCGGTCAAGCAGCGCATCCGCGACATCGCCGCGCTGCTGGTGATCGACAAGCTGCGCGCCGCGCTCGGCCTGTCGGCGCAGAACCCGTCGCTGCACATGAGCTTCACCGGCAACCCCGGCACCGGCAAGACGACGGTGGCGATGCGCATGGCCGAGATCCTTCACCGCCTCGGCTACGTGCGCAAGGGTCACCTCGTCGCGGTGACGCGCGACGACCTCGTGGGCCAGTACATCGGCCACACCGCGCCCAAGACCAAGGAAATCCTCAAGAAGGCGATGGGCGGCGTGCTCTTCATCGACGAGGCCTACTACCTCTACCGCCCCGAGAACGAGCGCGACTACGGCCAGGAGGCCATCGAAATCCTGCTGCAGGTGATGGAGAACCAGCGCGACGACCTGGTCGTGATCCTGGCCGGCTACAAGGACCGGATGGACACCTTCTTCAAGTCCAACCCCGGCATGAGCTCGCGCATCGCCCACCACCTCGACTTCCCCGACTACAGCCAGGACGAGCTGCTGAGCATCGCCGACCTGATGCTGCAGGCCGGCCACTACCGCTTCGACGCCGAGGCCGGCGCCGCCTTCGCCGAGTACCTGGCGCTGCGCGTCGAGCAGCCGCACTTCGCCAACGCGCGCAGCGTGCGCAACGCGCTCGACCGCGCGCGGCTGCGCCAGGCCTCGCGGCTGTTCGCCGAGCGTGAGCGCGTGCTGACGCGCGAGGACCTGAGCACGCTGACCGCGGACGACATCCGCGCCAGCCGGCTGTTCCAGAACACCGATAAGAATCAAGACCGCGAGAGGAGACCGTCATGACCCCCACCGACCTGGTGCAGTGGCTCGCCGAGCGCCCCGCGCCGCTGGCCGAGGTGCTGCGGCACATCGCCGCGGCCTGCGCGCAGATCGGCCGCGCCGCCGCGCGTGGGGCGATCGACGGCAGCCTCGCCGGCCTGCCCGGCAGCCTCAACCCCCAGGGCGAGGTGCCGAACCGGCTCGACCAGTGGGCCGACGCCTGCATGGCACGCGAGCTCGGCGACTGCCCGCAGGTCGCCGGCTGGGCCAGCGAGGAGCAGCCCGCCGCCGTGCCCTCGCCCGAGCACGGCAGCCGCGGCGCCTACCTGGTCGCCTACGACCCGCTCGACGGCTCGTCCAACCTCGAGCCCAACGGCGCCGTCGGCACGATCTTCTCGGTGCTGCCGCACCTGTTCCGCGGCACGCCCGCGAGCGACTGCGCCTTCATGCAGCCGGGCCGGCGCCAGGTCGCGGCCGGCTACGCGATCTACGGCCCGGCCACCGTGCTGGTGCTCAGCACCGGCCAGGGCGTCGACATGTTCACCCTCGACCCCGACGACCGCTCGCCCGCCGGCCGCTGGCTGCTGACGCGCGCCGCGGTGCAGGTGCCGGCGCAGACGGGCGAGTTCGCGATCAACGCCGCCAACCAGCGCTTCTGGGAGAAGCCGGTGCAGCGCTACGTGGCCGAATGCCTGTCGGGCCAGAACGGTCCGCGCGGCCGCGACTTCAACATGCGCTGGGTCGCCAGCATGGTCGCCGAGATGCACCGCATCTTCACGCGCGGCGGCATCTTCCTCTACCCGCGCGACAACAAGGAGCCCTTCAAGCCCGGCCGGCTGCGCCTGCTCTACGAGGTGGCGCCGATGGCCTGGCTGATGCACCAGGCCGGCGGTGCGGCGTCGAGCGGCACCTCGCCGATCCTCGAGCTCGTGCCCGACGCGCTGCACCAGAAGGTGCCCGCGATCCTGGGTTCGCGCGACGAGGTCGAGCGTGTCGCCTCCTACCACGCCGACCCGAGCGAGAACGTATCCTGGCAGCTCTTCAAGACGCGCGGCCTGTTCGTGCAACCCAACGCCTGAGCACGCCACGATGTCCCGAAAGCACCCGATCATCGCGGTCACCGGCTCCAGCGGCGCCGGCACCACCACCGTCAAGCGCGTGTTCGAGAACATCTTCCGCCGCGAGGGCATCCGCGCCGCGGTGATCGAGGGCGACGCCTTCCACCGCTACCCGCGCCAGGAGATGAAGGCGCTGATCGCACAGGGCGAGAAGGAAGGCCGCGCGGTCAGCCACTTCGGCCCCGACACCAACGAGTGGGCCCAGCTCGAGGAGCAGTTCCGGACCTACGCCGCCACCGGCCGCTGCAAGTCGCGCTACTACCTGCACAGCGACGAGGAGGCCGAGGCCTACAAGCAGGAGGCCGGCACCTTCACGCCCTGGTTCGACATGCCGCCCGACACCGACTGCCTGTTCTACGAAGGCCTGCACGGCTGCGTCAAGACCGACACCATCGACCTGGTGCGCTACGCCGACCTCAAGCTCGGCGTCGTGCCGATCATCAACCTGGAGTGGATCCAGAAGATCCACCGCGACACCCGCGACCGCGGCTACTCCAAAGAGGCGGTGCAGGACGTCATCCTGCGCCGCATGCACGACTACGTCCACTACATCGTGCCGCAGTTCGGCGAGACCGACATCAACTTCCAGCGCGTGCCGGTGGTCGACACCAGCAACCCCTTCATGGCGCGCGACATCCCCACCGCCGGCGAGAGCATGACGGTGATCCGCTTCAAGAACCCCCGCGGCATCGACTTCCCCTACCTGCTGTCGATGATCGAAAGCTCCTTCATGAGCCGCGCCAACACCATCGTCGTGCCCGGCGGCAAGATGGACCTGGCGATGCAGCTGATCCTCACGCCGATGATCCTGCGGCTGATGGAGATCCGCCGCGCCCAGCTGCACTGAGGCGGCCGCGGCATGCTCAGGCTCATCACCTTCGACCTCGACGGCACCCTCGTCGACACCGCCGGCGAGATCGCCGAGTCGGTGCACCGCGCCTTCGACGACGCCGGCCTCGCCCGCCGGCCGCTCGACGAGATCACCCGCCTGATCGGCCGCGGCGCCCACGCGCTGATGCACCGCCTGCTCGAGCGCGTGATGGCCGAGCGGCCCGGGCTGGCCGGGGGCCTGGACACCGGGCACGTGCTCGAACGCTTCGAGCACCACTACGGCGAGCTGGCCGGCTGCATCGCGCGGCCCTACCCGGGCTGCGAGGCCACGCTCGAGCGGCTGCGCGCGCACGGCGTGCAGCTCGCCTGCGTCACCAACAAGGAGCAGCGCCACGCCGAGCGCGTGCTGCGCGCCACCGGGCTGGAAGGCTGGTTCCCGCTGCTGATCGGCGGCGACACGCTGCCCGTCAAGAAGCCCGACGCGGCGGTCATGGCGCATGTGCTGCGCCACTTCGGCGTCGCGGCGGCGCAGACCGCGCACGTCGGCGACTCGGCGATCGACGTGCAGACCGCCCGCGCCGCCGGCGTGCTGGCCTGGGCGGTGCCGCACGGGTATAACGCCGGCGTGCCGATCGCCGACGCCGGCCCCGACCACCTCTTCGCCGACCTGCCGGCGATCGCCGACCGCGTCTGCAGCACCACCGCCGCGCTCGCCTCCTGAGCGCGCACGCCTTCGGGAGGACGAGCATGCTCGACGCGCTGATCTGGGACGTGGACGGCACGATGGCCGAGACCGAACGCGACGGCCACCTCGTCGCCTTCAACCAGGCCTTCGAGGCCCGCGGCCTGCCCTGGCGCTGGAGCGAGGAGCGCTACGCCGAGCTGCTGCGCGTGACCGGCGGCCGCGAGCGCCTGCACCACGACCTCGCCACCCGCCCCGACGCGCCGGCCGACCCGCTGGCGCGCGACGCGCTCGTGCAGGCCCTGCACGCCGAGAAGAACCGCCGCTACGGCAGCATCGTCGCGCAGGGCGGCATCCCGCTGCGGCCCGGCGTGCCGAGGCTGATGCGCGAGGCCGCCGCCGCCGGCGTGCGCCTCGCGATCGCCACCACCACCTCGCGCGTCAACCTCGACGCGCTGCTGTCGGCGCAGCTCGGCCCCGACTGGCGGCGCCATTTCGCCGCGGTGGTGTGCGGCGAGGACGCCCCCGTCAAGAAGCCCGACCCGCAGGTCTACCTGCGCTGCCTCGAGCAGCTCGACCTCGACGCCGAGGAGGCGATCGCGATCGAGGACTCGGTCAACGGCCTGATCGCCGCCAACGCGGCCGGCATCGCCACGCTGGTCACGCGCAGCGTGTTCTTCGCCGCCAGCGGCTACCCGGGCGCGCTGGCCGTGTGCGACGACCTCGAGCACCCGGCGGCGCCTTCAGCGCGCATCCCCGGCGCGCGGCCGGCGCGCGTCGACCTGGCGCGGCTGCGGGATTGGCATGCGGGGTGGTGGCGGCAGGCCCGCGCGGCCTGAGCCGGGTGGGCGGGGGGCCGCGCCATGCGGCACCGGACGTGATGCAGGCCATGGGAGGGCCGTCATGAGCAAGCGCTTCCTGAGGTGGGCCGGGGCATGGATCGAGGAGAACATCCCGCCCGGCGCCAACCCCGACCTCGAGAGCCACGACGCGAGGGCCAAGCGCCTGTCGGAGAAGCTGTTCGCCGAGGCGGCCGAGGCCGGCTTCACGAACGTGGAAACCGAGGAGGAGAGGGCGCGCGTGCTGCCCCTGGTGCTGACCGCGGTGTCAGACAGCACCGACTTCGACATCGACGCCTACCGTCTCAAGTCGCAGCTGGCGCAGGAGAACGAGGATGGGGACTGAGCCTCGCGCGAAAGACTGGTCCTGTGGGGCCCTTCCATCGATCACTCCTTCATTAGGTCGGAGTGTCAACGAAACCGATACAAGCTCCCTCCCAGCTACCTGCTTGCAAGGTATTGAGCCACGCTCACGATTGCAGCAACCACTGCTATGACGGCTGCCCACTTAGCCCACGTTGCAGATGCTGCTGCGGCGCCTGCCGCTTTCTCGGCCGCCGCGACGTTGCGCTCTGCGAGCGCCCGATCGGCTTCTTGGGAACGTGCGTCTTGTTCTCGATCGTAGGCTTGCAGCCAAGCTTCCGCTTCTACCTTGTTCCTGTTTGCGAAGCGCCCGATCGCCACTGCCTTGCGAAGACCTTCTACTCCGCCGTTCGCCTGTAGCCACTCTTCAACGCTGGCAGGTGAGTTGAAGTCCGGCATTGCCCTACTGTCCCTGGCTGAGAAAGAACCGGCAAGGGAGCTCTCCCCACTGGTTCGAGAAGAGGGGGCGAAGAGGAGCGAGCTCTTTGAGGCTCTTCAGCGACTTGAGTGACTTCAGGCTCTTCAACGGCTCGAGCTGAGGGTTGGATATGACATCCTTCACCGCGCACGCAGCGTCTCCCTCATGGTCGCGGATGATGCCGCGAACAAACCACCCCAAGTGCTTGCCATTGAAGCCGTAGACATGAAACTCGCGGCTCCCGTCTCGCACGAGGTAAGCCACCGGCTCTCCTGACCAGAGATAAATCGTCAGGTCGTCGTCGGCGACGATGTATGCAGAGGCGCGCCCCTTCCCGTCAAAGAGGGATAGCTCGTCCTGGGCGAGTACGCCGCACGAGATCAAGACGAGGCAAGAGGTCAGAAAGCGCTTCATGTGTGACGCCTAACGTTGGCGCTAAGCGGCGGCCGGAGGCTGGCGCAGCCAGCCGGAGGACGTCCGCTTGAGCAACTGGTTAGAGAGCTCGTTTGCCATACGGCGCTTCATGCGGACACCCGGTAGGCGATGTACAGCAGCAAGATGACAGTGACGACGCGGAGCACAGTGGCTAGCGACCGTGCGCGCGAGATGTTGTTGCCCTCCTTGTGATACGTGGAAAGCTCTGCGCGGTAAGCCGCGTCGGACGCACCGTACTGCTTGAGCGCTGCATCTTGCGCGGCCTCAAAAGAGGCTAGGCGTTGCTCGACTGTTTGCAACCGCGCCGCTACTTCAGTTAGTAGGCGTGCTTGCTCGTCCGTCACGGATGCCTCGCTCTCTAACGTGAATTAGACCAACTCGACCGACGCCCGAAAGTTGGCCCAAGTGTTTGCATGCCGCGCATGATGTCGGCTGCCGCGCCTCGTGCAAAGCCCCTGGCGCATCACACGCTGCGGCGCTTGGGCGGCCTCATTCGAAGCCGATGGCCCGACGGTCACCACCGCCCGCCGCGAACGCCTCACCCCAGCCTCTCGATCCGCCACGCCTGCCACTTCAGCGCCGCCACCGCGCCCGCCGCGATCCCCGCCACCGCGATCACCGACCCCGCCGACAGCACCGACAGCCCGCTCAGCCCCTGCCCGATCGAGCAGCCCAGCGCGGTGACGCCGCCCACGCCCATCAGCAGCGCGCCGAGCAGGTGCTGGCCCATGTCGCCGGCGTCGCGAAACGCCTCCCAGCGGAACTCGCGGCGCGCCAGCGTCAGCGCCAGCGCGCCGAGCAGCGTGCCCAGCGCGGTGGCCACGCCGAAGCTCAGCGTCGTGCCGCGGTCGGTCCACAGCGTCAGCAGCTCCAGGCCGTAGGCGGTGGGCGCGACGAAGCTCAGCGCCTCGGGGCGGCCCGAGTCGGTGGCGAGCCAGGCGGCTTCCAGCGTCTCGGGGTGCTCGGGCAGGAAGCCGACCGCGCCGGTGACCCACCAGGCCGCCACGACCAGGCCGCCGATCGCCAGGCCGCCGAGCAGCGGGCCCGGCCGGCGGAACTCCGCCGAGCGCAGCAGCCAGGGCAGCAGCGCCAGGGCCAGCAGCGCCACCAGGCCGAGCTGCGCCACAGCGGGCGCCAGTCCGCTGGCGCGCGCCAGCCACGAGGGCAGGTCCTGCGGGCCGGCGAGCGCCAGCGCCACCGTGTCCAGCCCCTCGACGCGCGGCAGCGCGAACACGCCGCGCAGCGTCATCTGCGCGGCCAGGCCCACCGCCATCAGCACCACCAGCGCCTTCAGGTTGCCGCCGGCGGTGCGCACCAGCGCGCGCGAGGGGCAGCCCGACGCCAGCACCATGCCGAAGCCGAACATCGCCCCCCCCACCGCCTGCGAGAGCCACAGCAGCCGCCGGCCGGTGTAGATCGACGCCGACAGGTCCACGCCGCCCAGCCCGCTCAGCGCCTGGGTGCCCGCGGCCGCCACCAGCGCGGCCCAGACCCACATGCGCAGCCGGGTCGCGTCGCCGAAGTTCACCCAGTCGGCGATCGCGCCCATGGTGCAGAAGCGCGTGGTCTGCGCGACGGCGCCGAACACGGCACCGATCGCCAGGCCGGCGATGACGACGAGCTGCGCGGTCGATGACGCGTCGAGGGTCGGGTCCAAGGCGGTGCAGGGTGGTGGCCGAGGCCGCGATTGTGCGGCTTGCCGCGCGTGCCAGTGGGCAGTGTCCAGTGCGGATGACATACTCGCCGCGCGCGCGGCCCGCCCGGGCCCGAGTACCGGCAGTCGAGGTGTCCCGATCATGGCGTTGACGTTCCCCTTTTCGGCCCTCGTCGGCCAGGACGAGATGAAGCTGGCGATCCTGCTCGCCGCCATCGAGCCGGCCATCGGCGGCGTGCTGGTGTTCGGCGACCGCGGCACCGGCAAGTCGACCGCAGTGCGCGCGCTGGCCGCGCTGCTGCCGAAGCAGCGCGCCACCGTCGGCTGCCGCTACGGCTGCGACCCCGAGGCCGCGCCCGGCGCCTGCGAGGCCTGCGCCACGCTCAAGAAGAACGGCGCGGTCAAGAGCGCGCTGCGGCCGGTGCCGGTGGTGGACCTGCCGCTCGGCGCCACCGAAGACCGCGTCGTCGGCGCGCTCGACCTGGAGCGCGCGCTGGCGCAGGGCGTCAAGGCCTTCGAGCCCGGGCTGCTGGCGCGCGCGCACCGCGGCTTCCTCTACATCGACGAGGTCAACCTGCTCGAGGACCACCTCGTGGACCTGCTGATCGACGTCGCCGCCTCGGGCGAGAACGTGGTCGAGCGCGAGGGCCTGTCGGTGCGGCATCCGGCGCGCTTCGTGCTCGTCGGCAGCGGCAATCCCGAGGAGGGCGAGCTGCGCCCGCAGCTGCTCGACCGCTTCGGCCTGTCGGTCGAGGTGAAGACCCCTACGGATCTCGCCACCCGCGTCGAGGTCGTGCGGCGCCGCGATGCCTACGAACGCGACCGCGCAGCCTTCGTCGCCGCGTGGAAGAAGGAGGACGACAAGGTGCGCCGCCGGATCGGCCGCGCGCGCGAGCGTCTGCCGGCGATCGAGGTGCCCGACGCCGCGCTCGAACGTGCGGCCACGCTGTGCATGGCGCTCGGCACCGACGGCCTGCGCGGCGAGCTCACCCTGATCCGCGCCGCGCGCGTGCTCGCCGCGCTCGATGGCGACGCCGTAGTCGGCGATGCGCAGTTGCGCCGCATCGCGCCCAGCGCGCTGCGCCATCGCCTGCGGCGCGATCCGCTGGATGATGCGGGTTCGGGGGTGCGCGTCGAGCGCGCGCTGGCCGAACTGTTCGGCCACTGAACCGCATGACCGACAGCGACGCCGCCGCGCGCTGGGCCGACGCTGCGCTCGCGGCGGCCGTGCTCGCAACCGATCCGGTCGGCCTGGGCGGGGCGATCGTGCGCGCCGCGCACGGTCCCGCGCGCGAGCACTGGCTGGCGTGGCTGCGCGCGCTGGCGCCGCAGCTGCCGGTGCGCCGCGTGCCGTCCCACATCGGTCCGGAACGCCTGCTCGGCGGGCTCGATCTTGCCGCCACGCTCGCCCACGGCAAGCCGGTCGCGCAACCGGGGCTTGCGACCGACTGCGACGGCGGCCTGCTCGTGCTGCCGATGGCCGAGCGTTTCCCGCCGGTCACCACCGCCCTGCTGTGCGCCCTGCTCGACACCGGCGAGGCCGTGGTCGAGCGCCAGGGCATCGCGCTGCGGGCACCGGCGCGCGTCGCGATCGTCGCGCTGGACGAAGGCATCGCCGAGGAAGGCGTGCGCCCTGAGCTGTTCGATCGCGTCGCCTTCTGCCTCGACCTCGACGGCCTGCGCGCACCCGTCGACGCCCGGCCCGAGCCGGACGCCATCGCCGCGATCGCCGCCGCGCGCGCGCGGCTGGCGGGCGTCACCTGTCCGGACGAGGTGCTGCGCGCGCTGTGCGCGACGGCCCTGGCCCTGGGCATCGGCTCGCTGCGGCCGTCGCTGCATGCCGTGCGCGTGGCCTGCGTGCTGGCCGCGCTCGACGGCCGCGACGTGGTGGACGACGACGACGCCAGCACCGCGGCGCGCCTGGTGCTGGCACCGCGCGCCGTGGTGGTCCCCGCGCAGCCCGAGGCCGAAGACGCGGCACCGCCGCCACCCGCCGAAGGCGACGATGCCGACACGCAGTCCGAGCAGGCCGACGACGACGGCACCAGCGACGACGAGGACGCCCAGGGCGACCCCGAGGCCCCGCTCGAGGACCGCGTGATCGCCGCCGCCGTCGCCGCGATCCCGCGCGACCTGCTCGAACGCATCGCCGCCGGCCACGCACGGCGCCAGCGCGGGGCATCCGACGGCCGCGCCGGCGCGCTGCGCGCCAGCCTCGTGCGTGGC
>ERZ1066138.283-NODE-283-length-17369-cov-9.406319_pt1 | contig 17369 bp, 17 predicted proteins | sample MGYA00382785_ERZ1066138 | MGnify/ENA primary metagenome ERZ1066138 (study PRJEB33369, sample SAMEA5778368) | biofilm metagenome | biome: Industrial cooling water; feature: Water cooling tower basin; material: Biofilm | place: United Arab Emirates | collected... | reverse complement strand
AACCCCTGACCTCTGCAGTGCGATTGCAGCGCTCTCCCATCTGAGCTACGGCCCCGATGCGTGGGACGGGCATTTAGGAACCGACCCACTTTCTTGTCAAGAAACGGGGGTGAACCGGTTTTTATGTGCTGTAAACACGCCCAAAACTGCACTGTCGTGCCTTGCCGGACCCGGGCGGTACCGTTACACCACCATTGCGCGCCAAGCTCCCGCCGCGAGGATCCATGCTCGAATTGCTGAATTTCATCAACTACGTGATCAACCTGTATAGCTACGTGGTCTTCGCTGCCGTGATCATGAGCTTCCTGCTCGCATTCAACGTGATCAACCCGCGCAACGCCGTCGTGCAGACAATATGGACGACCCTCACTGCACTGACCGAACCCCTGCTTGGACCCATACGCCGCGCACTGCCGGACTTCGGCGCAATTGACCTGTCGCCGGTGGTCCTTCTGCTCGGCCTTTACTTTATCCAGAGCGTTGTGCTGACGAACCTCGCCCGCGCCGTCTCATAAACCGCGGCGGCGCCTTCGAAATGGCCGATAGCGAGCGACCGTGGCGGACGGCAGACGGGTGCGTCATCGTGCGCGTGCGCGTCTCCCCGAAATCGTCCAAAGATACAATTGACGGGGTCGAGCCGACCGCCGAGGGCCCGGCCTTGAAGGTCAGGGTTCGGGCGGTCCCGGCAGACGGGGAAGCCAATGAGGCCGTCGAGCGACTGCTCGCGGACTTGCTGGACATTCCCAAGCGCTGCGTCTCGGTAGCCTCCGGCCACCGGTCACGTGTGAAATCCCTCAAGGTTAGCGGTGACGTGACGAGCCTCGGAAGCCGGCTCGCGGCGCACCTTTCGAAATGGCCCTAGAGTTCAGCTGAATTCACAAACGAGGAGGAAGTCCCATGCATCCGCGTGTCATCGACGGCAAAGCCGTCGCCGCCGAAGTCCGCGCCGGCGTCGCCAAGGACGTACAGGCGCTTCAGGCCAGCCACGGCCTCACCCCGGGGCTCGCGGTGGTCCTCGTCGGCGAAGATCCAGCCAGCAAAGTCTACGTCAAGAACAAAGGCGAGCAGACCAAAGAAGCCGGCATGAATTCTTGGGAATATCGCCTCCCGGCCGAGACGAGCGAGGCCGATATCCTCGCCATCGTCGAGAAGCTCAACAACGATCCCGCCGTAAACGGCATCCTGGTGCAGTTGCCTCTGCCCAAGCACGTCAACGCCGAACGCGTCCTCAACACCATCGATCCGAATAAGGACGTCGATGGCTTTCACCCCGTCAATGTCGGCCGTCTCTGGATTGGCGAGCGGACGCTGGTGCCGTGCACACCCACCGGATCGGTTATCCTCGCCAAGACCGTGCAGCCGAACCTCTCCGGTCTCAACGCGGTCGTAATCGGTCGCTCAAACATCGTCGGCAAGCCGGTATCGGCCCTCCTGTTGCGTGAAAACTGCACGGTGACGATCGCCCACTCCCGCACGCGCAACATCGAAAACGTGGTCAAAGGCGCCGACCTTCTGATTGCTGCAGTCGGTATCCCGGAGATGGTCCGGGGCGACTGGCTGAAGCCCGGCGCAATCGTCATCGATGTCGGCATTAACCGCGTGCCCTCCGCCAACGGCAAAACCAAGCTCGTCGGCGACTGCAATTATGAGGACTGCGCCCGCGTGGCCGGTGCCATTACCCCGGTGCCAGGCGGCGTTGGACCGATGACCATCGCCTGCCTTCTCCAGAACACGGTCGAAGCGGCGAAGATGCAGCACGGCATCAAGTAAGCTTCCTACCTTAACGAGCAATAGTCTAAGGGGCGTTCCGTTGGAGCGCCCCTTCATGCTGCGACGAGCATGCTGCCGGCACCGTCTGAGGGGGGTTACGCCCCATCCGCCCCTGCGCTACTGTCGCCCCGAACGCGCCCGCGCCCAAGACCGACCCGTCGAGAGAAACCCTTGAAGCCTCTTGGATTATGGACCCTTCCCAATGCCATCACTTGGTATCGGGTCGTTGCCGCCGTGCCGATCATCTTTCTGCTGGTGAACGGATCCAATGCCGCGCTGTGGGCGGCGCTTGGTCTGATGGCCGTTGCCGAGATCTCCGACGGCGTCGACGGCTGGGTCGCGCGCCGCTATGGCCAAGTCTCAGCCGTCGGCAAGATCCTCGATCCCATGGCCGACAGCCTCTACCGCGTCTCCGTTTTCACCGCGTTTGCAGCCAATCGCTGGATGCCGGTCTGGATGTTCCTCATCATGCTTTGGCGGGATGTGAGTGTCTCGTACCTGCGGGTCGTCGCAGAACAGCGCATCGGCACATTGGCGGCACGACAAAGCGGGAAGTTGAAGGCGGTCTCCCAAGGCGTCGCCCAAATCCTCGTGGTTGCCGGATATGCATGGTGGGGCACGGAGCTCCCCTCCGAAATGCATAAGCTTCTTTGGGCGGTTCTGTTCGTTGCCACACTGGTTACGGGATGGTCGCTGTTCGATTATGCCTTATCGGTCTACCGCGGGCTGAAAGCCGGGGGAAGACAGCCACCTATTTGAATGTGTTGGCTCTTCCGCAGCGGGAAATGTTAGGTTGAAAAGCCCGGTGCCGAGCCCGGGAAACTGAGGCAGAACCAGGATCTCCGAGCCTGCTTGCGGTCCGAGCTTTGAAGCCGAACGGGACGATGATGACGATGTCGAACAGGCCGGGTGTCGAGGGCAATGGCGCCACGAATGCGCTTGCCACGATTCCGAACATGCTGAGCCTTGTTCGCGGCCTTCTGGGTCCTGTGGTCCTGACCCTTATCCTCTCCGAGGCCTCCTGGGCCCTGTGGACGGCACTCGCGCTGATGATCATCGCCGAGGCGACCGACTACGTTGATGGTGAAATTGCCCGCCGCTACGATCAGGAAAGCGAAATCGGCCGCCTTGCTGATCCGGTCTGCGACAGCGTTTATCACTTGTCCGTCTTCCTCGCCTTCCTCGCGATGGGATGGATGGCGGCCTGGATGCTGTTCGTCATCTACGCCCGCGATCTCATGGTGCCATACTTGCGCGCCTTCGCACGCCAGTCCGGGCACGACTTGAAAGTCCTCGCCTCAGGAAAGATCAAAACCGCGGTTCACGCAGTGGCTCAAATCGGCATCGTCACGATCGCACTCGGTCTTCTTGGCAGCGATATCCGCATCGACGGGCCCGCACCGACCATTCTCCTGATTGCGGCGGTCGCCGCCTCCGTCTATTCGCTAGCAGATTATGTTGCCGAAGTCGGTCGCCTCGTGCGTCCTTGATCGCCCAATTGGTTCGGTTCCACTTCCGGGTTCCCATGCAGCCGCTCAGTTCCGCTCCACCGAACGAGTTTGCGGACGTGGATTACATCCTCACCGATCTTGACGACACGATCACACTGGACGGCCGTCTTCCGGCTGCAAGCTACGCCGCCCTCGAAGCTCTCGAGGCCGCCGGTAAACATGTAATCATCGTTACCGGGCGCCCGGCCGGATGGTGCGATCTTCTCGCTCGCTTCTTTCCAGTCTCCGCTGTCGTGGGTGAGAATGGCGCCTTTTATTTCCGTTACGATCGCCAAACGCGCATCATGCACCGGGCCTTCCAGCGCACGGACGCCGAACGAGAGCAAGACCGAGCACGTCTAGACACGATCTATGCCGGCATTCTCGCCAGCTACCCCAACCTGAGGCTTTCCGCCGATCAGCCCTATCGCGTCAGCGATCTCGCCGTTGATTTCTGCGAGGACGTCGAGAGGCTCGACGACGGGACCATTGCCGACATCGTCCGCATATTCGAAGCCGCCGGCGCCACGGCCAAGGTCTCATCCATTCACGTCAATGCGTGGATCGGGGATTTCAGCAAACTGGAGATGTCGCTCCGTCTCCTTCAAGACGTGTATTCCGTGACGCCAGCCGATTCGCTTGACCTGGTGGTGTACGTCGGGGACTCTCCCAATGATGAACCGATGTTCGGGCATTTCCGCCATACGGTCGGCGTCGCTAACCTTTCGCCCTTCCTCGCCCACCTGCGAAAGCGGCCTGCTTGGATTACGGCCCGCCCAGGCGGTCTCGGCTTCGCCGAGGTGGCATCACGTCTTCTGAATATCTGATCTCGGTCAGCCCGATCTTCGTCGAATTTGCCTTGATCGAAAGCAAATTGCTTTTCGCGAACGAGTCGATCGGATAAGTTCGTGTCAGCGGAAGTTTACATTCCATTCGGGTGCTGCACACCGCGGGCCCGGCGCGCTCTGGGGAAGACCGGCGGCACTTGGGCTCGATTGAGCGGTGGCCGCCGGGCGCGCAAACAATTTGCCTCGGAGAATAAATGGTCGCGCGCTTGAGCGCGTCACACGTCGAGGGTTTTTATGGCTGAGCATTTACTTCGCTGCGAGAGCTGTTCCGTCCGCCACCGCGCCGTCTGCGGCGCTCTTGAACATGCCGAAATTGAGCGTCTCAACGCCATTGCGCATCACAAACTACTGCCGCCGGGGCACGTCATCCTGCACGACAACGCCGAAATGCATTACTTTGCAAATATAGTATCAGGCGTGGTCAAACTCACGAAAACGTTGGCCGACGGTCGCCAGCAGATTGTCGGCCTCCAGTTCGCATCCGATTTCCTCGGCCGTCCGTTTCGCGCCCAAAGCCCCTATACCGCCGAGACCGTCACCGACGTCCACCTGTGCACGTACGACAAAGGCAAGTTCGTGCGCCTTGTCAAAGATATCGATGGCTTCGAGCATCGCCTCTTCCAGCATACGCTCGATGAACTCGACAGCGCGCGTGAGTGGATGCTCCTACTGGGACGAAAAAGCGCCGGGGAGAAGGTTGCAAGTTTCCTTCTGATGGTCGCCCGCCGCATGGAAACCATCGGCTGCAAAGCCTCCGATGATCCCAACCGCCCGCGTTTCAACCTGCCCCTTTCGCGCGCCGAGATCGCAGATTTTCTAGGATTGACGATCGAGACGGTGAGTCGCCAGATCTCACGGCTGAAGGTCGACAAGATCATCGGGCTCGAAGGCAACCGCACGATCTCGATTCTCGACATGCGCCGCTTAATGGCCGCCATGGAGCAGGAACGCGATTAGCACTTACGGTGTCGCAACACGGATCGCTGTCTCATTTTCCCGGCCATGGATCGAAAGATCGGTAATGGTCGGCCGAGTGCCCGAAAGGGCATTTTCAGGATCCCAAGAGATCGCAACCTTTTCGAATCGGGCATCCTTCGCATCGTAGATCAGCAGGTGACCGGCCAGCGTCTCGCCCGTTCCTGTGATTTCTTTGATCACCTCGACGGCTTGCAAGGACCCGACAACCCCCACGACAGCACCGAGCACGCCAACCTCGGCGCAGTTGGCCACCGTCCCCGGTGGCGGTGCCTCGGGAAAGAGACACCGGTAACTGGGATAGAGGACGCCATCTGGCCCCTTTTCGTGCGGCTTGAAGACCGTCACGTATCCATCGAAGGGCCCGACCGCGGCAAACACAAGCGTCCTCTTTGCGAAATAGCAGGCATCCGACACGAGATACCGCGTCGCGAAGTTGTCTGATCCATCCGCCACGATGTCATAGCGCCCGATGATTTCGAGCGCGTTCGCAGCCGTCAGCCGTTCGGCGTAGGTTTCGACCCTCACATGCGGATTGAGCCGCTGCACCGTCTCGCGCGCGCTCTCCACTTTCGCCACGCCGACATGCGCCGTATCGTGCGCCACCTGCCGCTGGAGATTGTCGAGCGAAACCTGATCGTCGTCGATGATGCCAAGTGTGCCCACTCCGGCCGCTGCCAGATACAGGATGAGAGGTGAACCGAGACCACCTGCTCCCACCACCAGAACCCGCGCAGCCTTCAGCCGCTGCTGCCCTTGACCCCCGATCTCCTTCAAGACGAGGTGGCGCTTGTAGCGCTGGATTTCTTCCGGTGAGAGCATGGCTCAGTACTTCCTGTTGCAACTGCTCAAAACGCTGAAATCGTTCGCAAGCGCAGCATCTTTCATCATCCTGCCATACGTGACGAACTACGCAAATACGACTACGGTCAACTCCGGGGTGCTTGCGTCACATACGTCCCCCGCGCCACCAGCGCGGGTTTCAAACGGACGACCGGCCGAGCCGTTGAGTTGTGCGGTCTGCCCTCTGCCGTCGTGTCTCGCAATCCCTGCCGGCCGTCCCGGCGCTGCTTTGACGTCGATAGGCCCTCGGGTCCGAACCGGACACATCCGGCTGACACGAGCAAGCGCAAACTTTGGGGAAAGCAATGGAACACTCAACTCAAGGCGTGACCTACGAACGCGTCGATGATGCGTATTTTGCCGCTCGCGGACTGAAACGTCACGCTGGTGTCTGGTCTCTTTGGGCGCTCGGCGTCGGCGCGGTGATCTCGGGTCACTTCTCAGGCTGGAACTTAGGGCTTGCGCAAGGCGGTTGGGGAGGAATGGCGCTTGCCACCTGCATCATCGCCATCATGTACCTGGGTCTCACGTTCTCGCTGGCGGAGATGAGCCCCGCCATGCCTCACACGGGTGGCGCCTACTCATTCGCCCGTACAGCATTCGGACCTTGGGGCGGTTTCCTCACCGGACTAGCCGAGAATGTCGAATACGTCATCACCCCCGCGGTTATTGTGTTCTTCATTGGCAGTTACATGGCTGCAATTCTTGGTGCGCCTACGGAAATGCAACCGCTGTTCTGGGTCGGCGGCTACGTGATTTTCGTACTACTAAATTACATCGGCGTGGAACTCTCGTTCCGCTTTTCACTCATCATCACGCTCCTCGCCTTGGCCTGCCTTGCCGTCTTCTACGTCAGCGCCATCGGCCACATCGACTTCAACCGCTGGGCGCTGAACATCGCCCCCGACGGCACCGAACTGCCGGAAGGCAACGGTGAACTGCTTCCCATGGGGATGTATGGCGTCCTCGCCGCGTTGCCGTTCGCAGTCTGGCTGTTCTTGGCGATCGAACAGCTGCCTCTCGCCGCCGAAGAATCGGTCGATCCCAAGCGCGACATGCCCAAGGGAATCATCCTTGGCATCTTCACGCTGATCCTCTCGGCTGCACTCGTGGTGTTCCTCAATCCTTCGGTTGCGGGCGTGGGCTCACAGAAGCTCGGTGCATCGGGTGAGCCGTTGCTCGATGGCTTCCGCGCCATCTTCGGTTCGGAATTGGCCAACATTCTCGCTCTGGTCGCAGTTACGGGCCTTGTCGCCAGCTTCCACACCATCATTTACGCTTACGGCCGGCAGATCTACTCGCTGTCACGAGCCGGCTACTTCCCGCGCTTCCTGTCCCTCACGCACGGCACGCGCAAGACACCGCATGTCGCCCTCATTGCTGGCGCCATCATCGGCCTCGGTGTCATGCTCGCTGTCTGGTATTCGGTAGGCGCCGACCAAGGCGCGAAGGTGATCGGTGGCACGCTGCTTAACATGGCTGTCTTCGGCGCCATGTTCTCCTACGTGATGCAGGGGCTGACCTACATCCAACTGCGCCAGAAGTTTGCGCATATGGATCGTCCCTATCGGAGCCCGCTTGGCATACCCGGCGCCGCACTCACGGTCATCATTGCACTCGTCACGATCTACATGCAGCTGCAGGACCCGGTCTACATCCAAGGCATCCTGTTTGTTGCCGCATGGTTCGCAATTGGCATTATCTACTTCGCCTTGATCGGCCGCCACAAACTGATCCTCTCACCGGAGGAAGAGTTCGCGTTGACCAGGGGCGAGAAGGAGTACGTCACGCACTGAGCCGTACAGCCTTGCAATCGAAAAGGGCGCCGGATCAGCCGGCGCCCTTCTTTAGTTGTTTTGCCTTGAGTTCAGCGCTTAGCTGTCGGATCGAGAAACAGTTCGCTGGTGTAGTAGCGCTCGGCGCACGACGGCGCGAACGTCACCACCGTCTTGCCCGTCATGTTCTCGCGCGTGGCAACCGAGATCGCCGCCGCCACATTGGCACCTGTCGAGATTCCACCCGGGATGCCTTCGGTCTTCGAAACGAGCCGCGAGATCTCGAACGCCTGCTCGTTCGAAACCGTCACGATCTCATCGATGAGTGACGTATCGAGCACCTCCGGAACGAACCCAGCGCCGATTCCTTGAATTTTGTGCGGACCTCGGTTGCCGCCCGAAAGAACAGGACTGCCGGCCGGCTCGACCGCAATTACCTTAAGCCCCGGCTTGCGGGCCTTCAACACCCGCCCGCAGCCCGTCAACGTGCCACCGGTACCGACACCGACGACCAACACGTCGACGTTGCCCTGCGTGTCGTTCCAGATCTCTTCCGCCGTCGTCCGCTCATGCACGGCGGGGTTCGCCGGATTCTCGAATTGGCTCGGCTGAACGGCACCGGGCGTACTCGCCACAAGTGCCGCCGCCCGAGCGATGGCTGCTGGCATGCCGCCCGCAGCCGGTGTCAGCTCAAGCTCGGCTCCCAGGTGCGCAAGGATCTTCCGCCGTTCGATCGACATTGATTCCGGCATCACAAGAATGAGCCGGTAGCCCCGCGCCGCCGCCACGAAAGCAAGCCCGATGCCGGTATTTCCAGACGTTGGCTCAACGAGTGTGCTCTTGCCCGGCGTGATCTTGCCTTCCGTTTCCAGCACATCGATCATCGATACGCCGATGCGGTCCTTGACGCTCGAAAGCGGATTGAAGAACTCCAGCTTGAGCAGAATGTCGGCCCGAGCCCCGGCTTGCTTGGCGATCTTGCCGAGCCGAACAAGCGGCGTATGCCCGATCGTCTCGGTGATGTTCTCGTAAACGCGTCCCCTGCCCCAGGAATTGGTGGCGGAAAGCGTCTTGATCTCCGGAACCTCAGTCATGGGCGCGCCTAGCCTTCTGTTATCCAATTGAACTCAGTGATATGGGGTGGCAATAGCCTCCCGGCATCAGCCCTGCAACGAGGTCATCCAGGTTTTTCGTTTCCGCATTCGCGAAAACACCGCAAACCGCTCGCTTCAAGCGCGCTTTCTCTGCTTAGAAGTCCGCGTGCGGCCTGCCTTTTTGGGTAAGGGCTTCTTTTTTGCCGGTTTCACAGCAGCATTCGTCGCCTTGCCGGTCGAACCGAAACCACCGGCCCCGCGCCGTGTATCTGTGAGATCTTTGACAGGCTTGATCTTCACGTCGGCATGCACTGCGACCACCATCTGGGCGATACGCTCGCCCCGCTTCACGAGAAACGGCCGCTCCCCGAGATTGACGAGCAGCACCTGCACCTCACCTCGATAATCGCTGTCGATGGTGCCTGGGCTGTTGAGCACGGTCACGCCATGCTTCATCGCCAGACCTGAGCGCGGCCGCACCTGCGCTTCCACCCCGCGGGGCAGTTCTAGAGAAAGGCCCGTCGGTACGAGCGCCCATTTCCCGCGCGCAATGCGCATAGGTGATTTCTCGTTCACGGCCGCCACGAGATCGAGCCCCGCCGCGCCATCCGACTGCATACTCGGCAGCGGCAGACCCTTGCCATGAGGCAACACCTTCACACGAACCTTCAGCCGCTTCTTGCTGCTTTTATCCTTGGCCATGTCTGACATTGACCTTATGAGCGGCGAGCCAATCGGCCGCCTGTTGCACAAGAAGGCGAGCCACCGCGTCTTTCGACTGGGGCTCCCAGCTCGTCACGCCGTCGGCCGTGACCAGATGCACGGTATTGCGATCGCCGCCGAAAGTGCCGGTCTGAGGCGAAACATCGTTAGCGACGATCCAGTCCGCACCCTTGTCCTTGCGCTTCTTTTGCGCATGCTCGATCACGGCCTCCGTCTCGGCCGCAAAACCGATGACGAGCAACGGTCGCCGCGGTCCAGGCTTCGCGATCGTTCTCAGAACGTCGGTATTTTCCGCAAGCGCAAGCGCCGGCGGGCTTCCGCTTTTTGCCTTTTTGATTTTCTGATCGGCAGCCGAAGCCACGCGCCAATCCGCCACTGCCGCAGCAAAAATCGCCAGATCCGCCGGCAATGCCTCGTTCACGGCGGCAAACATCTGTGCGGCGGTCTCGACCTTCACGACCTGCACCCCGGCCGGATCGCTGAGCGTCACCGGACCGGAGATGAGCGTAACCCGCGCCCCGAGAGCCGCCGCCGCGGCTGCGATCGCATGACCTTGCTTGCCCGACGAACGGTTGGCGATATAGCGAACGGGGTCGATCGGCTCGTGCGTCGGACCGCTTGTCACCAGCACATGACGCCCCACAAGAGCACCCGCCGTCTCCCCCGTCAGCAACCGGTCGACAGCGTCCGCAATCTCTATGGCTTCCGCCATGCGCCCGACGCCCGCCTCGCCACGTTCCGCCATCTCCCCGGCATTGGGCCCGACGAAGCCAATACCGTCGGCCAGAAGCTGTTGCACGTTCCGCCGCGTCGCCGGATGGTCCCACATGCGCGGGTTCATAGCGGGAGCCACCAGAACCGGCTTGTCGGTGGCAAGCAGAACCGCCGTCGCCAGATCGTTAGCCTGCCCCGTCGCCATTTTCGCCAGGAGGTCAGCCGTCGCCGGTGCCACGACGACCAGATCGGCATCGCGCGACAATCGAATGTGCCCGATCTCTCGCTCGTCATCGAGATCGAAGAGGTCTGTGAACACGCGGTCGTTGGAAAGCGCGCCGGCAGACAACGGTGTCACGAACTCCTGCGCCGCGCGCGTGAGGACGACGCGCACGGCGGCGCCACGCTCGCGCAGACGGCGGATCAGGTCGAGGCTCTTATAAGCCGCGATGCCGCCACCGATAATGAGGAGAACCCGTCGCGCCACGGCCATCCTGCGCACTGACACCTTGGTTAATCTAAGCGGGGCCACAACCCCCAGATGCCGCCTCATACCATGGCCGGCTGGCGTATGGGTTAAACCCGTGACCCACCCGTATCTGCCGGTTGTACGGCGGGAGCCGGTGCACTAGCTAAGCCTTCCATCCCTCGAACGCGGAGAGAGAGAGAGTTATCCCATGATCCGTTACAAGGCCTCGATCGCAGCCGCCTTTCTATTTTTTCTGAGCCCCGGCCTCGGACTTGCGCACGAGTACGAAGCAGGTGGTGTCACCGTGGCCCATCCATGGGCCCGCGCGACGCCGGCCGGTGCCACTGTGGGCGCTGCCTACGTCGAGATCACGGCCAAGGATGCAGATACCCTCGTTGCAGCTTCATCGCCTGCCGCCGGCAGCGTCGAGATCCACACGCACACGATGAATGACGGCGTCATGAAGATGCGCAAAATCGAAAAGTTGGGTATTCCGGCGGGCGGGAGCGCCGTCCTTAAGCCGTCCGGCGATCACATCATGCTATTTGACCTGAAGGCGCCGCTTAAGGAAGGTGATCTGTTGCCGATAACGCTTGTGTTCGAGAAGGCGGGCGAGGTCAAAATCGACGCCACCGTCGAGCCTGTCGGCGCTAAGGGCCCCCACGGACTGGATCAACAACCAGGACACGAAGACCACTCTGGACACAACCAGCACTAATCTACGGTGCGTTCACTAGGCCGCCGCGTGTCAACCGCCTCGGCTGGTGCCTTGCCAGATCAATAAAATATCCGCGTCGCTTGCCCTAGATGGCTTGACATGGATCAGCCTGTCAAACATCCTCCGCGCCGTCGGGAAGGACGACCCGATCCGAAAAAAAAAGAATGGTCCAAGTCTGGGGAGACGGAACGGGGTGGAACTCTTGTCATAAGAGTTCCACCCCGCTCTCGTTGTGACACCGCAGCCGGTCACCGCGCAACATCATCCAAGCCGCTGCGCGAAATCACACGCAAAGCCAAGATCACCGCCGGTGAACCCGTCCTCGATGGGTGGTGTTCATGAGCCTTGGCGCACTTCCCGCCCGCTGGACATTTGACTACTGTTGGCAGCCAGTGGGAGGGAGCGCGAATGCGCACGATCGAGGCTGCACTGGGTCTGCTCATCATCGTTGCCGCCCTCGCGCTGGCTTTAGGGGCCGCGCGTCTGCTCGCGCCCGTTCCGCCGACCGGTTTGGGCGTGACACTCGCGCTGATCGGATGGGGCGCGACTGTCGCCGCCGACGGCATGACCGGCCGTGCGCTCCGAAAAGAGGATCGTGCCGCGGCACAGCCATGGCGTGCGGTCTTTTATCTGCTCCTTGCACTCACGCTGGCTGCCTCCTTGCCCCTCGTCGTCGACCTGCTCAACCTGGCGACCGTAGCCGGCTTTCCAGTCGGCTACTACATGGCCGCACAAGGCTTGCTCATCCTCATGGCGATCCTGGCTTTTCGCGCCGCCACTTCCCTCGATGCGCTCGACAGGGCCGCCGCTCCCGCGCATGAGGACGACTGAATGCTCATCGGCACCGAAACGCTGCTGCCTGCGCTGACAGCCGTTCTGCTGATCGCAGCAGTAGCCGCGGTTCTATCACGCTCGAACGAAGCCGCCGCTCAAGCCTCGGGCGGCGCAGCATTCGGACCCGTTGGTGGCGGACTAGCCTTCGCTGGATTATTCGCTTTCGCCGTGACCGTTCTGTTGCCTGGCCTCACTCATCAGCACGGCTTCGACGGTCTCATTCCCTTCACAGGGCTGACCGGGGGCCTCTTGCTGATGGCCGTTCTCGTCGGACCCGCTCTCGCTCGTTCCGGCGCCGCAACCCTTCCCGAACTCATCGGTCAGCGCTTCGGGCGGTTCGCGCATGCTCTTGCCCTGGTCGTAGCGCTCGCGGCGACGGGCGGCCTTCTTCTCGGCGCGCTAAGCGTCGGCACGTCCATCGCCGCTCGTATCTTCAATGTCTCCAGTGCCACGGCCGCCCTCGTCGCAAGCGCCGCCATTCTCCTGCTCGTCCTTCCCGGCGGATTGCAATCGGCCCTGGGCAGCAGCCGTCCCATCACGATACTCGTGGGCCTTGCATTCCTGGGCTGTGTTGCATTGCTCAGTTTCTCGCTCATCGCCAGCCCCGTTGCGCACCTGGGCTACGGCGCAGCGCTCCACAAAATCACACCGGCGGAGCTGGCATTGATCGAAAGTGGCGCCGTCGACTTTGGCACCTTCAAGCCATTTCTTCGTGAGTTCCTGACCGTCGATCGCCTCAACTGGGCGCTGCTCACGCTCTGTCTCATGGGTGCCATCGCCGCTCTCCCGCCGCTGATCCAGGCGACAGGCGCATTCAAGCCCGCCGCGACGCGCCGCGGGCTCGCCTGGGCCTTGACCTTCGTCGTGATCGCGCTCACGGCCGTTCCCGCGCTCGCAGCTTTGACGCGTCTTGAAACCTACCGCGTCATCTCATCGGGGCCGACATTCAACGATCTGCCGGATTGGATCCGGCGCGGCTCTGAAACCGGCGCAATCAGCCTCCACGGCACGTCACTCGGTCTCGTCGACACGGTCACGCAATTCGTCGTTGGGGGAGCGACCAGTATTGATGCCGTTTCCGCTGCCATGGCCGATCGCGGGACCCGCTCCGAAACCCGCTGGCAGCGTCTTGACCCGGCCGTACAGGCATCGGTCCTCGAACTCGCTCGTAAATTCCAAGCATCCCCCGGCCGCCCCTTAGCCGACCGCTGGACAGCCTACGTCGACACCGTCGCTACCGCCGCCGCTGCGGCGGCTGGCAACTTAAGCGGCAAGCCCGACCTTGCCTCCGTTGCCATCGAGCCCCAGGATCTGCTGCTCGCACTCCCTCACACCGCAGGGCTCCCACCCATCGTCTCCAGCCTCGTCATCGCAATCGTGCTCAGTGCCGCAGCCGTACTGGCTGCCGTGTTGATCGCAACGCTCTCGTCGATGCTCGTCCGCGACGGCACCGCCGCGATCTTCGGGCGTGAGCCGGGCAACACCGCTGAAGTCGCGCTGATCCGCGTCGCCGCCATCGTCCTGACGCTCGGCTTCGCATTGACCGCCGCGGTCGTCCCGGTTCCCACCGACGTGACCTTCATCGTGAGCCTCTCGCTCGCCGCCGCCGGACTTCTGCCGGCACTCATTCTGGCGATCTGGAGTCCGCGCGCCAACAGCTGGGGGCTTGCCGCTGCCATGGTGGCCGGGCTTGGGCTCGGCACCTACTATCTCGCCGGCACTGCCCTCTACAGCGTCTCATTCTATGAAACATGGCACTGGCTCTCGAGCGCTGGTTCCGACGCCTACGCAGACTACGAAATGGCGCGCGATATTTGGATTGCTGCTGAAGGTGATGATCGCGCCGCGGCCTACGCCGATCTCGCCGCGCGGACCACCGGCAGCTTATGGAGCCCCGGCCTTGCGAATTGGTTCGGCATCGCGCCCGCCGCCGCGCCGATACTTGCCGCTCCTTTTGCGCTGCTGATTGGCCTTCTCGTCAGCGCCGTCACCCCGCGGCCCCGCACGCCATTCCTCACCGCCTTCGACCGCATCCACGGCCGGACGCGTGCCACAGCCGCGGTCGCACCTTGATGGAAGGTCCGGTCTTCGATGTTTTGGTCATCGGCGGCGGAATCAACGGGGCCGGCGTTGCAGCCGATGCCGCAGGCCGCGGGCTCTCCGTCTGCCTTGTCGAAATGGGCGATCTCGCCAGCGGCACATCGCAGGCGAGTTCCAAGCTGATCCACGGCGGCTTGCGCTATCTCGAGCATTACGAATTTCGGCTCGTCCGCGAAGCTCTCGCCGAGCGCGAAGTGATGCTCACCCGCGCGCCCCACATCGTCTGGCCTCTTCGTTTCGTGATGCCGCAAACTCCCGGCACCCGCTCCCGCCTCAAACTCCGCGCCGGCCTTTTCCTCTACGATCATCTCGCCAAGCGCCGCCGTATTCCTCGGTCCCGCGCCATCAACCTCGCCGACGATCCTGCCGGCGAAGTCCTCCGCCCGGACGTACGCCACGCCTTCAGCTACTGGGACTGCTGGGTCGACGATTCGCGACTTGTGGTCCTCAATGCACGGCTAGCCGCGGATCGCGGCGCCCTCATCCGCACCCGCACCCGCGTCACGGCTCTGGAGCGTGGGGTAGATACGTGGACCGCGACTCTCGACATCAATGGTGGCCGCGAAACCTGCAGGGCCCGCGTCATCGTCAACGCGGCCGGCCCTTGGGCCGACACGATTGGTGCCCTTACGCGCGACAATGCTCCCAACGCCGCAACGAAGCTCCGTCTCGTCAAAGGCAGTCACATTGTCGTCCCCCGCATCGACGGTGCCGACGACGCGTTCTTGTTCCAGAATACCGATGGCCGCGTCGTCTTCGTTTTGCCGTTCGAAGACGCCTTCACTCTGATAGGAACAACGGACGTACCGGCGACCGGCTCTCTCTCGGATGCCACATGCTCACCGGAAGAACAGAACTACCTCCTCACGGCCGCAAACCGCTTTCTCGCATCCCCGCTCGTCGCGACTGACGTTATCTGGCGGTTCGCCGGCGTTCGCCCGTTGCAAGCCGATGAAACCGAAACCAACCCCTCGGCTCTCAGCCGTGATTATCATCTGGAGTTGTCCGGCCACCGCCACGGCGACGCGCTGCTCACGATCGTCGGCGGAAAAATCACGACCTACCGCTGTCTTGCCGAAGCTGTGCTGCGCCGCCTTGAGCACCTGTTTCCAGGCTTGGCACCTGGATGGACAGCTATCGCATCCCTGCCTGGCGGCGATATCCCCAACGCGGACTTTGGCGTCTATCTCGAAAGCCTGGCCCGCCTCTACGCATGGCTACCCGAACCGGTTCTGCACGGCCTCGCGCGCCGCCATGGATCCCTCACCCGCGACGTCGTCGGCGATGCCCGCCGACTGGAGGATATGGGCGCGATTTTCGCTGGCCGGCTCACCGAACGCGAGGTGCGATACTTCGCAGACAACGAATGGGCGATGAACCCTGAAGACGTCCTGTGGCGCCGCACGAAAGTCGGTTTGCACCTGAAAGCCAGCCACGAACACGGTGCCGTCAGTGCCGCGATCGCCGCGCTGCTGGTGCGCTGAACCGCGGATGCTGCGACAACTTGGCAGGCATTGAACTACTTGAACACAACTTCGCTCCGCTCAAGCTCCCCAAGTATAAAAACATGCCATCGTTAAAGATGCAGTCCAACAATTTGGATGCTACGTCGCGCTGCGGCGATGGCAGAGATCGTGACCCGACTGAATACTTAGGGTGAAAGCATATCTAAATAATCTACAAGCATTGGATAGGAAAACAAACGCCGCGAATACATCGAATTAACCAAAAATTAAAATTATGCTCTGGATGGATTTCATCCGCGTGTAGGCACGCCTTCGTTGTTCGCCGTTGTTCAAGCGTTAACCAGCGCGCCTTCTGGCCGCTGTCGAGGGGAGCTACCGTAATGCGTCGACTAACGATCGCGGCCGTGCGCGCCGTCAGTGCCATGTTCGCCTTTGCAGCCTTCGCTGGGGCAGTCACCACATCAGCCGAAGCCAAGCCGACCGGCTGGCAAAGTGAATCCGAACTGCGCAACCAGGGCCCGTCGGCCTGGGCGGGTTACGGCGACACCGGATATGTTGCCCGCCCGAAGTCATCGCGCAAAGCCGCAAGAGCGAAGTCGAAAGCATTCCAAGCCTACGGCGCCACCTACGGCGGCAAGCCGAAGAAGCAGGCCAGCAAGGGCACCAAGAAGCAATACGCGGCCCTCGACACTGGCGCCATGATTGATACCGCACCCGCCAAAAGCCTCACCGGCGGCGGCGTCCGCTGGGTTGCCTCGGCGTCTTGCCTCAATGGTACCCTCCGGTCGGTTGTCGCCCAGGTGGCCAGCTACGGCTCTGTCACCGTCAATTCAACGTGCCGCAGCAAGTCGCACAATGCCAAGGTCGGCGGCGCATCCAAGTCCCATCACTTGACGGGCGACGCCGTTGACTTTCGTGTCCGCGGCAACGTCGGTAAGGTTTACGCTTTCCTGCGCAGCCACGGCTCGCTCGGCGGTGTGAAGCACTACGGCGGTGGCCTCTTCCACGTCGATACGGGCCCGCGCCGTTCGTGGTAAATGGACGGCCCTCAGCCGCTGCCTGAGCCGGGGCGGCTGGTGGCGACCGTCCGATGAAGCATCAGCACCGGCACAAGTCCGACAACTACGATCGCGAGCGCACCCAAGGCCGCCCGCTCAAATTGCTCCAGAGCGGTTAAGCCGTAGACGTGCGTCGCCAGAGTGTCGAAATCGAATGGCCGGAGCAGGAGCGTCGCGGGCAACTCTTTCATCGCATCGACGAAAACGAGCAGCCCCGCGGCCCCCATAGCGGGCAGCAACAGGGGCAGATGAATTCGCCGCAACGCCGACAGCGGCGTCTCACCGAGTGTCCGCGCTGCCGCATCAAGATTGGGTGAGACCTTTTGCAGTCCGGCTTCGATGTTACCGAGCGCCACGGTGAGGAACCGCGTCGTCAATGCGAACACCAGCGCGAACAATGTGCCCGAAAGGATCAGACCGGTCCCGACACCGATGTTCGCCTTCAGCAGCGCGTCCATCCAGTTGTCGAACATGGCAAACGGGATCAGCACC
>ERZ1066138.282-NODE-282-length-17377-cov-27.757938_pt1 | contig 17377 bp, 31 predicted proteins | sample MGYA00382785_ERZ1066138 | MGnify/ENA primary metagenome ERZ1066138 (study PRJEB33369, sample SAMEA5778368) | biofilm metagenome | biome: Industrial cooling water; feature: Water cooling tower basin; material: Biofilm | place: United Arab Emirates | collected... | reverse complement strand
TAACAGCCTTGCTGAAATAACCAGTTTGATATGTTCAAATGAAATACAAATGAACAATTATCAAAAGGCGTTATGTAACACACTTGTTGTTATGGATTTGGATTATTTAGAGTCTAAAGATAAACTTTGGATTTCTGCATTCTATATCGGTTACTTTTCAGCTTCGGTCGTTGCGCTTACGTCTGCTGATGATGCAATTAAAGATGAAAAAATGAAGTCTTTTTACCGGCTGATCAGGGATGCGCATGAAAGAGTCCGAACATCTGGAAAAATTGGTTTGTAATAAATATTCAATAACGGTAAAAAGAAAAGGGAAAATGAGTAAACAAGAATTAATCAATAAATTAACCGCTATCGGGTACAAATACACGCCCATCATGGGCGACAATAGAATCATGCTGATATTTAATTACATCAACTTTGCGAATTCGCTACCTGTTGATGATGTGCCAGTAAACCCGGCTATTTCCGAAATTCTTGAAACCTACGAAATATGAGAGGCGATTCATCAAGGCTTTTGTTTGATGCCGTTTTTTCTATGATGAAAAAGGATGAATTAGATGGTAAGTTAAAGCCTTTTTGGTGTTATCGTTTGATGGTAATAATATGTATAGAGGAAACGGTTATAAAGGCATTAAAAAATAATTATGATAAAATTACAAAGCAATGAGCTACCAGCCACACTACCCTACTTTTGTACAGTCAGTAAGCGACTATTTAGATCGAAATCCGTATTGGTCTATGCCTTCGGCAACCTGGGATGCCTTTCTAATATGCTTCAACCATCCCAGCGCACGCCGCGACCTGACTGCCTTGCACGAGCAACAAATGACGGTAGAAGATCGGAAGCGCATGATCAAGGAACATCCTTTACCTGATGTGCCCAAATCGATGATCATCTACGCAATCGGTTATTCACCTGAACTATACGCACCGATTAAATTAACGGGTCACATTAAAAAGATTTGTGAAAATTATTTATCAAAATATTTAATTTAAATCATATGTTTTCATTCTCTGTTTACTTAATAAAATCAAATACACGTGGCTTCGTTGGCTATCTAATTGTTTTTATGGGTCAATACTACATGGCTTTAAAGGGTGAGGAAAATATAAGAGTTGGTCAACCCGTTGCAGGTATTGATGAGGAATTTAGTTATATGTATATTTATTCTGCGATAAAATAGCGGCAATAATGCTTTACCTCGTTGAATTTATCGAATACCTAAACGACCTGAACGGCAGCGAATACACTATCCGAAGTTATTCGATATTAGACTACGAAACACCCGACCGCTGGAAAGGCAAAAAAAACACGGTCAACATTGCAAAAACCGACTACCCTGTAAGCTCGTTGTTCGGTCGTTACTACCTGGAATGCTTGAAAGATCGATTGCTGAAAAGCCGTGGCAAGGGAAATAATTTTGAAATAACCCCAAATTTTGCCGGGGTTAAAAAATGGGATAAATAATAACCTTAATTATCAAACTCTAAATTATAATCACTATGAAATTGTTTTATTCTATTCCGACCGACTCACCAGACAAGTCAAAGGATTTTAACCATTATGCGGAGGCTTTCACCTTATTTAAAAAAGCCGGGCACATATTCAAGCCGGTTTCCGTCACGCTGGTAACACTGGGAATCTGCCTTTCCCTGGCTTTAATCCAATTCACGCCTACGGGCGCAAAATTGGCTTTAGGTTGGCTTACTTTAGGAATTGTTCTACCTATCGGATTTTTTGTCTATTTCTTAATAGGTATGAATGAGAAAATGACTGGTTCATTTACCCGTTACATTTTCCTGATTTTTGACAAGGAATCTGAAAAGAAATGGCTGAACGTTCCCGATGTTTTATTACACCTCGTTCAAATTATTATCGTTTTCGCGTTGACCTATTCCTTTTTTAACATTGCCCATAATTCCGGGATTGCCATCGGCGAGTCGTTGAAGCAGTCGCAAGACAATGGCATCGCAATTGTTGCAAATAAGGATAGTATCTATCTGTCTAAAAAAGAAGAAATCAATAAAAAATTTGATACCTTGCTTGTTAGTCGGCAAGCAACTGTAAATGAACAGATTGCAAGCGCAAATAAAACTTTATCGCTTATACCTTATAAGCGAAAAAATGAAAGGTTGGAACAGCAAAAAGTTATAGACGGGTTGACCCGTCAAAAGTTGAAGATTGCAGAAAGTGTTGATAGCCTGAAAGCGATTGATTTATCAGAACTGGCAGCTTTACATGCATCAACGGCGGGCATTCTGAAAGACGCGAATGCTGAAAAGGTGAAAAAGTTTAGTGCGCTTGCCGAAAAGGCGCAAAGCACTATTATAAAATTTTTAGGCTTTGATATTTTTATTGTTGTCCTGGGAGCCGCTGGGCTTCAAATTATCAAGCAGCAAAACGGAATCCAGCCGGATTTCGAGGTAGAACACGGTGACTTTGGAGACGAGACTTTACTGTCTGAAATCATTAAAAAGCCGTTCCAAATCTTAAGAACGCGCATCGTCAATATTTCACGCCGGTTGAAGATACCAGAACAAGATGCTCCAACGGTTGCCGGTGCATTTTTTGCGAGACACCACGTCAGGCGCGAGGTAAAACAGGAAAAGACTAAGAAAAACGAACTTCGCACTCGCGCAAAGATGGTTTTTCAGAACCCTTAGCACAACCGGCAAAAACTAAGGGAAAGAAAGTAGTTGTAAGGCAATGTCTAGAGTGTGGCAACGACTACGAAGTAAATGAAAGAACGATAGGCAAAGCAAATGAAAAAAAGTTTTGCTCTACAGATTGCCGGGATAAGTATCACTACAAGCCTGTGCGTCGCAGGAAAGGACAAAAAGTCAAAAATCAACCTTAATGTTCCACGTGGAACAATTCTTTAAACTCTAAAAAGCACTGCAATGCTGAAAAATATCTCTCTCAAAGACTTCAAAGTCAGCCGACTGAAATACTTGGCTGACGTAAAAAACTCCGAACGAGACACTTCTTTTTTTGAAGATAAGATCATTTTCTACTTCACAGACGGAACGCCTCCTAAAGAGTTTGATTTTCAAGGCGGTGTATGCAAATGTTTCCAGCGTGGCACGGTCACGATATTTGTAAATCGCCACTCTGAAACGATTTTTTCACTTTACGCTTATCAATTCAAAGAATCTGATAAAAAGATCGGGAATTTGGGCTTCTCGCTTTTTACCGATTCCTACCCTATCGGTCTTTTTGAGCAAGATAACATTATTGGGCTATTCGATATTTTAATTTCATACGAATTCCGGGAGATTGAATACTCAAAAGCGCATAAACAATACGTGGATATTATGAAACGGGTTTACAATAGCGCGAATGATGTTTTTCAAACGAAGATGTTTTTTTGAGGTAGGGAGTAGAGATCAGGGATAAGGGATTAGAGACTTTAAATTTAATTAATTAACAATATTATATAACCACTAAAATTTAAAAATCATGTCAGATTTTGGCAAAAAACAGTCTAGCCGAGTATTTTTTAAGCTCCGCAAAGAGGAAGGCGAAAACGGAACCTTTGCTTTTTGGACGTCAAAAAGAGATGAGTCCGGCAAGTGGGTTTTGAATGAGAATTTTGATTTTTTGCGCGGTGAAATCATTGATGCAAAGATCACATTTTTCAAAACCAAAAAAGGCGAACAACCTCAATTGGTTGTCGTCCTTAAAGGCGAGTCAACCGAAATGCAGTTCGAGGCTAACTTTAACACACCTGTTCGCAGTTTTCTGAACAACCTTTTTTATCTGGCAATTAACGACGAACCAATAAAGGGCGCATTTTTGGAGATTGAAACCTATGTTACGAAAGACGAAGGATACCCGAAACTAAAAGTTAGATTTAATCAATCTGACGAAAAACCGCAATGGGCTTTTGATTTGGATGAAATACCGGCTGTTGTTTCTCATAAAAATTCAAAGGGTGTTGTGATTGGCGTTGATGATACCGAATGTAATGAGTTTTTTGTAGAAAAATTTAATGAACTTATCAAACCTGAATTCGCATGAAAAACTTTCTAAATCCGGCTTCTAAGACGATTTTGTTCGATAGCGAACTGAATTCGTTTAAATCCGATCAAGGCAGCCAGTACGAATTTGAAAAGGTCGGCTCTTTGGATGTTGCGTTCATTGGTATTCAATACGCGATTGACGCTATCGGAAAGGGAGGTATTTACCTTTTTACACCGGAATATTCATTTGAACATATATCTGAATACAGCATTCAGATGTTCAAAAAAACCAACAAAGCCGTTCCTGGCTTTGAGCATTACGCAAGCGGGGATTATGGTGAGATTCAAAGTTTGTTAATTAGAGAAGGTATGCTTCCAAATCTACTAGGCGTAGTCTATGCCTACGACAAAGAGTTGATTTACCGAATCGAATTAGAGGGCTGGTCACTAAGTGTTTTCGAGGACTTCATGAAAGAAAATCCTAATTTGCACGGATTAAGAATTTCTTTGCCTCCGCAGAAAGGTCTGTTTTCGGTAGATGAGGACGGGGCTTTAAGATCAGGTATTTATGTGGATGAAAACATTTTAGTTTTTAGCTGCATAAAAATATCGGAAGATGTAAAGAAGTCGGCTACTTACCGACAGTGCAAAGCCTACCTCGAATGCAGGTAAGCACAAATAAAAACGGGCGCCGCTCTGCAAAGTGGCGCCCAACATTTAAGATTTTTCAAACCTTAATATTAAACTCTAATCTTCACCGGGGGTATGGCTAAGAACAAGAGTAAAAAAAAGGTCATCAGAAATAAGCCTTTAACCGTCCGTCAACTTGAACAAAAATACAATCTTTTAACGAAAGAGGTAAAAGAAAAGTTCAAGGAAAGGACGGGCAAACAGATAGCCAGGGGTTTTCAGGATTCACCGGAATTCAAAGCGGTTGAAAAAAGCCGGAAAAGAGCAATTGCAAGAAAAGTAAAACCCTTATCGAAAAAGGCGTTTGAGGTCATTTCCGATAGAACCGAAGAAGAAAGCCGGAAATTAAACCCGACCGAACGGGAAGAAATCGAAAAGGCTTTAGGGCTTAAAAAGGGTTCAATTAACTACTTGGTTTATCGTCAAATTTTTTATTTGGTGCTTTCCTATGGTGACGGCAAATTCTCAAAACTGGTACAAAACGAGGTTTCCGATCTTTTCAAGCAAGGGTTTTCGGTAACTTTTGTCGCTGATTTTCCAAGCGGACAAGAACGCGCAACCACTGATTTTACAACTTTCCTGCAATACATGGAAAAATTTTACAACCAATGTATTGAACTTCAAGAAAAAGCGACTGCCGAAGCCGGTTCAACCGTTTACCCGTTTGTAGATGTAATTTCCTTTAAGTTATCGGAAAAGGTGAGTACTATAACCCTGCAATTATCACCCGATCAAGGCTTAGATCAATTTTTGCCTTTATAATCCACATGAAACATGATAAACAAACTTGGCACTGCTTGCGAACTCGTTGATTTTTTCGTTGCCCACAAACGACCATTTGTCGCTTATTCCAGCGTTTCCAGCAAGCAAATATTGATCGGAGGTCGAAAATACTTCTTATCTGACTTGCCACTAAAAACAAAAGAGCTCGGCTACCTGTCCACTGTCCGCAAAGATGCCCGAAAATACGACGAAAGCCAGGAAAGCAAATTCGTAAGCAAAAAAGATATAAGATATACTCAAATAAAGAACATTGCGCCGGGTGTTTATTCTGATTATGTAGAACTAGATTTAAACTCTGCCTACCACGAATGCGCGTTCCAATTGGGGATTATCAGCCGGGCAACCTACGAAAAAGGGCTAAAGGTTAGTAAAATGGCTCGGCTGGTTGCACTTGGTGCGCTTGCATCCAACAAAGCCGTATTTGAGTTTTCCGGCAAAAAGCTGGAATACAAAGGGCAAAAAAACGAAATTGAAAAACTGGAAGGCAAAGAAAAGGACGATTTGTCTTATTTGTTCTTTAGAATATCGGCTGAAATCGGGCGCGTTATATCGGATGTTTATTACCAGTTAAACACCATAGGAAAAGACGGCTGCATTGGTTACTGGGTGGACGCTGTATTTGTGCGCCGGGAATTAATAGGCGAGGCTTTAAAAATAATAAATGAGTACGGCTACGAAGCAAAACTAAAGGATTTATCGAACGTAATTTGCAAGGTAAAGGACGGCGTAAAAACGGTTTGGATGGTCGAGCGCAAAAAAATAAAATTACCTTGCGCTGGCTATAAAGACGAGCAAAAGCACGGCAAAAAGTTATTCGTGCAGAATGTGGATGCTTTTACCTACTCGGAAATAAGGGTAAAGCCTTTTATTGTGGAGGGGTATAAAAGGGAAATTTCCAGGATGAGCACAGCTAAAAAGGCGCTTGAATTATCACTTAGGGCTATTCGTTAACCACTAAAATTTATAAAATGAGCAATCCTAGATTTTCTGTAAAACACGGCATTCAAATGAACGTTAGCAAGCCTGAGAAATCAGTTTTCAAAATGACATTTGAGTTAAATGTTCCGTTTTCGCTTGATGAGGAATGGGCTTATAGCCACATTTTAAAGCCTATTGAAAATACTATATTTAGCGAAATGGAAGCATTGTCAGACATTTTAAATATTAAATTTGAAGAAATGGAAGATGATGAATAAAATTTAGTGTTTCGTTTCATAGATGTTTGTTTTTGTCGTTCCACGCCGGACAATGTTCCACGTGGAACATTTTTATTTGCGCTTTTCCTTCCTTTCTTTTAACTTTGCTTATTCTCTTAATATTAAACTATTAATCGCATGAATGCTGAAAATCCCGCCGGATTAATGGAGCAAGAAACTACAAAGCTAAACGGCTCTGCTCCTACCCTGCCTAATTTTAATACCGAAGATTTTGCCGTAACGGATGACAATTTCGACGATGACGATTTCGCCTTTGAAGATGAAAGCGAGGGTGAAACACCTGAAAATTCGCATGAAAATTCAGAAAAAGAAGGAAGTGAAAAAACAAGAAAGAAGCGGGAAGCGGGAAGCGGGAAGCGAGATAGTAGTCAAGAAGATGACGGATTGATAAGGAAGCAAGCCTTAGGAGCGGTTAATGTATTCTCAATAGGCTTGAAATATATTTGCGCCGCTTATGCATCGGAAAATCCAGACGAATTTGCAGTTAGCAAAAGAGATAAAGAAGAATTAACAGATGCATTCGAGGCATATATAGCTGTAAAGGGGGAGGTAATGACACCTGAACAGGCTTTAGCAGCTTCTTTATTAAGCGTTGCCGGTTATTACGGATTCAAAGCTCATTCCATTAGAATGGATAAGAAGAAAAACAAAGGCATTGCCCGGCAACTGGTTAAAGACGGTTCGATGGAGATTAAAAACGGCGAAGTCGTCACCGGAACGAAGTTAACCGAGGCTCCTAAAATCTACACAGGCAGACGGCAGTTTAAAATTTTCAAATCAACCGGCTGTTACTGTAAAACTGAAAAAGGGCAGGATTTAACCCGCGAGGAGGCTAAAGAAAAGGCTCCTGACTGGATAATCCAAATGTGGGAACGCGCTAAATCGGAAGATTGGAGCGAAGCGGAAACCAATAAACGAATCCTGGAAATTATAAATAGCGGCAAAGAGGTAGCAGGCAATGTATAGTAATAATATTCAAAATATTGTAATTGGAGCAGAGCGAAGCGGTAAAACCCGTTTTACCCGGCTTTTGTGCGAATCGGTTTTACAAAAGACAGGTAAGGCAATTATTGTGTACAACATCGGAGACCTGAACGACTACGAAGGATATGAAGAATTGAAAATACTGTCAACCGAACAAACGCGGCGTTTGCTGCCTGAGAGTATCGCAGACGATTATAAAGACAATAAACCAATCCTGTTTTTTTCTTTCCGGGGCAAAGTTTACAAGGCTAGGGATTTTGCGAAAATTGTAGCCGGTAAACGGGTTTATATTTATAAGATCAACAGCCCTACCCGACAGCGAATGTTTTATAATTTCCTGTTTGAATATGGAGCTTTTATTCAGGTTATTTTTGAAGATAGCCGTGTACTTTTTCAGCGCGGCGTTCCTGCGGAGGCACAACAGGTTTTTGGTCGAAAATTTCATTGTGGTTCAAAGGCAAAGCTATCTGTAAAGGGTTTGGATTGTCATTTTATGTTTCACGGATTCAATGAAATAAATTCGGAGCTATACAATTATACTACCAATTTAACTGTGTTCCGCTTCAATGTAAAACCGGAAAACGGGGAAATTCGTAGCGCGGAACTAAAACGGATTGCTTGCGATCTGTACGAAGATTTAAAGCGAGACAACGACGAAAAAGGGAAGTATCTGCATACGCATTTTGAGATTTTTTTGAAAGGTTATTCAGAGGTAAAAATTATAAAATTCGACAAGGATTATAAACAAATAGCATGGAAGCAATAAAAAATATCATATCGGGATTTGGGCAGGATGTAAACCCGGAATTCATTATCAATACCTTAAAATCTGGTTCGGTTAGGTATTTACGGAATGGTCGCTATGTACTGATTGCAAAGTCAGGTGAAACCCTGGCTTGCAATTTATACGACAGCGAAGGAAAAAAGCTGAATAAAAAACCGTTTTCCCTGGAATCGCTTTTAATGCAAATGATGGGTATTGGTAAAATAAAAATCATTTCACTGCTCAAAACTTTTGGGGTGGGGGTGGATTTTGATGAAAAGCAAATCAATGATTTTTTGGTAAGAATGATAGATGAAAACGATTTTGTCTTTATACAGGTTTTTGCCAATAAAGAACAGTCATTTTTTTGGGGACATAAAAAAAACAAGGTTCATATTGATAACCTGCAAATCTGGAACGACCTGGAAAAACACCTGAAAGATATTTTTCAATAGGGGTTTGCATTTATCCTGCTGTTTTTTGATTCGATTCAGCCGTTATCATTCACTTGGTAACGGTTATTTTTTTTACACGGTTAACCGTGTAATTTTCTCGATTAAAAAGTATCACCAAAAAGATTACAAAAAACCTTTAAAGATTTTTAAAAGAAGATTTTAAAAGAATTTTCGCAAGTGCAAAATTTGCGTTGACCATAATTTTGAGGTTACAGAAAATGTTCCACGTGGAACATTGAAAGAGTTTTCGAGACGGTTTTACGTGGACATTTTTTACACGGTTAACCGTGTAAATTTTGAAAGGCTATGTTTGAGATTCTAAACCTGAAAGTTGATCGAAAAGAACTGCTATACTGGCTGCAAGTAGCCAGTGCTGGTTTAGGTGCGCTGGTATCTGCTTACAATGTGGCAAATATTATCAATGAGAACTATCAACAAAACCCGGCTTTTTTTAGATCAAAGCGAGCTTTTCAAATTTACATTGGAATTTTTATTGTCATCATACTGATAACCTTTGTAATTATCAAACTGGCAAACGAAAAAACAAAGGAAAGCGAAGCGGAAGTTCAAGAACTTGAAAACGTAATTTAATGAACGAGGAAAAAAGAAGTACGATTTTAGATGTTTTGAGCGGTCGCTCTGCGCTGAAAACGCAAGTTCAGTTAGCCTTTTCGCCGGAAATTGTTTTTACCGTTGTGATTGTACTGATTTTTATTTTATACATCAAATTTTATAAAAAATAATGGCTGAGCAAACGACATATAGAAGGATTTACCAAGTTGTTCCAGGAACGGATTTAGTAAAACCTACAACGGTTGCCCGGTGCTACAAAACCGGAAACCTGATGCAAGGCGTTCGGGTAGAGAATCCGCAGTATGTGGCAAAAAATACGGCTATCAATCAGGGCTACCCGGTTGTTTCGGCTGACGGCAAATCTTTTGTAAATCAAAATAATTCAACAAATATGAATGGTATGCCTTTTGCGGTGTTACCGACCGAAACCGCTCAAGGCGGTCGCACCGTTGCACGGGAAGAAACCTTTTCCCGTAAACCAAATATTTTGCAGTGGAACTTGACGCTTTCAAACGGAACGGCAAATGCTGTTGAACTTGTAGTGTTTGACGGTTTGACCACGCTTTTTCAGTATTTTAAACTTTCTGCAATTCCAGGCGCGCCTTTTGTAGTTGGCGGAACCTGGGGAACAAATACGCTGGCAACGCTCAAGAATTTTGGGCAAATGTTGGCAGTTGACCTGCATTCGATTTGGATTCAAAACACAAAGGCAGCGGACGGAACAGAAAGCACGGGGTTTTATTCAGACGGTTATTTACGCGAATCTTATGGCGATTTGGCGAATAATGCGCCATTTGATAGCCTGTTGCCGCTGCAAACCTTGTTGCGTCCAGACGATTTCATACGCAATATTCGGGTTTTTGACGGTTTCCGTTACCAAATCAACCCATTGGCAGGTTTGCATATCTTGCTGCCCGCCGGTGAAAAAATCAACATGACGTTGAATGTTTCCGCGGCTGCATTGTCTTATGGAATGATCAAAGCAGACGGCAACCAAGCAGATGGTTCTTACTAAGCATTTGTAGTGTACTCATAGTGATAAATTAAAGCCGTCCGGCTCGTATCGAATCGGGCGGCTTTTTAATTTAATATCAAAATGGCAAAGATTCAGGATATTTTAGAGGGTGTTGTAGATGTGGTTGAAGCTGGAATCGATTCGGTTGCAAGTAATTTGCAGTCGAGCGCAAGCGAAAATGAGGCTAAGGTCAAGATACTTGACCAAAAAGCCACGCAGATCGCGGCTGAAACGCAGCTAAAAATTGAGCGGGAGCGGCAAATTATGACGATTGTAAAAATTATTGTTTTTACCCTCGTTATAGTTGTCATTATTGCGGCGGTTTCCAAATGGGTTTTACCAAGCTTAAAAAAGTAAATTATGTCAATGTTTCCAGATTTAACCGGGGTTAATGCAGCCGTAAAGCAAGGCGTTGATACCGGACAAATAAAGAAAAAACAAGGATTCTTTTCCGGGCTGGGTGGAATCATTGGGCAAATTTTGGGTCAAGGCGTTGGATACCGACCAGACGACGAATTTTTAAACGAGGTAAACCGGCAAAGTGAGCAAGAACGCCGGGCAGCACAAACCCAAAATATTATAATTATACTAGTTGTAGTGGCTGTTCTGGGTGGATTGATTTACTTTATTACAAAAGGCAAAAAATGAAAATCGGTAAAATATTAGGTATTTCGGCGGTTGTTGTCATCCTGGCAATTGTAGTTTATTTTGCTTTTATCCGCAAATCAAAAGCAGGCGAAACAAGCGAAGCCAAAAAGGATGTATTACCCGATAATCCACTCCCTGAAATTGAACCGGCAAAAGAGGCAACGCCAATCAACACAGATTCCCCAATTGTCCGCGAACGAATGAAACAAATTTTTCGCAACCGTCAGGAGCGGGAAAATGTGATTCAGGAATACAGTGTACCCGTTGCGCTTGTAGCCAGTACGCAGAACCCGTCAGGCGTTCAGGAGGTACTTACCATTTCAGGATTGGCTGAAATTCCGATTATACCACCTTTTATAAGCCAGGAGTACCAAAAACAGATCAACGATCTGCAAAAACTCAGAACTTTCGAGGAACTGACATTCCAATCGGGTTTTGATGATGCTAAATCGATTTACGATAAGGCACTATTTTTTAAGAACCTGCAAACCGGGCTTTTCCCGTTTATTCAGAAAGTTGCAGACGGTGACGGATTCGGGAAAAAGAAAAAAGGCGACAACGACCGAAGCAATAATATTTCAGCCGGTATTGAGGACTTTAGAAAACTGTTTAAGCAGACATTAGAAGCCAATAAGCAACTGGAAAACGCGCTGAAAGACGAAGCAATTAAACAATTACGGGCAGCCGGTTATAAATTCGTAGGGTATGACAGTTAATAAAAATTACATTATTGTAGCTGTTTTAGTACTGCTTTTGCTGGTTGCTTATCTGGAAGGGCGAAGTAAGACGCGGGAGCGCATTGTAGCAGATACAACCGGAGCAACGCCGGGCTTTGACGGTTATTTACCAGCGAAAGAACTTGCCGACACTTTTTCAACCGGGTGGTTTGGCAACACATCGGCAAAAGTTCGGGCATTGCAAAAGTTAGACGGGCTTTCTAATTCTGACTTAAAAGTTACTTACAATACTTTTGCTCGGCAATTTTCAAAGCGGTTCGGCGGTAAGACTATGAAACAGGTTATAGCCGATGAGTGGCTTGTAACCTTTGGTTCAACTGATTATCAGGCGCGTTTGGTTGCAAAATTCGATGCGCTTGGTTTACCATAAAATTTAGCACAATATGACAAAGCGTGGTCGTCCGGCTGGTTCCGGAAAAAAAGGTGGATTCGACATTGTTACCGGCTTATCGGCGGTTGTGATTGTATTTTTACTATACTTGGTTATCAAGCGAGTAATAAAAATTATTCAGCAAAACAAGCAAAATCGGGTTGCCGATGTTCCCGTAAATCAGGAAAACCCACTAATTTCAACAACGCCAATTCCGGTTCCATCCGAAAGCCTGGACGTTGACAAGTGGCTAAAACGCGGTAGTCGGGGAAATGAAGTGAAAGAGCTTCAAAAGCTGATGAACAAAGACATTGACCGTATCAATTCCGGTCGCAACAAAGTTTATGCGGGAACTTTTATTCCAGCTTATCCCAAACTTGTGGTGGACGGCATTTTCGGGCAAAAGACCGAAGCCGCTTTAATTGAAATTACATCCCTGAATTTGGGAGCCGGTAAAGGCGTAAAAGAAACTAGCATCCGACGCTACAAGTCGATTGTGGCTATGCCAAATAAGTAAATAATTTTGTTAACAAAATAAAATTTTTATATCATGTTTAAGAATCCATTAATTAAACAAATCGCTGTAACTGTTTTGGTTATTATCGTATTTAATTACGTAGTAAAAGAGTACAAAAAAATGAAGGCAGCGCAAGGCGAAGCTAAAGTCGTAGAGCTTGCGGCTGCTGCATAACTGTAAGGTAGATGTTCAAAATTGGATAAAGTTTTCTCATGTTTAGGACGGTTTAGCCGTCCTTTTTAAATCTTGCAACATGCCAGCAACCGTAAGAATTCCTTTGTGGAATCAAACCGATTCAGAAAGATACCATGTTCCGTTCATTAATCAGCCGGTGGACGGCGGGGAGTCAAACGGAGACATTACTTTTAATCAAACAACGCTCGTCACAACCGAAACGACTGAAATACCGATAACGGTAAACGGCGGGGTTTTGCCGGTTACAGATAGTAAAATTCAGGTCGTTGCGTCCGGCTTTGGCATCATTCCACCAGCAAGCCTTGACCCTGATTTTGGTTGGACGGCTGATCGGGTTTCGAGTCCGAACAAGATTATTTTAGAAGCCGGTGCACCGGTTGACCCGTTTTATATCAATATTCAGATAGCGATTCCTGCGGTGTCTTGATAGAGCAGGGAGGAGGGAAGAGAGAAGAGGGGCAGACGGACAGGGATTAAAATAAATTGCAAAACCTTTAACTTTTAATAAACCATGAATACAGTTATTAGAAAAATTAGCCTGTTGGCAATTTTATTGCTAGTAGGCTTTTTTGCATTTTCGCAAACACCTACGCCGCTTTCGAGTTTGCAGCGAAGCGCAAGCCCACGCATGATCATGAGTTCAAACGATTCGCGCTATGCGAGCTATCAGTTTTTTACGCCGTTTTGGGGTGACACTGTAAGAGCAATTATAAATGCTAATCCGCAGTGGCTGGGAACATTTTTGCCGAGCGGGGCGGTGAATATTAATGCCAGCGGCAATAATTTGATCTTTACCAACGGCGGTATCAATAGTTGGGCAACCGATACAACCGCCGGAAATTGGATCATGCAGTATTTTTTGAGTCCGGCAAGCTCGGCGGGAAGTGGGCAAATTGGGGCAAGGAACTGGCAAACCGGCAAGCGGTACGGACTGCAATTTGACGGAGTAACCGGAACAAGGCTGCAAAGCAATACCGACCTTTATTTACAGGATAAGCGAATTCAAGACACGCTTTTAACGCCGGGGTATCGGTATTTTCCAAGTGTAGCACCAGATTCGACCAGCCAGCGGACAGGGGCATTGACGTGGACGCGGGAGGATAGTTTAAAAAATGGTATTTACAGCGGCTCTAATACAGTACCATCTGGCACCGTTGCCACTGTGGCGGGAAATGGATTTTCATTTGCAAATCAGTATGGCACTTTGCTAAAATATGACTCAACCGGAGTATATAACTTGGGGCGAGCACAGAAAAGTGATAATACTGTATTTGGAAAAGGTGCGCTGAATAAAAGCAATACTTTGGCACCTACAGGCACCACCGTTTTTGGAAACGATGCAGCTTTTAATGCAACAGCAGGATTTAATTCTACCATAATGGGCGTGGGTGCTGCCTATGAGCCTGTTAATCTTGTAGAAATGGTGGTAATTGGCTCATACGCATGCTATTCTGCAAAAGATTCAGTGGTTGCATCTGTTGCAGTTGGGGATTTAGCTGGTGTTAATTTAAATGGACCGTTCAACACTGTCGTTGGCTATAAAGCTGCATTAAACAATAATACAGGGGGGTTAAACGGTGGTCGCGTTACCGCTATAGGAGGGCAATCATTGCTAGAATCTACAACCGGAAGGGGTAACACTTGCGTAGGTGCGGATTGTGGCAGACTTCTTACGGTTGGCAACTTCAATACCGGGGTTGGCACATTTGATTATGCAAGGGTAAACGAATCCAACAGTATTATATTAGCAGACGGAAATAAAAATGTAAGATTTTACGGTAATTCATCAGGGAACATTAGTATTGGTTCGTCTCAAAACAACATAGGAGCCAGACTTGGAGTTCGGGGTTCGGGTACGACAACTGGGCAAATAGTTAATTTTCAAAATAGAGATTCAGTTAACAGGTTTGTAGTACTAGATAATGGAGGCATAGCCGCAAGTGCGTATTTAAACAGCCGAGACGATACCGGATTTGCATCCAATGCGCTAGCAACAGATGCAAGCGGCAACCTACAAAGTCATTCACTGTCAGAAACCAATGCAGCAAACACTTATAACAGTTCAGATACCACCCAATATCCCGCTGGGAGCACACGTGCCGTTCGGAAACTAACCCCGACATTTGGCGTGCCCAATACAAATTACTCTTTGCAGGGTGACTCGGTTATTGTATTCCCGGTCGCCGGTGTGTACGAGGTCAATTATTTTGTAAATAGTTATGATGCCACCGGAGCGGTAGAAACGCCAACCGCGCACCGGGTTGTAAATCAGGCTGGCACAATGTCCAGTACTGCCCAAGTCAGGCAGCGTTCGGGCTTGTCTGTTTCCGATCAAAACGCACTTTCAGGAACTTTTCAGGTGCAATTTACGGGCAGCGCACCGTTTTCTACGAAGGTCGTAATAACCAACAATGGAGCAAACTTGCTAATTACGGATGCCTGTCAAATCAATGTAAAACGAATTTATTAGCAATGAAATATTTAGTGCCGTTTTTATTCATAGTCACACTAGCAATTACTTGTAATAAAGAGAATTTTGAACCACCTGTTTTTCAGTGCAGCGTAAAGGCAAAAGCAGATTGTAAAGACAGCCTAAAAATTACTTATTCATTCTCATTTGATCGAAACGAGCGGTTTTTGATTGAGTCACAAATTTGGGTGCAACATGAAACGGATAGTACAGTATTTTGTCTTGCGGCAATGGCTGCTAAATTTACGCAAGCGAACACGGTAACGGAATTGGAGGTTCGCAACGTAGTGGATTCGGTTCGCTTTGATCGGGCGCTGAATTGCCAGGATAAAGGAAAGGTGAAAATTGTTACCGATATTTACGAGCAAAGTCTAGCCGATTTCAGATATAAAAAATGCGGCATTGTATTTTATTATCAAAAATAGTTTTGCATGAAAAAGGTTAATTATAAATTCAGTAAGAAATCCGTTCGCAGAAAGCAGATAGGGAAAGTTACCCGGCAAAGCCGGTCGAGCCTAGCATTTGTGGATGCCAACGGAAATGTTTTTGAGGTTCCGAGAAATACAAAAGGTCGTCCGAAGGGAGCCAAAAACAAATGACCAACCGCCAAAAAATATTACTAATTGCTTTTTTGCTCGTTGTACTGGTTTTACTTACCAGTGCTACGGGCAAAAGTAGTTTTCCTAAAAAACTGATTGAAAAGCTAAAAGCCAAAAACAGACGCGGCGTGTATGTTCCAACCGAAAGGGAGGCACAAGCCTTTTCGGATGTTGCAACTCGGAACGGGTTTAAACCGGAGTGGCTTGCAAATCTGGTAAATTTTGAAACGGCGGGCACTTTTTCACCGGCTATTCAAAATCCAAATTCTAGGGCAACCGGGCTAATTCAATTCATGCCGTCCACAGCTCGAAGCCTAGGAACATCGATTGAAGCACTTCGGCAAATGTCTTTTTTGCAGCAGCTATATTATGTAGATTTGTATTTACAAAAAGGCGTGAAGGTTGCGAAGAAAAGAACGGGGAAAAAGAATTTTAGCCAGATTGATCTTTTTATGATCGTATTTTATCCGATTTCAGTCGGTAAGCCAGACTATCAATTCCCGGAAAATGTGGTAGCTGCCAACAATGGAATTTCAACACCTCGGCAATACACGGAACGGGCTTTAAGGAATAAATTGTTTTAAAACAATGAAATATAAAACACTTATTTTAGTGGCGTTCATTTCGCTTGCGTTTCAATCTTGTTCAGGCAGGATAGGCGCAAGTTTTTATTATAAATACGTGCATATTACGCCGTGCAAAGAATGCGACACGTCCACGAATGCGTTTTATGTTTCATTTAGAAAACCGGTTTCAATTTCGGGATTGCCGCTCGAGAAAGGCGTTGGCAAGATGGTTCAAAAAGATCGTTACACAATTGTTGTGAATATTTCAAAAGCATATAAAGAAAAGCCTGTTATTAAAAAGGTTATTAAGCAAGTTAAAAGAAATATAAAATAACCCGTTTGGAGGCAAACGGGTGTTCATGGGATTATAATTTGAGTGTGAAGGCTGGGAATGGGAAGTTTCCCAGCTTTTTTAAATTTTAAAACAATGGCAAAATATAAAGTTGGTCAGGTAGTAGAAACGATGGAATTGGGCAGGGTGGAAATTACCAAGGTGGATGAAACAGGCAAGATAACCGAGGTTTCAAAGGATAAAGATATTTATATCCGAGTTGAAGATTTAGCAAACAAAACCTTAACAATATTAAACTCTTTACAATTGTTTATTAAACTCGTTGTTCAGTTTATTAAATCATTAAAATTAAAACCATGAATGTAAAAGGTTTATTTCAATCAAAAACGTTTTGGGTGGCGTTCGTTTGGATGCTATTTAGCGGAGCCAATTATTTTGGCTATGGATTTGAATATCCAGACGCGGAAGGAGTGGTAAATCAAGATTGGTCACACCTATCCAATGCTATTTTTGGCGCGGTAATGATCGTGCTTCGGG
>ERZ1066138.281-NODE-281-length-17388-cov-10.760111_pt1 | contig 17388 bp, 18 predicted proteins | sample MGYA00382785_ERZ1066138 | MGnify/ENA primary metagenome ERZ1066138 (study PRJEB33369, sample SAMEA5778368) | biofilm metagenome | biome: Industrial cooling water; feature: Water cooling tower basin; material: Biofilm | place: United Arab Emirates | collected... | reverse complement strand
GCCGGCCTGCGGGCCGCGCCCGCGCGCCGGGACCGCGGTCAGGCGAAGGGCGTCGTCACCGGCCCCTCGCGCTCGCGCTCGCGCTCGTAGCGCCCGATCTCGTCCTCGTGGGCGAGGGTGAGGGCGATGTCATCCCAGCCGTTCAGCAGGCGCTGGCGCACCGCCGGGTCGATCTCGAACGGCACCTCGCGGCCGTCGGGCATCTCGACCACCTGGCGCGCGAGGTCGACCGCCGCGGCCGCGCCCGGGCGGTCGGTGGCCGCCGCCGTCAGCGCGCGGACCTCCTCGTCCGGGAGCGTCACGGGCAGGAGCCCGATCTTCGTGCAGTTGGTGCGGAAGATGTCGGCGAAGCTGGGGGCGACGACGGCGCGGAAGCCGAAGTCCTGGAGGGCCCAGGGGGCGTGCTCCCGGGAGGAGCCGCAGCCGAAGTTCCGGCCCGCCACCAGGATCGGCGCGCCCGCGTACTCGGGGCGGTCGAGGGGGAAGCCCTCCTCGCCGCGCCAGTCCCAGAACAGGAACTCGCCGAACCCGGTGCGCTCGATGCGCTTGAGGAACTGCTTGGGGATGATCTGGTCGGTGTCGACGTCGGCCCGGTCGAGCGGGCAGACGACGCCCTCCACGCGGCGGACGGGCTCCATCACGCCACCGCCCGCACCGCGTCGGGGTCGAACGAGCGCACGTCCACGAGGTGGCCGGCGATGGCCGCGGCGGCCGCCATCGGCGGGCTCATCAGGTGGGTCCGCCCGCCCTTGCCCTGGCGCCCCTCGAAGTTGCGGTTGCTGGTCGAGGCGCAGCGCTCCCCCGGCTGCAGGACGTCGTCGTTCATCGCCAGGCACATCGAGCAGCCGGCGTCGCGCCACTCGAAGCCCGCCTCGGTGAAGACGCGGTCGAGGCCCTCGGCCTCGGCCTCGGCCTTCACGGTCATCGAGCCGGGCACCACCATCGCGCGCACGGTCGGCGCCACCCGGCGGCCGCGCACCACCTCGGCGGCGGCGCGCAGGTCGGGCAGCCGCGCGTTGGTGCACGAGCCGATGAAGACCGCGTCGATCGCGATGTCCTCGATCGCCTCGCCGCCCTGGAGCCCCATGTACTCCAGGGCCCGGCGCACGCCCTCGCGGTCGGCCGGGTCGGCGTAGTCGTCGGGGGCCGGGACGCGGCCGGTGACCGGGGCGACCATGCCCGGGGTGGTCCCCCACGTGACCTGGGGCGCGAGCGACGCCGCGTCGACGTGGACCTCGGTGTCGAAGACCGCGTCGGGATCGCTCGGCAGCTCGCGCCAGCGCTCGACGGCCGCGGCGAAGTCGGCCGGGGCGGCCGGCCGCCCCTCCAGCCAGGCGAACGTGGTGTCGTCGGGGGCGATCATGCCGGCGCGGCCGCCCCCCTCGATCGACATGTTGCACACGGTCATGCGGCCCTCCATCGAGAGCGCCCGGATCGCCGAGCCGGCGTACTCGATGACGTGGCCCTGGGCGCCCGCGACGCCGATCTGGCCGATCGTGCCGAGGATCAGGTCCTTCGCGCCCACCCCGAGCCCGGGCGTGCCTTCGATGTTGATCCGCATCGTGCGCGGGCGCGCCTGGGTGAGCGTCTGGGTGGCCAGCACGTGCTCGACCTCGCTGGTGCCGATGCCGAACGCCAGCGCGCCGAAGGCGCCGTGGGTGGAGGTGTGGCTGTCGCCGCAGACGATCGTCATGCCGGGCTGGGTGAGCCCCAGCTCCGGCCCGATGACGTGGACGATGCCCTGCCGCGGGCTGCGCAGTGAGAACAGCGGGACGCCGAACTCCTCGCAGTTGCGCTCGAGCGCCGCGATCTGCTGGGCCGACAGCGGGTCGGCCACGCCCGCCGCGCGGCCGACCGTGGGCACGTTGTGGTCGACCGTCGCCAGCGTGCGGTCGGGCCGGCGCACCCGGCGGCCGGCGAGCCGCAGCCCGTCGAACGCCTGCGGCGAGGTGACCTCGTGCACCAGGTGGAGGTCGACGTAGAGGATCGCGGGGCCCGACGCGTCGGCCGGACGCACCTCGTGCGCCTCCCAGACCTTCTCGAACAGCGTGCGCCCCATCGTCACACCCCTCCCGCCGCGACGCGCTCGCCGTGCTCGGCGTGGCGGCTCGCGTTGACCGCGCGGACGTAGGCGACCGCGCTCGCCTCCAGGACGTCGGTCGAGACCGACTGGCCGGCGAGGCGGCGCCCGCCGATCTCGCACAGCACCCGGGCCTCCCCGAGGGCGTCCCTGCCGCTGGTCACCGCCGACACCTGGTACTCCAGGAGCACCCCGGCGGTGCCCACCGCCGCGTCGATGGCCTTCATCAGCGCGTCGACGGGGCCGTCGCCGGCCGCCTCGGCCTCGCGCAGCGCCCCGTCGGGCGCGCGCACCACCACCCGGGCGCGGGGCTCGTCCCCGGTGCCGCCCGAGAAGTGGAGCTCCTCCAGCGCGAAGCCCTCGTCGGCGCCCTCCACCCGCATCTCGTCGCTGACGATCGCCTCCAGGTCCATCGCCGACACGCGGCCCTTGCGGTCGGCCACCTCCTTGAAGCGCGCGAACGCCTGGTCGAGCTCGTCGGCGTCCAGCTCGTAGCCCAGCTCCACCAGCGCGTTGCGGAGCGCGTGGCGTCCCGAGTGCTTGCCCAGGACGATCTCGCTCTGGGCCAGGCCGACGCTCGTGGCGTCCATGATCTCGTAGGTCAGCGGGTTCGACAGCACCCCGTGCTGGTGGATGCCCGCCTCGTGCGCGAAGGCGTTGCGCCCCACCACCGCCTTGTTCGGCTGCACCGGGTAGCCGGTCAGCCGGCTGACCAGGCGGCTGGCGCGCGTGATCTCCGAGGTCTCGATGCCGCACCAGAGGCCGCCCAGGTCCTCGGCGCGGGTGCGCAGGATCATCGCCAGCTCCTCGAGCGAGGCGTTGCCGGCGCGCTCGCCGATGCCGTTGACGCAGCACTCGACCTGGCGGGCGCCCACCTGGATCCCGGCCAGCGAGTTCGCGACGGCCAGGCCCAGGTCGTTGTGGCAGTGGACCGAGAGGGTCACGTCGCGCAGCGACGGGCAGCGGTCGTAGAGCTCCACCAGGAACGCCTGGAACTCGGTCGGCATCGCGTAGCCGACCGTGTCCGGGATGTTGATCGTCGTGGCGCCCTCGGCGATCGCCGCGCCGACGACCTCGGCGACGAACGCGACGTCGGAGCGCGTGGCGTCCTCGCACGAGAACTCCACGTCGTCGACGATCGAACGGGCCAGGCGCACCGCGTCGACCGCGGCGGCCAGCACCTCGCGGCGCTCCTTGCGGAGCTTGTAGCGCAGGTGGATGTCGCTGGTGGCGATGAACGTGTGGATGCGCGGGCGCTCGGCGTCGCGCACGGCCTCGCCCGCCGTCGTCACGTCGCGCTCGTTGGCGCGGGCCAGGGCGGCGACCACGATGCCCGGGACCTCCCGCGCGATCGCCCGGACGCCCTCGAAGTCGCCCGGGGAGGTGATCGGGAAGCCCGCCTCCACCACGTCGACCCCGAGCCGCGCGAGCTGCTGGGCGATCTCGACCTTCTCGCGCGTGTTCAGGTGGATCCCCGGCGACTGCTCGCCGTCGCGGAGCGTGGTGTCGAAGAAGGTGACGCGCTTGTCGGGGTCCTGCCGGGGCGGCGTTGCCGCGTGGTCGCTCATGCGATGTCCTCCTCAGGGCGGGCTTCGAGGCGGCGGGTGCCCGTGCGGACGGGCGTGGGTGTCGGCAAGCTCCCCCTAGCGGGGGAGGAGCCCACGAAGCCCCAGGAGGCCGCGCGACGGCAGAGCGGTCGTGGCGGCGTCCATCAGCATGCGCGGGAGGATAGCCGGGCCGGCGCGGCGCGGCAAACGGTCAGGCGGCCGGGTCCCGAGGACCCCGGCCGATGCGGCGGCCCTACCTACACCGTCCGGCTCGCGCCTCACGGGTCGGGGTTTCACCCATCAACCCCAGCTGGGTCGAACTCCTACTGGACGCACGTCCGGACAAACTGGGTGCCGACCACCCGCCTGCCCGGCACCCGGATCCGGCTACCCCGGGCTCTTCTCACCCAGGCCCGCCCCGCACAAGTCGTTACGATCCGGCTTTTCAGCCGGGCTTACCGAAGGTCACGCTGAACTCGCGACCTTCGGCGGTGATCACGTCGATTCGCTGCTCACTACGAGGCAGGTCACGGAAGATCACCGCGCGCCCCGACGCCTCAAGGTCAGCACGACCGGCCGAGCCTCTCGTTGCCGTATAGCCTGGAGGGAGAATGAGCAGACCAGAACGAACATCGGCCCGCGAACCGGTGTGGTAGATCAACCATCCGCCCTTGGCGATGAGGTTGTCCTCCTCGTCGCAACCGATGACGGGATCCACTTCGCGCGCGGCCGGAATCTCGACATAGCAGGTGCCAGGAGCGGCCAGTCCACCCGCGACCACATAGGAGCGGCCGTTGACGTTGTCGGCGACGACTTCGGCGCTCCGCAGGTCGACCAACTTTTCGACCACGCTGGGAACGGTGAACACCTGACCACCGATACTGACCTCGACGAGGCGTGGCGGTGGGGTCGGCTGAGGCTCTGGTCCGACGGCTGGGCCAGAGGGGGGATTGGGCGACACACTCCCCGATACTGGTGCAGGTTGCTCTTGTGCGAGAGCGAATGGGGCTTGCCCCGCGGAGCCCCCGTCGCGTTGCCCATGGAGAACGACCCCGAGGCCGACAGCCGCACCGAGGGTGATCATCAAGACCGCGGCGAATTGTCGACTTCCGCGCCCCATCAGACGAAGTCGAACTGTCCGGCGCGTAGTCGTGCGTTACCGGTACTCTGGTTCCGCGCGTACGTGTAGCTACAACCGCCGACGCTAAACGGGATCGTCCAGTACTGGGGGCTTCCGTAGTTCCACGAGTTCCACTGAACGGTGGTCAAGGTGCCGCCGCAGCCAGCACTGTAACGGACACGGAAGAACGACTTGTTGGCGTGTGCGTTCTCATTATCGAGGAGGCCGGTATCCCAGTACCCTGCCGGCCCCGAGTTCGTGAAGTAGCCACTTGGGACAGTGCCGAAAGCCCCGCCCGTGTCCGCGAAGTACCAGCCGGCCACGGCCGAGGGCGCGAACGCGACGACCGCAAAGGCGACGACTGCGAGGGACAATTGCAGCCTCGACTTGAACGTCGCGCGCATGCGGGTGACGCTAGCGGGCGATCGCTCTCGCGTCAACGGACACGCGCCCGGTCCGCGCCCGCGCCAGCGGGGTCTTGGCGAGCAAGCCGACCTCGGGCACCCGATCGGCGCGGCAGCCCGTTCCTGCGGTGGTTCACGCGCTGATGCCCGCGCCTGGTGCTTGACGCGCCCTCCGCTCGTGGTGGACCCTGGAGCCGAGGAGGCTGCCTGGTGACGTGCGGGAAATCCCTGTGGAGGCGCACCGCGGCGCTGACGGCGGCCGCGGGGCTCGCCGCGCTCCCGGCCGCGGCCCAGGGGGCGCCGGCGCCGCCCCGGATCGCCGAGCGGCCGGCGTTCGTGCAGGTGGTGGTGCCCCTGCAGGGCCCGGCGGTCGCCGCGATCGAGGGACAGGTCGAGGCGCTCGACCCCTCGCCCGCGAACGGCCGCGCGGTCGTCCGGGTGACCCGGCCCGGGGTCGTCGCGAGCACGACGGCCGTGACCCGGCGCGGAGTCCGGGTGCGCGCCGGCCTCAACCCGGGCGGCTTCGTGGTGGTGCTGACCGCACCGCGCGGGCGGTTCTCGTTCCTCTCGTACGCGACCACGGTCGGGCCGCTGCGCCTGGTGATCCGGCTCTGGACGGCCACCACCGACGCCGCGGCGCGCATCCTCGACGACGGCTGCCTGCGGCTGACCCGCTGGAGCGGGGGCCGCGCGGGCGTCGCCTCGGCCCGCGGGCTGGAGCTGGTGCCGCTGTTCGAGCACGCCCTGGTGCTGTCCCTGCGCGCAGAGGGCCGGGGCGGCTCGACGATCGCGCAGCGCCCGATCACCGCGATCGAGGGCGTCTTCCGGCCCGACTTCTCCGGCTACCTGACGCCGGGGACCTGGCGCGGGCGGCTGCCCTACGCGGTGCCCGCGCCGCGGCGGGCGATGCTCCAGGCCTGGAGCACCTCGGCCCGCGACGGCGCCCTCGACTGCCTGGTCCAGACGCCGGTCATCCTGCGCCCGCGCTGACCGCACGGGCGATGGGGTTCTTCGAGCAGCCGCCCCCCGCGGAGCCGCCGGAGGAGCCGCCGCAGCCCGAGTGGATCGGCCCGCCCGAGGGCACGTTGGGCGGCGTCGTGCCCGTGCAGCTCGCCCTCGCGGCGACGGACCGGGTGCTGCTGGCGGTCACCGACGTCGCCGTCTACCCGAACGGCGTGGGCTTCTCGTTGCGCGGGTTCCTGAGGCAGGCCGAGGGCCGCTCGATGCCGCCGATCCACCCGTTCTTCGAGGCGGGCGAGGACCCCCGGACGATGCTCCGGGTCGGGGCGCTCTTCCCCGACGGGCGCCGGGCGGTGAGCCCCGGGGGCGCGTTCCCCGAGGGCGACCCGGATCCCTCCGCGCCGGTGCTGGTGCCCCGCGGGGGCGGCGGCGGGACGCGCACGTTCGTCCAGGAGTGGTGGCTCTGGCCGGCTCCTCCCCCCGGCCCGCTGGTCCTCGTCACGGAGTGGCCTGCACGGGGGGTGCCCGAGTCCCGAGCGACCATCGAGGGCGACCTGATCGAGGAGGCGCGCGGGCGCATCCTCGAGGTCTGGCCGTCGACGGGACCGGCCTCGGGCGGTCGCTCGGGCACCTTCCTCGTCTCGCTGCCGGCCCGGGAGGAGCCCCCCGCGCCCTGACGGGCTACGGGGTGAGGTCGACGAACCAGACCCGCTCGAAGCCCTCGATCCGGCAGAGCTCGTCGACGACCTCGCGCGGCACGGGCGAGTCGACCGTGGCGGCCATCACGGCGAGGCCCTCGGCGCGCGAGCGCGAGACCGCCATCGAGGCGATGTTGACGTGGGCGTCCCCGAGGATGGTCCCGACGCGGCCGATCTGCCCGGGGACGTCGAGGTAGCGGAAGATCCCGATGTGGGGGGCCAGCTCGATCTCCAGGTCCTGCCCGAAGGCGGAGACGAGCCGCGGGCGCGACGTGGTGCCCACGGTCGTGCCCGCCAGCGCCACCTCGGCGATGCGGACGCCGAGGCGGTTGGTGTAGTCGCCGGCGCGCGGGGTGGTCGACTCGGTCCACTCGATGCCGCGCTCGGCCGCCAGCGCCCCGGCGTTCACCACGTTCACGGGCTCGTCGGTGTGGCCGGCCATCACGCCGGTGAGGACGGCCGAGGTGAGCAGGCGCGTGTCGAGCTCGGCGAGCTGGCCCTCGTAGGAGATCTCGACCGGCGAGGCGGCGCCGCCTGCCAGCGCCGCCCCCAGCTGCCCCAGCTGGCGCGCCAGCGGCAGGAACGGGCCGAGGACGTCGAGCTGCTCGGGCGCGACGGCGGGGATGTTGACCGCCGAGGTCACGACGCCGCCGGTGAGCGCCGCGGCCACCTGCTCGGCCACGACGACGCCCGCCCGGTCCTGCGCCTCGGAGGTCGAGGCGCCCAGGTGGGGCGTCACGACGACGCCGGGCAGGCCGAACAGGGGGCTCTCGGTGACCGGCTCCTGGGGGAAGACGTCGATGCCGGCCCCGCCCAGGTGCCCGCTCCGGAGCGCCTCGACCAGCGCGTCCTGGTCGATGACGTCCCCCCGGGCGGCGTTGACGATCCGCGCCCCGGGCTTCATGGCCGCGAACGCCTCGCGGCCGACGAGCCCCCGGGTCTCCGGCGTGGAGGCGAGGTGCAGGCTGATGAAGTCGCTGACGCGGTAGAGGTCCTCGGGCGCGGCCGCCCGCTCGACGCCCAGCTCGCGGAAGCGCGCGTCGGTGACGAAGGGGTCGTAGGCCACCACGCTCATCCCGAGGCCCTTGGCCCGCTCGGCCACCATCTGCCCGATCCGCCCGAGCCCCAGCACGCCGAGCGTCTTCCCCGCCACCTCGACGCCGCCGAAGCGCGAGCGCTCCCAGCGGCCGGCCACCAGGCTGGCGTGCGCCTGGGGGATGTTGCGCGCCTGCGCCAGCATCAGCGCGATGGCGTGCTCGGCGGCCGACAGGGCGTTCGAGCCGGCCGCGTTGCAGACGATGATCCCCCGGCGGGTGGCCGCCTCGACGTCGACGTTGTCGACGCCGGTGCCCGCCCGCCCCACCACGCGCAGGCGCTCCGCCCGGGCGATCAGGTCGGCGGTGACCTTCGTCGCAGAGCGCACCACCAGGGCGTCGTAGTCGCCCACGCGCTCCGCCAGCTCGTCGGCGCCCCAGTCGAGCCCCAGGTCGACCGCGAAGCGCTCGCGCAGGTACGCGATCCCGGCGTCGGCGATCGGCTCGCTGACGAGCACGCGGAGGTCCGCCCGGGCCAGCGTCCCGGGCCCCGACCCGCTCGTGGCCACGTCAGGCGCCCCGCTGGGCGTCGGCCATGACGCGCTGGGCCGCGGCGACGCCGGCGCCGAGCTCCACCGGCCGGCCGAGCTCCAGCAGCACCAGCTCCAGGGCGCCGACGGCCGTGATGATGTCGCGGTAGTCGTAGTAGCCGCAGTGGCCGAAGCGGCAGATCTTCCCCGAGAGGCGCCCCTGGCCGCCCGCGATCTGGATGCCGAAGCGGTCGCGCATGAGCGTCGGGATCGCCTTGCCGTCGACGCCGTCGGGCACCAGGAAGGAGGTGACGACGTTCGCCTCCGGGTTCTCCGGGCCGAGCAGCTCCAGCCCGGCGGCCACCACCCCCGCGCGGCACATGCGGCCCAGCACCCGGTGGCGCTCGAAGACGTTCGGAAGGCCCTCGCGCTCCATCAGCTCCAGCGCCGCCTGGAGCTGGCAGACGAGGGTGACCGGGGGCGTGAACGCGGTGCGCGGCGGGCTCGCGTTCTGGCCCTTGCGGGTGCGCTCCCAGTCGAGGTAGAAGCCGCCCGGCCCGAGCTCGGCGGAGCGGGCGATGGCGCGCGCGTTGGCGGCGACGAAGCCGAGTCCGGGGGGGGTCATCAGGCCCTTCTGCGACCCTGAGACGACGACGTCGATCCCCCAGCGGTCCATGGGCAGGTCCACGACGCCCAGGCCCGAGACCGCGTCGGCCACCAGGATCCGGTCGCCGGCGGCCGCCCGCAGGGCGGGCAGGTCGGACACCGCGCCGGTCGAGGTCTCGCTCTGGGTGACGAACACGACCCCGATCCCGGGCTCGGCCGCGAGGGCGTCGGTCACCGCCCCCGGGTCGATCGGGTGCCCCCACTCGCCCTCCAGGTGCAGCACGTCGAGCCCGTGGTCGCGGCAGATCGCCGCCCAGCGGTTGCCGAAGTGCCCGCAGGAGGCCACGAGGACCCGCTCGCCGGGGCGCGCCAGGTTCGCGGCCGCCGACGCCATCGCGCCGCTCCCCGAGGACGCGAACACCAGCACCTCGCCCTCGGTCTGGAAGACGCGCCGCAGCCGGGCCATCGCGTCCTCCCAGATGGCCACGAACTCCCCGGTGCGCGCGTAGATGATCGGCCGCGCGCCGGCGGCGACCACCTCGGGCGGCAGCGGCGTGGGCCCCGGCACCATCAGGGTGCGCTTGAGGGCCCCGACCGTGGGCGGGGCGACCCGCGGCGCGGCGGCGGGCTCGGTGGCGGCGGTGGACGAGGTCAGGGGGCCCCCTCTCAGAACTCGGTGTCGATCCAGCTCATCATGCCGCGCAGCCGCCGGCCCACCTGCTCGACCTGGTGCTCGGCGTCGCGGCGGGCGATGGCGTTGAACTGCGGCCGGCCGACCTGGTTCTCGGTGAGCCACTCCTTGGCGAACTGGCCCGTCTGGATCTCGCGCAGGATGCGGCGCATCTCGGCCCGCGTCTCGTCGGTGATGATGCGCCGGCCGCGGGTGAGGTCGCCGTACTCGGCCGTGTTCGAGATCGAGTAGCGCATGCCGCTGATGCCCTTCTCGTACATCAGGTCCACGATCAGCTTCAGCTCGTGGAGGCACTCGAAGTATGCGAGGTCGGGGTTGTATCCCGCCTCCACCAGCGTGTCGAAGCCGGCCCGCACCAGCTCGGTGAGCCCGCCGCAGAGCACCACCTGCTCCCCGAAGAGGTCGGTCTCGGTCTCCTCCGCGAACGTGGTCTCGATGACGCCGGCCCGGGTGCAGCCGATGCCCTTGGCGTAGGCGAGGCCGATCTCCCTGGCGTGGCCGGTGGCGTCCTGGGCCACCGCGAGCAGGCCGGGCGTGCCGGCGCCCTCCGCGTAGGTGCGGCGCACCAGGTGGCCGGGGCCCTTCGGGGCCACCATCAGCACGTCGACGCCCTCGGGCGGGACGACCTGGCCGAAGTGGACCGCGAAGCCGTGGGCGAACAGCAGGGCGTCGCCGGGACGAAGGCCCGGGCGGATCTCGTCGCGGTAGAGCTGCCCCTGGAGCTCGTCGGGCACCAGCACCATGACCAGGTCGCCGCGCGCGGCCGCCTCGGCGGGCGCCAGCACCTCGAGGCCCTCCTCGCGCGCCTTCTCCGCCGAGGACGAGTCGGGCCGCAGCCCCACCACCACCGACACGCCGGAGTCGCGCAGGTTGAGGGCGTGGGCGTGGCCCTGGCTCCCGTACCCGAGGACCGCGACGGTGCGGTCGCGCAGGCGGTCGAGGTCGGCGTCGTCGTCGTAGTACATCGGTGCTCCTTGGCCCGGCGGGGCCGGCGTGGCGTTGACGGTCAGGTGGCCGAGGCGCCGCGGCCGAGGGCGACGACGCCGGTCTTGACCAGCTCGATCAGCCCGAAGGGGCGCAGGAGCTGCTCGAAGTTGACCAGCTCGTCGGTCTCCCCGGTGACCTGGACCGTGAGCGACTCGGAGGTGACGTCGACGATCCGCGCGTCGAAGATCTCGACCAGCTGGATCACCTCGCTGCGCGTGGTCGCGTCGGCGCGCACCTTCACCAGCGCGAGCTCGCGGGCCACCATGTTCTCCGGATCGAGGTCGCGGATCTTGATGACGTTGATCAGCTTGTCGAGCTGCTTGGTCATCTGCTCGACGGGGAAGCGGCTGGTGTCGACCGTGATGGTCATCCGGGAGCGCTCGGGCGTCTCGGTCGGGCTGACGGCGAGGGAGTCGATGTTGAACCCCCGCCGGGTGAAGAGGCCTGCCACCCGGGACAGGACCCCGGGCTTGTTCTCGACGAGGACCGAGAGCGTGTGCTTCACGGGCGGGGAGCATACCCGACGGCCTCCGGATCCCGGCCGCCCCGCTACCCTGGGTCGGGATGGAGGGCCGCCTGCTCGTGGTGGAGGACGACCCGCAGGTGCGGGCGGTGCTCTCCCGGGCGCTGGGCTACGAAGGTTTCGACGTCTTGCCGGCCCCCGACGGCGCCACCGCCCTCGCCGCGGCCAGCGCCGACGCCCCGGACCTGGTGCTGCTCGACCGGATCCTCCCCGACCTCGACGGGGTCGAGGTGTGCCGGCGGATGCGCGAGGCGGGGGCGCGGGCCCCGATCCTGATGGTCAGCGCGCGCGACACCGTGGCCGACCGGGTGGCCGGCCTCGACGCGGGCGCCGACGACTTCCTGGCCAAGCCCTTCTCGACCGCGGAGCTGGTGGCGCGGGTGCGGGCCCTCCTGCGGCGGTCCCGGGCGCGCGACCGGGGGCGGGTGCGCCGCTACGCCGACCTGCGCATGGACACCGCGACCCGGGAGGTGCAGCGGGGCGGCCGGGCGATCCGCCTGACCCGCCGCGAGTTCGACCTCCTCGCGCTCTTCCTCGCCCACCCCGAGCGGGCCATGTCGCGCGAGCGCCTCCTCACCGAGGCGTGGGGCTTCTCCCCCGGCCTGCGCAGCAACGCGGTCGACGTCTACGTGGGCTACCTGCGGCGCAAGCTGGAGGAGGGCGGCGAGCCGCGCCTCATCCAGACGGTCCGCGGCGTCGGGTACGCGCTGCGGCGCGACCCGCTCACGGGATGAGCGAGACCGCCAGCCAGAGGGCGGCCAGCGAGGCCAGCAGCAGGAACCCGTCGAGCACGCCGCCGAGCGCCCGGTAGCGCCGCTCGGCGGCCGGGTCGCCCGCGGCCTCGGCCCGGCGCACGCGCGGCCCCTGCCACAGCGCGTGGAGCGCGGCGACGACGCCCATCGCCAGCAGCAGGCCGATCTTCGCCAGCAGGCGCCGTCCGTAGTCGGAGTCCGGCAGGTCCGCCACGGACAGCCCGCGATGGTCGAGGAGGCCGAACCCGGTCACCAGGATGACGAGCCAGGCGAGGCCGGCGACCGCCCCGAACCGCCGCGCGGCGGCGGTGAGCACCCGCCGGCCGGCGACCGGGTCGCCCCCCGCCCGCGCGGCGGGGACCGCGACGGCCCCGAGCACGATCATCCCGCCCACCCAGACCGCCGCCCCCAGGACGTGCAGGAACCGGACGAGGGTCCAGACGTCGTCCACGTCAGGTGGGAAGGCCCGCGCGCTCCCGGACCAGGCGGCCGACGCGGGCCGGGTCGGCGCGCCCCCGGGTGGCCTTCATCGCCTGGCCGACGAAGTAGCCCACCACCCTGTCCTTGCCGCCGCGGAGCTGGTCGGCCTGGGCGGGATGCTCCTCCAGCAGGCGCTCCACCAGCGCCCCCAGCTCGTCCTCGTCGGAGATCTGGCCCAGCCCGCGCTCGGCGACGACCTCGGCCGGGGCCGCCCCCGTGCGGATCACCTCGGCCAGCACCTCCTTGGCCAGCGGCACCGAGATGGTGCCGTCGCCGAGGAGGGCGAGGAGCTCGGCCAGCCGCTCAGGGGTGACCCGGCTCTCCCACGGCTCCTGGCCCAGCTCGCGCAGTTGGGCGCGCAACTCGCCGCGCACCCAGTTGGCCGCCGACTTCGGGTCGGCCAGGGCGGCGACCGCCTCGAAGTAGTCCCCGAGTGCGGCGGTCTCCGAGAGCACCTCGGCGTCCTCGTAGGTGAGCCCCAGCTCGGCCGTCCACCGGCGGCGCCGGTCGGCCGGCAGCTCGGGGAGGCTCGCGCGCAGCTCGTCGACCCAGGCGGGATCCGGCGCCACCGGGACCAGGTCGGGCTCAGGGAAGTACCGGTAGTCGTGCGCCTCCTCCTTGCTGCGCAGCGAGTGGATCGCGCCGGTGTCGGGGTCGAAGTGCAGCGTCTCCTGCACCACCCGCCCCCCCTCCTCCAGCAGGCCGACCTGGCGGGCGATCTCGGCCTCGATGCCCCGCTCCAGGAAGCGGAAGCTGTTCATGTTCTTCAGCTCGGTCTTGGTGCCGAGGGCCTCCGCGCCGGCCCGCCGGACGCTCACGTTGGCGTCCACCCGGAGCGACCCCTCCTCCATGTTGCAGTCGCTCACGCCGAGCCGGCGCAGCGTCTGGCGGAGCTGGCGCGCGAAGGCCCCCGCGTCGGCGGCCGAGCGCAGGTCGGGCTCGGTGACGATCTCAAGGAGCGGGGTGCCGCCGCGGTTGAAGTCGACGCCCGAGCTCTCGGCGCCGGCGCGGCGGCCGTCGACGCCGGCGTGCACCAGCTTGGCCGCGTCCTCCTCGAGGTGGGCGCGGGTGATGCCGACCCAGGTCTCGCCGCCGTCGCGCAGCAGGCGGACGCGCCCGCCCAGGCAGATCGGCTCGTCGTACTGGGAGATCTGGTACGCCTTCGGCAGGTCGGGATAGAAGTAGTTCTTCCGGGCGAAGGTCGACCGCGGGGCGATCTCGCAGCCCAGCGCGAGGCCGGTGAGGATGGCCAGCCGCACCGCCTCCCGGTTGACCACCGGCAGCACCCCCGGGTGGGCGAGGCAGATCGGGCACGTGTGGGTGTTCGGCGGGTCGCCGAAGCTCAGCTCGCACGCGCAGAACATCTTCGTGCGGGTGGCGAGCTGGACGTGGATCTCCAGCCCGATCACCGGCTCCCAGGCGCCGGTCACAGCACCCCCGGGGGCCGCGGGTCGAAGCCGATCGCCCCCTCCAGGGCGTGCGCGGCGGCGAGCAGCCGGTTCTCGCTGAAGGCGGGGCCCGCGAGCTGGAGACCCACCGGAAGGCCCTCGGACAGGCCGCACGGGATCGAGACCGCCGGGATCCCGGCGAGGCTCACGGGGATGGTGCAGACGTCGGAGAGGTACATGGCCAGCGGGTCGGCCACGCGCTCGCCCAGGCGGAAGGCCACGGTCGGCGAGGTCGGCGAGGCGACGATGTCGACCTCCTCGAACGCGCGCTCGAACTCGCGCCGGATCAGGGTGCGCACGCGCTGGGCGCGGCCGTAGTAGGCGTCGTAGTAGCCCGACGAGAGCGAGAAGGTCCCGAGCATGATGCGGCGCTTGACCTCGGGTCCGAAGCCGAGCCCGCGGGTGCGCTCGTAGTGCTCGACGATGTCGTCGGAGTCGTCCAGGCGCGGGCCGTAGCGGACGCCGTCGAAGCGCGCGAGGTTGGCCGAGCACTCGGCCGGCGCGATCAGGTAGTAGGTGGCGACGCCGTGCTCGGTCGCCGGCAGGCTCACCGGCCGCACCTCCCCGCCCAGCTCCTCCACCAGGCCCATCGCGCGCTCGACGGCCGCGCGCACGCCGGGCTCCACCCCGTCGGACATCAGCTCCGAGACGATGCCCACGCGCACCCCGCGCAGGTCCGTCGCCTGGGGCACCTCGATCGGCGCGGGCCACTCCAGGGAGGTGGAGTCGAGCGGGTCGCGGCCCACGATGTGCGAGAGGAGCAGCGCCGCGTCGCGCACCGTGCGCGCGAGGGGGCCCACCTGGTCGAGCGAGGACGCGAAGGCGATGAGCCCGTAGCGCGACACGGCCCCGTACGTGGGCTTGACCCCGACGATCCCGCAGAGGGCCGCGGGCTGGCGGATCGAGCCGCCGGTGTCGCTGCCGAGCGCCCAGGGGGCCTGGAAGGCGGCCACCGCGGTCGCCGACCCGCCGCTGGAGCCGCCGGGGACCCGGTCGTCGCCCCAGGGGTTGCGCGTGGGCATGTAGGCGGAGTTCTCGGTGCTCGACCCCATGGCGAACTCGTCCATGTTGGTCTTCCCGATCACGACGGCGCCGGCCTCCTCCAGCCGCGCCACGCAGGTGGCGGTGTAGAGCGGGCGGAAGCCCTCGAGGATGCGCGAGCCCGCCGTGGTCACCAGGTCGCGCGTGGAGAGGGCGTCCTTGATGGCGATCGGCACGCCGCCCAGGGGCGGACGCTGGGGCATCGCGTCGATCTCGCGGGCGCGCTCCCGGGCCGCCTCGGCCGCCAGCGCGAGGAAGCTGCCCCAGCGGTCGTCCTCGGCCCGCGCCAGCGCCGCGTCGACCATCTCCGCCGCGCCGGCCTCGCCGGCGTGCAGCGCCCGGACGGCCGCCTCGGCGGTGAGCTCGTGGAGCGCGCTCACCCCATGCGGCCGACGGAGAACCGGTCGTCGACGATGCGCGGCGCCTCGCGGAGCGCCTCCCCGACCGGCAGGCTCTCCCAAGGCTCGTCGTCGCGCATCACGTTCTCGAGCGCGATGACGTGCGTGGTGGGCGGCACGTCGTCGAGGTCGAGCGCCTGGATCCGGTCGACGTGGTCGAGGATCCCCGACAGCTCGGCGCGCATCCGCTCCCGCTCGTCGGCGTCGAGGTGCAGGCGGGCCAGTCGCGCGACGTGGGTGACGGTGGCGGCGTCGATCACGGGGGCCGATGCTAGCGGAGCCGCCCGGGCCCGCGGGTGGGGTTCACCGGAGGCGCCGCCGGCCACTAGGCTGCCGGGCGATGCCGGCCGCGGCCGACGAGCGGACGATCCGCGTCGAGAAGTGGAAGTGGGACGGGACCGTGAGCGCCCGGACCGCCGCCGTCCTGCTCGCCGGCGGCCAGGCCCCGCTCTGGCGGGTCGCGGCGGGGGCGCTCCGCGAGCGACCGCGCCGCGGGACCGCCGAGCCGGTGCGGCTGGAGGAGGTCTCGGCCGCCGCGGGCGCCTGGTGGGTCGCCACGGCGCGGCTCGCCGGAGGGCGGATCCTGGCCTACCACGTCGACGCCGCCCTCCCCGCGCGCCTCGGCGACGACGGGGTCCTGCGGTTCTGCGACCTCGACCTCGACCTGGTGGCCGACGCGGCCGGGGTCCGGGTGCGGGACACCGACGTCCTGGCCCGGCGCGCGCGGGAGATGGGCTATCCGGAGGCGGTGGTGCGCGGCGCCTGGGCCGGGCTGGCCGACGCCCGCCGCCGCCTCGCCGCCGGCGCCTGGCCCTTCGACGGCAGCCTGCTGCGCTCCGCCGCGACGGAGGCCGCCGCGGCGGAGCGCGCCGCCGGCTGACCCGTCCCGCCCCCCCGTGTCCGGCTCGGCGAGGCCTCGACGCACCCCGCCTCGGAAGGCGGCCGCCCGTCGGCGGGCGAGGTCCGCGCTCCGCGAGGAGGCGGCGCGACTGGCGCAGAATGAGGCTGACCGCATCGAGATGGGCGCCGTCCGGGAGCACCTGGCGGAGCTGGCCCCCCGCCCCAGCTGAAACGCTCTCCCGGCCGTCCGCCGGCCTCGTCCTCGCAACGGCGGGCCCGGTCAGTCCCCGGGGCCGGGCTCCCGGAGCTGGCCGTCCTCCCAGACGCCATCGTCGGGGCGGTCCGGGTCGGGCGGCGGCTCGTGCGGGGCCTCGCCGTGGCGGCGCCGGTCGCGCTCCTCGTCGGGGGCGGCGCCCGGGACGCGCGGGTCGCTGTAGTCGCGCTCGCTCATCCCCCCGGTGCTACCCGGCCCGGGCCCGCGACTACCCGGCCGGCGGCGCCAGGCTCACGAGCACGGCCACGCTCGTCATCACCGCGAACGCGAGGACCAGCTCGGCCGCCACGCTGACGCGCAGCGCCGTGCCCGCGCCGCGGTCGGTGTCCGCCAGGCCCAGCGCCGCCCGCTCGAGGCGGGGGTGCACCACGAGCCGGTTGTAGGCCCCGCCCAGGAGCAGCACCGCGAACAGCCCGAGCTTCACCAGGAGCGCGCGGCCGTAGGCGGTCCCGGTGAGGTCGGCCAGCGAGGCGAGCTCGGCGAGCGCGCGGTAGACGCCGGTCACCACCAAAACGCTCACCGCCCCGATCGCGAGGCTGGAGAAGCGGACGACGATCCCGGCGGAAACGCGCACCTGCTCCGGATCGGCGAGGCTGCGGGCGGCGGCGGGGAGCAGGGCGAGCAGCCCGGCCAGGCCGCCGAGCCAGGCGGCGGTCGCCAGCCCGTGCAGGACGTCGATCGCGATGTTCGCCAGGCGATCCCCCCCGGTCGACGCGTGGCCGGCCCACGCGATCGCGACCAGCGCCACCGCGGGCGGGGCCGCGAGGCCGAGCGCCGGGGCCCACGGCGGAGCGTCGGCCCAGGCGCCCTCGCGCCGGCGCAGCGACGACCCCGCGACGGCCGCCGTCAGCAGCGCGCCCGCCTGGATCCACCAGGCGGCGCCGAACCGCGTGTCCCCGAGGAGCGTCCCGAGCTCGCCCGGGCCCTCGCGCAGCGCGCGGAGGTTGCGCGCCACCACCTGCGCCGCCGAGCGCG
>ERZ1066138.280-NODE-280-length-17397-cov-8.648483_pt1 | contig 17397 bp, 16 predicted proteins | sample MGYA00382785_ERZ1066138 | MGnify/ENA primary metagenome ERZ1066138 (study PRJEB33369, sample SAMEA5778368) | biofilm metagenome | biome: Industrial cooling water; feature: Water cooling tower basin; material: Biofilm | place: United Arab Emirates | collected... | reverse complement strand
GGCAAGGACTGCCTGCGCGACGAGTCGCGGGACAGCGCGGCCCTGGAGTCGCGCTTCCAGGCCCGGGTGGACGCCGAGGACAAGATCGAGGCGAAGGACTGGATGCCGGACGCCTACCGCCGCACGCTCGTGCGGCAGATCTCCCAGCACGCCCATTCCGAGATCGTCGGCATGCTGCCCGAGGGCAACTGGATCACGCGGGCGCCCTCGTTGAAGCGCAAGGCGATCCTGATCGCCAAGGTGCAGGACGAGGGCGGCCACGGCGCCTACCTCTACAGCGCGGCCGAAACCCTCGGCGTGTCGCGGGCCGATCTGGTCGACCAGCTGCTGGCGGGCAAGGCCAAGTACTCGAGCATCTTCAACTACCCGACGCCGACCTGGGCCGACGTCGGCGCGATCGGCTGGCTGGTGGACGGCGCCGCGATCATGAACCAGATCCCGCTGTGCCGGTGCTCGTACGGGCCCTACGCGCGCGCGATGGTGCGCATCTGCAAGGAAGAGAGCTTCCACCAGCGCCAGGGCTACGAGATCATGCTGACGCTCGCGCGCGGCACCGCCGCGCAGCGCGCGATGGCGCAGGCGGCGCTCGATCGCTGGTGGTGGCCTTCGCTGATGATGTTCGGGCCGTCCGACACCGACTCGAAGCACAGCGCGCAGTCCATGCGCTGGAAGATCAAGCGCTTTTCGAACGACGAGCTGCGGCAGAAGTTCGTCGACATGACCGTGCCGCAGGCCGACTTCCTCGGCCTCAAGGTGCCGGACCCCGCGCTCGCCTGGGACGAGTCGACGCAGCACTTCCGCTTCGGCGCGATCGACTGGAGCGAGTTCGAGCAGGTGCTCGCCGGTCAGGGTCCCTGCAACCGCGAGCGACTCGAGGCCCGACGGCGGGCGCACGAGGAGGGCCGCTGGGTCCGCGAGGCCGCCGCCGCCTGGGCGGCCAGGCAGGACGCCGCAGCCGCGACCCGCGCCGCCTGAGGCGCACGGAGGACGGGATGAGCGAATCGCAGAAGGACTGGCCGCTGTACGAGATCTTCATCCGCGCGAAATCGGGCCTCGACCACAAGCACGTCGGCAGCCTGCACGCGACCGACGCGCGCATGGCGCTCGAGCACGCGCGCGACCTCTACACCCGGCGGCAGGAGGGGGTCAGCATCTGGGCCGTGCGCTCCGCCGACATCGTGGCCTCGGACCCGGCGGAATCCGACGCCTTTTTCGAGCCGGCCCGCGACAAGGTGTACCGGCATCCGACCTTCTACGACATCCCGGACGAGGTGAAGACCCTGTGACGCCCGCAGTCCGCTATGTGCTGAGGCTGGCCGACACGAACCTGGTGCTGGCGCAGCGGCTCGGCGAATGGGTCGGACACGCGCCCGCGCTCGAGGAGGACCTCGGCATCGCCAATCTCGCGCTCGACCTCCTGGGCCAGGCACGACTCCTGCTGGCGCATGCGGGCCGGCTCGAGGGCGCCGGCCGCGGCGAGGACGAGCTGGCCTATCTGCGCGAGGAATCGGAGTACTTCAACCTCACGCTGGTCGAGCAGCCGAACGGCGACTTCGGCGGCACGATCGTGCGCCAGTTCCTGTTCGACGCGTGGCAGCTCGGCCTGTACGAGGCGCTCGCGGAATCGCGCGACGCCGCCCTCGCGGCGATCGCCGCCAAGGGATTGAAGGAGGCTGCCTACCACCTGCGCTACAGCGGCGGCTGGCTCGTGCGGCTCGGCGACGGCACGCCGGAGAGCCACGCGCGCGTCGAACGCGCGCTCGGCGTTCTGTGGCCCTTCACGAACGAGCTGTTCGTCGACGATGAGACGGATCGCGCGGTCGCCGAAGCCGGCATCGGCGTGCTGCCGTCCTCGCTGCAGGCCGCGTGGTCGGCCCGCGTGGACGAAACGCTGGCGCGCGCCATGCTCGCCCGTCCTGCGGCGGCGCACTACGTCTGGTACGGGAAGCAGGGCCGGCACAGCGAGCACCTCGGCTACCTGCTGGCCGAGATGCAGTCGCTGCATCGCGCGCATCCCGGCGCGGCCTGGTAGGCGGCGGTGGGCGAACGCGCGCTCGACGCATCGACGCCGTCGCCGGCGCTGCTGGCGCGGCTGCAGGGCATCCTCGCGCAGGTGCCCGATCCCGAGATCCCGGTGCTGTCGGTCCTCGACCTCGGCGTGATCCGGCACTTGCGCGTGCAGCCCGGCGGCCGCCTCGAGGTCGGCATCGCGCCGACCTATTCGGGCTGCCCGGCGAGCGCCGTCATCAAGGCGGACGTGCTGCGCGCGCTCGCCGGAGCCGGGTTCGACGCGGTCGCCGTGGACGTCCTGGCGCCGCCGTGGTCGAGCGACTGGCTGAGCGCAGAGGGCCGCCGCAAGCTGGCGGCATTCGGCATCGCGCCGCCTGCGGGCCGCGGGCCGGCTGCCTGCCCGCGCTGCGGATCGACGCGGACGTCCCGCGTCAGCGAGTTCGGCTCGACGCCCTGCAAGGCGCTCTATCGCTGCGAGGCCTGCCTCGAGCCGTTCGACTACTTCAAGTGCATCTAGTGTCCTGTTCCGCAGATAGCTTGCCAGCCTGCCGCACGGCACGGCCGTCGATCAAGGCGCCGACGCGAAGGCGTATCGGGATACGCCGAGCGGCGGCAACGCAGAGCGGCGGCCGTCCCGTGCGGCCCGCCGGGAGCCTGCCGGCGGCCGCGCGCCGGCGTTGCGCCCACTCGCCATGGAACCACCATGCCCTCGCTCGCGCGCCTTGGCGCGCGGCCGCGGGCAGGCTCAGGCTGACAAGCTATCTGCGGAACAGGACACTGGCGAAGCACGCATGCTGAAGTTCCATCCGCTCGCCGTCGCGGACCGCGCCGCGGTTGCCGAGGATGCGATTGCGCTGACGCTGGCCGTTCCGCCGCCGCTGGCCGGCGAGTTTCGGTTCAGGGCCGGACAGCACGTGGCGATCCGCTGCGTCGTCGATGGGCGCGAGGAGCGGCGCACGTACTCGATCGTCAGCCCCGAGGGATCGGCATCGCTCACGATCGGGGTGCGCCTGCCGCCCGACGGGCGCGTGTCCGGCCACTTCGCGCGTCACGCGCAGCCGGGTGCGACGCTCGAGGTGATGCCGCCGGGCGGCAGCTTCCACGCCGCGGACCGGGCGGGTCCCGGGCGGTATGCCGCGTTCGTGTCGGGCAGCGGCATCACCCCGGTGCTGTCGATCGCGGCCAGCGCCCTGGCGCGGGATCCCGGCACTCGCTTCCAGCTCTGGTACGGCAACACCGGCACTTCGCGCACGATGTTCCTCGAGGAGGTCATGGCGCTGAAGGACCGGTACCTGGCGCGGTTCTCGGTCGCCTTCGTGATGAGCCGCGAGCCGCAGGACGTCGAGTGGCTGAACGGGCGCATCGACGCCGCGAAGATCCGGGAGTTCGCCCGGCACGACCTCGACGTGCCCGGGACCGACGAGTTCTTCGTCTGCGGGCCGGGCTCGATGGGTGAAACGGTTTCCGCCGTCCTCGCCGAGCTTGGCGCGCGGGGACGGATTCACGTCGAGCACTTCGCGCCGGTGGCGGCGCAGGCAGCCGGCGTCACCGGATCGCGTCTCGCTGCGCCGCAGGCGCCGTCGCGGGCGCCCGGCGCGGACACCGAAGTGACGGTCGTGATGGATGGCCGCCGCCGGCAGTTCACGATGCCGCGCGACGGCGAAGTGATCCTCGACGCGGCCGGCCGCGCCGGGCTCGACCTGCCGTTCTCCTGCCGCGCCGGCGTCTGCTCGACCTGCCGCGCGAGGCTCGTCTCGGGCAGCGCCGAGATGGAGCACAATGTGGCTCTCGAGGATTGGGAAGTCGAGGCGGGCTATATTCTCTGCTGCCAGGCGCGGCCGACGAGCGCGGCGATCGAGATCAGCTACGACGAATGACGGCCCCGATGCGTTACCAGACGATCCTGTACGGCGTCGCGGGCCCGGTCGCGCGCGTGACGCTCAACCGGCCCGAGCGGCTCAACAGCTTCAACGCGGCGATGCACGCGGAGCTGCGGGACGCGCTCGGCCGCGTGGCGGCCGACGGCGCCCGCGTGCTGGTCCTGACCGGGGCGGGCCGCGGCTTCTGCGCGGGACAGGATCCCGGCGAGCGGCAGGCTGCACCCGACGGCCGGCGCCCAGATCTCGGCGAGTCCATCGAGCGCAACTACCGGCCGCTGGTCCTGGCGCTCACGGCGATGCCCGTGCCGACGATCGCGGCGGTGAACGGCGTCGCGGCCGGCGCCGGCGCGAGCATCGCGCTCGCCTGCGACCTGGTCGTCGCCGCGAAGTCCGCTTCCTTCATCCAGGCTTTCAGCCGGCTGGGCCTCGTACCGGATTCCGGGGCGACCTGGTTCCTGCCGCGCCTGGTCGGCAGCGCTCGGGCGCTCGGGCTCGCCCTGCTCGGCGAGCGGCTGCCGGCGGAGCAGGCGGCAGCCTGGGGGCTCATCTGGCGCTGCGTGGAGGACGCCGAGTTCGAGGCGACGATCGAGCGCCTGGCCGCCGAACTCGCCGCGGCGCCGACCCGGGGCCTCGTGCGCACGCGCGAGGCCATGCGGGCGGCGGCCACGCAGACGCTGGAGGCGCAGCTCGACCTCGAGCGCGATTTCCAGCGCGAACTCGGCCATACCGCGGACTATGCGGAAGGCGTTGCCGCGTTCGCCGAGAAACGCGCGCCGCGGTTCACGGGGCGCTGAGCGCGCGCATGGACCGGGACCGGGACGATCGCGACGAAGGCCGGCGGCGGCGCACGGCCGAACGCGCAGCTGCCGCCCTGTGGAACGGCGACCGGGCCTCGCAGGGACTCGGCATGCGCATCGAGGCCTCCGGCCCTGGCGGCGCCACGGTCTCCATGCGGGTCCGCCCGGACATGGTGAACGGCCATGGCATCTGCCACGGCGGGCTCGTCTTCGCGCTGGCCGACAGCGCATTCGCGTTCGCCTGCAACTCTTACGGCGACAACACCGTCGCGGCCGGCGCGGCGATCGAATTCCTGCGGCCCGCGCGCGAGGGCGACGTGCTCACCGCCGTCGCGGCCGAGCGCTGGCGCGCAGGCCGGGCGGGCATCTACGAGATCGAGGTCCGCAACCAGCAGGGCGAGCTCGTCGCGCTGTTCCGCGGCCGCAGCCACCAGATCGCGGGGAGATTGATCGATGACTGAAGCCTTCATCTGCGACGCGGTCCGCACGCCGATCGGCCGGTACGGCGGCGTGCTCTCAGGTGTGCGCACCGACGACCTGGCCGCCATCCCGATCGCGGCGCTGATGCGGCGCAACGCCGGCGTGGACTGGCAGGCCGTGGACGACGTCGTGTTCGGCTGCGCGAACCAGGCGGGCGAGGACAACCGGAACCTTGCCCGCATGGCGGCTCTGCTCGCGGGGCTGCCGGTGGAAGTGCCGGGTGTCACCGTGAACCGCCTGTGCGGCTCGGGCCTGGACGCGGTCGCGATCGCGGCGCGGCAGGTGCGCTCGGGCGAAGCCGGGTTCGTCATCGCCGGCGGCGCCGAGAGCATGAGCCGCGCCCCGTACGTGCTGTCGAAGCCGGATGCCGCCTTCGCGCGCACCCAGCAGCTCTTCGACACGACCATCGGCTGGCGCTTCGTGAACCCCCTCATGAAGCAGCAGTACGGCATCGATTCGATGCCGGAGACGGGCGAGAACGTCGCCGCCGAGTTCAACGTGTCACGCGCGGACCAGGACGCCTTTGCGCTGCGCAGCCAGCAGCGCGCGCTGGCCGCGCAGGCGAACGGCAGGCTCGCCGCGGAGATCGTCCCGGTCGCGTTGCCCGCGCGCAAAGGCGAGCCGACGCTGGTCGAGCGCGACGAGCACCCGCGCGAAACCAGCCTCGAAGCGCTCGCGAAGCTCGGCACGCCGTTTCGCCAGGGCGGGACGGTGACGGCCGGCAACGCCTCGGGCGTCAACGACGGCGCCTGCGCGCTGATCGTCGCCGGCGAGCGCGCCGCCGCGCGCCACGGACTGAAGCCCCGCGCGCGGATCCTGGGCGCCGCCGTGGCGGGGCTGCCGCCCCGCATCATGGGCCTGGGACCCGCGCCGGCGAGCGAGAAGCTGATGGCGCGGCTCGGTCTCGCGGTGGCCGACTTCGACGTGATCGAGCTCAACGAGGCGTTCGCCTCGCAGGCGCTGGCGGTGCTGCGCCGCCTGGGACTGCCGGACGACTCCCCGCAGGTCAACCCGAACGGCGGCGCGATCGCGCTCGGTCACCCGCTCGGCATGAGCGGGGCGCGGCTCGCGGCGACCGCGACGCTCGAGCTCGAGCGCAACGGCGGCAGGCGGGCGCTGTGCACCATGTGCATCGGGGTCGGACAGGGCATCGCGCTCGCGCTCGAGCGGGTCACGTGAACGCGCCGGCGGCGGTCACGCGCGACCGCGAAGTCGCGGTGTTCACCTTCGACAACCCGCCGGTCAACGCGCTCGCCCAGCCGGTGCGGGCCGCGCTCCTGCAGGCGATCGAGACGCTGGACGCCGACCCGGCCGTGCGCGCGATCGTCCTGGCCGGCGCGGGCCGCAACTTCGTCGCAGGCGCGGACGTCCGCGAATTCGACCGGCCGCCGGCCGAGCCGTTCCTGCCCGCCGTCCTCGCGCGGCTGGAGGCCTGCAGCAAGCCCGTCGTGGCTGCGCTGCATGGCGCGACGCTCGGCGGCGGCGCGGAAACCGCGCTCGCCTGCCATTACCGCTGCGCGGCCGGCGACCTGCAGTTCGGCTTCCCGGAAGTGAACCTCGGGCTGCTGCCGGGCGCCGGGGGCACGGTCCGCCTGCCGCGGCTCGCGGGCTGGCAGGCGGCGCTCGACCTGATGTCGTCGGGCCGCGCGATCGGCATCGACGCGGCGATCGGGCTCGGCATCGTCGATCGCCGCGTCGACGGCGAGCTGCTGGCCGGTGCGGTCGCCTGGGCGCGCGAGCTCGCGCGCGCAGGCGCGGCTCCGCGGCGGGTCATCGAGCTGCCAGTCCCGCCCTCGCGGCCGGCGCAGTTCGAGGAGTTCCTGAGGGCGCTGCCGGCCGGCGCGCGGCGGCTGCCGGCGCCGCCGCGCATCGTCGAGGCGCTGGCCTCGGCCGCGATCCTGCCGCCCGACGCCGCGCTGGCCCGCGCGCGCACGCTGTTCATGGAATGCCTGGCGTCCAGCGAATCGAAGTCGCTGCGCCACCTGTTCTTCGCCGAGCGGCGCCAGCCGCCGGACCCGGAACTCGCCCGCGAGGTCGGGCAGGCCGCCGTGCTGGGGGCCGGAACGATGGGATCGGGCATCGCGATCAGCCTCGCGACCGGCGGCATCGCCGTCACGCTGGTCGATGCGAAGCAGGAAGCGCTGGAGGCCGGGCTCGCCCGCGTACGGTCGGCGATCGACGCGTCCGAGCGCAAGGGCCGGCTCGACGCGGCGGCGGCTGCGGCGGCGCGCGGCCGCGTCCAGGGATCGCTCACGCTCGCCGCGGTGTCCGCTGCGGATCTCGTGATCGAGGCCGTGTTCGAGAACCTCGCCGTGAAGCGCGAGGTGTTCGCCCGGCTCGGCGCGCTGTGCCGGCCCGGCGCGGTGCTCGCGACCAACACGTCGACGCTCGACGTGGACGCGATTGCCGCGGCGTCGGGACGGCCCGCGGACGTCGTCGGCATGCACTTCTTCAGTCCTGCGAACGTGATGCGCCTCGTCGAGATCGTGCGCGGCCGCGAGTCTTCGCGCGCGGCGCTGGCGACGGCGCACGCGGTCGCCAAGCGCGTCGGCAAGATCGCCGTGCCGGTCGGCAACGCCTTCGGTTTCGTCGGCAACCGCATGCTGTACGCCTACGGGCGCGAGAAGGAGCTGATGCTGCTCGAGGGCGCGACGCCGGAGGCGATCGACAAGGCGCTCGTGGAATTCGGGATGGCGATGGGACCCAACGCGGTGGGCGACCTCGCGGGCCTCGACATCGGCTGGCAGGTGCGCAAGGAATGGGGGGAGAAGCCGGACGACCCGCGCTTCTACCGCGCCTCGGACATGCTGGCCGAGCTCGGGCGCTTCGGGCAGAAGACCGGGCGCGGCTTCTACCGCTACGGCCCCGGCGGCGAGCGCACGCCGGACGCCGAGGCCGTCCTGCTGATCCGCGCCGAGGCCGGGCGGCTGGGCGTCCAGCAGCGCACCATCGAGCCGGAGGAGATCGTGACCCGCTGCATCCTCGCGCTCGTCAACGAGGGCGCGCGCGTCCTCGAAGAGGGCGTTGCGGATTCGCCGTCGGACATCGACGTCGTGTGGTGCAACGGCTACGGATTCCCGCGGCACCGCGGCGGCCCGATGTTCCACGCCGACACGATGGGCCTCGGAACGGTCCTGGACTCGATCCGCGCCCTCGCGCGAGAGCACGGCGAGCGCTACTGGACGCCGGCTCCGCTGCTCGTCACGCTGGCCGGGGAGGGTTCGACGTTCGCCGGCTGGCAGGCGGCCCGGCAGACGGACGATGACGTCTCGGGCAGGGGGAACTGATGCGCTTGCAGAGCTACCTGGGCGGTACATGGCGGAGCGGCGAGGGCCGCGCGACGGCCCTGCTGGACGCGAGCACCGGCGCCATGGTCGCCGAAGCCGGCAGCGGGGGCCTCGACTTCGGCGCGGCGCTCGCCTACGCGCGCGCAGCCGGCGGGCCGGCGTTGCGGCGCATGACCTTCCACGAGCGCGCATCGATCCTGCGCGCGCTGGGCAAGCGCCTGCTCGACTTCAAGCCCGAGTTCTACGCGCTGTCCCATGCGACGGGCGCGACCCAGGGGGATTCCTGGATCGACATCGACGGCGGCATCGGCACGATGCTGGTGTTCGCGAGCAAGGGCGTGCGCGAGCTGCCGAACAGCCGCGTCTACCTCGACGGCGCGCTGGAAGGATTGTCGAAGGGCGGGACCTTCGTCGGCCAGCACGTCTGCGTGCCGCTCGAGGGCGTCGCCGTGCACATCAACGCCTTCAACTTCCCCGTGTGGGGCATGCTGGAGAAACTCGCTCCCGCGCTGCTGGCCGGCGTGCCGGCGCTGGTCAAGCCCGCGACGGCGACCAGCTACCTGACCGAACGCGTCGTGCGCCGCATCGTCGAGACGGGCCTGCTGCCGGATGGCGCGCTGCAGCTCGTCTGCGGCGGCGTCGGGGACCTCTTCGACCACCTCGGCTGCCAGGACATCGTGTCCTTCACCGGCTCGGCGTCCACGGCGGCGAAGCTCCGCACGCACCCGGCGGTCGTCCGTCACGCGGTGCGCTTCGTCGCGGAGACCGACTCGCTCAATTCCTCGATCCTCGGACCGGACGCGGGCCCGGGTACGCCCGAGTTCGGGCTGTTCGTGCGCGAAGTGGCGCGCGAGATGACCGTGAAGGCGGGCCAGAAGTGCACGGCGATCCGCAAGGCGATCGTGCCGCGCGCGCTGCTCGGCGAGATCGTCGCGGCGCTGCAGGCCGAGCTCGCGAGGACGGTGGTCGGCGATCCGCGGTCGGCAGGCGTCGGGATGGGCCCGCTCGCAAGCCTCGCGCAGCGCGACGAAGTGCTCGCGCGGGTGGCCGAACTGGAACGCGAGTCCGAGCGCGTCGCGGGCGATCCCGGGCGGTTCGAGGTGGCCGGCGGCGACCGCGCGCGCGGCGCTTTCCTGCCGCCGATGCTGCTGGTCTGCCGCGACCCGGCGCGGGCGCGGGCCGTTCACGAGGTGGAAGCCTTCGGGCCGGTGTCGACGGTGATGGCCTACGACACGCCGGCCGAGGCGATCGCGCTGGCGCGCCGCGGCGAGGGCAGCCTCGCGGGCTCGGTGTTCACCGCCGACGACGCGGTCGCCGCGGAACTGGTTCTCGGCCTCGCCCCGTATCACGGCCGGTTGCTGGTCGTGAACCGGCATTGCGCCAAGGAATCGACGGGCCACGGCTCGCCGCTCGCGCCGCTGGTGCACGGCGGCCCCGGTCGCGCCGGCGGCGGCGAGGAACTGGGCGGCATCCGCGGCGTGCTGCACTACATGCAGCGGACCGCGGTGCAGGGATCGCCCGACGTGATCACCGCGGTCGGCGGGCGCTGGGCGCGCGGCAGCCGCGAGCGCGACCCGGGCGTGCACCCGTTCCGCAAGCCCTTCCACGCGCTCGCCATCGGCGACACCTTCCGTTCAGCCGAACGCGAAGTGACGGTCGAAGACATCGAACGGTTTGCGGCGCTATCGGGCGACAACTTCTACGCGCACATGAGCGAGGAGGAGGCCGCGCGCAATCCGCTGTTCGGGGGCCGTGTCGCACACGGCTACTTCCTGATCTCGGCGGCCGCGGGCCTGTTCGTCGACCCGGACTACGGGCCGGTGCTCGGCAACTACGGGCTGGATGCCCTGAGGTTCGTGAAGCCCGTGAAACCCGGCGACCGCATCAAGGTGCGACTGACCTGCCGGGAGAAATCGCTGCGCGCCGACAAGGGCTGGGGCGAAGTGACCTGGGACACGGAGATCACGAACCAGGCGGGCGAGACGGTCGCCGCCTACCACGTACTGACCATGGTGAGCATCCATGCCATCCCCGATCGGCCTTGAGGCGCTGCGCGCCGGATACCCCGGCCTGCAGTTCGAGTCGCCGGCGGACGGCGTGCTCGAGGTCGTGATCGCCAACCAGGGCCGGCAGAACTCGGCGACCGAAGGCATGCATCGCGACCTAGCCGGCGTCTGGCGCGCCATCGACGCCGACGCGGGGATCCGCGCCGTGCTGGTGCGCGGCGCGGGGGAGCATTTCTCCTCCGGCGGCGACTTCTCGATGATCGAGCGGATGATCGACGACGAGGCGACGCTGCTGCGGGTCTGGCGGGAGGCGAGTGACCTGGTCTACAACCTGGTCGATTGCAGCAAGCCCGTGATCTCGGCGATCCGCGGCACGGCGGTCGGCGCGGGGCTCGCGGTCGCGTTGCTCGCGGACGTGTCCGTGGCCGGCCGGACCGCGAAGATACTCGACGGCCATACGCGCCTCGGCGTCGCGGCGGGCGACCATGCCGTGATCATCTGGCCGCTGCTGTGCGGCCTTGCCAAGGCGCGCTACTACCTGCTGACCAACGAGCCGCTGTCCGGGGAGGAAGCCGAGCGCATCGGGCTCGTGTCCCTCTGCGTCCCGGACGACGAGGTGCGCGACCGCGCCCTCGGCATCGCCGTGAAGCTCGCTGCCGGGAGCGCGAGCGCGCTCGCTTTCACCAAGCGCGCGCTCGGCAACTGGCTGCGCCTCGCGGGGCCATCCTTCGACGCCTCGCTGGCCATGGAATTCCTCGGCTTCCGGCTGGCCGACGCGCGCGAGGGGCTCGATGCCGTGCGCGAGAAACGGCCGGCGAACTTCACGAGCCCGGGCAAGTTCACGCGCTAGGTTGCGAGCCCTCCGGACACGCGTTCGAGGTACTCCCATCGTTCGAGCCGCTCGCTCAGCCGCGACTCGATCTCCGCAGCGCGCGCGCGATCGCTTCGCATGCGTTCCGGCCCGGCGCGGAAGTAGTCCGGCCGGCACATCTCGGCGGTCAGTTCACGCTGCGCCGACTCCAGTGCGGTGATCTGCGCGGGCAGCTGGGCCAGCTCGCGGGTTTCCGCAAACGTCAGCCTTCGCCGCGTTCTGGGCCCCGGCGCGGACGCGACCGTTGCCTGCGGGGCCGCAGTCTCCCTCCCGGCCGCCTTGGGCCTGGCGCGACCGGGGTCGCTGCGCGCCGCGGGCCGCTGCGTGAGCCAGTCGCGGTAGCCGCCGGCGTATTCCTGCCAATGGCCGCCACCTTCGGCAACCAGCGTCTGCGTGACCACATTGTCGACGAAGGTCCGGTCGTGGCTGACCAGGATCAGGGTGCCTCGAAAGGACTGGAGCGAGGCCTCCAGCAGTTCCAGCGACTCGACGTCCAGGTCGTTGGTGGGCTCATCCAGCACCAGCAGGTTGGCAGGCCGCGCAAACAGGCGCGCCAGCAGGAGCCGGTTTCGCTCGCCTCCGGAGAGGGCGCGGACCGGGGTTCCCGCGCGGTTCGCCGGGAACAGGAAGTCTTCGAGATAACCGTTGATGTGGCGCTTCTCGCCGTCGACCTCCACGTGGTCCGCGCCCCCGCTGACGGCATCGCCGACCGTGGTGTCGGGATCCAGCTGCTCGCGCAGCTGGTCGAAGTACGCGATCTGCAGGTTCGTACCGAGGCGTACCGTGCCCGATTCGGGTTCCAGCCGCCCCAGCATGAGCTTGATGAGCGTCGATTTTCCGGCGCCGTTCGGGCCGAGGAGCGCCAGGCGGTCCCCGCGCATGAGCCGCAGGCTGAGGTCAGTGACGACCGGTCGCCCGCCGAACGATATGGACACGCCGTCCAGTTCCGCGACCAGCCGGCCGGAACGCCGGCTCGAGTCGATCGAAAGCCTGAGATTGCCGATTCGATTGCGGCGTTCCGCGCGCTCCGCGCGCAACGCCTCCAGGCGGCGCACCCGGCCTTCGTTGCGCGTACGGCGCGCTTCAACGCCGCGGCGGATCCAGTCCTCCTCCTGGGCCCAGAACCTGTCGAACTTGCGGCGGCCCACGGCCTCGGCGACAAGCTCGGCGGACTTCTGCCGCTCGTACGCCGAATAGTTTCCCGGGTAGCTGCGCAGCCAGCCGCGATCGAGTTCCAGGATGCGGGTTGCGACGCGGTCGAGAAACCATCGATCGTGCGTCACGAACACGACCGCCGGCGCCTTGAGCACCTGTTCCTCGAGCAGCTCGATGCCGGCCATGTCGAGGTGGTTGGTCGGTTCGTCGAGCAGCAGCAGGTCGGGCGCCTGGGCGAGGGCGAGCGCCAGCACCGCCCGCTTGCGTTCCCCGCCAGAGGCTCCGGCGGGATCGATCGTGCCGTCGACTCCGAAGCGCGTCGCATACTCGACCAGCCGCGCCTCGTTGTGCCAGCGCCGCCGCTCATCGGGGATGTCCTCCAGTCCGCCGCGACGGCGCAGGCTCTCGAAAAGCGTGTCCGCCGGCGGCAGCTCGGGCTCCTGCTCGACACGTACGATGTGCAGACCGTCGCGCCGCTGCAGTTCGCCGTCGTCCAGGCCGACGCTTCCGGTCATGACGCCGAGCAAGGTCGACTTTCCGGTGCCGTTGCGGCCAATGAGGCCGATGCGGTCGCCTTCGTCGATGGTGCAGGCCGCCTGGTCGAGCAGCGGTGTCAGCCCGTAGGCGAGTTCGGCGTCCAGCAGTCTCAGCAACGGCATACCTGAAGGATACCGGCCCTGCATTGCGGCCATGAACACGCATCGCTAGAATCGCGGCTGCCTTGGGGTGGTCCCGAAGGGACCTGAGATGCCGGCGGACCGGCGAACCCGTTGAACCTGATCCGGTTAGGACCGGCGTAGGGAGCAGGCGTTGCTCAGGATGCTTTCTTTCACGACTCTTCTGCTGCCTGCGGCGTCGCTGGCGGCCGCGCCGCCCGCGCAGCTCGAGCCGGTGGTCGTGACCGCGACCTTCCGGCCCGCGCCCGCCGCCGCCCGCCCCGGCGGCATCACCGTGCTGGACGCGGCCGTCGTGCGCGAGGCGTCGGTGGTGCATCTCGAGGAGCTGCTGCCGCTCGTGCCCTCGCTGTCCTGGGCCGGCGCGAGCTCGCGGCCGCGCTATTTCCAGCTGCGCGGCATCGGCGAGCTCGAGCAGTACCAGGGCGCCCCGAACCCCTCCGTCGGCTTCCTGGTCGACGAGATCGATTTCAGCGGCATCGGCATGATCGCCTCGACCTTCGACGTCGAGCAGGTGGAGGTGCTGCGCGGCCCGCAGGGCACGCGCTACGGCGCGAACGCGCTCGGCGGCCTGATCAAGATCAAGACCCGCGAGCCGGCCGCAACGCGCGAGTTCGGGACCGAGGCGACGGTCGGCGACGACGGGCTGTGGGCGCTCGGCGCGGTCGCCGGCGGCCCGCTCGCCGCGCGGGTCGGAATCGACGGCGCCTGGCGTGCGGTCCTCGCGCGCGCCGTCAGCGACGGATTCCGCAGCAACCGCTACCTCGGGCGCGACGACACGAACGGCCGCGACGAGACGACCGCGCGGCTGCGCGTTCGCCTCGGCGAGGCGTCGGCGTGGCGCGCCGACCTGTCGCTGCTGCACGCGGATTTCGACAACCGCTACGACGCCTTCGCGATCGACAACAGCTTCAGGACGCTGTCCGACCGCCCGGGCCGGGACGCCCAGCGCTCGCAGGGCGCCGCGCTCGACCTCGCCTGGCCGCTCGCCGGCGGCGGGGAGATCCGCTCGATCACGGGTGCCGCGGAATCCGACATCGTCGCGAGCTTCGACGGCGACTGGGGCAACGACCGCGACTGGGGCGCCGCGGGTCCGTATGATTTCTTCTCGAGCACGCGCCGCACCCGGCGGACGCTGGCCGAGGACCTGCGCTACGCGAGCGCGACGGATGGCGCGGTGAGCTGGGTCGCCGGGCTGTGGCTGCAGCGGCTCGAGGAGGACAACCGCATCGCCGACGACGGGCGTTACCTCGACGATTCGTTCGAGCGCACGCTCGACAGCGGCTACCGCGCGACCAGCGCTGCGCTGTACGGCCAGGCCGACCTCGCCGTGACGCCGGCGACGACCGTGAGCGTCGGCCTGCGCGCGGAGGAACGCGACGCGCGCTACGCGGACAGCGACGGCGCCGCCTTCGATCCCCGGGACCGCCTGTGGGGCGGAGAACTTTCGGTGACGCACCGGCTGGCAGAGACCCGGAGCGTCTGGGCGTCGCTCGGGCGCGGCTTCCGTGCCGGCGGGTTCAACATCGGGACGTCGGTCCCGGAGGACCGCCAGCAGTTCGCGCCGGAGTACCTCTGGTCGGTCGAGGCCGGCTGGAAGGGGCGGAGCGAAAGCGGCCGTTCCCGCGCCGACCTGAATGCCTTCTACGCGCGGCGCGAGCACCTGCAGGTTGCAACCTCGCTGCAGCTGGATCCCGCGGACCCGCTGACCTTCATCTTCCTCACCGACAACGCGGCGAGCGGGGAGGCCTTCGGGATCGAGTCCTCGGCCGCGCTCCTGCTCGGCGAACGCGTGACACTCGAGGCCATGCTGTCCTGGATGGATTCCGAGTTCCACGGCTATCGCTTCGGCGAGCGGGATCTCGAGGGCCGCGAGTTCGCGCACGCGCCGCAATGGAAAGCGGCCCTTGCCGCGACCTGGCGCCACCCCGCCGGCTGGATGGCGCGTCTCGATCTCTCGGGCGAGGCGGGTTTCTATTTCGACACCAGCCACGACGAGCGGGCGGGCTCTCGATTCCTCGCCGGCCTGCGGACCGGTTTCGAGGGGGAACGCTGGTCCGTCGAGCTCTGGGGCCGCAACCTGTTCGACGAGCGCTACCCGGTGCGCGGCTTCTGGTTCGGCAACGAGCCGCCGGATTTCCCTGCTTCGCTTTACCTGCGCTGGGGCGACCCGCGGCAGGTCGGCATGACCGCACGCTACGCATTCTGAGGTGATCCCATGCACGTCGCCGTCGAACTGAGCCTGTACCCGTTGACGGGGGAGTTCGTCCCGCCGATCGTCGACTTCATCGGGCGGCTCAAGGCCCGCCCGGGCATCGACGTCGTCACCAACTCGATGAGCACGCAGGTCAGCGGGGATTACGACCGCGTGTTCGACGCACTCCGCGACGAGATCCGGGCGAGCCTGTCGGGGGCGCACCGGGCGGTGTTCGTGATGAAGGTGCTGGGTGGCGCCGGCTGAGCTGGTCGCGGCGACCTTCGGTTTCGCGTACATCCTGCTCGCGATCCGACAGCACCGCGCCTGCTGGATCGCCGGCGCCGTCGGCACCGCGATCTACGCCAAGGTGTTTCTCGACGCGGGACTGCCCATGCAGGCTGCACTGCAGGTCGTCTACGTCGCGATGGCGGCCTACGGCTATTTCGCGTGGCGCCGGGACCAGGGGCGGTCGGCGCCCGTGCGCCGCTGGACCCTCGCGCAGCACGTGCTCGCGCTCGCGGCCGTCGGATTCGCGACTTTCGTGAGCGCGCCGCTCGCCGCCGAGCATGCGCTTGCGGCGGCGCCGGTCGCGGATTCCCTGGGCACCTGGGCGAGCGTCGTGGCGACCTGGCTCCTGGCACGGCGGGTCGTCGAAAACTGGCTCTGGTGGATCGCGGTCGACGCAGGACTCGCGGCGCTGTTCGCCGCGCAGGGGCTGCTGCCGACCGCCGCGCTCTACCTCGCGTACGCGCTGCTCGCGGCCGCCGGCTGGCGCCGCTGGCGGCGTGAGGCGGCGGCATGAGCGACGCGCCGGAAGCCGCCGTCGCCGTTGCGGTCGAGGCGCTCGGACTCACGCGGCCGGTCGTGACCGCGCTGCCCGGCGGCGCGCTGAACCGCAGCTTCCGCCTGCGCGCGGGCGCCCACGACCTGGTGCTCAAGCTCGCCGGCGAAGCGGCCCCCGCGCTCGGCGCGAGCCGTCGCGCGGAGTTCGTGATGCAGGCGCTGGCTGCAGGCGCCGGGCTTGCGCCCCCGGTCGTTCTCGCCGACGAGGCGCGCGGTTTCATCGTCTCGCGCCACGCGAGCGGCGCCATGCCTGCCGCATCCGACATGCAGGACGCGCGGCTGCTTGCGCGCATCGGCGCCTGGATCGCCGAGCTGCACGCCTTGCAGCCGCCCGCGGGTCTCGCGGTCGTCGACTTCGGCGAGCGCGCCGCGGGCTACCTGGCCGAGCTGCAGGCGGATGCGTCGGAGCCGTCCGTCGCGCGCATGGCGCGGGAGCTGGCCGCGCGTCGCGCCGGCCTGCCGCGGCCCGCGCGGCTCGCGGCGTGCCACCACGACCTGCACCACCGCAATTTCATCGATGACGGCCGGCGCCTCCTGGCCGTCGACTGGGAATACGCGGGGCCCGGGGATCCCGCGGCCGACCTTGCCGCCTGCATCGGGTACCACCGCCTGGGCGATGCCGGCGTCGATGCATTGCTCGGCGGGTACGGCGAGTCGGGGGCGGAGCTTCGCGAACGGGTCGCGTCGCTGGCCTGGATCTTCGACTGCCTCTGGTTCGGATGGAACGCGGTTGCGGCCCGCGCAACGAGCGGTTGCGCGGCAGTCGTCGCTCCCGGCAAGATGCGCGACCCATGACCGAGATCACCGTGACCGATCGTGACGGCGGCGTGCATCGCGTGAACGCGCGCGACGGCGCGAGCCTGATGGAAACCCTGCGCGAGCTCGACTACGGCGTCGCCGCCATCTGCGGCGGCATGTGCTCCTGCGCCACCTGCCATGTCTACGTGCCGGAATCCTGGTTCGACCGGCTGCCTCCGGTCCAGGGTGACGAGAAGGAGATCCTGCAGGAGCTGGAGAGCTACCGGCCGCGCGGCTCGCGGCTGTCCTGCCAGGTCCCCGTCGACGCCGGGCTCGCGGGGCTCGAAGTCGAGATCGCGCCGGAGGAGTGACGCCGGGGAGGCGCGCGGGCGTCGGTGAATTCCGGGCTCAATGCCGGGGGAAGGGGCAGGGGGTTGGAAAAAGAATGACAAGCGCGTT
>ERZ1066138.279-NODE-279-length-17418-cov-8.246156_pt1 | contig 17418 bp, 20 predicted proteins | sample MGYA00382785_ERZ1066138 | MGnify/ENA primary metagenome ERZ1066138 (study PRJEB33369, sample SAMEA5778368) | biofilm metagenome | biome: Industrial cooling water; feature: Water cooling tower basin; material: Biofilm | place: United Arab Emirates | collected... | reverse complement strand
TGGTGGAGCTAACCGGGATCGAACCGGTGACCTCTTGCATGCCATGCAAGCGCTCTCCCAGCTGAGCTATAGCCCCGATCTTGCGGGTCTTGAACGACCTGGGAACGCCGGTGGAAACGTCAAGAGCGGCCCGCACCGGCGCGAGACCCGCTCTCTATTCGCTAACCTTAGAAACTGCAAGTGCCAAGTAGAAACCGCGTGCGTCAGGCAGGCCTCGCAGCGGCCCGCGCCTCAAACTTCCTCTTCGCCTTCCGCGACCGGGCCGCCGATGATGTTTGAAACGTCGCCGCCCTCTTCTTCCTCCTCTTCGAGGAAGGTCTCGTCGTCGTCGGCCGGAATGTCCTCCGCCTCCTCGATATCGACCAGCGCCTCTTCGCCCTCCGCGGCGGCCTCCGGTGCCAGTTCCTTCTCGGCGACCAGCTCCTTCTTGGGCTTGCGCGGCTTCTCTTCGATCATGGCCGCGCTGATCGGCCCCGTCGCATGCGCGATCTGATAGATCGTGCCGCAGATCGGGCAGGCGATCGGATCGCGGTTGAGGTCGTAGAATCGCGCGCCGCACTCGTTGCTCTGGCAGGTGCGCTTGATCCCGCGCGCGGCTTTGGTCGACATGGAAAACCCCGGAAATGAACAGGAAGGATGGGGGTCTGCCACAGCCGTCAGCCCCTGTCAAAACCAATTCCCGCCACATGCGGCATGGGTCGCGGAGCCGCGCCCAAGGCCCAGTTCCGGTGTCCCGTTGACAACCCCCTCGCCAGCGGGTCTATCCGCGCTTCATGGATGCCGGTGCGGGGCCGGATTTGCGGCCCGCCAACCACTTGAAGGAACGGGACGTGTCGAAATCGGGCGCACATGGCGCTGAGCCGCGGCCGCTGAGCGCAGCCAAGCCCCCGGCCGGCCTGAAGGGCCGCCTTCGCGTCCCGGGCGACAAGTCGATTTCCCACCGTGCCCTGATGTTCGGCGCGTTGGCCACCGGCACCACCAGGATAACCGGCCTGCTGGAAGCCGAGGATGTTCTTAACACGGCCAAAGCGGTCTCGGCGCTAGGCGCTTCTGCAACCAAATCTGACGGCACCTGGACGGTTCTCGGCCGTGGCACGGGCGGTCTCAAACAACCCGGCACGCCGATCGATTTCGGCAATTCCGGAACCGGCACCCGGCTGATGATGGGCGTCGTCGCTGGGCACGGCATCGCGGTGACGATGACGGGCGATGCCTCCCTGTCCCGCCGCCCGATGGGCCGCGTGTTGAAGCCGCTCCGCCAGATGGGTCTCGTCACGCGCGAAGATCGCGATACGCTTCCGCTCACTGTGGAAGGCACCGACCGTCTCTTGCCGATCGAATATGAACTTCCGGTGCCATCCGCGCAGGTCAAGAGCGCCATTCTCATTGCCGGGCTGATGGCCCCGGGCGAAACGACCGTCATCGAAAAAGAACCGACGCGCGACCACACGGAGCGCATGCTGCGCTACTTCGGCGCCAAGGTCGAAACCTCGGTCAAAAGCGGGCTGACGCGCATCACGGTTCACGGTGAGGCCGAACTTGAAGGCCGCGCCGTGGTGGTCCCCGGCGATCCATCGTCTGCGGCGTTTCTCATTTGTGCGGCGCTGATCGTCCCTGGTTCCGAGGTCACCGTCGAAGGGGTCCTCGTCAACGAAACGCGCACGGGACTTTATACGACGTTGAAGGAGATGGGCGCCGACATTGCTTTCCTCAACGCGCGCGAGGAAGGCGGCGAACCCATCGCCGACATTCGCGCCCGCCATTCGAAGCTGACCGGCGTCCATGTTCCGGCGGAACGCGCGCCCTCCATGATCGACGAGTATCCGGTGCTGGCCGCCGTCGCGGGCTTCGCGGTGGGCGACACCCGCATGGATGGCCTGGCCGAATTGAAGGTGAAGGAGAGTGATCGCCTCGCCGCGACCGCGGCCGGCCTCGCCGCCAATGGGGTCAGTGCAACAATCGATGGCGACACGCTCATTGTGCACGGCACCGGCAGCGTGCCCGGCGGCGGCACTGTCGCAACGCACATGGATCACCGCATCGCGATGGCGTTTCTGACCATGGGACTTGCCAGCGACAGGCCTGTCTCGGTCGATGACACGGCCATGATCGCAACCAGCTTTCCCGAGTTCTGCGGGCTGATGGAAAGTTTAGGCGCTGCCTACTCAGGCGGCTGAAGGCTCATTCCATATAGTAATCGTAGGGCGCGTCCGGTTCGTCGTCATAGAGCGCCGTCGCATCGGGCGATGGCCATGAGGACGTCATGGCGCCCGAATGCCGCGCAAGCTCCTGGCGCGTCCCGTTCGACCCTGCGAAGCATTGCTTCAAGTTCGCACAACGCACCCTGCCGGAGGGGTGTGTATCAGTGGCCGGCCCGGCAAAAGACTCGCAAATGCTATCAAGATCCTGCCGCTTGAGCCATCCCGCACGAGCGCCTTCTTGGGCGGCAACGCAATCGGCGCCGAGTTCATCGGGTCCCGTCACTTCATGCGCACACTCGTGCTCGAAGATGAATTGTTGCACCGCCGCGGGCAGCCGATTCAAGAGAAACGGGTTGAGATAGAGGCCCTCGCCGGGCACCGACAATCCCTCCGATGGGATATCCGCGTCCATGATCACCGGCGTCTTCCCGCAACGCATCTTTCGCCCGGCAATCGAGACCGAACGCCCATCGGTCGCATAGGCGGCGCCGGCCGTTTGCGGAAGCTGATCCATCAAGAGCCAGGCTACGCCCGCGATGCCCGCGATCGCGAATGCCGAAAGAGACACAGTTCGCACTGGCAAATCCCTCACCCCACGTTGATGGATGGTTCATCATGCGCGACATTGTGCACGCCATATGGCGAAGCCCAGGAGAATTTGAGCGCTGTCGGAAACGCGGCACATGCGGATCATTGCGGAGTGACAGTGCCGACGCGTGCCACACCAGCCCCGTACGCCATGGTGACAAAGCGCATCTCCAACGCTCGCTTTCTGGGGGCGCTTGCTGCCACGAGGTATTCGTCAGACCTAATCGCATCGCGACTGTGCACCTCGACCAGTGCTGCCGTCGACCAATGATTCACGTGCGCACGGGCCACCTGCAAACCACCATTCGCGCACCGCCACGGCTGAACCCTAGGTCATCCAAGTTCGCCCGGTTGAGCCCGGACTCAATCGCAGGCGCCGGCACCTGACCCTCGCTTCAAGCGCCGCCTCCCCGACCCGATGGTGCATTCGAAGTCGCGACACGCATTCCCACGTTCCGCCACCAGCTCAGCGCTCTAGGTCGCGTCTGTCTTCTCCACGACCCGATACCTGCCGGGCGGAAGCCATTGAGTACCCTCCCCTACGCCCCTCCCAAACCCCACCCCCCACCCCACTGCCCAAGCCCCACCCCCGTCGCCACCCGAAAAATTTCCGCTCCGATCCACTTGCATACATACCAACCAGTTGGTATTATAATGCCATGGCCCGCGTTTCCACAGCCCGGACAAAACTCCTCGACGCCGCCCTCGGCCTCATTCGTGCCAAGGGCTACGCGGCCACGACCGTCGATGATCTGTGCGCCGCCGCCGGCGTCACCAAAGGCGCGTTCTTCCACCACTTCGCGTCGAAGGACGATCTCGCGGTCGCCGCCGCGCGCCACTGGTCGGAGGTCACCGGCGCGCTTTTCGCCGTCGCGCCCTACCATCAGCACACAAACCCGCTGGACCGCATCCTCGCCTACATCGACTTCCGCAAGGAGTTACTTCGCGGCGAGGTCGCCGACTTCACCTGCCTCGCCGGAACCATGCTGCAGGAGGTTCATTCCAGTCATGAGGCGATCCGCGACGCGTGCGCGGCATCGATAACAGGCCATGCCGCCACACTCGAGGCCGACATCGCCGCCGCCATGGCTGAGTACAGGGTCGATGCTCCGTTCACGGCCCGCAGCCTCGCCCTGCACACCCAGGCCGTCCTGCAAGGTGCCTTCATTCTCGCCAAAGCTGAAGGCGGCCCCGAGATTGCGGCGGAAAGCATCGATCACTTGAAGCGTTACGTCGAAAGTCTGTTCAAACGGAATCAGTCAGGGAGTTGACCATGGAAGCGGCAACTGGAAGCGCAAAGGACGTCGCGGAAATCGAACGGCTGGTCGCGGAATGGTCGCGCGCGGTCGAATCCAAAGATCCCGAAAAAATCGTCGCCAACTACGGTCCCGAGACGGTCCTCTTCGATGCCATCCCGCCCGCGCGCACCGTCGGAGCCCGCGACATCGGCCGCATCTGGGCCGAATGTATGCCCCACTTCCCCGACAAATTCCGCTCCGAGCATAAGGATCTCACCATTCACGTTGATGGTGATCTCGCCACATTCCACGCCTTGCACCACTTCGTCCCCGAACCGCCCGATCATCCAAGCGGCGCGACGTGGATGCGTGTCACCGCCGTCTACCGGCGCGTCGCGGGCAACTGGCGCGTCGTCCATGAACACGTTTCCATTCCTTTTGATCCATTTACGAGCAGGGCGGTCTTTATCGATGGCGACGCCAACGCGATCCCGGCCCCCTCCGCCGATACGAAGCTCATGCCGCATCTCGTCTGCAAAGGTGCGGCCGAGGCGATTGAGTTCTACAAAAAGGCGTTCGGTGCGGAGGAAATGATGCGTCTGCCCACACCGGATGGCCGGCTGATGCACGCCGCTGTCATGATCGGCGGCAACGTCGTCATGCTCGTCGATGAATTCCGCGATGCCGGTGGAAACGCCAACGCGGCACCGGCCACTCTGGGCGGCACCCCCGTCACGCTCCATCTCCAGGTTTCCGACGTCGGTGCACTCTTCAAACGCGCCACCGCGGCCGGCGCAAAGTCCGTGATGGAACCCGCCGAAATGTTTTGGGGCGATCGCTACGGTGTCGTTGAAGACCCCTTCGGGCACAGATGGTCGCTGGCGACGACGGTCAAGACGCTGTCGCCGCAAGACCTGCAAAAAGCCGCCGCAGACGCGATGCTTAAAGGACCGGGATGCTAACAGGAGGAAACGATGGATTCCGAAGCCCAAACGTCGGCCGATGACCGCGAACTCGTGATCACGCGCCACATCAAGGCCACGCCTGAAAAGCTTTTTCGCTGCTGGACCGAACCGGACCTCATCAAAGAGTGGTTCTGTCCCAAGCCTTGGTCGATCGCCCGCGCCGAAGTCGATGTCCGGCCCGGCGGCAAAAGTCTAATCGTGATGCGCAGCCCGGAAGGCCAGGAATTCCCCAACCCCGGCGTCTATCTCGAAGTCGTGCCGAACAGAAAGATAGTCTTCACCGACGCTTTCACGAGCGGCTGGGAACCGGCCGGCGAGCCCTTCATGGTTGCGATCGTCACCTTCGAGGATCAAGGCGACGGTACCACGCTCTACACGGCGCGTGCCCGCCACTGGACCAAGGACGCCACCGAACGCCACAAGTCGATGGGCTTCCATGAAGGCTGGTCGAAAGTCGCCGAGCAATTGGAAGACCTCGCGCGCACGCTGTAATCGCACGCCAATGCGTCAAAGGAGATGGCCAATGACCTACGTTGATGGCTTCGTCGCCGCCGTACCCACGGCGAACAAGGAAACCTATCTGGAGCACTGCCGGATCACAGCCGAAGTGTTCAAGGAGAATGGCGCAATCCGTGTCGTCGAATGCTGGGGCGATGATGTCCCGGACGGCAAGCTCACGTCGTTCCCGATGGCCGTTAAGAAGAAGGATGACGAGACCGTCGTTTTTTCGTGGATCGTCTGGCCGTCACGGGCCGTTCGCGACAAAAGCATGAAGGTCGCCATGGCCGATCCACGCTTCGCACCCGACAAGAACCCGATGCCGTTCGACGGCAAGCGCTTGATCTACGGCGGCTTCGAAATGATCGTCGACGAGTAGCGGCGAGCACGAACGCGCGTTACCCCAGAAAAAGCGAGGCGTCCGGATCGCGCTTGCCCGTGATCCCGCCTCGGATCACCTGGGCCCCGATGACGCTGAAGGTGATGCCATTTCCGCCGCAGCCGAGGATCGCGAATGCGCCGGGAATGCCCTCGATCGGCCGGAACACCGGCAGCCCCTTCGGGTTTTCCGCAAAGGCGCCGGCCCAGGCGTAGTCGATTTCGAGCTCGCTGAGGCCCGTCAACTCCTTCGCCTTGTCCAAAAGTTTTTGCGACTTCGTTGCAATCGCCGCTTGCCGCTTCGACGGCGCGGTCGCCGCCGCATCTTCGCCGCCAACCAAAATTCGATTGTCCTCCGTCGTTCGCATATAGAGGTAGGGATCGGACGCCTCCCATACGAGGCACCTGTCGCGCCACAAACGCACCGGGCTCACCGGTTTCGTGGCAATAGCCCACGACGAGATGATGTCGAAGGAGTCCTTGGGAATGGCCGGGCTCGCTTCGTAGCCGGTCGCCATCACAAGGTTGCGGCACGTCATGATCGGCCCATCCTTCGTCGTAACGCGGATGGCTTGGCCATCATGCGCCGCCTTGGTGACGTTGACGGGTGCGAAGAGCCGCGCGCCGAGACCCTTCGCGGCCTTCAGGCTGGCAATACACGTGCGGATCGGGTCGAGTTCTGCCGCGCCCTTCGACAGAATGGCGCCCGTCCTGTCGAACCCATACGTGTCGCGCAATTCGGCGCCATCCAGATACCGGCTCGGCAGCCCTATCTTCCCGCGCGCATGCGCTTCGTCCTCCAGCGCGCGATGCCCCATATCGTCGCCCGCCAGATAGAGTGCCGGACGGTCGACCCAATCGGAACGCAGATCGTGCTTGCGGATGATCGCCTTCAGGTCGCGAACCGCTTTGTACGAGCGCTTATAAACCCGCGCCGCCTTCGCCGGTCCGATGCGCTTCGCCAGTCGCGTCAGTGGCTCGTCGATCTCGAACTGGATCATCGCCGTGCTCGCAATCGTCGAGCCCGTTCCCGGCTCGCGGCGGTCTACGATCATCACGTCGTGACCGGCGTCGGCGAGGGTCAGCGCAGTCAGCGCGCCCGTGATGCCTGCTCCCACAACGAGCACCTCGCACGTCTCGTCGCGCATCAACTCCGAAGTGGGCACGGTGCGGTGCGTCGAGTCGCACCAGCACGACCGGGCGTCGTGTAGGTCTTTGACGGCCGTTTTGGCAGCCCCCCGCGTTTGCGGCATCGTTCTTCCCGTTGTCAATGGACATGTATTGCGACGTGCAATTCGAGCGAGGCTTAGGCTGCGACCTTGCTCGGTTCCGCCAATTCGGTCGTCACTTCGAACTTGGTCAGCGTGTGGGCGCCGAACGTGCGCAGCATGGGCACATCCGCCGCATCGCGGCCGTAGGCAATCGGAATGCGTCCGATCCTGCGGCGGTTGTGGCGGGCGTCGAATGTGTACCATCCGCCTTCGAGGTAGACGTCGAACCACGCATTGAAGTCCATCGGCGCCGGGTCGGCGGGCACGCCGATATCGCCCATGTAGCCGTTCGCGTACCGCGCCGGAATGTTGAGCGCCCGGCACAGCGTGACCGCGAGATGCGCGAAATCGCGGCACACGCCAACCTGTTCGGCGTGCGCTTCGCAGGCCGTCCGCGTACCGCGCGCCTCTTTATAGTCAAAGCGCAGTCGCCGGTGGGCGTAGTCGCAAATTGCTTCGATGAGCGCCGTGTCGCGGGGCAGATGCCCGAATACGTCCCAGGCGAGCTGCCCCATCAGATCGCTCTCGCAAAAGCGGCTTGGCGCGAGATATTGCAAACAGTCTGGAGGAAGCTGGCCAACGTCGATCACGCGCGCTTTGCCGTCGCGCCGGTCCAAAGTTCCGTCGGCCGTATACTGTCCCTCGAACGACAGCCGCAGCGTCCCGGACGGAGCGATAAACCTGCGCGCGATGTTGCCGAAGTCGTCGATATAGATTTGCGACTTGATCACAGGGCTTGTCGAAAACACGAGCGAATTTGGCACGACGTTGCGAGCCTGGCTCGAATGAACATCGACGAGACACACGGTTGGCGTGTCCTGAGCCAGAGTGAGATCGAAACTGCAACCGAAGCGAATGAGCATGGGCGGAACTCTCGACACACAATGCGTGAATGGCGACCCTGTCAACGCGAACCTGCAAGTTCAGCGATGATGCCGTGGGGCACGGGCTTGGCAACGAAAGAGTGCGGGATGCGTCCAAGTTCCGGATGAACCAGTGACGAGCCGCTGACCACAATCACCCGGCAACCCTGTTCCACGAGATGCGTTGCAAGCGGTAACCCGCTCTCGCCGTCGGCCAGATTGAGATCGACGATGGCGATATCCGGCTTCAAGACATCGGCGGCGTTCCATGCGTCGAAACTTGAATAAAACGTACCGACCACCTGCGAGCCGGCGTCTTCGACCTCGCGCGCAAGGTCCATGGCCAGCAGCAGATCGTCTTCACAGATCATGACGCGCTTCATGGCGTTTGAACCTCACGTGTTGAACACGTAGGGACAACACGCAGTGATCGGTAAAGTTCCCGCTGAGCCCCTTGTTGTCGGGCGCCAGGCCAAGTTCACATTGAATTTGAACGCTGGTTAGGGCGACGTCGCAACGACGCGGCAATCGAAACCATGCGGCTGCAGGATATTGCAGAGCCGTCCGGGCTCGGCCGATTGCGCATAGGGTCCAATGCTGACCCGATATGCAGCACCCATGCTGCCGAAGAGGACGCCACCCGTCTTCGGTTCTTCGATCACCGGCTCCAATCCCCGCAGGCTGGTGCCGTGCGCGGTCCGCAATCGCGTCAGAGTTTTCTCCGCATCGTCGCGGGAGTTTTCAGCGGCGATCTGCAAACGATAGGGGCCGGGCAGTGTCGCCTGCGCCGGCAGCGGTGATCCCGGCGAAGCCGCTGCGGCGACCGTGACCTCAGTCATTGGTGTTGCCGCCTCGGCCTGTCGTGTTGGCGATAACTGCGGCGCAACTTCGGCAACGCGCACGGGCGGCGACGGTTGCTCGGCAGCGTGCGTCGCGGTCGGCCACTGTGCCGCAGCAGGTGACGGAGCTTCGCCAGCCGTTGCAATCGACGCCGTTTCGATCTGTGCCGGCGGCGGAGCTGGCGCGGTTTGCGTATCTGCGGTCCACACGGCCGGTGCCGGGTCCGGTCTCGTTTGCGGGGCGAAGGCAGTCGCAATTGGTGCGGGCGATGCAGGCGGCGCAATCTCGGTACTTGCTACCATGCCGACGGCGGGTTCCGTCGCCGCAGGCACGGTTCCCGTAGAGTTTCCGCTGAAGATATTTCCAAAGAAAGTCCCGGCAGCCTTGGTCGCGCTCGCCAGAACCGTCGGTGTCTCCTCAGCGGTCGCCGGAGATTCGGGCGTCGGCGCGCTCGCCGCCGTAGGTGTTGGTGGTGCTGCCTCAGTCGACCGGGCGACGTTCGGCGCGGGCACGGAAGGGGTCGCCACAGCTGGCTGTGTTGGTGCCGTTTCAGCAGGTTCTGCGTTCGCCGCCGCCGTCCAGGGCAATGGCGGCTCGACGGGCGGTGTCGTGCCCGCAGCGGCGGTCTGCCACGACACAGGTTCCGCTGGCGGCGCGGGCGCGGCATCGACGGTGGCGATGGTCGCCCGCTCGACCGCCGATACTGTTGCGACGGGGTCTGCAATCGTATCCGGCACCGTCGGTGCACTCGGTTGACCATCCGCGACATCCTCAGCCGATGGCGATTGCGGCACGTTCGCGGGCGGTGCGGCGGCCCAGGGCAACGGCTTTTCTTCGACAGCGGCAGTTGCAACGGGCCGAACCGGCGAGACAGCTGGCACGACGGTCGTGTCGTTGACAGCCGGGGCTGGCGCGCTCGCCGCAACAGTTTGAGCGACCGGCGGCGCAGGCTGCGCAGCGACCCCTGGATCAGCACTCCACGGCAGCGGTTCATTCGGAGTAGGGGGCAATGAATTTGCAGGCGGCGCTGCTGCTACGACCGTTAAGTCGACCGGCGCGTCGGCAGCCGGAACAGGTGGTGCCGCTTCCACCGCGGCGATAGGCTGAGAGCCCGGCACCGGGGACGCCGCGTTGAGTCCCGCCACTTCGCGCAGCAGTGCCTGCCGGTGATCTTCCGCCACAGCCCTGTCGGTCGCCGACAAACCGTCGCGCAGCCACACCGCCGCATTGAGATCGGAGAGGGCTGCGCCGGGCTTCTTCTCGCGCCGCTGGGCAACGCCGCGATAGAACAGCGCCTTCGCCAGGTCCGGATTGGCGAGCCCGCCCGACGTGATCGCCGACGACAATGCGGCAATCGCCTCGCCCGCTTTGCCGTTTTCGAAGGCCTTCGTTCCCGCCTCGAACGACTTGGCCGCCCCGGCAGCCTGTGCCTCGCCCGGCTTTGCCGCCTCGGCGGGCTTGGCAACCGTCTGCGCTGCGGCGGGCGGCGCGATACTCACGGCCGCGAGCATCGCAAGACATACGGCAAACGAACGGTGTGCGGCCATGCGCGGGACTGCCTTCTATCGGCCTGACGGAAAAAACGCCTGACGCCACGCGAATCACAAATCGTCCCGGATCGTCGGAAATCGGCGCCGCATGAGCAACCAACCCCGCTTGCCTGCCCCCAGAACGCGGCGTCTTTTCAACCGAAATCGGCTTCCCGATCACCGCCCCGGACCGCCTGCCGCGCCCAACCGTCTCTTGACCCGGTGCGCTGGCTGGGGCACGGCGAACGAGCAATGACGCTCAGGGCAAACGCATGATCATCGCCATCGACGGGCCGGCCGCTTCCGGCAAGGGAACGCTGGCCAAGCGCATCGCCGCCCACTTCGGCTTTCACGTTCTGGATACGGGCCTGCTTTATCGCGCTGTCGCCCGCGATATTGAGCGCGCCCGCTTTCGCCTCGACGACCGCTGGGCCGCACTCTGCGCCGCCCGCAACTTGAACCCCGCCACGCTCGATGATGCCGCGCTGCGCGGCGTGCCCGCCGGCGATAAGGCCTCCGTCATCGCGCGGATTCCGGAAGTTCGCTTGGCCCTTCTGCATTACCAGCGCGACTTCGCCCGAAAGCCCCCCGGCGCCGTGCTCGACGGCCGCGACATCGGCACTGTCGTCTGCCCGGATGCCGATATCAAAATCTACATCACGGCCACGCCCGAGGAACGCGCGCGCCGCCGCCATCTCGAACATCGGGCGCGCGGTGAAGCCGCAACCTACGAAAGCTTGCTGGCCGACATCCGTTCGCGCGACGAACGCGACAGCAGCCGCGCGGCCGCCCCCCTCGCTGAAGCCAGCGACGCCATCCACCTCGACACAACCGCCATGGACGCCGATGCCGTGTTCGCCGCCGCCCTCAAGATCATCAGTCGTTAGTCTCCACTCCACCCAAGCGCCATGGCCGGGCGTGACTCGGCCGCCCAGAGACGACCCGAATCACGGGGCCAATATCCTCCACCCCTTGCCCCCGCGCCGCCTTTCGGCTACACCCCGCGCATCTGACGCCACTGTCGGATCGGCCGAGAGGTAAGGCCGGGTCAACGGAGGGGCTCCAACGCGGGCTGCTCCAAATGTGTTGGCAGGGCAACTCATCGCCCATCACGGTGGCTTCGACCAGCAGCAACATCACCGCCGACAGTACCGCCTCTGGTCGCGCACCCGCGCGACCTGGCATCGCCGGCTTTCAGTCGTCAACCCCGTGCCGCCGTGGGCCGTCAAAGGCGCCCTCAGCAGCCGCAACCAAGACCGTTTCCAGGAGCCTGAATGTCAGCCGAAGTATCCAAGGAATTTTCCCCCTCGCGCGATGAATTCGCCGCCCTCCTCGCTGAAAGCCTTGCCAAGGACGATGTGTTCGAAGGCCAGGTCGTCAAAGGCAAGGTCGTCGGGATCGAAAAGGACCTCGCCATCATTGACGTCGGCCTCAAGATGGAAGGCCGCGTGGCGCTGAAGGAATTCGGTCTCGGCGGCAAGCCGGGCGACATCAAGATCGGTGACACTGTCGAAGTCTACCTGGAGCGCGTTGAGAATGCGCTTGGTGAAGCTGTCCTGTCGCGCGACAAGGCTCGCCGCGAGGAAAGCTGGACCCGCCTCGAGCGCCTGCACGAGAAGGGCGAGAAGGTCACGGGCGTCATCTTCAACAAGGTCAAGGGCGGCTTCACCGTTGATCTCGACGGCGCCGTGGCATTCCTTCCCGGCTCGCAGGTTGATATCCGGCCCGTTCGCGACGTCGGCCCGCTGATGCATCAGCAGTTGCCCTTCCAGATCCTCAAGATGGATCGCCGCCGCGGCAATATTGTCGTTTCTCGTCGCTCGGTCCTCGAGGAAACCCGCGCCGAACAGCGCGCCGACATCGTCTCGCGTCTGGCCGAAGGCCAGGTTATCGATGGCCTCGTCAAGAACATCACCGATTACGGCGCGTTCATCGACTTGGGCGGCATCGACGGCCTGCTCCACGTGACCGACATGGCCTGGCGCCGCGTCAATCATCCCTCCGAGATCCTCAACGTCGGCGACACGGTGAAGGTGCAGATCATCCGCATCAATCCGGAAACGCAGCGCATCTCGCTGGGCATGAAGCAGCTTCAGTCCGATCCCTGGTCGGCCATCGAGGCCAAATACCCGGTCGGCGCCAAGCTGACGGGCACGGTCACGAACATCGCCGACTACGGTGCATTCGTCGAATTGGAGCCCGGCGTCGAAGGCTTGATCCACGTGTCCGAAATGAGCTGGACCAAGAAGAACGTCCACCCCGGCAAGATCGTCTCCACGAGCCAGCAGGTCGATGTTCAGGTGCTCGAAGTCGATCCCACGAAGCGCCGCATCTCGCTGGGCCTCAAGCAGACCCAGGACAATCCGTGGGATGCGTTCCTCGCCGCCCATCCGAAGGGCACGATCGTCGAAGGCCCGATCCGCAATATCACGGAATTCGGTCTCTTCATCGGCCTCGACAACAGCATCGACGGCATGGTCCATCTCTCCGATCTCGACTGGTCGAGGCCCGGTGACGAACTCATCAAAGACTACAAGAAGGGCGACACCGTGAAAGCCATGGTGCTCGACGTGGATAGCTCCAAGGAGCGCATCTCGCTCGGCATCAAGCAGTTGTCCGGCGATCCGGCCGATACGCTGTCGCGCTACAAGAAGGGCGACACGGTCACCTGCGAAGTCGTCGCCGTGCAGGAGAACGGCATCGAGGTGAAGATCGCCGATAGCGATATCACCGCCTTCGTCAAGCGCTCCGACCTGTCGCGTGACCGTTCCGAGCAGCGCCCCGAGCGCTTCACGGTCGGCCAGAAGGTCGATGCCGCGGTCATCTCGTCCGACAAGGCCGCCCGCCGCATTACGGTCTCCATCAAGGCGCTGGAAATCGCCGAGGAGAAGCAGGCCGTCGCGCAGTACGGCTCGACCGACTCCGGCGCCTCGCTCGGCGACATTTTCAAGGCCGCCATCAAGAAGCGCGCCTCCGACACGGACGAGGAAGAAAGCGAGTAATCGCAACGCCAAGTCCTACGCGGGCCTTAACGCCCGTGCCGGGTTCGAACGAATTAAAGCGCGGTGCCATCCTGGTGCCGCGCTTTCTCTTTAGGCCCAACCGGCAGGTAGGCCCTGCCACCCGTTCCGCCACGCTTTTTTAGCGTATTGAAAAGATAAAGGTTGTTCGTCGTCCGCGGAATTGCGCCGCGTCGGCCGCACGGAGTTCTGTACCGCCATGTCGCTCGAAACCGAGATTGTCCTCGACCGCCGCCAGCTTCGCCGCCGCCTCAGCCTGTGGCGCGGGCTTGCCATCACCGGCCTCGTCGTGGCGCTTGGCGGCTATTTGCTGTCCGCCGACGAGACCGGCGGCGTATTCGCGCAAAAGCACGTCGCGCGCGTCAGCTTTACCGGCACCATCACCGAGAGTCGCCCCGAACTGGAAATGCTGCGCAAGGTGCGCGACTCCCAGAACGTCGCCGGCGTCATCGTTTTCGTCAACAGCCCCGGCGGCACCACCACCGGCGGTGAAGCGATCTACGAGGAACTCCGCCTCCTGGCGGCCAAGAAACCCGTCGTCGCCCAGTTCGGCACCGTTGCGGCTTCCGCTGGCTACATCGTCGGTCTCGGCGCCGACCACATTGTTTCCCGCGGCAACACCATTACCGGGTCGGTCGGCGTGCTGATGCAGTGGCCGGAAGTGGGCGAATTGCTGGGCAAGGTCGGCGTTAAAATGAACGAAGTGAAGAGCGGCGACCTCAAAGCCTCTCCTTCGATGTTCGCCCCCGCCGACGAGCCCTCCCTCGCCGTCGTCCGCGAGATGATCGACGAGAGCTTCCGCTGGTTTGCCTCCCTGGTCGAAACGCGCCGGGGCATCAAACTCGCGGACGTACCCGGCCTCGAAAAGGGCCGGATCTTTTCCGGCCGCGAGGCCATGACCTACAAGCTGGTCGACCAGATCGGCGGCGAACCGGAAGCGCACCGCTGGCTCGAAGAGAAGCGGGGCCTGGAAAAAGACCTCAAAATCATCGACTGGAAACCCGCCACGGACACATCCTGGGGCCTCACGGCAGCCATAGGCGCCGCATTTGGTAACCTTATCGGCCCGGCAGGCCAGGAAGCGGCGGAAATTCTCTCTCGGACCAGGGCCTTCGCCACTCTTGGCCTTGACGGCTTGCTGTCTGTTTGGCAACCTTCCGAAAACTGAGGAAAAACAACTCGTTCGAGGGCGCCCGTGATCAAGTCGGAACTGATCCAGAAGATCGCGAGTGCGAATCCTCACCTCTACCACCGGGACGTGGAGCGCATAGTCAACGTCATCTTTGATGAAATTGTCGATGCTTTGGCACGCGGCGACCGCGTAGAGCTCCGCGGTTTCGGGGCCTTCACAGTCAAGCATCGCGCCGCGCGTCAGGGCCGCAATCCGCGCACGGGCGCACCGGTGCCGGTCGAAGAAAAATTTGTCCCCTTCTTCAAAACCGGCAAGGAATTGCGCGATCGTCTCAACGGCGAAGGCGACGCTGCCAAAAGTTGAGCCGACTGCGCGTTCAGCGCATGGCACCATGAACGTTGGCGAGGCCAATCGTGTTGAAACGCATCTTCACGATCCTTATTGCGTTCCCCGCCGCCGCTTTGCTCGTGACGCTCGCGATTGCCAACCGTCATTCCGTCGCGCTCGTCCTCGATCCGTTCAATCCCACCGCTCCCCTCGTTTCGCTTGCGTTGCCGTTCTATGTCTACCTTTTCGGCGCCATGATCCTCGGCGTCATATTGGGCGGCGTCGCGACGTGGTTCGGTCAGTCAAGCTGGCGCCGCCAGGCGCGATTGCAGTCGGGTGAGGCCCGTCGATGGCAGTCCGAAGCCGATCGCTTGGCGCGCGAGCGCGATAGCCGCGTCGCCGCGAACGGCCGCGAACTCCCGGCCCCCGAGACCGGGCGCACCGCCGCCTGATAAGATCGCGCCGTCGAAGCGCACCCCAATCCGGAACCTGTCCGGCGAAAGCACGTGATCCATGACCACCGCTGTCAAAATCTGCGGCATGACCGATGAGGACGGCATCGACGCGGCCGTACAAGGCGGCGCCGATTACGTTGGCCTCGTCTTCTATCCGAAAAGTCCGCGCCACCTCGACCTTGCCCGCGCGCGCGCTTTGCGCAAACGCGTTACGCGCGGCGGCCATTGCCGGACGGTCGCACTCCTCGTCGATCCGACCGACAGCGCGCTGACTGAAATCGTCCGCGAGGTCGATCCCGACCTCATTCAGCTCCACGGCCATGAATCGGTCGAGCGCGTCGCCGCCATTCGCGCGCACGTTGCTAAGCCTGTCATCAAGGCGGTTCCCGTCGCGAGCATCACCGATGTGGAAAACGGCCTCGCCTATCTCGATCCCGGCCGCGCCGCCGACATTCTGCTCTTCGATGCCAAGCCTGATCCGCGTGCGGCGCTTCCCGGCGGCAACGGTCTCGCCTTCGACTGGCACATCCTCGACGGCGTCGCCGGCCGCACGGCTTTCGCGCTCGCGGGTGGATTGACTCCCGGCAACGTCGCCGAAGCCATCGCCCGCACGGGTGCGACGATCGTCGATGTCTCCTCAGGCGTCGAAAGTTCACCCGGACGCAAGGACCCTGGGCTCATCCGCCGCTTCCTTCAGGCGGCGAAGGGGGCTAATCAGAAGCCCTGAAATCGCCCCGTGCGAGCCCACGTAACTCCGAGAGATCGACATGGCGACGACCGTAGACGCAAAGCTCAACAGCTATCGCACGGGCCCTGACGAGAAGGGCTTTTTCGGCATGTTTGGCGGCCGTTTCGTTGCCGAAACGTTGATGCCCCTGATCCTCGATCTGGAGCGCGCCTACGATGCCGCCAAGGCCGACCCGGCGTTCCATGCCGAGATGGCCTATCTCAATACCCACTACGCCGGCCGGCCGAGCCCGCTCTATTTCGCCGAGCGCATGACCAACGAACTCGGCGGCGCGAAGATTTTCTTCAAACGCGACGAACTCAACCACACCGGCTCGCACAAGATCAACAATTGCCTCGGCCAGATCCTGCTCGCCCGCCGCATGGGCAAGGGCCGCATCATCGCCGAAACCGGGGCCGGTCAGCACGGCGTCGCGGTCGCCACCGTTTGCGCCAAGTACGGTCTGCCGTGCGAGATCTACATGGGCGCGACCGACGTCGAGCGTCAGGCCCCCAACGTCGCGCGCATGATGCTCTTGGGCGCGAAGCTCAATCCCGTAACCGCCGGCGCCGGCACCCTCAAGGATGCGATGAACGAGGCGCTGCGCGATTGGGTGACGAACGTGTCCGACACTTACTACTTGATCGGCACCGCCGCCGGTCCCCATCCTTACCCGGCGATGGTGCGCGACTTCCAGTCGATCATCGGCAAGGAAACCCGCGAGCAGATGATCGCGCTTGAAGGCCGCATTCCTGACACGCTCGTCGCCTGCATCGGCGGCGGCTCCAACGCCATCGGCCTCTTCCATCCCTTCCTCGACGACAAGAACACGGCGATCTACGGCGTGGAGGCCGGCGGCCACGGCCTCGATGTCGACAACGGTCATGCGGCATCCATGAACGGCGGTTCGCCTGGCGTCCTCCACGGCAACCGCACATATCTCTTGCAGGATGGCGACGGCCAGATTCTCGAAGGACATTCCATTTCCGCCGGCCTCGACTATCCCGGCGTCGGCCCTGAGCACGCCTGGCTCAAGGACACGGGTCGCGTCACCTACGTCTCGATCACCGACAAGGAAGCCCTCGACGCACTCCAGTTCTGCACGCGCATGGAAGGCATCATTCCGGCATTGGAGCCGAGCCACGCGCTCGCCCACGTCATGAAGCTCGCGCCCACGCTGCCGAAGGACAACTTGCTTGTGATGAACCTGTGCGGGCGCGGCGACAAAGACCTGTTCACCGTTGCCAAGGCGCTGGGCATGAAGATCTGATCCGGAGCCACGATGAAGACCGACACACGCATCGACAAGCGGTTCGCCAAGCTGCGCAACGAAGGTCGCGCAGCCCTCATCACGTTCGTCACGGCCGGTGACCCTGACTACGACAC
>ERZ1066138.277-NODE-277-length-17468-cov-6.460748_pt1 | contig 17468 bp, 12 predicted proteins | sample MGYA00382785_ERZ1066138 | MGnify/ENA primary metagenome ERZ1066138 (study PRJEB33369, sample SAMEA5778368) | biofilm metagenome | biome: Industrial cooling water; feature: Water cooling tower basin; material: Biofilm | place: United Arab Emirates | collected... | reverse complement strand
GCCTGATCGGGATGATCAATAGCGACCGCGTCTCCAGCGCCTTTGCGAAGAACTTGAGCGTCGCGTCCTTCGTTTCTGCGGTGTCGTTGATCCGGATCGGTTTTGAGATATCAAACTGCGTGACGAGCCGCTTGGCATCGACCGGGATGACCGTGCCCTTGCTCGACGGGATCTTCGCATCCCGCCGCCATTCGTGGCTGATCTTCAGCTCTTTTTCATCGACGAGTTGGAGCACGTCGCAGCGGTCGGCATCGAGCATTCGCCCGATCTCGGAAACGACGACGTTCAAGAAGCGTTCGAGGTCGATGCTCTCCGGCAGGTCGCGGGCGAGCCGTTCGATGATGCCCTCGCGGGCCTCGTGCATTTGTATCTTGCGTTCGAGCGAAAGCGCTCGCGGTTCGTCGAGTTCGATGCGGGTCAAAGCCATAGTGAAGCCTAACCCGTAATTTGCGACGGCGGGCTGGCGATGTCAAGTTGACACACCAATACTTAGTGTGTCGCCGAGCTACACTTGCTAGTTCGATCTGGGTCGATTTGCCGCAGGCGGAGGTGTTTGCGGCGGTCGGGTTGGCCGCGGTTCGGGCGGTTTGGCGGTATTTGCGGGAGGTTTGGTGTCGTCGACGTCAGGTTTAGTATTCGGAGCTGCGTTGGCGTTCGAATTTGAGTTTCTCTTATCGTCGCCGGGCATTACGGTAAAGCTGACGCGCTTTTGGCCGGCCTCGGCCTTTTCGAGGAGCTCGAGCGCTTCAATGTTGTCGGCATCAAATTCGAGCGATTTTTTGAGCACTCCGACCGCTTCGGAATATTTCGCCAGCTTGATGAGAACAGCTCCGAGCTCCTGCTGATATTCCGTGTCGTCGGGGTTGAGCTTTACCGCCTGCCGCAATGCCCTCGCCGCGTCCTCGTCCTCATTTAGCTTGTTATAGGACCGGCCGAGATTGTAATAGGCGTTGTGGTCCTCGGCGTTGGCGTCGATCAGCTTTTTGTAAGCCTCGACCGCCTTTTCAAACGCCAATACGGACTGCGGCTTTGCCGGCTTCTCTTTGCTATTTGCCGGAGTTTCGGTGGGCTCGACGCGGTCTTCCGCGGCCATTTGGTCGCGAAACTCGATCAGCGAATGGGCGATGCCGAGCCGGAAATAGGCTTCCGCGAGGTCCGGATTGATCTCGACCGCACGGTTCAAGATCTCTATCGCCCGCTCCGTTTCGCCATTCTCAAGTACGCGAACGCCATCGGCCAGAGCGAGGTTCGCGTCGGTATAGTCGGCGGCATTTGCAAGCGGCGTTGGTTCGGCGGCGACGTTCGCATTCTCCGCGGTCGGCTGCGCACCGGAACAGGCCGCAAAGAACGCAGCCGCTGCGAATAGAACCACTGAAGCCAAGACCTTGAACATAAAACTACCCCGGCGGAAAAACGAACGGCCTGCCTGCCAAAAGATGCACGTGAAGATGAAATACTGTCTGCCCGCCATCGGCATTCGTGTTAACGACCACGCGATAGCCGGCGCCGGCAAAGCCCTTTTCGCGGGCGATCTCCGCCGCGGCCAGCAGCAGACTTCCAAGCACGTCGCGATCCATCCCTTCAGCCTTATCGAGCGAATCGATATGCTGCCGCGGGACGATCAGGATATGCGTCGGGGCCTGCGGCGTAATGTCGTTGAAGGCAAAGCACTGGTCGTCCTCATAGACCTTTGCCGACGGGATCTCGCCGGCAATTATCTTGCAGAAAAGGCAGTCAGGCTTCGTCACCATTTCTATATTTAAGCACAACGGGCGTTACTTGAAAAAACGCCCGGCGAGCGGCTAGACGTCCGCGTTGAACGCCTGCTCGTCTTTGATCCTTTCGATATCGGCACCGACCGACCGCAGTTTTCGGACGATGGTCTCGTATCCGCGGTCGATGTGGTAAACACGCTGGATCAGCGTCTCGCCCTCGGCACATAGCCCGGCGAGCACCAGCGACGCCGAAGCTCTGAGGTCCGATGCGATCACGGGCGCACCATTAAGCTTCGTTTTGCCGCGGACGGTCGCGGTATTGCCGGTGATATGGATATCGGCACCCATCCGGACGAGCTCCGAGGCATGCATAAAGCGGTTCTCGAAGATTGTTTCCGTAACGTGCGAGACACCTTCGGCCTGGGTCATCAGTGCCATATATTGGGCCTGCATATCGGTCGGGAAGTCCGGGTGCGGCTCGGTCGTCACATCGCGTGCGACGAGCGGAGCCACCCCAAGCTGAACGTGGAGCGAGGTCGGCGAGGTCTCCTCGATGATCACGCCCACTTCGCGGAGCTTCGCGATGACCGCCGTCAGATGATCGGGGCGACAATTTTCTATCTCAAGCTCGCCACCGGTGATGGCCGCCGCGACGATGAACGTGCCGGTCTCGATACGGTCGGCGATGATGTCGTGCTCGGCACCGCCGAGTGCCTCAACGCCCTCGATCGTCATCGTTTCCGTGCCGGCTCCCGAGATCTTCGCTCCCATTTTGTTAAGCAGGTCGGCGAGGTCTTCGATCTCGGGCTCGCGGGCGGCATTGCGGATGACTGTCGTTCCCTCGGCAAGCGAAGCGGCCATCATCACGTTCTCCGTTCCGGTCACGGTGACCTTTTCGAACGCGATCTCGGCGCCGACCAGGCGGCCTTTCGGAGCGGTCGCAACGACATCGCCCGATTCGAGCGAGACGTTTGCACCCAAGGCCTCGAACGCCCGCAGGTGAAGATCGATCGGCCGCGTTCCGATGGCGCACCCGCCCGGCAGGCTCACCTTGGCCTTGCCAAATCGGGCAAGCAGCGGCCCGAGTGCGAGCACGCTCGCACGCATCGTACGGACCAGTTCATACGGTGCCTCGAACGTATCGACGTTCTTTGCGTTTACAACGTGCGTCCGAAGCTCGGGCGTCAGCACCGTCGCTCCGAGGTCCTCGAGCAGCCGCCGCTGCGTTATCAGGTCCTTAACGTACGGGATGTTGCGAAGCGTCACCGTCTCCGGTGTAAGGAGCGTCGCCGCAAGGCACGGAAGTGCCGAGTTCTTTGCCCCGCTGATCTTAACTGTACCGCTCAGCGGCCGGCCGCCGCGGATCAAAAACTTGTCCATAATGAAATTCCGCCCGTTTTGGCGTAAGGCGAGATTATAGCATCAACAACGAATGTTTATCATGCCGCGAGGTGCCCTTCAGCCCCGGCGGCGGTGAATCGGCAATCGATCTGCTTTGAGTTTCTTCGCCTGCGTGCTAGAAATCTTTAGAAGCCTGCAATGCCGGATCAAAAAAGCGAAACGTCACAGCCCTTGATAAGCGACTCACAATTCACGAGTGAGGATGCTCGCCTTGTGCTGCGTTGCCGCAGAGGGGAGCAGGCCGCTTGGGACGAACTTGTCGAGCGCTATCAGCGTTTGATCTTCGCTATCCCGCGGCGGGCCGGCCTTTCCGAGGACGAAGCGACGGATGTTTTTCAGGAGGTCTTCGTTACTCTGGTGCAAAAGCTTGATGAGCTCGAGCAGCCCGACCGGCTTCGTTCGTGGCTTGTGACGACGGCGAAGTTCAAAACGTGGGCGGTCGTTCGCGGCCGCAAGCCGGAGGCCGAAGCGGGCGAAGGCGAGGAGCACTCCGAGATGATGGCGGCGATCGCCGATGATTCGCCGGCCGCGGACGAAATGCTGATCGAACTCGAGCAGCAGCATTTGATCAGGACGGCCGTTGCAAAGCTCGACGAGCGGTGCCGGAAGATCGTCTCGATGATCTATCTTCGCAGCACTGCCGCAAGCTATGCCGAGGTCGCCGGCGAGATAGGTGTCGGAGAGACGAGCATCAGCCCGCTTCGGGCAAGGTGCCTGAAAAAGCTTGAGAAATTATTGCGGTAGGCCAATGCGGACAGATGTCTTTTTCCGCCCGGAACGAGCACTGTAAGGGCGACAGGGATGCGAGGACCCGAGAAAATGAATTCGCAGGAACGACTGGAAAAGATAATTTCGCTGATGGAGCGGGACGATTCTATCGACGCACCGCACGACACTCTCCGCTGGGCAAAGAACCTTTTTGCGGTGCGGGCAGCCGAGTCAAGCACGCTTCGCCGCTGGATCGCGGTGCTGGTCTCTGAGCTTGTTCCGGGCCGGCCGGCTTTCGGTGAACGCTCGGCGGCGGCAGGTAAGGCTCGTCAGCTTCTCTATCAGGCGGGCGATGCAGCCGTTGAGGTCGAGATCACACCAAAAGGAAAGTCGTTCAAGCTAAATGGCCAGTTTCTTGGTGAGTTTCAGGAAGGCTCGATCGCGGTACTTTCCTCGAAAGACGGCAGTCGTGAGTGCGGCCTATCCGAGGTCGGCGGCTTTACCTTCGATAAGGTAGCGAAAGAAAATTATGACCTTGTGGTCCGAACAGAGGCAGGCGAGTTCGCGGTGGAAGGGCTCGCGGTCGGGTAGGGTTGTGTAAAAACAAGGGGGCGTATTCTCCGGATCGAAACTTGAAACAGGAAAGCCGAAAGGTTTTCCTGTATTTTATTGTTTGCCGATGAGCAGCCTAAGCCGCACCGAATTCGCATCCAAGCTGTCCGCCACCGGCCGGATGCGCGAGCTTGCGACGCTTCTTCGCAAGCACTCCTCGCTTGTTGATATTGAACTCGCCCGGGCGCTTCGCGACGAATGTTATGACGTTTGGCGTTCGGAACCGATCCGTTCGCAGAACGCCGACCGGGCGATGCAGTTGATGCTCGAAAGCCTAAAAGGCCGCGAGGCAAAGGCGATCGCCGATTGGCTGCACGGAATTGCCGAGTTGACATCGGGCCGGCTCGAAACTTCTCTTAACGCACTTCTCTCTGCCGCTAAGCTATACAGGTCCGTCGGCGATAAGCTCCTTTCGGCCGAATCGACCGTTGCCGCGTTGATACCGCTCGCGATGCTCGGCCGTTATACCGAAGCCCTCGGGCACGGCAAACGGGCGCTCAGGGTGCTCGATGCGGCCGGGAGCGAACTGACGGCCGGAAAGGTCGAGTTGAATCTCAGTAATATCGCCGCCCGGCTCGGACGCTACGAGGAGGCCGAACGGCTTGCGCTAAAGGCACGTGGCCGTTTCAATTTGCTCGGTGATCCACGCCTTGCCGCGATGGCCGAGAACGGCCTGGGAATAACATTCACGGATCTCGGCAGATTCGAAGACGCAGCGGCAGCATTTGTCCGCGCACTCGAACTGGCCCGTAAAGCGGAAAGCGAGGTTACCCTTGCTGAGGCCGAAGCAAGCCTCGCGAACCTGTGCCGGCTCCGCGGTGATTTTGACGAGGCACTCGCCTATTTTGAGAGTTCGCGGGAACGGTTCGAGCGGCTCGGTATGCCGCACCAATACCTGACGTCGGAGTACGAGATCGCTGCTATCTATGCCGAGCTTAATCTGAGCGATGAAGCTGAGAAGATGTTCGCGAAGGTCTGCCCGGGCCTGGCGAAATACAAGATGGTCCACGAAGAGGCGGCCGCGAGGGCGATGTACGCAGATGTCCTGAAAAGGCTTGTGCGGACACGGCAGGCGAAAACGCAGTATGAACGAGCCATATCGCTTTATACCGCCGAAGGGAACCGGCTCGCGGCGGATTGGGTAGCCGCAAAGCTTGCTTTGATGGAACTTGGCAGCGGCGACGTAAAGCGTGCGAAAGAGTTACTCGCAAGCATTCAGGCCGGGACGAAACGGTTCGCGAATCTCGATCATCATCTCCTGACGCGGCGGCTTTCGGCTGAGATCGAACTCGCGCTCGGCCGCCCGAAACGCGCAGTGAAGATCTTGGCCGAGATCGCCGATACTGCGAACCGCGGCTCGCGTCCGCAATATCTGGCTTACGCGCAAAACGCACTCGGCGAGGCCGCACTTGCTGATGGCCGGACAGAGAAGGCAGTCGACTATTTGGCAGATGCCGTTGGCTCGATCGAGGCAATGCGAACTAAGCTTCCGGGCGAAGCGTTTCGCATTGCATTCTTTGCGGATACAACGCGGCCGTTCGCAAATCTCGTTTCCGCCCATATCGCCTTCGGTGAGCTTGAAAGTGCCTTTCAGTGGCATGAACGGATGAGGTCGCGGGCCCTTATTGAGATGGCCGGATCTGCGCGTCCACATGAACGCACCGGTCGCGGCGAAACCGCGAAGGCGAGCAGAACGACACGACTGCGCGAAGAATTGAACGCGGCCTATCACAAGCTTGACCGCGAGCCCGGCAACGGGCAAAGCCGGCTTGAGACAAAGGTGCGACGGCTCGAGGCCGAGATAGCGAAACTCGAACGGCGTCAGCAAGCCGTGCAAAGGAATACCGCTAGATCTTTAGGCTCGGCATCGCTAGATGTCGCCGCTCTCCAACGCCGGCTTGGAGGTGACCGCGTCCTTGTTGAGTACTTTGAAAGGGAGGGCCGATTCAAGGCTTTCGTGCTCGACCAGGCCGAGCTTCGGGTCGTGCAGACGGATGTTCAGCGAAAGGACGTGGAAAACTGGCATTCGCAGTTCGAGTCACAGCTTCGAACGTTCCGCCACGGTACGGCTGTCGCTGGGCCCTTGGCGTCGGTTCTCAAGAAAAGGACCGATCAATTACTTGCCACGCTGGGCGAACGGCTCGTAGGCCCGCTTGGCGTAAATGGCTCGGCAAAACGCCTTATCGTCATTCCGACCGGACCGCTCTTCAGCGTGCCGTTTTCAGCGTTGAGGTTCGATGACGAATACCTGATCGAGCGGCACTCGGTCAGCCTCGCACCGAGCGCGTCGATGTGGCTCGGGCTCGCCGGACGAAAGGCACAAAAGAATTTGAATGCGGCTGTCATCGGCCATTCGGACGAGGCGATCCCGTTCGCAGAGGACGAGGCCCGCGAGGTCGCCGGAATATTGAATTCGAAAAAAGCACTGACGGGCCCGGCGGCAACCACCGACGGCTTCAAGCTTGCCGCCGAGTCCGCCGGACTTCTGCACATCGCCTGCCACGGCCTTTTCAGGGCGGACAATCCGATGTATTCAAGCCTCCAGCTTGCCGATGGGCGTGTGACCGCGGCCGATGTAGCCAAAATGCGGATCGATGCCGAGCTTGTAACGCTCAGTGCCTGCGAGACCGGCCGCAGCGAAATTGCCGGCGGCGACGAAATGCTCGGCCTTGCCCGCGGATTTCTTGCTGCCGGGGCGAGGGGCCTCATAATGAGTCTTTGGAACGTCAGCGACCGACACACGATCGGCCTGATGCGTGAATTCTACAGGGGGATGCAACGCTCGGCGAACGCAGAAGCATCTTTGCAGAGTACACAGGTTAAAATGGTGGCCCAAGGGCTCCATCCGTACTTTTGGGCACCATTTTGCTATATTGGTAGCTAACCGCAGCAGAAAATTCCTGCCCTTTTGTCTTTTTTCACGTTGCAGCGGTACTGTGGGCATCGGGAGCATCTCCCGGAGGCTTCGAAATGTTTAGCAGTAGATCCATATTTATACTCTTTGCCGTAATTCTTTTTTTCGTCTTTTCGGCGACAGCACAGGAAAAGCTCGGGCCCGGCTGCAATTGTACGCCGGACGATGTGCTTATCGACCTCGCACCGGCGAATCAGGCAGACCTGCCGGCGATCGCCGCCCAATACGGCCTAATACCTACACCACTCTCGCAGGTCGGGACGCCGCCGACGTTTCGGATGCGGATCGATCGCACGAAGACCAACCAAACACCACTTGAGATCATTCAGGCAATGGCCGGCGATGCCCGGATCGTGCAGAAGGAAACCAATCGCAAGCTAACCGTCGTTGAAAAGGACGGCCTGCCGTGGTCGCTCGGGCACTCATGGGCGATCGGGCATTCATGGGCGATCGGCGGAAGTGCGAAGGGCTTTGCCCGTCAGTATTTTCCCGGCCAGATCCGTTTGCCCGAGGCGCATAAGATCTCGACCGGGCAGGGCGTGACCATCGCGGTGCTTGACACCGGGATCGACCTCCAGCATCCGCTGTTTGCCGGAAGGCTCGTTGCGGGTTACGACTTCGTCGATAACGACAATGACCCGAGCGAGGTCGGGACGATCCGCGTCGATCAGGTCTATGGCCACGGAACTCACGTCGCCGGGATCATCGCCCTTACGGCACCGAACGCGAAGATAATGCCCATCCGTGTGCTGGACCAGAACGGCGAGGGCGACCTCTGGCGGATAAAGGATGCGATGCTCTGGGCCGCGAAGAACGGAGCGACCATCATCAATATGAGCTTCGGTTATCCGCAGGACCTCACGCCGCAGAGCAATACATTTCTCCACGACCTCTTCAACGGCGTTGATGACGTGGTGGTCCCGGGTGAACAGCAGTTTCCCGAATTTGATGACAGCCGCTTGCTGGTCGTCGCCGGAGCGGGCAACGGCGGCCTGATCGGAAATGGTGCAGCCCGCGTTTATCCCGCGGCCGAACGAGGGGCTCTACCGAGTGATCCGGGGACCGATATCGACGATAATCTGTTAAGTGTCGGTGCAAGCACGAGGCTCGACCGGTTAGCGGCTTTTTCTACGATGGCGAATGTCCAGAACCGCGACATCGATCGCTGGGTTCGGGTCGTCGCACCGGGCGAGAACATCGTCAGCTCATTGCCCGGCGGCCGCTACGGGGTTTGGAACGGCACATCAATGTCCGCCCCGATCGTTTCGGGCATCGCCGCACTCGTCAAGTCAGCGAATCCGACGCTTCTCCTCAAAGATCTGGTCGAACGGGTTGAAGAAACCGGACATGAATGGGACTGCCAGCTGCCCTCACGCGGCATCACGATGGAAACCTCGCGGGTGGATGCACTATGTGCACTGACGAATAACCAAGCGTGTGCCCCGCCACGGACGGCCTGCACCGAGTAATTCCTGACATAACAAATTAACGTTCAAAAAGGAGTCTAAATATTTTCGGCTCCTTTGTCTTTTTGGGCCCCGTTTGCTCACTGTTCGTTTGAGGAGGCCGCGCCAAAGTACACGCGGCGGTAAACCGGCATAAATCAAATAGAAGGTGAGAACAATGAGAAACTTGAATAGTAAAAAGAACATTTTGCGAGCCGCCGTGGTGGTGGCAGCGATCGCCGCGTGGATCTCGATCCCGTTCCTGGGCGACAGGGCCGGAGCCGGCGGCGTGCCGATCCTGGTCCGCTCCGCGAACCTCGTTTCGCCTACGGGCAGCATAAACCCGCACGGCTTTTCCGAGTATCAGGTCTATGCAAGCGGCCACCGCGAGATCGAGGTCGAGATCGAAGATGTAAATCTTCCGGCCGGAACGATGCTTAACGCGATCGTTGACGGAAACTCGATCGGGCAGATGGCATTGCAGGCCGATCAGCGGGCACGCATCAAACTGAGAACTGAGGACGGCCAGAACGTTCCGGTAACTAACGACGGCTCGGTCGTTCAGGTGACGAACGGTACAACGATCTTGGTTGCCGGCGTGCTTGGCGGCGGCGGGCCGAATCCGACCCCGACAGCGTCCCCGACAGCCTCGCCAACGGCTTCGCCGACCGCATCACCAACCGCATCGCCGACCGCCTCACCAACTGCGTCGCCAACGGCATCGCCGACCGCTTCGCCGAGCCCGAGCCCTTCGCCGACCGGTTCGCCGAATCCCGGCAATCTGTTCGCGGCATTGAGCGGCCCGACCATCGGCGGAGCACTTCCGCTCGGTTACGGCGAATTCGAACTTCACAGTAGCCGTGTTGAACTCGAGGTACGCGTCCGACAGGTGAATCTCACGCCCGGAACACAGCTCGGCGTCCGCATAGATAATGTGAACGTCGGAACAATGATGCTTGAGAGCGACCGCGAAGCACGACTTCGGCTGAGAAGCGACCGCGGCGAAACCGTTCCTCCGGTCATCAGCGGCTCGACGATCCAGATCACGAACGGCGGCACGACCATCATGAATGGTACATTCGCAGGGTTCACTTCGCCCACCCCGAGCCCCTCGCCGACCGGTTCGCCCTCGCCCTCGATGGGACGCTCCTTCGAATCGCACCTGACGGGTGCCGGAATGGAGCCTCCGGTTACGACCAACGCGAACGGCGAAGTCAAGGTCAATCTTAATGAGGCCGAGACACAGGCAACGATCCTTGGCGAGTTTCACAATATCGGAAGCGGGCAGACCGGCGGCCGTATCGAATCGGTCACGGGCGACGTCGTTACCGTCTATTCGTTCCCGACTCTCGGCGGTGCCAACGGCAACTTTTCGACGGTGACCATTGACGTCTCACCCGCACTTGTCCAGCAGCTTCGGGCCGGCCTTTGGTACGTAGTTCTTACCAGTACGGCCAACCCGGGCGGCGAGATCCGCGGCCGGCTTTTCCCGCGGTCCAACAGCGGCGACTTCAACGGCGACGGCGCCAATGATTTTGCGGTCTATCGCCCGTCGAACGGAACCTGGTATTCGAACAACGGTTCGGGAACTTCGATCATCACCTTCGGCGACGCAAATTCGAGGGTCGTCTCGGCCGACTACGACGGCGACGGCAAGACCGATTCGGCAGTATTCCGCATCGTCAACGGCCTCGCGGTCTGGGAGATCAAGCACAGCTCTGACGGCGGCACGACCGGGCTTCAGTTCGGCATAGATGGCGACGTTCCGGTTCGCGGCGACTTTGACGGCGACGGCCGTTCCGACATCGCGGTCTTCCGGCCTTCGAACGGCGTTTGGTATGTGCTCAACAGCCTGAGCGGCGGTGTGACGATCGTCCAATACGGCACGAACGGCGATAAGCCGATCTCGGTCGATGTGGATGGAGACGGCCGCGATGAGATCGCAGTCTATCGTCCCTCGAGCGGTATCTGGTACTGGTATCGCCCGGCGACGGGAGCGACCGGTGCACTCCAGTGGGGCATCAGCGAGGACGTGCCGGTCAGCGGCGACTTCGACGGCGACGGCAAGTCTGACCTGACGGTCTTCCGGCCTTCAACGGGTGTCTGGTATTCGCTCAGGAGTTCCGACGGCGGCTACACGATCATCCAGTTCGGACAAACCGGCGATATCCCGGTCGCGGGCGACTACGACTCGGATCGCAGGGCAGACATCGCGGTCTTCCGTCCGGCGGATGGCTTTTGGTACATCCTTCGGAGTTCGGATGGCACATTCTTCGGCCTTCCGTTCGGAATGAACGGCGACGTTCCGACCGCCGCCGGTAACTAGTGAAAAGAAAAGGGCGGCGGTTCACGCGGGCCGCTGCCCAAAAGACCCCGGTCCGTATCCCGTAGAGGGAGTGACGACTTTTACGACGGGAACGGAACCGGTAACAAAGCCTCGGCAGCCAGCCCTCCTCGCTGCCGGGGCATTTTTAATTTGAGGGGAGAAGGCGGCGTATCTGGGCGATGTGGCGGGCCTTGTGCTGGCCGACGAGGACGAGCCATTCGATGGCAGAAAGGTCGCCGAAAAAGGGATGTGGAAAGCGGTGTTTGTTGCCATCAAATTGGCCAAAAAGCGGGCGGATCTGTTCGAGCCGGGCGTTGGCTTCGGCCATCGTTGCGAACGATTCGCTTATGCTCCGTTCGCCGGTAGGGCGGACCATCTCCGGAGCTTCGACCTTGATCTTGGCGATGGCAACTCCGCGTTCTTCAAAGGTACTCGTGATGGAGATGGTTCCATCCGATACGTCGCCGCTCTTTTCAGCCTTGCCGATCAGCTTTGCACAGATCCGAGACATACCGTCCTCGACCATCGCGAGGTGCTCGACGATCTCCGCGACCGACCACTTCTCGCCCTCAGGGCGGTGCTCGGCAGCCTCTCGCGGTAACTCGCCAACGAGCGATTCAAGTTCCGCGGCAAAGCCGGCGTTGGTGGCGTAGATGTCATCTATCGACTCGAATTTCATATTTTATCGGGCTGCAGGTGCGGCCTGCGGCGAAAGGATCACACGATGCCAACGGGCAAAACTGAAGACGTTCTCTGCCTGATTCGCCATCCGCTTGATGAACGCCGTTTGAAAATTGAGGATCTGATCGGCCTCCCAGTTAAGCGAAACGATCGGGTTGAACGAAACAAGTTTCGTCGGGTCGGGAAGCGTTGTCGGCCCCGGCTGATTCGTGTTTTGCTCCGGTGCTTCGCCGCCCTGTCGGCGGTCGAATTCCTGCGAAGAAAGCAGCAGGCTGTTGCGGAGCGGGATCGAAGCCTGCGTCGGCGGCGAGCCGTCCGCGTCGTATATCCGCACCTGATGCTCGAACGCCGCGGCGATCTTTGACGCGTCCGGCGACCATACCGGCTTCACCGCCGTCAGGCCGTCATCGAGCCGGCGTTCGCGGCCGTTCTTTTCGATCATTCGCGGCCGGCCGACGGGTGTGAACGCCTCACCCCGGCCGTTCGCAACGCTCTCAAGGTACTGCCATTCGCGGATGGTCGCGGCAAGTGCGACAAGTGCCGAGCTGTCCGGTGCCCAGGCGTAATAAAAATAAAGAAGCCCTTCATTCTGCGTCAGCGGACGGACAAGCCCGCCGTTCGCGTCGCAGAGATATATCTGCTCGGTCCGGAAGGCGAGCACGCCGGTCGGCGGCGTAGGCGTCGGTTCACCCGCGGGCGTTGGGGTCGCCTCGGGTGTCGCCTGCGGCTCGGTCGCGTCGCCATCTACCGGTTCGGGTGAAGGCGTGGGCGAAGGCGAAGCCACGGGCTCGGGCGGGCCGTCGCCATTCTCGCCGCGGATCATCGCCGCAAACGCAAGATTTGCCGAATCCGGCGACCAAACGATCGTATCGGGAAAATGGACCGCCAAATTGTCCGGCGTCACCTTGCTGAGCAGTTTGCCGTCAGAGGAGTAAATATCGAGCCGAAACTCCGCCGCAAGGTCGCCCGGGCGATGATATACGACCGCGATGCGGCTCTTGTTCGGCGATGTGAGGGTGCGGTCGAGGATGTCGTCCGGCCGCGTGTTGGTGAAGTGGTCGCGGACGGCGGCGTTCAATTCTTCCGGTGCCGGATCGTTCAGCGGCGGAGCGGGAACGTCAGCCTCGTAGCGGAAGTTGAGCCGGACGGCAGGCACATCGCCGAGAGCGGTCGGAGACGCGGCCGTTGGGCCGGATTCCGGCGTCGCCGTACCGCACGACGCGGCAAACACCACGCACGCGGTCAAAGCTGCGGCCGCAGAAATGCGAAAACGGGAAGTCATATTATCGATCGATCGGAACTCCGAAATACCGTTCGTATCCGGCCCGCTGTTCGGCGGTCGGCTGCGGCTCCTTGATGAAACGATAGACCGTCCGCTCATTTACCCCAAGCGTGAACTCGATGTCGCGAAGCCGGTCGTGCCTGAATATCGTTAACCTTATCTTGTCGCCGGGCTTCCTCTCGCCGATGTAGCTCTGGAGGAACGAGTTCGATGCCCGGTGGCCGTCGATCGCGACGATCTGGTCGTTAAAGTTAAGCCCCTGTTCGTGTGCCGGTGTTCCGGCCGGGACCGAGCGGACCGTAAGCCGTCCGTCCGTCTCGGCCAGATTTGCACCGATGTATGCCTGCCTGCCGCTTGACATTCCGGCCTGAAGGCGGAGCCCGATGCCCTGAAGGATCGTGTTGTATTGTATCTCCTCGCGGCCCGAGACGTACTTCGTAAAAAAGTCGTTCAGGCTTCGGCCGGCAGCCGCTTCGCAGGCACGCTGAAAATCGGCCGGAGTGTAGTTGCGTCCGCGTTTGTAGAAGTCCTTGTAGAGCGAACGCATCACATCGTCGAGCGAACGCTGATGGCCGGATGCATTGCGGATCTCGATGTCGAGCAGCATGCTGACGACCTCGCCCTTGTCGTAGTACGAGATCTGGTTGTTGACCGAGTTCTCATCCTGCCTGTAGTACTTGATCCAGGCGTCAAAGCTTGCCTCCTCAAGGCTCGTTTGGAATCTGCCCGGCCGGTTCTGCAAATTGCCGATCATATCGGCCTTTGCGTCAAGGTTATCCTCCGGCGTGATAAGCCCCGCCCGGCGGAGAAGTACGTCCTCATAATAGGCGGTCGTACCTTCGGCTACCCACAGAAGCTTTGTATAGTTCTCGTTCTCGTAATCAAAGGGGCCGAGGACGTCCGGCCGGATACGCTTTACGTTCCAGAGGTGAAAATACTCATGCGCGACCAGCCGAAGAAAGGCGATGTAACGCGACCGCGGCTGAAAGCCGAAGCGGTTCCATTGCAGGGCGGTCGAGTTCAAGTGCTCAAGCCCGCCGCCGCCTCTGAGATTTAGAATGATCAGATAATCATCTGTCGGGAGTTCGCCAAATATCGCGACTCCTGCGTCGGCGATCTTTGCCGTGTCCTCGGCCATGCGGTCAAGGTCGTAGTTGCCTTCGCCCGTTACGACGATCCGGTGCGGCCGGCCGGCAGCGGTGAATACCTTTTCCTTGAAGTCACTGACCTGAAGCGGCGAATCGTAGAGAATGTCGTAATCCGGAGCGGTGAAAGTGTTCGCCTCGCCGGGGACGGGCCTGAGGCCGGTCGCGACCTTCCAATTGCCATAAGGAATGACCTTGATCTTCGAGGGTGCCTTTAGCTGGCCGGCAGGGAAAAAGAGAAGCGCCGAGTTGTTCCAAAAGGCGTGCTCGTCGTTCAGTTCGTTAGTGCGGACGGTAAGCTCGTTCGAATAGACGCGATAGGTGGCAACGACCTCGCGGGCCTTTGCGGCCCTGATCCGCCACGTGTTCTTGCTGGTCTTTTGCCAGGCGAGCGGGTTGCCGGCTGCATCCTTGGCCGCAAAGTCCTGAACGTGGCGTGAATATTCACGGACAAGATAGCTGCCCGGAGTCCAGACCGGCATCTTGAGGTCGAGGTCCTGCGGCATCGCCGACCAGCGGACGCGCATTTCGACCTCGAGAAGGTGCGTCCAGGGCTTTGACATAGAGACGGTATAAGTAATTTCCGGAACGGCTTGCCGGCCGGTCGTCTCAGTTGGCGTCTCGGCGTTTGCGGTCTTGAACATAAACGTCAAAGCAAGCGAAAGGGCAATGGTGCGAAGCAGGAACGAGCTCGTTTTCTTGGTCATCATTATCAAAAAAGGGCTTAAATGCCGTGGGTCAATATTGCTTCGATTCTACTATGTTCCCGCGGTTTGCTAAAATTTCACCCGTAGATGTCCGAACCCGAAAAAAGCCACAAGGCCGAAAAGGCCGCCGAAGAGCGGTTCTTTACCGGCCCGCTCCTGATAATTTATCTGACGGTCTTTATCGACCTGATCGGCTTCGGAATGGTCATACCGATACTGCCGTTCTACGCGAACACGGACCCATTTAACGCGACGCCCTTTGAGATCGGGTTGCTGCTCGGAATCTATTCCGTAATGCAGTTCATCTTCTCGCCGCTGCTTGGCCGTCTCTCGGATAGGTACGGAAGACGGCCGATACTTTTTATAAGTATTCTCGGCTCGGCGGTCGGCTATTTCGTTATCGGTGCGGCAAATACGCTTCTGCTTGTTTTTCTCGGACGTGTGATCGGCGGCATTACCGGCGGGAACATCTCGACCGCACAGGCATACATCGCGGACGTGACATCGCGCGAGAACCGTGCAAAGGGGATGGGGCTTTTCGGCGCGATGTTCGGGCTTGGATTTATCCTCGGGCCGGCGTTGGCGGGCATATTGAGCAAGTACGGCGTGAGTTTACCGTTTTACGTGGCGGCGGTGCTCGCCCTTGGGAACGCGATCGCAGTGCTGCTTATTCTTCCTGAAACGGTCAAACGCGGCGAGGCCGCACCCGCAAGCCGCGGCCGCATCGCGGATATGCTCGCTGCACTCGGCAAACGCGATTTCGGGGCGATCAATCTTGTCTATTTTCTTCTTGTCACGGCCTTCTCGATAATGACTTATGCCTTTGTGCTATTTACGGCCTATCGATACGGCTACAACGCCGAGCAGAACGGCTATCTCTTTGCTTATGTCGGTGTAATGGCGGTGGTCGGCCAGGGCGTAGTCTTCGGCACGCTCGCCTCGCGTTTTCACGAATCAAAGCTCGCCATCATCGGCTGCCTGCTGATGGCTTCCAGCCTCTTTGCCTTTCCATTCCTCGGCCCGAGCTCCGGCGGGTTGGCTCTTTTACTCGGCGTTTGCACGGTCCTTTCGATCGGGAATGCCCTTGCCGCTCCGTCGCTGACGAGCCTTGCCTCGAAGCTCTCATCCGACGATGAGCAGGGAAGCATGCTCGGGATAATGCAATCCGGGGCGAGCCTTGCCCGGGCGATCGGCCCTTTCATCGGCGGCCTTCTTCTCAACAACGCCTTCAACGCCATCGACGATTCGTCCGTGACCCGAACCTTCTGGGCCGCGGCGGGCATAATGCTGCTGGCGATGGTCGCGGCACTTTATCTATCTAATTTGTTGGGTGAGCGGCGGGAGCTTCACCGGACCGCGGCCTAACCCGCGAGCCGCGCCTGAGCGGGGGCTCCGATCGGCAAAGTCAGGACAAAGGTCGCACCGCTTCCGTTCGGGCTCTTCGCCTCGATGGTTCCGCCGTGCTCCTGGACGATCCCGTACGTGACGGCAAGCCCGAGGCCCGTTCCGCTGCCGACGGCTTTTGTAGTAAAGAAAGGATCGAAGATCTTGGAGAGATTTTCCTGCGGGATGCCTTCGCCGGTGTCGGCTACCTCGACCCGGATGCGGTCGCCGTCAAGAATGGTACGCAGAGTGATGGTGCCGCCCTGTGCCATTGCATCGCGGGCGTTCAGGATCAGGTTCGTTAGGACTTGCTGCAGTTTACCCGCATTGCCGGCGACCAGCGGCGGACGTTCTTCGTAGTCCTTGAGTATCTCGATCTGCGACCGGCGAAGCTGAGGTTCGAGGAGCTGCAGGGTATCGTCGATCAGCTTATTAACATCAACCTCGGTCCATTCGAGTGCGCTCCCGGTCCGCGAGAAATTGAGCAGGTTGCCGACGATGTTTGCCGCCCGCTCGGTCTGCCGGTGCATTTTTTTGAGCAGTTCGTGCTTCGGATCGTTCTCCGGCACCATTCCGAGCAGCATTTGCGTATAGCTCGAAACGCCGGTCAGCGGCGTGTTGACCTCATGGGCAACTCCGGCGGCAAGCAGGCCGATGCTCGAGAGCTTCTCGCTCTGTTGGAGCGATTCTTCGAGCTTCACCCGCGAAGAGACATTTTCTAGCACGATGATCCCGCCCGTTTGCTCGCTTGAGACCGAGCGGAGCGGCGCGACCGCTACGTTGAGGATCAGCGGATTGCCCGCCGCATCGCGTGCATGGAGCTTATATGCATTGCGGATCTCGGTCAGGTGCCAGCGGCCTTTGCCGAGAATGTTATTGAGGTTTGCCGCAAATGCAGGGTCAAAGACGTCATCGACAGACTTGCCGATCACCTCGCGACGCGACCGGTTCATCATTTCTTCGAACGTCGTGTTGCATCGCGTTATGCGGCCATCTTCATCAACGGCGAGCAGGCCCACGTTGACCGATTCGACGATCGATTCGTTGAATTCTTTGAGCAACGCCAGCTCGGCGGTCTGCTGCCGCTGCTCCTGATAGAGCCGGCTGTTCTCGATCGCAACCGCGATGTAGCCCGAAATGGTCTTGAGG
>ERZ1066138.276-NODE-276-length-17505-cov-9.751232_pt1 | contig 17505 bp, 23 predicted proteins | sample MGYA00382785_ERZ1066138 | MGnify/ENA primary metagenome ERZ1066138 (study PRJEB33369, sample SAMEA5778368) | biofilm metagenome | biome: Industrial cooling water; feature: Water cooling tower basin; material: Biofilm | place: United Arab Emirates | collected... | reverse complement strand
GCGACGCGGGCGAGGTCGCCGAGCGGGGGGCGGCGGGCCGCGCGCGCCACCGGGGCGCCCGCGGCCGGCAGCGCGACCGCCCCGATTGCGAGGGCGCCCGCGCGGCGCAGCAGCTCGCCTCGCGGCAGACCGTCCATGCTCGACCGACCCTATCGCGGCTGATGGCGTGCCGCGCTTTGCGCCGTGCGCGGCCGCCGCGGCGCGCCGGACTCGGTCGCCGCCGCGCGTGCGGGGGTCGAGCGGATCGAGGCCGAGGTGGCCCGCATCGACGGCGAGCTGGGATGGGGCCGCCGAGGCGTAGAACGCCGCCCGCCAGGTGCTGGGGCGGCGCCTCGCCGCCGGGCTCCGACCGCAGCGGGCTGGCGTCGTACTGCTACGGCAAGCTGGGCAAGTCGGTGCCCCACGACACCGGCGCCATCTGGGCCACGTTCGCCAAGGTGCCGCGCGGCGCCGATCAGCTCGGCGACCGGGTGTTCTTCCGGCCCGACCCGGGCCACATCGGCATACATCGGCGGCGGCCGGTACATCCACGCGCCGCGCACCGGCGACGTGGTCAAGATCTCGGAGCGCAGCGACTACCGGGGGGCGGTGCGCCCGTAGGGCGGCCGCTCAGGTCTGGCCCAGCTCCCCGCGCCCCGGGCGCTCCGCCTCGGCGCCCTCGGCCGGACGGGCCCCGTGGGCCCCGGGCACCTCGTAGCCCTGGGCCTCGATCGCGCTGACCACGGCGGGGCGGCGGGCGTTGACGTCGTCGACCCGCACGGTCACGACGCGCGCCGCGACATCCACCTCGGCGCCGGCGACGCCCTCGACCTCCGCCAGCGCGCCCTCGATCGACGACTTGCAGTGGTCGCAGCTGATGTCCGGCACCTCGATGCGCATCTCCGCGCCCACGGGCCCTCCCCGGTCGGGTTCGCCTCAGGATCGCAGAGGCGCCCCGCCGTCGCCCGCGGCGGCGAGCCGCACCCGCACGCGGGCGCCGCCCGCGGGGGCGTCCTCGATGACCGCGTGGCCCCCGTGCAGGCGCGCCTGCTGGCGCACCAGCGCGAGCCCGAGGCCCGACCCGGGCGCGCGCGCGGCGGCGCCCCGGGCGAAGCGCGCGAAGACGCGCTCGCGCTCGGGCGCCGGCACCCCCGGCCCGTCGTCGTCGACCAGCAGGACCACCTCGCCGCCGGCCGGGGCGAGCTCCACCCGCACCGAGCCGCCGCGCCGCCCGTGGCGGGCGGCGTTGTCAAGGAGGTTGTCGACCAGCGCGCGCAGGCCGTCCGGCCAGCCCTCCACGGCAAGCTCGGCCTCGGGCGCCACGAGGGTCCAGGTCACCTCCGGGTGGCGCGCCCGCGCCCCCTCGACCGCGGCCTCGGCCACCGCGGCGACGTCGACCGGCTCGCGCGGGAGGGCGGCGCCGGCGTCGCCCCGGGCGAGCGTCTGGAGGGCGTCGAGCATCCGCATCGCGCGCTCGGCGTCGCGCTCGGCCGCCGCCAGGCTCCGGGCGCGCTCCTCCGGCGCGAGCCCGGGGTTGCGCCGCAGGGTTCCGAGCTCGGTGCGGAGGGCGGTCATCGGGGTGCGCAGCTCGTGGCCCGCGTCGGCGGCGAAGCGACGGGTGGCCTGCAGGGCCTCCTCGGTCTCGCGCGCGGAGCGCTCCAGGCGGCCGAGCATCGCGTTGATGCTCGCCCCGAGGCCGGCGACCTCCGCCGGTGCGCCCTCGGCCGGCAGCCGGGCCGACAGGTCGCGGGTGCCGCTCACCCTGCCCGCCGCGGCGCGCAGCGCCCCGAGCGGGCGCAGCGCGAGGCCGGCCAGCCACCAGGAGACCGCCGCGACGAGCCCGGCGCCGGCCAGGCCGATCAGCAGCAGCCGGTTGCGCATGGCGTCCACCCGCGCCTCGGAGGGGCCGAGGTCGCGCCCCACCTCCAGCAGGCCGAGGCCGGGCGCGACGCGGGCGAGCGAGCGGTACTCGGTCCCGTCCGCCGAGAGCGTGCGCAGCCCCGGCCGCTCGGGCACCGGCAGCCCCGGGGGGACGTCGACCCCCGCGATCGCCGCGCCGCCGGCGACCAGGCGCACGTACTCGCCCTCGGGCCGCAGCGCCGGGGGGCCGAGGTCGGGCCGCCCGCCCGGGCCGCGCCCGCCCCGCAGGGCCCCCACCAGCTCGGCGACCGGACGGGCGCGCAGCGCGTCGTCGACGCGGTCCCGCTCGTCGCGCGCGAACGAGGCGACCGAGACCGCCCCCACCGCCAGGAGGACCCCGGCGACCGCCAGGGTCGCCAGCACCGCCACCCGGCCGCGGAGGCTGCGGAGCGCTCCCACCGGCGCTCAGACCCGCAGGACGAAGCCGACGCCGCGCACCGTGTGCAGGATGCGCGGCTCGCCGCCGGCCTCCAGCTTGCGGCGCAGGTAGGAGACGAACTGGTCGACCACGTTGCCGTCGACCTCGAACGTGTAGCCCCAGACCCGCTCGAGGAGGCTGCGCCGCGACAGGACGACGCCCGGATGGCGGGCCAGGGTCTCCAGCAGCTCGAACTCGCGGTTGGTGAGCTCGACGTCCCGCGTCCCGCGCCGCACGGTCCGGCGGGCCGGGTCGACGACGAGGTCGCCGACGCGCAGCGGCACCGCGGGGGCCCCGGGCCGCCGGCGCAGCAGCGCGTGCAGCCGGGCGACGAGCTCCTCCAGCGCGAACGGCTTCACCAGGTAGTCGTCCGCGCCGGCGCGCAGGGCCTCCACCCGGTCGGCCACCTCGTCCCGGGCCGACAGGACGCAGACCGGCAGGTCGTGCCCGTCGGCCCGCAGGCGCCGGATGACGTCCACGCCGGAGGGCCCCGGCATCACCAGGTCGAGCACCATGACGTGGGGCGGCTCGGTCGCGACGGCGTCGAGCGCGGCCGGACCGTCGGGGAGCGCCGACGCCGCGAAGCCCTCGTGGCGCAGCGCGCGCTCGAGGGCCTCGCGGATGGACGGGTCGTCGTCGACGACCAGGACGCGGGGCGCGGTGCTCACCCGCGCATCATGGCGCAGCGGCTACGGCATGCCCCCTCCCGGGCCGAACGGGGGCGGCCCGCCGCGCGGGTGCCCCCCGCGGCCCATCCGGCCGTCGCCCCGGTGCGCCCCGTGCGCGGCGCGAAGCGCGTCCCGCACCTCCTCCGCGCTCACGCCGAGGCGCTCCGCGAGCGTCGAGACGACGACGTCGCGGCCCGGCCGCTCGCCCTGGCGCCACGCCTGCTGCGCGGCCTGGCGCGCGGCGGCGAGCGCGGCGCGCGCCTCCTCGACGGTCACCCCGTCGAGCTCCGCGGAGAGCGCCCGGGCGAGCGACGCCTCCATCTCGGCGCGGCGGTCCGACTCGATGTCGGCGAGCGCGCGCTCGATCTCCGCCGCGGTGGCGTCGCCGTCCAGGCGCTCGGCCAGCTCCCGGGCGAGATCCGCCCGCCGGTCGTCCCCGCCGCCCGGCGGGCCGCCGGCCCCCGCGGCGATGGCGGCCCCGCCGCCGACGGCGAGCGCCGCGGCGGCCGCCCCGATCGCCAATCCTCGTCGCATCCGCTCTCTCCTCCGATCGCTCTCCGGCCGTGCGCCGGCTGAGGGCGATGGTGGCGCCCGGTCCTGAGAGCGCTCTGAGAGGGGCCTGCGGCCGCCATGAGAACCGCGATGCGGAAACAACGAGGGGGCGGGACGGTCGTCGATCCGGGTCCCCAGCCGGTCGATCGACCCTCGCCGCCCCCTGTTCGCAGCCGCGTCGGCGCATGCGCGGTCTCCGCGGCCACGACTTCGGGAGCCGGTGGGCCCCCGTGACGCTCAGGGCACCTCGGCCTCCCCCGCGCGGACGGCGGAGGCGAGGGCCCGCAGGTCCTCCCGCACCGACTCGAGCTCACGGGCGAGCGCGTCGACCGCCTCCTCCAGCTGGCCGAGCCGCACGTCCGGGTCGGTCAGGTGACCGGCGCCCGCCGCTCCGACCCCCGAGGTCTCCGCCTCCATACCCGGAAGACTCGGCACCGCCGGCCCGCGGGGCATCCGGGCGGGGCCGCGCGGTCGCTGCGGGGATCCCGCAGACCTGCTCGACGGTCAGCCCTTGAGGACCCCGATCGGCACGAGGCGCGCCACCCGCCGGGCCACGCCCGCACGCTCGATCACCTCCACCACGCGGTCGACGTCCTTGTAGGCGAGCGGCGCCTCCTCGGCGAGCCCGCGGGGGGAGGGGCAGCGGACCGCGATGCCGCGCTCCTCGAGCTCCCGCCGCAGCTCCCGCCCGGTGACGCGCCGCCGGGCCGCGTGGCGCGAGAGCAGCCGGCCGGCGCCGTGGCAGGCGCTGCCGAAGCTGGCCGCGTCGCTGCCGTCCAGGCCGCAGAGCACCCACGAGGCGGTGCCCATCGACCCGGGCACGAACACCGGCTGGCCGGTCTCCGCGAAGTCGGACGGCAGCTCGCCGGCGCGCCCGGGCCCGAAGGCTCGCGTCGCCCCCTTGCGGTGCACCCACACCCGGCGGCCGCCGTGCTCCTCGGGCTTGGCGCGTTGTGGGCGACGTCGTAGACCTGACGGACCGCGCCGGCGCGCCCGCGGCCGAGCACCCGCCCCACGCCCTCCCGCACCCGCTGCGCCAGCACCTGGCGGTTCGACCAGGCGAAGTTGGCCGCGCAGGCCATGGCGGCGAGGTATCCGCGTCCCTCCGCCGACCCGACGGGGGCGCAGGCCAGCTCGCGGTCGGGCAGCCGGATCCCCCACCGCGGCAGCAGCGGCTCCATGGCCCGCACGTGGTCGGTGCAGACCTGATGGCCCAGGCCGCGGGAGCCGCTGTGGATGAGCGCGGTCACCTCGCCCTCGCGCAGGCCGAGCGCCGCCGCCGCGCCCGGGTCGGCGATCCGCTCGACCGCGCCCAGCTCGAGGAAGTGGTTGCCCGAGCCCAGCGTGCCGAGCTGGGCGCGGCCGCGGTCGCGGGCGCGGGCCGAGACGGCGGCGGGGTCGGCGCCGGGCAGGGCCCCGCCCGACTCGGTGTGGGCCAGGTCCCGCGCGTCGCCAAGCCCGTGGGCCTCGACCACCTCGGCCGAGCCGCGGGTCAGCACCCGGTCGAGTGCGGCGTCGTCCAGCCGCAGCGCACCGCCGCGGCCGGCGCCGGTCGGCACGGACCGGGCCAGCTCGTCCATCAGGCGCGGCAGCACCGGCGCCAGCTCGTCGCGGCCCACCGCGAGGGCGAGCAGGCGCACCCCGCAGTTGATGTCGTAGCCCACCCCGCCGGGTGAGACCACGCCGTCGCGTGCGTCGGTGGCCGCCACGGCGCCCACCGGGAAGCCGTAGCCCTGGTGGATGTCGGGCATCGCGATCGCGAAGCCGACGATGCCCGGGAGCGTCGCGACGTTGGCGAGCTGCTCCAGCGAGCGGTCGGCGCCGATCGCCCGGAGGATCTCCTCGTCGGCCAGGATCCTGGCCGGCACGCGCATCCCGGGCCGCGCCGAGGGCGGGATCTCCCAGGTCACCTCGTCGAGCCGCACGGGGGCGACCGCCGGGCTAGACATCGAGCACCACCCGCCCCTCCCAGCCGCCGTCGGCCGGGCGGACCGAGAGCCCGTGGTAGGTCGCCGCCTTGACGAGCGCCCGGGCGCCGGGCTCCCTGCGCCCCGCCAGCGTCCCGCGCAGCGCGCCGCCCTCGACCCGGGCGTCCTCCAGGTCGCTCGCGACGAAGCCGTCGGCGTCCATGAGGTACACGGCCTCGTTGAGCAGGTCGGCGAGCAGGGTGTCCGGCCCGGATGAGCGCAGCTCCACCGGCCGCCGCTCGTCCGGCTGCCCCGGGTCGCCGTCGAGGCACTCGCGGGCCAGGCCCAGCAGCGCCTCGGCGTAGAGCCCCTCCAGGGTGGGGCTGACGACCCGCAGCTCCACCTCCCCGATGTGGTCGATCAGCTCGATCACCCGGCGCCCCCCGTGACGGCGGCCGCGGTCCACTCCTCGTGCAGCGCGGCCAGCGAGCCGCCCTCGTGGATCCGCCGGATCGCCTCGGCGAGGAAGGGGGCGACGCTCAGCACCGTGAGGCGATCCGAGCCCGCGCCCGGCGGAACCGTGTCGGTCACGACCACCGCGTCGAGGGCGGGGTCGGCCAGCGCCCGCCCGGCGCCGGGGGCGAGCACCGCGTGGGTGGCGGCGGCGAGCACCCGGGCGGCGCCGCGCTCGCGGCACCGGCGCGCCGTGCGGGCGAGCGTCGTGCCCGTGCCGATGAGGTCGTCGACGATCACCGCGGCCGTCCCCCGACCTCGCCGGCCAGCAGGTCGCCGGTGACCTCGCCCCCGCTGCGCCGCTTCTCGGCGTACGCGGAGCCGGCCGGCGCCCCGAGGGCGCCGGACAGCGCGGGCCCGCAGCGCGTCGGCGCGCTTGGCCCCGCCGGCGTCGGGCGCCACCACGGTCACCGCCTCGCCGCGCAGGAGCGCAGCCAGGTGGCGCACGAGCAGCGGCCGCGCCTCCAGGTGCTCGGCGGGGCGCCGGAACGCGTTCTCGAACGCCGCCGGGTTGTGGACGTCCATCGCGACCACCCGGTCGACCCCCATCGCCTCGATCGCCTGGGCCACGTAGCGGGTCGTCACGGGGTCGCGGCTCTTGGTGCGGCGGTCCTTGCGCGCGGAGCAGAGGTAGGGGGCGACCAGCGTGACCTCCGCGGCGCCGGCGTCGCGCAGCGCGGCGCAGAAGAAGAGCGCTCGGCAGAGGCGGTCGTTGACGCTCATGGCGGCGTCGGCGTGCAGCGGGCCGATCACGGCCGCGTGGCGGCCCCGCACCGAGGCGAGCGGCCGCGCCTTGTGCTCGCCGTCCTCGAAGCCGCGCTCCTCGTGGGGGTCGAGGGGGACGCCGAGCGCCTCCGCCACCCGGCCGCCCAGTCCCCCGTCGCCGGCGGGGGCGAACAGGGCGAGGTCGCGGCCGGTCACGCGCCCGCCTCCACGAGGTGGGCCGTGAACCAGTCGCGCGCCAGGGCGGCGACCTCCTCGAGCGCCCCCGGCTGCTCGAAGAGGTGGGTGGCCCCGGCGACGAGGCGCAGCTCGGCGGGCGCCCGCATGGCGGTCATGGCGTCCCGGTTGAGGGGGACGACCTGGGCGTCCGCGGCGCCCACGATGAGCAGGGTCGGGGCGCGGACGGCCGGCAGGGCGTCGGCGGCGAGGTCCGGGCGGCCGCCCCGCGAGACCACCGCGCCGACCCGGCCGGGGCGCAGGGCGGCGGCCACGAGGGCCGCCGCGGCGCCCGTGCTGGCGCCGAAGAGCCCCAGCGGCAGCCCCGGCGCCGCCTCGTCGCACCAGTCGACGGCGTCGACCAGCCGCCCGGCGAGCAGCGGGATGTCGAACCGGTGCTCGCGCGTGACCCGGTCGGCGGCGTCCTCCTCGGGCGTCAGGAGGTCGATCAGCAGCGTGCCGAGCCCGGCGTCGTGGAGCGCCGCGGCCACCTGGCGGTTGCGGGGGCTGTGGCGGGAGCTGCCCGAGCCGTGCGCGAAGGCCACGAGCGCCGCGGCGCCCTCCGGCAGCGTCAGGTCGCCGTCCACCGCGACGGCCCCGGAGGGGATCCGCACCGGGCGGGGCGCGAGGGGGCTCACGGCGCGTTCACCCCGCCCGAGACCCCCTCGTCCCGGCTCGCGCGCACCAGCAGGCGCACCTCATCCTCCGAGGTCTGCCCGAAGTCGCGGTACCAGAGGCTCACCGCCCAGAAGTCGTCGACGGCGAAGGGGCAGACCACCTCGTCGGCCTCGGCGCGCAGGGCCTCCACGCTCTCCGCGGCGCCAACCGGCACCGCGGCCACCACCCGCGCCGCGCCCTGGGCGCGGGCCCAGCGGCAGGCGGCGACCATCGTGGCCCCCGTGGCCAGCCCGTCGTCGACCAGCACGCAGGTGGCGCCGCGCGGCGACAGGCGCGGCAGGCCCTCGTGCAGGCGCGCGTCCATGGCGCGCGCCTCGGCGTCGGCGGCGTCGATGCGGGCGCGCAGCGCCGGGAGGGCTCGGCGGTCGAGCCCGACGGGCTCTCGGACGAAGGGGGGGCCGTCGGGCGCCACGGCGCCCAGCGCCAGCTCCTCGTGGCGGGGGTGGCCGATCTTCCGCACCGCCAGCACGTCGAGCGGCGCCCCGAGCGCCGCCGCGACCTCGGCGGCCACCGGAACGCCGCCGCGGGCGAGCCCGTAGACGACCGTCCGCCCCGCCGGGGCCCGGCCCAGCGCGGCGGCGAGCTGCCGCCCGGCGTCGCGGCGGTCGTCGAAGAGCGCGCTCACCGCGTCAGGCGCCCTCCCCCCGGCCGCCGGCCGGCGGGTGGACGAGCAGCACCGGGCACGGGGCGTGGTAGGCGACGTGGGCCGCGAAGCCGCCGAGCATCGTCCGCTCCACCAGCCCGCGGTGGGCGGCGGCGACCAGGAGGTCGACGTCCGGGACGGCCGCCGCCCGTTCCTCGATCCAGCCCCCGGCCTCCTCGGAGAACTCGATCGGCGTGGGCAGGTAGCCGTGGGGGCCGGTGAGCATGAGCATGGGCGGCGCCGCGACGTGGACGAGGTGAAGCTCGCCCGGCGACTGGGCCCGCAGCGCGAGCGCCTCCGCCTGCGCCGCCTCGGCGGCCGGGCTGTCCTCGACGAAGCAGGCGATCCTTCGGTACGGAGCGGGCATCGTCCCCCCGGTTCGTGTGGCCGCGCGGGCGGATGCCCGCCTCTTGCCCCACGCTCACCCGCCGGGGGGCGCCACGCATCGGGGTTCTCCCCGGATCCGCGCGCGGGCCGTCAGGCGGCGAGCTCGCCCAGCGCCTCGGCCTCGCGCTCGCGTCCGAGCCGCTCGAGCGCCTGGCGCTCGATCTGGCGCACGCGCTCACGGCTGACCCCCATCGCGCGTCCCACCGCGTCCAGCGTCATGGGCTCCTCGCCCTCGAGCCCGAACCGCATCTCCAGCACGCGCCGGTCGCGCTCGGGCAGCCGGCGCAGTATCCGGCCGAGCAGGTCGGCGCGCAGGCCGATCTCCATCTCGGCCAGCGGCTCCTCCTCGGGCGCGGCGACCAGCTCCCCGAGCGTGGTGCCCTCGTCCTCGCCGACCCCGCGGTCGAGGCTCGTCACCGTGCGGGGCAGCTCGCGCGCCTCCGCGACCCGCTCGAGCGGCAGCCGGCTCTCGGCCGCGATCTCCTCGTCGGTGGGCTCGCGGCCCAGGCGCGTCAGCAGCGTGCGCTCGGCGCGGGCGATCCGGCGCTGGCGGTCGGCCACGTGCACCGGCAGCCGGATGGTGCGCGACTGGTTGGCGAGCGCCCGCTGGATCGCCTGCCGGATCCAGAGCGTCGCGTAGGTCGAGAAGCGCAGGTTCCGGCGCCAGTCGAACTTCTCCACGGCGCGGATCAGCCCGAGCACCCCCTCCTGGATGAGGTCGAGGAAGGTCAGCTCCTGGCCCTGGTAGCCCTTGGCGATCGACACAACCAGGCGCAGGTTGGAGTTGATCATCCGCTCCTTGGCCGCGGCGTCGCCGGCCTCCACGCGCTGCGCGAGCGCCCGCTCCTCGGCCGGCGTCAGCAGCGGGTGCCGGCGCACCTCGTTGAGGAAGAGCTGCAGGGCGTCCGTGGTGCCATCGGCGAGCTGCGCGTTGGTGGCCCGGGCGGGCGGCGCGTCCGAGTGCCCGCAGTCGTCCCGCACCTCGAGGCCCCGCTCCTCGATGGCGGCGTAGACCTCCGCCACCTCCTCGTCCGAGAGGTCGAGGGCGGCAATCGCCTCGCCCAGCTCGGTGAGGTTGACGCAGCCCTCCTCCTCGCCCGCCACCACCAGCCGAGCGATCCCCGGCCGCTCCGCGGGCGCCGCGCCCGCCGTTCGCTCCTCGCCTGCCACGCCGTCCCCCTTCCCGTCCGTGGAGCGTAGCCACCCCGGCCCGGCGAGGGCCGACCGGGCAGGTTTGCGGGGCCGAGCCGGAGGGGATCGTCGGGCGTCCCGGTGGGTGGCCGGGCGCACCGGCATCGAGTGGATCGGAGGATCCGCGTGGACATCGGCGACAGCTTCCAGGGCTTCACCGACGCGCTGTTCGAGTGGCTTCCACGGCTCGTGGGCGCGATCGTCATCCTGGTCATCTTCTGGCTCATCGCCAAGGTGGTGGCCAAGCTCCTGCGCAACCTGCTCCCGCGCACGGGCATGGACCGCGCGGTCCATTCCGGCTCGATGGGGCGCTACGTGGCCCACTACGCCCAGGGATTCCGCCCGAGCGCGCTGCTGGCGAGCCTGGCGTACTGGTTCATCCTGCTCACCGGCGTGGTGCTGGCGCTCTCCACGCTCGGCATCCAGGCGCTCAACAACGCCATCGAGGCCGTGGTCGGCTACCTGCCGCACGTGGTGGCGGCGGTCCTGATCCTGGTGGTGGCGCTCGCGATCGCGGGCGCGGTGGGCGGCGCGATCGCCAAGCTCATGGGTGACACCGCCCTCGGCAAGGTGGCCGCCACCCTGGTGCCGGTGCTGGTGCTCACGATCGCCGTCTTCATGGCGCTGGTCGAGCTCCAGATCGCCGAGGAGATCGTCGCCGGCACCTTCTACATCGTCCTCGGCGCGATCGCGCTGGCGGCCGCGCTCGCCTTCGGGCTAGGCGGCCGCGGCGCCGCCGAGCGGCTGATGGACGGCGCCTACGAGCGCGGCCGGCAGGCGATGCCGCAGGCGCGCGAGGAGATGGCGATCGCCCGCGAGCGCGCCCGCGAGCGCGCCGGGGAGGCCCGCGAGCGGGTCGAGGGCGAGCGCGCCCGCGCCGACGCCGAGACCCCGGCGCCCGGGCCCGGCGACTCCGCCACGACGCGGTACTAGCGGGACCGTGACACGACGGGGGCCGGGTCACCGGCCCCCGTCGCGGCGCCGCCTACGCGAGCGTCGCCGTCGCGCGGCAGACCTCGCCGCCCACGACGGCGCGGGCGACCGCGGCGACCGTGGTGCGCGGGCTGCCGGGGGCGATCACCGCACGCACCTCGAAGGATCCGCTCGGGGCCGTGGTGGTGGCGGCGCGCCGCAGCACGGCGGTGCCGTTGCGCTTCAGCACCACGCCCCAGCGCCGCCCGACGCGATTCTGGTCGACCTCGAGCTCGACCTCCACGCGGCCGTCCTCCGGGCTCAGCTTGAGCTTCGCCGAGCTCGGTCCGGTGCACGAGCCCGCGACGCGCACGTCCGCGCGGTCGCGGTCGCGCGGACCGCCGTCGTCGGCGCCGCCGCGTCCCAGGGCGAGCGGCGCGGTGGCGAGGAGGCCCGCCGCGATCGCGACGCAGGCGCCGCGGGTGACGGATGAGACGGACATCGGTGCTCCTTCGTCGCGGCGCCCGGGTGGCGCCGTGGGATCCGGACGGTCGCCGACGCCCGGTCGGCGTCGCAATCCGACATCGGTCCTACGACCCCGGCAGCACGGCCCCCGCCGAGCACGACTCGCCGCGTGGGGCGACCGCCCGGACCCGGACCGCGTCGGGCCCCACGAAGTCGGGCAGCAGCGCGCGGAGCTCGAAGCCCCCGCCCGCCCGCGCGCGCACGCGGACCCGCCGGGCGATGCGGCGCTCATGGAGGATCGTCACCCGCCAGGTTCCCGTCTTCGGCGTCCGCACGGACAGGTCGACCCGGATCCGGCCGTCGTCGGCACGCAGCCGCAGGCGGGCGGAGCTGGCGCGTCCGCAGATGCCCGCCGCCCGCACCTCCGCCCGGTCGCCCTCGTCCGCCCGCGCGTGGGGGGGCGCTGCCGCGGCGATCCAGGCCGCCGCAGCGCAGGCGAGGGCGCAGAGGACGGCGCGCGCGGTCGCGGACATGCGCCCACGCTCGCGCGCCCGCGCGCCGCGCGCAATCGGACCTCGGTCCTACGACCCCGGCGGGCCGCCGATGCCGTTTCGCACGGCCCACAGGGCGGCCTGGGTCCGGTCGTCGACGCCGATCGCGCGGAAGATGCTCGTCAGGTGCGCCTTCACGGTCTTCTCGCTGATGGCGAGCCGGCGGGCGATCAGCTTGTTCGGCAGGCCCTCGGCCACCAGCGCGAGCACCTCGCGCTCGCGCTCCGAGAGGCTCCCCGCGGCGGCGGGCGCGGCCCGGGCCGCCAGCACGGCGCTCGCGGCGCGGGGATCGAGGGGCGCCTCGCCGCGGGCCGCCGCCCGGATCCCGCGCTCGACCTCCTCCGGTGTCGCGTCCTTCAGCAGGTAGCCCACCGCCCCGGCGTCCAGCGCGCGCAGGATGCGGCCGCGGTCCGAGAAGGACGTGAGGATCACGACCGCGGTCCCCGGGTGGCGCTCGCGGATCCGGCGCGTGGCCTCGATGCCGTCGACGCCCGGCATCTCCAGGTCCATCAGCACCACGTCGGCCCCGTGCGCGCCGATCGACGCGAGCGCCTCGCCGGCGTCCGCCGCGGAGCCCACGACGGCGATGCCGGGGAACGCGCCGATCAGCTGCGCGAGGCCGGCCCGCACCACGGCGTGGTCGTCGCAGAGGACGACCCTGATCACGCCGGCACCTCCACCTCGAGCACCGTTCCCTTCCCGGGGGCGGAGCGGACCTCGGCGCGGCCGCCCAGGTGGCGCGCCAGCTCCTCCACCAGCTCCAGGCCGACGTGCCCCTCGGCCCGGCGCCGCGCCCGGGTCGCCGGCTCGAACCCGCGGCCGTCGTCCTCCAGCCGCAGGTGCGCGCGGCCCCCCTCGGCCCTGACGCGCACCGTGACGCGCCGGGCTCCGGCGTGCGCGGCGACGTTCCGGAGCCCCTCGGCGGCCGCGCGGTAGAGGAGCTCCTCGCCGCGCGGGGCCAGCTCGAGCGCGTCGGGCACCGCGACCTCCACCTCGACGCCGCGGGCGCGCAGGGGCGCGGCCAGGTCGGACAGCGCGGCTCCGAGTCCCTGGTCCCGCAGCCGGCCGGGATTGATGTCCACGACCGCCGCGCGCAGGCGGCGGGTGGCCTCACGGGCGGCGTCGGCGCCGTCGCGCAGGGCGGCGACCGTCGCCGGATCGGTCCCCTCGGGCGCGCGGCCGGCGGCGCCGGCGAGCGCGAAGGCGAGGCCGGCGAGGTCCTGCAGCGGCCCGTCGTGCAGGTCGGCGGCCACCCGGCGGCGCTCGAGGGCCGACGCCTCGGCCGCGGTCTCGAGCAGCGCCTGGCGCTCGCGCAGGCCCTGTCCCAGGCGCCGCGCCATCGACCAGGCGAGGGGCACCTGCACGAGCCACAGCAGCAGCAGGGCGGCGCCGATCACCGGCGCGAACGCCCGGAGGAAGTCGCGCCCGCTCGCCTCGATCGCACCGGCGCGGCGGTAGGTCTCGAAGAGCGCGAGCCCGCCCGTCGGCGTGCGAATGGGGAGGTACACCTCCAGCAGGGAGCCCTCGTCGCGCTCGAAGGCGTTCTCGGGCTCGTCCAGGTCGCTCACCTCGGCGCGGGTCGCCCCGGTGCGGAGCGCGTCCCGCTGGTCGGAGCCCAGCCCATAGCGGTCGCCGATCAGGCGCGGCTCGTCGGAGTAGGCGATCCGCCCCGTCGGGGTCCAGATCTTGACGCGCACGACCTCGTCGTCGAGCACCCGCTCCTGGACCACCCGGTCGAGCCGGGTAAGGGCGACCGGGCGCCCGGCGAGGGCGGCGTCGGTCAGGGCGGGCTCCACGATCCCGCGTCCGGCGAGCGTCGTGAGCCGCCGGGCCTCGTCGACCGCCTGCCGCTCCGCGATCGGGCGCGCGACCAGCACGCCGCCCACGACCAGGACGGCGACGGCCGCAAGGCCCGCCAGCACGAACCGGGCGACGGCCCCGCGGATGGACGCTCCGCCCCCCACAGCGCTCACCCTGCGACGGTACACCGGCCGCCCCGCCTCAGGTCAGCGGGCCACCTCCAGGGTGTGCGCCACGGTCCGGACCGCTCCGCCGTGGCGGTACCGGAGGAACAGCCGGTAGCGCCCTGGGGAGGGCAGCTCCGCTCCGAAGCGGATGACGCCCGGCTCGTGGGACTCCTCGGGGTGCACGTGGCGGAACGCCAGGTCCCCCTCGCGCAGCGCCACGAGGTGCCCGTCGGCGCCGAGGTCCGGCTCGACGCCGTCGAGCGGGCGCCCGCCCCGGGTCAGGCGGTAGGTGAGCTTCGCGGTGGCTCCGCCCCGGGCGTTCTCGACCGAGAGCTCGGCACGGTGGTCGCCGTCGGCGGAGACCGGGGAGGGGGCGGGGAGGGGGCGTTGGCGGAAGTCGCCCGGCACGGCCAATTCGTGGCCGGCGTGCGCGCCCGGCCGCCGCCGGCCGTCGGTGGCGCGCCGCGGATGCAGGTGCCGATAGCCCGTGAGGTCGCCGCAGGACGATCGGGTGCATCCGGCGCTCGTGCTCCCCCTCCAGGTCGGCGATCGTGTCCCCGCGTGGCCCGGCGATGCGGAAGCTCCAGTCGGCGGCCGCGCCCGCAGCGGGCGCGGGGTCGGCCTCGAGCCGGAGGTCGTCCTCGGCCCCGGCGAGGCCGGCGGGGCCGGCGTCCTCACGACGCCACCTCATCCCCCATGGAGCGCGCCGGGCGAGCGTGCGGGCGCCGGCCGCTATCGCGGAGGCACCACGTCCCTGTTCTCGGGCACGAACTGGCTGGCGACGAAGGTCGCGCCCTGCGGGTCCCTGATGACCGTCATCCGCGTCCAGGGCGCGTCGATCGGCGGCACGACCACCTCCGCCCCCAGCTCGGCCGCCCGCGCGGCGATGGCGCGCGCGTCGTCGACGGCGAAGGTCACCCCCCAGTGGGGCGGCGTGTCGCGGTCGCCGGCGGCGATCGGCTGGATGCTCGCGACCACGTCCTCGAATCCAGGCGGCGCCCCCATCTCCGCCATCTGCCGCCGCAGCCCCGGCGTGGCGGCCTCCAGGTGGTCGCCGTAGCCGGGGAGCGTCCACATCTCGCCCGCCTCGAGGGCGAGCGTGGTCCAGCCGAACACCGACCCGTAGAACCGCTTCGCGCCGGCGAGGTCCCGCGTGGCGAGGGTGTTGAAGTTCACGGAGCCGTGCTCGTTGACGATCCGGGCGCCGCGGTGCCGCCCCGGCTGCCAGACGCAGATCACCGCGCCCTCGGGGTCCGCCAGGACGGCCATGCGCCCCGCGTCCATCACGTCGAACGGCTCCATGGCGACGGTGCCGCCGGCGTCCCGCGCCGCGCGCGCCGCGTCGTCGGCGCTGTCGACCCAGACGTAGGTGTTCCACATCGCCGCCGGCGGCGCTCCGGGCGGCGGCGACGACACCGCGGCGACGTCCCCGCCCCGGATGCGGGCGACGTTGTACTCGCCCTCCGACCCGGGTGGCATCGCGTCCTCGAACTCCCAGCCGAACAGGCCGCGGTAGAACTCCACCGCCGCGGCCGGGTCGGGCTGGCTCGTGTCGGCCCAGCACGGAACGCCGGGGATGTATCCGTCTCGCTCGGGCATCGCCCCTCCCTCGTTCGTCGTCCGGGGGACCCGGCGCAAGCCTAGGACGGGTTCAGGTCAGGTCCTGTCCTCTTCCGCGGCGAGCGCGGTCCGTCGGGCCAGCTCCGCCTCGCTGGGCCGCTCCGGGGCGAACGAGCCGGCCCGGATCTCCGCCCCGCTCCGGTAGGTCGCGAGGACGACCCCGGTCGAGAAGGTCTCGGAGCCGACCAGCTCGAGCCCCGCGGGCACGGTGCCGTCGCCGAACAGGCGCGTCCCGGTCCCGAGCACCGGCGGGAACGTGAGGACGCGGAAGGCGTCGATCGGGTCGTGCGGCAGCAGGGTGCCGGCGCTGCCGTGCACCTGCAGCTCGGGGCCGTCCTGCGCCTTGAGCGCGGCCACCGCGGCCGGCACGTCCCCCTCGATCAGGAGCGAGCTCTCCCAGCCGAGCCGCGTGAGCGTGGTCGAGGCCACGTGCTTGGTCGCCCGGTTGAGCGCCTCGGCGAACGGGTCGTCCACGTGCGGCCAGCGGGCGGCGAAGATCTCGTAGGTCCTGCGGCCGGGGAGGAGGTCGAGGGGGCGCGCCATCAGCTCGCCGATGGACGCCATCATGCCCGCGCTTCAGTAGCCGGCCGACCAGCCGCCGTGCGCGAAGCCGCCGCTCGGGTCCTCCTCCGGGCCCCCCGGCGCCTGCATGACCCCGTCCAGCGTGACGAAGGTGTTGACGATGAGCTCCCGCATGGTCCGTTTCCGTGTCGATGACCGTCGATCCTCCGACGTCCCGGGTGCGAGGATCTCATCGCCGTGGGCTCGCCGTCCGCGGCGTGGACCGGCTGACGCCCGAGGAGGAGCATCATGGGGACCCCTGGTTCGAGCCCCGACGCGTCGGCATCCGACCTGATCGACGCGCGGATCGCCGAGCTCGGGGACTGGCGCGGCGAGACGTTGCGGCGGGTGCGCGCACTCATCAGGGAGGCCGACCCGGACGTCGCCGAGGCGTGGAGATGGCGCGGCGTCCCCGTGTGGGAGCACGACGGGATCATCTGCACCGGCGAGACCCACGCGTCCAAGGTGAAGCTCACCTTCCACCGGGGCGCATCGCTGGACGACCCGGCCGGGCTCTTCAACGCGAGCCTCGACGGCAACGCGCGCCGGGCGATCGACCTCCACGAGGGGGACGATCTCGACGAGGATGCGTTCACGGCGCTGGTCCGCGAGGCGGTCGCCCTCAACTCGACGTCCAAGCGGCGCGCGAGGTAGGCGATCGGAGCGGCGGTCGACTCCGGTCACTGCTCCGGCACCGTCTGTCCTGGGGGAGGGGCAACGGTTCTCCAGACCTCCCGCCGGCGCCGCGCGCGCCGCGCATACGGCACGCCTCACCGGCGTCGCCGGAGACGTCATGAGAGAGGACCGGCCGAATCGCCGGCGCCTCGGGATTCCCGCTCAGGCCGTCGTGATCGTCCCCGCGATCGGCGTCGCGTTGCGGGCGTTGTCGAACATCGGGGAGGTGCGCTCGGCCGCGGCGCGGATCTCCTCCAGCTCCTCGGGCGAGGCGTCGGAGTCGACGTGGACCGTGTAGCGCAGGCCGGTGAAGCCGGGGCGGACCTGCTCGTCCAGGTCGAGGTAGCCGCGCAGGTCGTAGTCCCCCTCGACCTCGATGCGCAGGTCGCGGAAGTCGACCCCCCGCCGGGCCGCCTGGGTGACCCAGCCGATCGTCAGGCAGGTGCCGACCGACGCCAGCAGCAGCTCCATCGGGTCGACGGCGCGGTCGGTGCCCCCCAGGGGCGCCGGCTCGTCGGTCTCGATGCTGAACGAGCGCGCCGTGGTGCGCGCGCGGGCGCCGTCCTCCCACGTCGTCTCGGTGCGGAACGCGCCCCGTCCCGCCGTGGGATCCTCCGCGACGGCCTCGCGGGTGGTCTCGAAGGCCGACAGGTCGAGGCTGGTGCAGCTGCGGGTCATCTCCGCCTCCTCGTCGCTATTCCCGGTAAACCCGGATGCATTTGCTGAAGATAGCGCCGCGCCATCCGCGGCGCCCGGCGGGCCGCGGCCCCGCGTGGCGTCCGCCTGGGATCCGGAGAGGGGAATCGTCGACGAGGACCCGGAGTCCCGTTTTCGACGCATGGGGGCTGCTCGGGCTCATTGGACGGCCGGACGCGGTGCCATGGACCCTGCCCGCCCTGTCCCCGCCTCAGGGCTTCAGGCGCCACCCGCGCGCGAGCACGCCCACGGCGGCCGCCACC
>ERZ1066138.275-NODE-275-length-17512-cov-11.134616_pt1 | contig 17512 bp, 14 predicted proteins | sample MGYA00382785_ERZ1066138 | MGnify/ENA primary metagenome ERZ1066138 (study PRJEB33369, sample SAMEA5778368) | biofilm metagenome | biome: Industrial cooling water; feature: Water cooling tower basin; material: Biofilm | place: United Arab Emirates | collected... | reverse complement strand
GTTGGCGCCGCTCGCGTCGGTCAGCACGACGAGCTCGACGCCGGCCAGCCGGTCGTGATGGACAGGATGCGCCAGCAGGTAGTCAGCGGCGATCGCCAGGACCTCGTCGGCCGGCCGCGGCGCGCGCAGCGCCAGCACCTCGGCCTTGTTCGGCAGGCGGTCGTCGAGCTTGGGCACCGCGAACATCAGCCGGTCGGTGGCGAAGTAGTCGCGGTAGGCGGCACCTTCGCTGTAGTCGCGCAGATGGCCGGTGTCGCGGGCGAGCACGGTCGTCGCGGGATGTCGCTCGCGCCAGACCTTCCAGGTGGTGGTGACCACATGCAGCCACTTCAGCTCGATGCCCCGGCCGACCAGCGGTCCGACCACCGGCTGACCGGTGAGCGTCGACCACATCGACTGCGTCGCGTGGTCGTACATCAGCTTGTTCGAGCGGTACAGAAAGCCGCTGGTGCCGAGCTCGTGGTGGGCGCCGCCGGCGTTCGCCTCGTAAAGCACCAGCGCGCCGCACAGCGTGCAGTAGACGCCGGCCATCTCGCGCCCGGCGATGCGGTCCTTGAACATCTCGTGCCAGGCCAGAATCCGCTTGGGGTAGCAGCGCACGTCGCCGTCGATGGCGATGCCGAACACGACGTCGGTGTCGCCGAGCCAGTGCGCCTCGCCGGCGGCGATCATCTTGGGGTTCTTCAGCGGCGGGATGCCGTCGCGCCGCACCCCGCCCCAGCGGATCTCGTCGAGCCGGATGGTGGCCGGCGGTTCATCGTCGAAGTATTCGGTGAAGCGCGGGTCGATGCTGCCGTAGAGCACCGCCTTGAACTGGGCGTACTCGGGATGGGGTTGCGGCGCGCCAGCCCACAGCCAACGGTAGTAGCGGTCGAGTTCGGCGGCCGCGGGCAGGCCCGAGGCCCAAGCCAGCAGTTGCAGCGTGCCGGCGCGTGCGGTGCCGCGCGGCAGAAAGCCGGCGATCTCGATCAGCAGCGCGGCATAGCCAGGGCGCCACTGCGCGCGCAGGCGCGCCAGCGCGGCCGGTGCATTGGCGTCGTCGAACAGCGTGTAGAACTCGACCAGCGGCAGCCAGCCACCTGCGTCCGCGTCGTTCGCAGGTCGCGGCGCCGCCTGCGGCCGCCGTATCCACGGCAGTGTCGCCAGCAGCATCGCGAGCAAGGCGCCGAGCGCGCGACGTCGTGTCGGCAGTGGCGTCATCGCTAGCGGGCCACCAGCCCGGTCGCGCTGGCCGGGATCCCGCCCACCAGGGCGAGCGGCGTGAGTCTGCCCCTGGGGCCGACGCCGAAGCTGCTGAGCGTGCCGTTGGCGGGGTTGAGCGTGAACAGGAAGCGGCTGTTGCGCGTCAGTGCCATGTCGGTGGGGCCGCTGCCGGCGCCGGTGCGGGCGCTGACGGCGTCGGCGTCGATCAGGCTCAACGCACCATTGCGGGCCACGTGGTAGCCGGTCAGCGTGTCGCTGCCGGTGTTGGAGATGTAGGCGAAGCGCCCGTCGCGGGTCACGACCACCCAGCAGGCGGCGGTCTGGCCGGGCGCGGCCGCCGCGGCGGTGATCAGATCGACGCCGCCGGCCTCGTTCAGGCGGTAGGACGACATCGAGCTGCGGCCGGGCTGGCCCATGAAGGCCTCGGACACGAACAGCTGCCTGCGCTTGCCGAAGGCGAAGCCGAAGGGCGTCGGCGCCGGCGAGGCCTGCACCACCGGGTCACCGAGCAGGCCGTCGTCGCCGACCGGGTAGATCAGTACGCGGCTGGTCGCCTTCTCGGTCACCACCAGATGCTCGCCGTCGCGGCTGAACTCGGCCTGCGCCGGCGCCGTGCCGGTGGCGCTGAGCGCACGGATCGACCCGGCGATCGGCGTGAGCTTGCCGAGCGGGTCGACGTTGAAGCCGGCGAGGTCGTCGCTGCCGGCATGCAGGACGTAGACCAGGTCGCCGTGCACCGTCACGCTGACCGGGCGCTGGCCGCCGCTGGCGGCCTTGTCGACCAGCTCGAGACCCTTGCGGCTGCGCGCCAGCACGCTCAGCTCGTTGCTGCCGGCATTGACCGCGAACAGCCAGTGGCCGCCCTGGCTCTGCACCAGCGCGCCCTGGTTGCCGAGGCCGCCGCCGCTGCCCAGACCGCCGGTCGGGAAGCTGCCGGCCGGGGTCAATTCGCCGCCCGGCCCACGCGCGAAGGCCAGCACCTCGTTGCCTGCCGCCGCATTGCTCAGCGTGTAGACGCCGCCGCGTCCGCCGTCGGCCGCGGCCGGCGCGGCCAGGCTGGCGAGCACGATGGCGCACGACGCCGCCAGGGCGGGGAACTTGAAGCGGGAAAGCAGGTGGCGCATGGCTCGATCCTCAACGGATGGGGTGGTTGGGCGGTCGCGCGGACCCGGCCGCGGACTGCCTGCACTCTGCGCCGCCAGCCCTCACGAAAGTCTCACGGCCGGGCAAAAGATGCGTGATGCGCGGCGGCGCCGCGGGCGCCGATACTGCGGGCCTGACGAGGGACGCCGATGGGAGTCGAGCCGCGCCGCATCCTGGTGATCGAGGACGATGCCGACATCGCGCGCGTGCTCGCCCTGAACCTGCGCGCCGAAGGCTATGCGGTCGCGACCGAGGCCAGCGGCGAGACGGGTCTGGCGCGGCTGCGCGCCGAGCCCTGCCACCTGCTGGTGCTCGACCTGATGCTGCCCGGAATCGATGGCCTCGCGGTGTGCCGCGAGGTCCGGCAGATGCCGAACTACCTGCCGATCATCATCGTCAGCGCCAAGGGTGCCGAGTCGCAGCGCGTGCTCGGCCTGGAGCTGGGCGCCGACGATTACCTGAGCAAGCCGTTCTCGATCCACGAACTGGTGGCGCGGGTGCGCGCCGTGCTGCGCCGCATGGACGCCGCCGAGGTGCTGGCCGCGACGCGCAGCGGCACGATCCGGCACGGCGCGCTCGCCATCGACCCGGTGGCGCGTGAGGCGCGGTTGGGCGCGCAGCCGGTCAGCCTGACGGCGCGCGAGTTCGACCTGCTGCTGTTCTTCGCGCGCCACCCGGGCCGTGTGTTCACGCGCCTGCAACTGCTCGACGAGGTGTGGGGCTACGCGCACGACGGCTACGAGCACACCGTCAATTCGCACATGAACCGGCTGCGCGCCAAGATCGAGGCCGACCCGGCGCACCCGGCCGTGCTGGTGACCGTGTGGGGCCGCGGCTACAAGTTCAACGCGCCGCCGGAGGGCCGATGAGCGGCCTCGGCGCGCGTTCGCTGTACAGCCGCATCGCGATCGTGTTCGCGCTGGTGCTGCTGGGCTTCGGCGTGGCGCTCGGCTGGCTGTCCTACCGCGCCGCCAAGTCGCACCAGCACGAGGTGATGCAGCAGCTCAGCCAGGAACTGGCGCAGCACATCGCCGAGGGCCGGCTGCCGCTCGGCACCGGCGGCTTCGACCGCGCGCGCATGGACGCACTGTTCCAGATGGCGGCCGCGGTCAACCCGACCATCGAGCTCTACCTGCTCGACGCCGACGGCCGCATCCTCGGTCATTCGCCGCCCGAAGGCGGGCTGGCGCTGGAGCGGGTATCGCTGGCGCCGGTGCGGCGCTTCCTGGCCGGCGAGCGGTTGCCGATCCTCGGCGACAGCCCGCGCAGCGCCGGGCTGCAGGGCGTGTTCAGCGCCGCGCCGATCGTGCAGGACGGCCGCACCACAGGCTACCTGTACGTGGTGCTGGTCGGCAGCATGTACCAGCAGCGCGCGGACGATGCCAGCCGCGGACATGTGCTGCGCACGACCGCCTGGACCGGCCTGGCGGCGCTGCTGCTGGCGCTGGCGGTCGGGCTGGCGGCGTTCGCCTTCATCACAAGGCGCCTGAACCGGCTGACACGCTCGGTGCAGGCCTTCGAGCACGGCACGCTCGACAGCGCCGCCGCGGCGCCAGCGGCCGAGCGGGTCGAGGTCGACGAGATCGGGCGCCTATCGCTGGCCTTCGAGCACCTGACCGGCAGCGTGACGGCGCAGCGCGCCGAGCTGCAGCGCCAGGACGGATTGCGCCGCGCGCTGGTGGCCAACGTGTCGCACGACCTGCGCACGCCGCTCAGCTCGATGCAGAACTACCTCGAGACGCTGGTGAGCCGCGGCGACGAACTCAGCGCCGACGACCGCCGCCAGTACCTCGACGTGGCGATGCGTCAGAGCCGCCGCGTCGCACGGCTGTCGCAGCAGCTCTTCGAGCTCGCGCGGCTGGAGTGCGAGGAGGCGCCGCCTCAGCCCGAGCGCTTCTCGCTCGCCGAGCTGGTGCAGGACGTGGCGCAGAAGTTCGCACTGAGCGCGCGCGACCGGGGCCTGCGGCTGCACGCCGAGGCCGACCCGCAGGGGCTGTTCGTGTGGGGCGACATCGGCCTGATCGAGCGCGCGGTCACGAACCTGATGGAGAACGCGATCCGCTTCACGCCGCCCGGCGGCGAGGTGAGGCTGGAGGCGTTGGCGACGGCGCAGGGCAGCGAACTGCGGGTGATCGACAACGGCAGCGGCATCGCCGCCGGCGACCTGCCAAGACTGTTCGAGCGCGACTCGCCGCTGCGGCGCCGCGGCGGCGTCGAGCACGGTGGGCTGGGGCTGCTGATCGCGCGCCGCATCGTCGAGCTGCACGGCAGCCGCCTCGCGGTGACGAGCGAGGTCGGGCGCGGCAGCGTGTTCAGCTTCGTCTTGCCGGCGGGGCCGGCAGATCGACCATCACCGCCTGCCTTCCCGGCACCGTGATGCCCTTCATCTCGTCACCCATCCGGCTGGCACCGGGTAAGGGTCGGGCCGGTGCCCGCGCAGCTTCAGCCGCGCTGGAGCCACTCCCGCATCGCGTAGATGGCCAGCCCGCCGAGGATCACGCAGATCAGCGCCGGCAAGGCCAGCGTGCGCAGCCAGGAGCGCGGCGTCGCCGCGTGCCGACGCGACGGGGGCCTTGTGGCCGATTCGCTGTCGTAAGCCGAATCGCCGGACAGGCGCGACCAGCCTTCCGAGTTGGCGGCGTTCTGCCGGTCGAGCCGGCTTTCCGTGCCCCAGTCGTCATCGCGTGCCATGCGTGAATTTTCGCTCGCCCTTTGCCATCCGGTGAGCGGCCGATGTGACGTAAATCACGGCCCGCGGCACGGCGCGTGGCCCGTGCTCCCGGGAGCGCGGGCCGGCCGCCTGGCTTAGAGTGCAACGCATCGCCGCCGCGCCGCCGACCCGCCACGCCATGATCCGCCCCATCCTGCGCATGGGCGACCCGCGCCTTCTGCGCGTCGCCCAGCCCGTCGAGGCCTTCGACACGCCCGAGCTGCATGCGCTGGTCGCCGACCTGCTCGACACCATGGAGGCGGCCCACGGCGCCGGCCTGGCCGCGCCGCAGATCGGCGTCGACCTGCAGGTGGTGATCTTCGGCTTCACCCACAGCGACCGCTACCCCGACGCACCGCCGGTGCCGCGCACCGTGCTGGTCAACCCGGTCATCACGCCGCTCGGCGACGAGGAGGAGGAGGGCTGGGAGGGCTGCCTGTCGGTGCCGGGGCTGCGCGGCGTGGTGCCGCGCTGGCGCCGCATCCGCTACACCGGCTTCGACCCGCAGGGCCGGCCGATCGAGCGCGAGGCCGAGGGCTTCCACGCCCGCGTCGTGCAGCACGAGTGCGACCACCTGCAGGGCGTGCTGTACCCGATGCGGGTGCGCGATTTCAGCCGCTTCGGCTACACCGAGGTGCTGTTCCCCGGGCTCGACGCCGGCGACGACGACTGAAGGCCGCCGCGGCGCGTTCAGCGCTTCAGCAGCGGCTGCAGCGCCGGCCAGACGTTGGCCAGCATCGTCGGCTGGGCAGCCTCGTTGGGGTGGATGCGGTCGGGCTGGAACAGCTCGGCGGCGTTGGGGGCGTTGCCGACGCCTTCGAGCAGCATCGGCACCAGCGCCGTGCCCTCGGCGCGCGCCACGCGCACGAAGCGCGCCGCGAAGTCCTCGGTGTAGGCGCGGCCGTAGTTCGGCGGCACCTGCACGCCGACGATCAGCACCCTGGCGCCGGCCGCCTTGGCGGCACGGCTCATCTCGGCGAGGTTGCGCTCGGTCATGTCGAGCGGCAGGCCACGCAGCGCGTCGTTGCCGCCGAGTTCGATCACGACCACCGCCGGGCGGTGCTGCGCCAGCAGCGCCGGCAGGCGCGAGCGGCCGCCGGAGGTGGTGTCGCCGCTGACGCTGGCGTTGACGACCCGCGCGGTCGATTTCGATGCCGCCAGCTTCTGCTCGAGCAGCGCGACCCAGCCGCTGCCGCGCCGCAGACCGTACTCGGCCGAGAGGCTGTCGCCGACGACCAGCACGACCGGTGCCGCGGCAGCCGGCGCCGTGCCGAGGCAGCCCCACGCCGCGCTCGCGGCGAGCGCCTTGCTAAAGTGCCTGCGCGTCCAGGTTCTCATCCTTCGCCCGTCTCCATCACCCGCACGTCATGACCGAACCGATCATCGCCGTCGAGCACGTCAGCAAGCGCGTGCCCGACACGGGCGGCGAGCTGACGATCCTGGACGATATCCACTTCTCGCTGGCGGCGCAGGAGTCGGCCGCGATCGTCGGGGCCTCGGGCTCGGGCAAGAGCACGCTGCTGTCGATCATCGCCGGGCTCGACACGCCGAGCGAAGGCAAGGTGCGCCTCGCCGGCATCGATCTGTTCGCGCTCGACGAGGACGCGCGCGCCGCGGTGCGGGCGCAGCGCGTCGGCTTCGTGTTCCAGAGCTTCCAGCTGATGGGCAACCTGACGGCGCTCGAGAACGTGATGCTGCCGCTCGAGCTGCAGGGCCGCGCCGACGCGAAGGCGCAGGCCACCGAGATGCTGCAGCGCGTCGGCCTGGGCGAGCGGCTCGGCCACTACCCGCGGGTGCTCAGCGGCGGCGAGCAGCAACGCGTGGCGCTGGCGCGCGCCTTCGTCGTCAAGCCGGCGCTGCTGCTGGCCGACGAGCCGACCGGCAGCCTCGACTTCGCCACCGGCGAGAAGGTCATGGCGCTGATGTTCGAGCTCAACCGCGAGCTCGGCACGACGCTGGTGCTGGTGACGCACGACCGCGGCATCGCGGCACGCTGCGACCGGCAGGTGAGGATCGAGGCGGGTCGTCTGACGTGAGCTCGGACGCGGCAGCCGTTGCGAAGCAAGGCACCCGCGGGCATTGACGTTTCCAGCGGCGCTCGTGCAGCGCCCACGATAATCCGGCAATGTCCTCACCCCGCGTGCTCTTCGGCTTCCATGCCGTCACCGTCCGCCTGAAGACGGCCCCCGGCTCGGTCGTCGAGTGCTACGTCGACGGCACGCGGCGCGACGCCCGCATGCGGCAGTTCGTCGAGCGCGCCAAGGAAGCCGGCCTGCGGTTGATCGAAAGCGACGAGCTGCGCCTCCAGGCCCTGGCCGGCACCCACCGGCACCAGGGCGTGGTCGCCAAGGTCGTGCCGCCGCCGGTCACCAAGTCGCTCGACGACCTGCTCGACGCCGTCGAGGGCCTGCCGCTGCTGCTGGTGCTCGACGGCGTGACCGACCCGCACAACCTCGGCGCCTGCCTGCGCGTGGCCGACGGCGCCGGCGCGCATGCGGTGATCGCACCGAAGGACCATGCGGTCGGCCTCAACGCCACCGTCGCCAAGGTCGCCAGCGGCGCGGCCGAGACGGTGCCCTACTTCATGGTCACCAACCTCGCGCGCACCCTCGGCGAGCTGAAGGAGCGCAGCATCCGGGTCGTCGGCACCGCCGACGACGCGCCGCGCACGCTCTACGAGGCCGACCTGAAGCAGCCGCTCGCGCTGGTCCTCGGCGCCGAAGGGCAGGGCATGCGCCAGCTGACACGCAAGACCTGCGACGAGCTGGTCGGCATCCCGATGGCCGGCGCGGTGGAGAGCCTCAACGTCTCGGTCGCCAGCGGCATCGGCCTCTACGAAGCGGTGCGCCAGCGCGGCGTGTAGGCCATGCCGGTCATCGAGGTCCGCCACCCGCTGGTGCGCCACAAGCTCGGGCTGCTGCGCCAGGCGAGCCTGTCGACCAAGCAGTTCCGCGAGCTGACCGCCGAGCTCGGCCGGCTGCTCGCCTACGAGGCCACCGCCGACCTGCCGCTCGGCCGCAGCACCGTCGAGTGCTGGAGCGGCCCGCTCGAGGTCGAGCGGCTCGAAGGCAAGAAGCTCACCGTGGTGCCGATCCTGCGCGCCGGCCTGGGGCTGCTCGACGGCGTGCTCGACCTGCTGCCCAGCGCCAAGGTCAGCGTGGTGGGCCTGCGGCGCGACCACGACACGCTGCAGCCCGAGCTCTACGTCGAGAAGCTCGCCGGCGACCTGGCGCAGCGCACCGCGCTGATCCTCGACCCGATGCTGGCGACCGCCGGCTCGATGATCGCCGCCGTGGGCCTGCTGAAGCAGCGCGGCTGCACCGACATCCGCGCGCTGGTGCTGGTGGCCGCGCCCGAGGGCGTGGCGGCGCTGGCTGCGGCCCACCCCGAGGTGCGCTGCTGGGCCGCCGCGATCGATCGTCACCTCGACGCCCGCGGCTACATCATCCCGGGCCTCGGCGACGCCGGCGACCGCATCTTCGGCACGCCCGGCTGAGCCGGGTCAGCACTCCGACCAGCGGCGCAGCAGGTTGTTGTAGGTGCCGGTGAGCCTGACCAGCGCGGGGTCGGCTTCGCCGAGGCGCCCACGCAGCGCCATCAGCGCCAAGTCCATCTCGTAGAGCTGGCGCCGGCATTCGCTGTCCTTCACCACGCTCTGCATGAACAGGTAGCAGGCCAGCCGCTCGCCGCGCGTGACCGGCCTCACCTCGTGGATCGAGCCCGACGGGTAGAGCACCAGATGGCCGGCCGGCAGCTTGGCGGTCTGCTCGCCGTAGGTGTCGTGGATGTGGAGCTCGCCGCCGTCGTAGTCGGCCGGGTCCGACAGGAAGAGCGTGGCCGACACGTCGGTGCGCAGGCAGCTGCCGTCGGGCAGCCAGCGCAGGCTGCTGTCGGTGTGCGGCCCGTAGGACGGATGCTCGACGGTGTAGCGGTTGAAGTTCGGCGGGACGATCTTGTACGGCAGCGCCGCCGACATCAGCAGCGCGCTGCGGTTGAGCGCGCGCATCACCGTCGTGCGCAGCTCGCGCAGCATCGGCGCGTCGTCGGGCAGCTGCAGGTTGTGCTTGACCTGGCGCGCCTGCGGTCCGGCGCTCAGGCCGGCGCCCCAGGGCGCGTCGGCGAGCCGGCGGCGCAGGGCCGCCAGCTCGTCGGGCGTCAGCAGATCGGGCAGGCAGACCAGCATGGCGCGGATTGTGAACAGGCCGGCCGCTCAGAAATCGTGCCGCAGCGTCGCCACGAGCTGCCGGCCCGGGCCCGGGATGCCCTGGCCGCCGCCTTCGGCGACCTGAGAGATGTAGCGCTTGTCGCCGAGGTTGTAGAGGTTCAGGCGCAGCTGCGTCTGCGGCGAGAACTTGTAGGTCGAGTACAGGTCGAGCACCGTGTAGCCCGGCACGCGGACCTTGCGGGTGCCGGCCTCGGTGGCCTGCACGCCGCTGAACTGCTCGGCCACCGCCTGCACCCCGGCGCCGAGCGCCAGCCGCGGCGTCAGGTCGTAGAGCGTGAAGACGCTGAAGCTGTGCTGGGGCGTGCCGCCGAGCTCCTGGCCGACCGCGAAGGGCCGGCTCGGCGAGTCGAGCACCTCGCTGTCGAGGTAGACGTAGCCGGCGTACAGCCGCCAGTCCGGGTTCACGCGGCCGGCGGTCAGCAGCTCGAAGCCCTGCACGCGCAGCTTGGCGTCGAGGATGGTGTTGTCGCCGCCGGCCTGGCCGGGGAAGCGCGCGTTGTTCTTGCGGGTGCGGAAGATCGCCGCGTTGACGTCGAGGTCGGCGCCGAGCTTCCATTTCGCGCCGAGCTCGAAGGCGGTGGTCTTCTCGGGGGCGATGTCGAAGGTCGCCGGGTCGCCGACGCGTGCCGCGGCGCCGCCGGCGAGCTGGACCTGGTTGCGGTCGAAGTTGCCCGAGATCTCGAAGGCGGTGCCGACCGCGGCGTAGAGCGAGGTGCGCGGGCTGGGCTTGTAGACCAGGCCGGCGCTGTAGCTGGTCTTGCTGTCCTCGCGCTCGAGGCGCCGGTTGTCGCCGGGCACCGGCAGGTTCTCGCGGCCGCGCTCGGCGGCGCGCGCCTCGACGCGGTCCCAGCGCAGGCCGAGGTTCAGGTCCCACTGCGGGCTCAGCGCGATGGCGTCGAGCAGGTAGACGGCCAGCTCGCGAGTCTCGAAGCTGTAGACCGTGCCGTCGTAGGGCGTGGCCGGGCGCTGGCGCGGCTGCGGGTCGTAGAGGTCGGTCAGCGGGCCCGACACGTCGGGGCGGCGCCGGTTTTCGTACTCGTAGCGGCCGAGCTCCACGCCGCCGACCAGGTCGTGCTTGACGGCGCCGGTGGCGAAGGACCATTGCACCGAAGTCTGGTTCGACACGCCCTCGTCGACCTGGTCGCGCGGCTTGGTGTCGCCGCGCACCTGGGCGCCTTCAAAGCCCGGCGACAGCGCGGGGATGTTGCGGATGCGCGGCGACGAGGTGATCGAGTCGTTGCTCACGCGGCTCAGGCGCAGCTGGTTGCGCAGCACCACGCCGTCGTTCACGCGGTGCTGCAGGGCCAGGCCGAACAGCGTCGCGTCGAGCTTCTTGTAGTCGTCGGTGTGGCCGTAGTAGTTGTCGAAGTCCAGCCCCGGCGGCAGCGCGCCGGTGCCGCGCGCATGGGCGCCGGCCGGGTCGCGGTCGAACGGCAGACCGGCGTCGGGGGTGTCGTCCTGCCGCGTGTGCAGCAGGTCGACGGTGACGCGGGTGTCGCTCTGGAAGCCCCAGGTGTAGGCGCCGTACAGGCCCCAGCGCTGCTCGTCGACGATGTCGCGGCCCGGGACGTCGGCGTCGTGCGCCATCAGGTTCAGGCGCAGGCCGCTGTTGTCGTCGATCGGGCGGTTCAGGTCGACGGTGGCGCGGCGCAGCTGGTCGCTGCCCAGGCTCAACTCGGCGCGGCTGAAGGGCGTGGCCTTCGGTGTCTTGGTGACGAAGTTGATCGTGCCGCCGGCCGAGCCGCGGCCGCTGAAGGCCGAGTTCGGGCCCTTCACGACCTCGAGCTGGTCGACGTAGAAGGGGTCGCGGAAGTAGTTGCCGAGGTCGCGCGCGCCGTTGACGTTGATGTCGTCGCGGGCGTTGAAGCCGCGGATCTTGAGCTGGTCGCCGCCCGGCGGGTTGCCTTCGCCGGCCTGCAGGCTGATGCCAGGGATGTTCGAGAGCGCGTCCTTCAGCGAGGTCACGCCCTGCTCCTGCAGCAGCGCCTCGGGCAGGATCGTGATGATGCGCGGCGTGTCCTGCAGCGGGCGCTGGTACTTCACGCCCGAGACCTGCTCGCCGCGGAAGCCGGAGATCTCCACGCCGGGCAGCGTGCCGGCGGCGGGCTCGGCAGCGGCCGGCGCGGCGGCTTCGGCGGGTTGCGACTGGGCCTGGGTGCCGAGCGCGCCGGAGGCGAGGGCGGTGAGCAGGGCGAGGGCGAGGGGATGTTGGTTCATCGGGACACGCTCATGAAGGTCGGTGGGACGAACCGACGCGGGCCCCGGGAGGTGACGGCTGGCGGTCGCAGGCCGGTCGGCTCCCGCGGCCGGCGGACGGCGCGGAACAGTCGAGGCGTGTCACGGGAGATGACGGCGAAGGGGCACGTCGTGTGTGCATCCTTCGCGTGGCGGGCGGGCCTGTGGGGCAGGCGGGCTGGCGACGCGGGAAGGGAATGTAAACGAAAACCGTCGATATGTAAACGCGAATTAATCGCGTTCGCTTTATCGATCAGTTGCCATCGTGGCGGAGCCGTCGATCGGCCCACAGGCTCAGCGCCAGCGCCGCCAGCACCCAGGCCAGTCCGACGAACGGCAGCCCGGTGTAGACCGCGCGGCCTTCGGCACCGGCGGCCTCGTGGGCGGCGACGATCGCGCCGCCGCCGGCGGCACCAACCGCCTGGCCGAGGTAGATCGCCGAGGTGTTCAGCGCCATCAGCGCAGGCGCCAGCACCGGGGCGGCCTGGCCGAGCCGAGCCTGCTGCGCCGAGTTGGACGAGAAGCTGCCCAGCGCCCACGGCACCAGCACCGCCGCCATCGCCGCGTAGCCGCCGACCAGCGGCCAGGCGGCCAGCGCCAGCGCGATGCCGCCGAGCAGCACCGCGACCGCGCGCGCGGCACCGATGCGGTCGATGTGGCGCGACAGCAGCAGGTTGCCGACCAGGCTGAAGGCGCCGAACCAGGCGAACAGCAGGCTGATCTCGGTGGCGCCGGCGCCCAGCAGCGCCTTGTAGTAGGGCGCGAAGTAGCTGAACACCGTGAACTGGCCGGCGCCCGACAGCGCCGTCACCGCGACGATCGCCATCAGCGCCGGGTGCGTCAGCACCTCGCGCCAGGCGCGCAGGCTCAGGGCCGGCGGCCGCACGCCGTCGGGCATGGCGGACCAGACCCAGGCCGCAGCACCCAGCCCCAGCAGCGCGACCAGCGCGAAGGCCCAGCGCCAGCCGAGCGCCTCGCCGATGTAGCTGTGCAGCGGCATGCCGAACACCGACGCGACCGACCAGCCGAGGAAGATGAAGGTGATCGCGCGGCCGCGCTGCTCGGGCGGCGCCAGCCAGCCGATCGCCGCGGCGGCCTGCGGCGTGAACACCGCCGCGGCCAGCATCGACGCGGCACGCACCGGCAGCAGCGTCGCGTAGTTCGGCATCGCCGCGCAGGCGGCGTGGCCGAGCGCGTACCAGACCAGCGCCAGCGTCAGCAGGCGCCGCCGGTCCCAGCCGCCCACTGCCGCGGCCAGCAGCGGCGCGCCGAGGCACATCACCACCGCCGCCGCGGCGATCAGCTGGCCGCCGAGCGCCACGCTGACCTGCAGCGAGCGCGTCAGGTCGTTCAGCGAGCCGGCCACGACCATGACGCCGCAGCCGATGACGAAGTTGCCGGCCATCAGCGCCCAGCGGGCGCCGTCGACCGACCGCGCTTCAGCCACGGATCACCCGCAGCGCCTCGGGGTTGATCAGGTCGATCGGCCGGCCTTCGATGAAGCCGACCACCTTGTCGAAGGCGTCGCTGAAGTAGCGTTCGTAGCTGGCCTGCTCGACGTAGCCGATGTGCGGCGTGCAGACCGCGTTCTCCATGCGCAGCAGCGGGTGGCCCTGCAGGATCGGCTCGCTCTCGAACACGTCGACCGCGGCCATGCCGGGGCGGCCGCGGTTCAGCGCCGAGACCAGCGCGCCCTCCTGCAGCAGCTCGGCGCGCGAGGTGTTGACGAACAGCGCGGTCGGCTTCATGCGCTGCAGGTCCTCGAGCCGGATCAGGCCGCGGGTGGCCTCGTCCAGACGCAGGTGCAGCGACAGCACGTCGCATTGCTCGAAGAAGGCCTCGCGCGATTCGGCGGCTTCGCAGCCCTCGGCCTGGGCCCGGTAGCGCGAGGCCTCGCTGCCCCAGACCAGCACCCGCATGCCGAAGGCGCGGCCGTAGCCGGCCACGCGCTGGCCGATGCGGCCGTAGCCCCAGACGCCGAGCGTCTTGCCCTGCAGCACCATGCCGAGGGCGAAGTTCGGCGGCATCGACGCCGTCTTCAGCCCCGACTGCTGCCAGGCGCCGTGCTTGAGCGTGCCGATGTACTGCGGCAGCCGCCGCATCGCCGCCATCGTCAGTGCCCAGGCCATCTCGGCCGGCGCGACCGGGTCGCCGCGGCCCTCGGCCACCGCGATGCCCAGCCGCGTGCAGGCCTCGACGTCGACGTGCGGCCCGACCGGCCCGGTCTGGGCGATCAGCCTGAGCTTGGGCAGCTTCTCGAGCAGCTGGCGAGAGAAGGCGGTGCGCTCGCGGATCAGCACCAGCACCTCGGCGTCGCGCAGCCGCACCGACAGCTGGCCGATGCCCTTGACGGTGTTGGTGAAGACCTTGGCGTGGTAGCCGTCGAGCTTGCCGGCGCAGGGGAGCTTGCGCACCGCGTCCTGATAGTCGTCCAGGATGATGATGTTCATGGGAGGCAGGAGGCGCGATCGCGGGGCCGGGGGCGCCTTGCGCACCCCGCGGCGATTGTGCACGGCGGGCCGCCGCCGGGGCGTTACCGGTAGCATCGTGGCGCGATGAGGCGACTGCGAGACGACTGCGATGACCCGTGCCCTGCATGCGCCAAGCGTGCCGACGATCCCGGCGGTGCGCCCCCGTGCCGGCCGCGTCGGCGGCGCCTGAGCCGCGGCACGCCGGCGGGCGCGCACGGGCCGGGTCGGGGAGTGGGCCGGTGCTGAGCCTGCTGGCCCGCGGGCTGCTGCGCCTGGCGCTGGCGCTGCTGCTGCTGGGGCTGCTCGTCGTCGCGGCGCTGCTCGGCTACCGGCATCTCGCGCTGCCGGCGACCGGCGGCCGGCTGGTCGTCGACGGCGCACGCGCGCCGATCGAGATCGAGCGCGACCGCCACGGCGTGCCGAGCATCCGTGCCGCCTCGCCGCACGACGCGTGGTTCGGCCTGGGCTTCGTGCATGCGCAGGACCGGCTCTGGCAGCTCGCGACCCACCAGCGCATCGGCGCCGGCCGGCTCGCCGAGGCCTTCGGCGCGCCCGCGGTCGAGGCCGACAAGCTGCTGCGCGCGCTCGGTGTGCGGCGCCACGCCGAGCGGCAGTGGCAGGCCGCGAGCCCGACCGTGCGCGAGATGGTCCAGGCCTACACCGACGGCATCAACGCCCACCTGCGCGGGCACCTGCGCGCGCGGCCGCCGGAGTTCGTGCTGCTCGAGCTGCAGCCCGAGCCCTGGAGCCCGGTCGACACGCTGGCCTGGTCGATCATGATGGCCTGGGACCTCGGCGGCAACTGGCAGACCGAGCTGCTGCGGATGCGGCTGGCGCAGTCGATGCCGGTCGAGCGCATCCAGCAACTGCTGCCGCCCTACCCGGGCGACAAGCCGCTGGCCACCGCCGACTACGCCGCGCTCTACCGTCACCTCGGCCTGGCGCCGGCCGCACCGACGGCGACCGCGGCCGCGCCTCCGCCGGACGGCGGCTGGCTCGTGGCGCTGCAGGGCGGCGTCGAGGGCGTCGGCTCGAACAACTGGGTCGTGGCGGGCAGCCGCACCGTGACCGGCCGGCCGATGCTCGCCAACGACCCGCACCTCAAGCTCGCGGCGCCGGGGCTCTGGTACGCCGCGCGGCTGCACGCGCCGGGGCTGCGCGTGGCCGGCGCCACCATCCCCGGCCTGCCGGTGGTCGTGCTGGGCCAGAACGAGCACCTCGCCTGGGGCTTCACCAACACCGGCCCCGACGTGCAGGACCTCTACCTCGAACGCATCGACCAGCGCGACCCCGAGCGCTACGAGACGCCCGGCGGCTGGGACCGCTTCGAGAGCACGACCGAGACGATCCGCGTCAAGGACGGCACCGACGTGCGCTTCGTCGCGCGCGCCACGCGCCACGGGCCGGTGATCTCCGACGCCGTGCCGGCCGCCGCCGGCCTGACCGGCGCGGCGCCCGGCGGCCCGCCGCGCTACGCGATCGCCCTGCGCTGGACCGCGCTGGACGCCGACGCCTCCGGCACGCTCGAAGCCGGCCTCGGCTTCAACCGCGCCCGCTCGCTCGACGAGTTCGTCGCGGCGGCGGCCGGCTACGTCGCGCCGATGCAGAACATCGTCGTCGCCGACGCGCAGCGCATCGGCATGGTGGCCGCCGGCCGGGTGCCGCTGCGGCGCCCCGAGCACGACCTCGAGGGCCTGGTGCCGGCCCCCGGCTGGGACCCGAAGTACGACTGGGTCGGCGTCGTGCCGCCCGAGGCGACGCCGCGCGAGCTCGACCCGCCGCGCGGCTGGATCGCCACCGCCAACCAGCGCATCCATGGCCCGCAGTACCCGCACTTCATCACCAGCGAATGGTCGCTGCCTTACCGCCACCAGCGCATCGAGCGGCTGCTCGCGGCGCGGCCGCTGCACACGCTCGACAGCCTCGCGGCGATCCAGGCCGACCAGCTCTCGCCGGCCACGCTGAAGCTGCTGCCGCTGCTCAAGCGCGCCCAGTCCGACCACCCCTTGGCCGCCACCGCGCAGGCCGTGCTGGCGCCGTTCGACGGCACGATGGCGGCCGAGCGCGCCGCGCCGCTGATCTTCTGGGCCTGGGTGCGGCAGCTGACGATCGGCGTGTTCGCCGACGACCTCGGCGCCGAGCTGCTCGAACGCCAGTTCGCGCAGCGCAGCTTCCGCGAAGCGCTCGAAGGCGTGCTCGAACGCGACGACCGCAGCTGGTGCGACGACCGCGACTCGGCCCGCGTCGAGACCTGCGCGACGCAGATCGGCGAAGCCTTCACCCGCGCGCTCGACGAGCTGCAGGCGCGCTTCGGCGACGACCTCGACGCCTGGCGCTGGGGCGAGGCGCATGTCGCGCGGGCCGAGCACCGGCCGTTCAGCCGGCTGGCGCGGCTGGCGCCATGGTTCGAGCTGCGCACACCCGTCGGCGGCGACACCTACAGCGTCAACGTCGGCCGGGTCGGCCTGCGGCCCGACCCGACCACCGGCGAGCTCTACCTCGACGAGCACGGCCCCGGGCTGCGCGCGCTCTACGACCTGGCCGAGCGCAAGCGCTCGCGCTTCGTGCTGCTCGGCGGTCAGAGCGGGCTGCCGTTCAGCGCCGACTACCGCGGCCTCGTCGAGCCCTGGGCGCGCGGCGAGTACGTGCCGCTGTGGGGCGATGGGGAGCGTGGCCGGGTGCTCGAGCTGCGACCACGCTGACGGCGCGCCCGGCTACGATCCGCGCCGGCCTGCGGGCCGCCCGTCGACACGCCCCCCGCGCCGAACCCTGCCATGAACGCTGCCGCCGACCCCTCGCCCCACGACACCGCCGCGCGCCTGCTCTGGCAGCTCTGGCAGCAAGGCCGCGTGCTCGACGCGCTGCCCGAGGCCTGCCGACCGCGCAGCCGCGCCGAGGGCTACGCGATCCAGGCCCGGCTGCCGCAGGTGGCCGGCCGCGCCACGGTCGGCTGGAAGATCGCCGCCACCAGCCTGGCCGGCCAGGCGCACATCCAGGTCGGCGGGCCGCTGGCCGGGCGCTTGCTCGAAGGCCAGGTCGCCGGCCCCGGCGCCCGCCTGAGCCTGGCGGGCAACCGCATGCGCGTGGCCGAGCCCGAGTTCAGCTTCCGCTTCGGCGCCGCGCTGCCGCCGCGCGCGTCGCCTTACGGGCTGGACGAGGTGCTGGCGGCGGTGGCGGCGGTGCATCCGTCGATCGAGGTGCCGGACTCGCGCTACGCCGACTTCACCGTCGCCGGCGAAGCCCAGCTGCTGGCCGACGACGCCTGCGCCGGCCAGTGGGTGCTCGGCGAGTCGGCCGGCAGCGACTGGCGCGCGCTCGACCTGGCGCGCCATGGCGTCCACGGCCGCGTGCACCGCGCCGACGGCACGGCCTGGCAGCGCGAGGGCGTCGGCGCGAACGTGCTGGGCGACCCGCGTGCGGCGCTGTGCTGGCTGGTCAACGAGCTCTCGGGGCTCGGTCTGGGCCTGCGGGCCGGCGAGGTGGTCAGCACCGGCACCTGCATGGGGCCGCTCGAGGGCGCGCCGG
>ERZ1066138.273-NODE-273-length-17559-cov-8.750114_pt1 | contig 17559 bp, 17 predicted proteins | sample MGYA00382785_ERZ1066138 | MGnify/ENA primary metagenome ERZ1066138 (study PRJEB33369, sample SAMEA5778368) | biofilm metagenome | biome: Industrial cooling water; feature: Water cooling tower basin; material: Biofilm | place: United Arab Emirates | collected... | reverse complement strand
CCTCGAAGGTGTACATCTCCTTCTCGACGATGTCGGTGTGCTCGCCGATGGACCGCTGGAAGAGTTCGGCGCGCTCGACCAGCGGCACGCGCATCTCGCGGTAGCCGTAGTCCGCGAACAGTTCGCGCGCGGCGGCCTCGACCCGCTGCCAGTACGGGAGCTGGTCGGCGAGCAGGTCGTTCATCCCGCGGATGGCCTGCAGCTTGCGGGTCACGGCTTCATCCGCGGGTCAGCCACCATGCGGTCGCCGCGAGCGCGGCCGCCAGCGCCGCGAACACGGCGATCCGGGGGCCGCGCGAGCGCGCCGCCGGCCGGCGATCGCCTGCCGGCAACAGCGTCGGCTCCGGCAGGTCGCCGACATCGAAGGCTTCCAGGACCCGCTGCTCGGACGCGCCGACGAGCGCGGCGTAGTTGCGCAGGTGCCCGCGCGCGAAGACCGGCGCGCCCAGCAGGCCGAAGCGGTCCTCCTCCATCGCCAGCACGAGCGCCTCGTTGAGCCGGAGGCGGTCCGCGACCTCCTCGATCGACAGGCCGAGCCCCTCGCGCGCCTTGCGCAACTGCACGCCCGGCGACCCGGGGCCCGGGCGCTCGCTCATCCGGGATTCCGGTTCGCCAGTTCTTCGGCCGAACGCGCCTGGCTGGACTCCGGAAACTCCTTCCGGAGCCTGTCGCGGAAGCCGGCGGCCGCAGCCGTGTCCTTGAGCGCCAGCTCGATGTTGTGGCCCAGCAGCAGCATGTCCGGCGTCGGCGGCGCGACCGCGAGGTAGCGCTCGACGAATGCGCGCGCCTGCAGGTTGCTGCCGCGCTCGTGCAGCACGCCGGCCAGCTGCGCGTACGTCTCCGGATAGTCGACCTGCGCGGTCAGCGCCATGCGCAGGTAACGCTCCGCCTGCTCGAGCCGGCCGGCGCTGCGCGCGCAGACGCCGGCATTCGTGTACGCGACGAACGGCGTGCGGTACAGCGGGTTCGCGGCCGCCTTCAGGAACATCTCCTCGCCCCTGGCCTGCTGCTTGTTGCGGCACAGGAATGCCGCGAGCGCGTTCAGCGCCTCGGGGCTCTCGGCATCCTCGCGCACCGCCTGGCGGTAATGTTTCTCGGCCTTCTTCGTTTCCAGCAGCCGCTCGTAGACCAGTCCCGCCGAGAGCTGCACGTTCACGTCGCGCGGGTTCTGCTGCAGCGCCTTCTCGATCTTCTCCTGGGCGACCTGCAGCTGGCCGCGCTTGAGGTACTCCATCGCGAGCCGCGCATTGATGCGCCCCGCCTCCTGGATGGGATCCGCCGCCGTGCTCTGGGCCTGCGCCGCGGATGCAGCGAGCAGCGCCAGCGCCAGCGCGGCGAGGCGCCCGCTCATGGCCGCACCGCTAGCGCGACGAGCTTGCTGCCGAGCCGCACCTGGGTGCGGTCCAGCACCTGGCCGCGCAGCTGGCCGCAGGCCGCTTCGATGTCGTCGCCGCGAGTCTTGCGTATGGTCGCCATGACGCCTCCCTGCATCAGCAGGTCGCGAAACCGCCGGATCGCCTCCGCGGGCGAGCGCCGGTACTTCGTGCCCGGGAACGTGTTGAACGGGATCAGGTTCACCTTGGCATCGTGCCCGCGCAGCAGCCGCGCGAGTTCGCGCGCGTGTTCGGGCCGGTCGTTCACCTGGTCGAGCATCGTGTACTCGAAGGTCACGCTGCGGCCATTCTGCCGTTCCAGGTAGTGCCAGCACGCGGCCAGCAGCTCCTCGATGGGGTGCTTGCGGTTGATCGGCACCAGCTCGTCGCGCAGCCGGTCGTTCGGCGCGTGCAGCGAGACGGCAAGCGCGACGTTCGCGTCTTCGGCGAGCCGGTAGATCTGGGGCACGAGCCCGGACGTCGAGAGCGTCACGCGGCGGCGCGACAGGTCGTATCCGAGGTCGTCCAGCATGAGCTGCATGGCCGGGAGCACGTTGCGGTAGTTCGCGAGCGGCTCTCCCATGCCCATCAGCACGACGTTCGTGACGATGCGCTCGCCGTCCGGGTCGTAGCCGAGTTCGCGGTTGGCGAGCCAGACCTGGCCGATGATCTCGGCCGCCGTGAGGTTGCGGTTGAATCCCTGCGCGCCGGTCGCGCAGAAGGAGCAGTCGAGCGCGCAGCCGATCTGGCTGGAAATGCACAGCGTTCCGCGCCCTGCCTCGGGAATGAAGACCGTCTCCACGACCTGCTCGTTCCCGGCGGCCCCGGGCATCCGCAGCAGCCACTTGCGCGTGCCGTCCGACGCGGTCCTGTCGGCGACGATCTCGGGCACGCGGACCTCCGCGCGAAGCGCGAGCTCGGCGCGGAAATCCCGGGCGAGGTCGGTCATGCGCGAAAAGTCCGCCTCGCCGCGGCGGTAGATCCACTTGAGGAGCTGGCGCGCGCGGTACGGCTTCGCGCCGAAGCCCGCGACGAATCCCTCGAGCTCGGCACGAGTCATGCCGAGCAGGTTCACGGGCCTGGGCGCCTCGCTCATCTTCCGCAGCCGGTCAGCGGGTGCGCGGGCACAGCGCCGTTTCGGCGAAGAAGTAGGCGATCTCGCGCGCGGCATTCTCGGCGCTGTCGGAGCCGTGCACGACGTTTTCCTCGATGCTCGCCGCGAGGTCGGCGCGGATGGTTCCCGGAGCCGCCTTCTTGGGGTCCGTCGCGCCCATGATCTCGCGATGGCGCGTCACCGCGGACTCGCCCTCGAGCACCTGCACCATGACCGGCCCGGAGGTCATGTAGGCGCACAGGTCACGGAAGAACGGCCGCTCGCGGTGGACCGCATAGAAGCCCTCGGCCTGGCGCTGGGTCAGGTGCAGCATCCGCGCGGCCACGACCCGGAGGCCGGCCCGCTCGAAGCGGTGGTAGACGTCGCCGATCAGGTTGCGGGCGACGCCGTCGGGCTTGACGATGGAAAGGGTTCGCTCGAGCGCCATGGGTTCCTCTGGATCCGGGGGTGGAAATCAGCCGCGCATTGTACCCGCGGGCACCCTGCCCCGGCAATCGCGATTCGCGCGGAAGTCCGCGTCCGGAAAGGAAAAATCAGACGCTGAAGCTCTCGATCAGACGCTGAAGCTCTCACCGCAGCCGCACTCGCCGCGCACGTTGGGATTGCGGAAGCGGAAGGCTTCGTTGAGCCCCTCGCGCACGAAATCGACCTCGGTGCCATCGATGAGTTCGAGGCTTCGCGCGTCCACCAGCACCCGCACGCCCTGGCTGTCGAACACCCGGTCGCCGGGTTCGACGGAATCCGCATAGTTGACGACGTAGGCGAAACCGGAGCAGCCGGTCTTGCGGACGCCGAGGCGCAGTCCGACCCCGTGTCCGCGTTCGGCGAGGAAGTGGCGCACGCGATCGGCCGCGGCGGGTGTGAGCGAGATGGCCATCGACGCGCTCATTGTACCCGACGCAGGTCCGCCAGCAGCGCCTGGAGGGCGTCCTCCAGGACGAGCAGGCGCCCCAGCTTTTCCGCCGGCACGTCGAGTTCGCGCGCCAGGACCGCCGCCTTGAGCTCCGACGGCGAGTCGAGCGGCGCGCCGCGCTGCCGGCAGGCCACCCAGGACGCCGCGGCCAGCGTGTGCGGACACCCGAAAGCGCGAAACCGGAAGTCGACGAACCGCCCGCCGTCGACCCGCGCCGCGAATCTCACCCAGGCGCCGCGATCCAGCGCGCAGGCCTCGCCGCTCACCAGCACGCCCGCGCCGGCCGCCGGGTCGCCCGCGCCGTCCAGCGCGCTGAAAAGCGCCCGCACGCGAGGCGAGTAGCGCGCGTTCCCGGGGCTCATGCGATCCGTTCCAGCGCTCCGGCCGGCAGCACGGCGCGCAGCCGGGCGACCGCGGCGACGAGGGCCGCCGCCGCACGATCGACCTCCTGCACCGTCGTGCCGCTGCCCAGGCTCAACCGCAGGGAGGCCTGGATCGCCTCGTCCGATCGCCCCAGGGCGCGCAACACGTAGGACGGCTCGCCAGTCGCCGAACTGCAGGCTGCGCCGCTCGAGCAGGCGATCGCCCCGTCGAGCTCGAGCAGCAGGCTCTCGCCCTCCACGCCGGCAAATCCGACGTTGAGGATTCCGGGCAGGGCCGGTTCGGCCGCCCCGTTGCGCCAGAGGGGCGCCGCGGGCTGCAGTCCCCGCCAGAGGCGGTCACGCAGCTCGCAGGTGCGTGCCGCCACGACGGAGAGCGATGCGTGCGCGATCTCGCAGGCCAGGCCGAAGCCGACCAGCTGGTGCGTCGCGAGCGTGCCCGGTCGCAAACCGCGCTCCTGTCCGCCCCCGAACTGCAGCGGCTGGAGCGCCGGGCGCGGCCGCCGGCGCACGTACAGCGCGCCGACGCCCTTGGGACCGCCGAGCTTGTGCGCGCAGAAGCTGAGGAGCGCGATCCCCGGCAGCGACGCGTCGACCGGAACCCGGCCGGCACTCTGCGCAGCGTCGACGTGAAGCGCGATCCCGCGCTGCGCGCACAGGCCGGCGACGGCGGCGATGTCGGTCAGCACCCCGGTCTCGTTGTTCGCGTGCATGAGCGACACGAGCGCCGTGTCGTCGCGCAGCGCCGAGGCGACCTGCCCGGCCTCGAGGCAGCCGTCGCGATCCGGCACGAGCCAGGTCACCTCGTGCCCTTCGCGCTCGAGCTGGCGACAGGCCTCGACGCCCGCCCGGTGCTCCACCCGCGACGTCACGACGTGCCGGCGGCCGGCGCCCGCGGCGCGCACGGCACCCAGCACGGCGAGGTTCACGCTTTCGGTCGCTCCCGAGGTGAACACGACGGCTTCCGGCGGCGCGTTCACGAGCCGCGCCACCTGCGCCCGCGCGACCGCCACGCGCGACGCCCCCGCCCGGCCGGCAGCGTGGCCGGAGGACGGATTGGCCTGCAGGGCCGGGTCCGCGAGGCAGGCCGCCATCGCCGCGGCGACGCGGGCGTCGAGCGGCGCGGTCGCCGCGTAATCGAAGTACACCGGATCAGCCACGGGCCGCGCGCCTCACCGGGCCGGCCCGAGGCCGCGCTCGAGGGCCGCGAGCCAGCCGCGCAGGATGCGCACCTCGCCCTCGTCGGGCGCCGCGCGGCCGATGAGCCTGCGCACGCGGGCGCCCAGCTGCTCGGCATTGCCCTCGTGCAGGAAGCCGCTCAGCCGCATCACGCGCTCGAGGTGCGATTCGAGAGCGCGCATCTCGTCCGCCGTCGCGGGCTGCGGCGCGTCCGTCCCGGCGGTACCGTGCAGCTGCGCCATGCGGATTTCGTAGGCCACGATCTGCACCGCCTGGGCCAGATTGAGCGACCCGTACCCCGGCGCGCAGGGTATGCGCACCAGCGCCCGGCAGCGCTCGAGGTCTTCGTTCGCGAGGCCGTTGCGCTCGCCGCCGAACAGCACGGCGGCCGGCCTGGACGCCGAGGCTGCGGCCAGCTCGACCGCGGCCTCGCGGGCGTCGAGCACGCGCCAGTTGGCGCTGCGCACGCGCGCGGTCGTGCCGAACACCGCGCCGCAGCCGGCAACGGCCTCGTCGACCGTCGAAACGATCCTGGCGCGCGCGAGCACGTCCGCGGCGCCGGCGGCACGCGCCGCCGCCTCCGGGTCCGCGGGCACGCGGGGCCGGACCAGCACGAGGGGCTCGATGCCCATGTTCTTGATCGCGCGCGCGCTCGCACCGACGTTGCCGGGGTGCTGCGTGTCGACGAGCACGATGCGGATGGCGGACATCGCGATTCCGTGGGGCTTGCTGCTATTCTAGGTCATGCATCCGCTGCTCAACATCGCGGTCGGCGCCGCGCGGCGCGCCGGCGAGGTGATCGTCCGCAGCCTCGACCGGGTCGGCGCGCTGGTGGTCAGCGAGAAAGGACGCAATGATTTCGTGAGCGAAGTGGACCGGGCCGCCGAGCAGGCGGTGATCGCGGCGGTCCGCAAGGCCTATCCGTCGCACGGCTTCCTCGCCGAGGAATCCGGCGCACAGGCCGGCGACGACTACACCTGGGTCATCGACCCGCTCGACGGCACCACCAACTTCCTGCACGGATTCCCGCAGTTTGCGGTGTCCATCGCCTGTCGCCACCGCGGCCGCGCGGAAGTCGCCGTCGTGCTCGACCCGATGCGCGGCGAGCTGTTCACCGCGGAGCGCGGCGCGGGAACCCAGCTCGACGGCAGGCGCCTTCGCGTCTCTCAGCGCGCGGGCCTCGAAGGCGCGCTGATTGGAACCGGCTTCCCGTATCGCGAGAACAAGGGCTGGCTGAAACCCTACCTGGCGATGCTGGAGCGCGTCATGAACGCGACCGCCGGCGTGCGGCGGCCCGGTGCGGCATCGCTGGACCTCGCCTACGTGGCGGCGGGACGGCTCGACGGCTTCTGGGAGGTCGGCCTGTCCCCGTGGGACACGGCCGCGGGCAATCTCCTGATCACCGAGGCGGGCGGCCGGGTCGGCGATTTCACGGGCGGCGAGTACCGCGACGGCGGCAACCTGCTGGTCGGAACGCCGCGCGTGTTCGCCGCCCTGGTCGAGACATTCGCGCCGCTGCTCGACGAATCGCTCCGCAAATAGCCCGCGCCTGCCGGCTCGCAATCACGGCGGGGCTGGGTTAGAGTCCCTCACGGTTTTGGCAGGGGGGATCTCGCATGAGCCTGTTTCGCACCCAGCCCGTCGCGTCCATCGCGGCGACCGAGGCCGCTGCAGGCGGCGAAGTCACGCTCAAGCGCGCGCTCACCGCGCGTCACCTCGTGATGCTCGGGATCGGCGCGGTCATCGGCGCCGGCATCTTCGTCATGACCGGCAACGCCGCGGCCAATCATGCCGGTCCGGCCATCGTGCTCTCGTTCGTGATGGCCGGCGTGGCCTGCGCCTTCGCGGGACTGTGCTATGCGGAGTTCGCTGCCATGCTGCCCGTTTCCGGCAGCGCCTACTCCTACTCCTACGCGACGCTCGGCGAGGTCGTCGCCTGGTTCATCGGCTGGATGCTCGTGCTCGAGTACACCTTCGCCGCCGCGACCGTCGCCGTCGGCTGGTCGGGCTACTTCACCGGGCTGCTGGACACCATCGGCGCATTCTTCGGCATGTCGCTGGCGCTGCCGGCAGCGCTGACCAGCGCGCCGCTCAACGTGGTCGACGGCCGCCTGGTGACGACCGGCGCCCTGATCAACCTGCCGGCCGTCGCGATCGTGACGGCCGTGGCGGCCGTGTGCTACCGCGGCATCACGCAATCGGCATCGGTCAACGCCTTCATCGTGCTGGTCAAGGTCGGCGTGATCCTGCTGTTCATGGCCTTCACGCTGCAGTACGTCGACACGTCGAACTGGATTCCGTTCATCCCCGAGCCGGAGGGCCCGGGCCGCTTCGGCTGGGACGGCGTGCTACGTGGCGCGACCGTCGTGTTCTTCGCCTACATCGGCTTCGACGCGGTCTCGACCGCGGCGCAGGAAGCGAAGAACCCGCAGCGCGACATGCCCATCGGCATCCTCGGTTCCCTGTTCATCTGCACCCTCATCTACATCGCGATGTCGGCGGTGATGACCGGCATCATGCCGTACAACCTGCTCGGCACCCCCAAACCGGTCGCGACCGCGCTCGAGAACTACCCGAACCTGCTCTGGCTCAAGTCGATCGTGGAAATCGGGGCGATTGCGGGACTGACGTCGGTCATCCTGGTCATGACCCTTGGCCAGCCGCGCATCTTCTACACGATGTCGCGCGACGGGCTGATCCCGCCGCTGTTCGGACGCATCCACCCCGAGTACCGCACGCCGCACGTCGGCACGGTCGTGGTCGGCGTCACGGCGGTGATCCTCGCCGGGCTGCTGCCGATCAACGTGCTCGGCGACCTGGTGTCGATGGGCACCCTGCTCGCCTTCGCGACGGTCTGCATCGGCGTGCTGATCCTGCGCCGCACGCGGCCGGACCTGCCGCGCGCGTTCCGCGTGCCGGCGGCGCCGGTCGTGTGCCTGCTCGGCGCCGCGGCCTGTCTCTGGCTGTTCACGCGCGCGTTCGTGGACAACTGGAAATGGATGACGGGCTGGATCGTGATCGGCTTCGTGATCTACTTCGGCTACAGCCGGCGGCACAGCAAGCTCAACAAGTAGCTTTCTAGCGGCGCGACTCGTACTGCGCGCGCTTGACCAGCCGGCGGGCCGGCGCGCGTGCTTCGCCGGCGGGACTCCCCTCGTGCGCTCGGAAGAACGGACACTCGCGCACTCGGGGGTCCCGCAACGGCTCGCACGCGCGCGACACGCCGTGGGCGGTCACGCGCATGACGCGCCGCGGCGGTTCACGCGCGCGCCGGCCGGACGGGTCCCCGAGCGAGCGAATGTCCGTTCTTCTGAGCGAGCGAGGGTCCCCGGCCGGCCCGGCGCGCGCATGGCAGCGCTTGCCGGCGAAGCACGCGCGAGAAACGCACGGCCGGCCAGGCGCGCACGATGTGATCAGCGCTTGCGGGGCTTCTCGTCCGGGAGTTCCGGGCCGCGCAGGTCGACCGGCGTCGCGCCGCGCTGGCGCAGCCGGATGTTGAGCATCTCGACGCCGACCGAGAACGCCATCGCGAAGTACAGGTAGCCCTTCGGGATGTGGAACTCGAGCGACTCGCCGATCAGCGCGACGCCGATCAGGATCAGGAAGGACAGCGCCAGCATCTTGATCGTCGGGTGGCGCTCGATGAACTCGTGGATCGGCCGGGCCATGAACATCATGACCAGCACGGCGATGACGATCGCCGTCACCATCACCGACCGGTGGTCGGCGAGCCCCACTGCCGTCAGCACCGAGTCGAGCGAGAAGACGATGTCGATCAGGCCGATCTGGACCGCCACCGCCAGCACGTTCGTGCGGAGCCGGACCTCGCGCTGCGCCTGCTCGATGCCCTCGAGCGCGCCGTGGATCTCGCTCACGCTCTTGGCCAGCAGGAACAGTCCGCCGACGAACAGGATCAGGTCGCGGCCCGAGATTTCCTCCCCGAACACCGTGAACCACGGCGCGGTCAGGCCGATCAGCCAGGTCAGCGAGAACAGCAGGCCGATGCGGGTGATCATCGCGAACGCGAGGCCCATGATGCGGCCGCGGTGCTGCAGCTCCGGCGGCAGCTTCGAGACCAGGATCGACAGGAAGATGATGTTGTCGATGCCGAGGACGATCTCGAGGAACGTCAGGGTCAGCAGCGAGATCCAGACTGCCGGGTCGCTGAGGAACTCGATCACCTGGGACCCTCCCGCGCCGTGCCGTCAGGGCAGGTCATCGACGTCGCCGCGCTTCTCCGGCGGCATGAAGTCGCGGGCCGAGGCGCCCAGGTCGAGCGCGATCGCGCCCGCCACGTAGATCGACGAGTATGTGCCGATCACGATGCCGATCGAGAGCGCTACCGCGAAGCCGCGCAGCGTCTCGCCGCCCAGCACGGCCAGGAACACCACCGACGCCAGCGCGCAGCCGGCGACGATGATCGTGCGGCCTAGCGTCTCGTTGATCGCGCGGTCGATCACCTCGGCGGGCGTCGCCTTGCGCATCGAGCGGAAACGCTCGCGGATGCGGTCGAAGATGACGACCGTGTCGTTGACCGAGTAGCCGAGGATGGTCAGCAGCGCCGCCACCACGTTGAGGTCGAAGGGGATCTGCAGCAGCGCGATCGCGCCGGTAGCCACGATCGGATCGTGCAGAGAGGCCACCAGCGAGCCGACGCCGAACCGCCAGCGGAAACGCAGCGCGATGTAGATCAGCACCAGCAGCAGCGTCATCAGCACGGCCAGCGCCGCCTGCTCCCCCAGCTGCCGGCTGACCTGCGGTCCCACCGACTCGGTGCGCCGCAGCTCGGCCGCCGCGTCGAGCGTCCGCATCGCGTCCATCACGCGGGCCTGGATGCCGGCGGCTTCGCCGGTGCCGGCGGGCGGCAGGCGCACCTCCAGTTCGCTGGCGGTCCCGAAGTTGCGGACCTGGTAGTCCTCGAACCCGGCTGCGTCCAGCGCTGCCCGCGCCTGCTCGAGGTCGATCGCCTGCGCGAACTTGACCTCGAGCACGACGCCGCCGGTGAAGTCGACCGTCAGGTTCAGGCCGCGGACCAGGATCACCGCGATCGAAGCGACGATCATGGCGGCCGACAGCCAGTACCACTGGCGCCGGCGCTGCATGAACCGGATCGAAGGAACCTGCTTGAGGAACTGCATCATGGCCGGGCTTCAGATCGCCAGCCGCTCGACGCGGCGGCGGCGGCCGTACACCAGATGGATCAGGGCCTTGCTGCCGACCAGCGCGGTGAACATGGACGCGACGATGCCGATGCACATCGTCACCGCGAAGCCGCGGACCGGCCCGGACCCGAACATGAACAGCACGACGCCGGCCAGGAACATCGTCACGTTCGAATCGGCGATCGCGGAGAAGGCCTTGTCGAACCCCGCGCTGATCGCCGCCATCGGCGAGGCGCCGACCTCGAGTTCCTCGCGGATCCGCTCGTAGATCAGGATGTTCGCGTCCACCGCGGTGCCGATCGTCAGGACGATGCCCGCGATGCCCGGCAGCGTGAGCGCCGCGCCGAACAGCGCGAGCGCGGCGATGATCAGCACGACGTTCGACGCCAGCACGATGCAGGCGATCACGCCGAACACGCGGTAGTACACGACCATGAACAGGAAGATCGCGATCGCGGCGACGGTCAGGGCGAACGTGCCGTCGTCGATGTTGTCCTGGCCGAGGCTCGGCCCGATCACCCGCTGCTCGACGATGTACACGGGCGCGGCCAGCGCGCCAGCCCGCAGAAGCTTCGCAAGCTCGGTCGCCTCGGCGGCCGTGAGCCCGGTAATCTGGAAGTTGTTCGAGAACACGCCGCGGATCGTGGCGACGCTGATGACCTCCTCCTTCGAGCGATCGACGACGACCTGCTGCCCGTCGCGCTCGACCAGTTCGCGGTCCCTTTCGATGAACACGACCGCCATCGGGCGGTTCAGGTTCTCGCGCGTCGCGCGCAGCATCTCTTCGCCGCCCCGGCTGTCCAGCCGGACGCTCACCGCCGGTTCGCCCTGGGTGGCCGCGAACGAGGCGTCAATCAGCTGCTCGCCGGTCGCGATGACGTCCCGCTTGAGCAGCACCGGAGACCCGTCGCGCTGCCGATAGAGCCTCGTGCCGAGCGGCGACCGGCCGGTGCGTTCCGCCTCGACGGGGCTGTTCACGGTGTCGACCAGCCGGAACTCGAGGGTCGCCACCTTGCCGAGCAGGCGCACGACCTCGGAGGCGTCCTGCACGCCCGGGAGCTGCACCGCGATCCGGTTGAGCCCCTGGCGCTGCACCACCGACTCGGCGACGCCGAGCGCGTCCACGCGGTTGGAAAGCGCCGTGATGTTCTGCTGGATCGCGAAGTCCTGGCGCTGGCGGACCTGGTCCTCCGAAAGCGCCGCCAGCAGCGAGCCGGGCGCCGTCCCGTCGGTCAGCGCCAGCGTCGCGTCGTAGTCGGTGAGCGCCTCGCGCGCGGCGCCGGCCTGCGCGGGGTCGCGCAGCTGCACCCGGATGCCATTGCCCTCGACGGCGACGTCCTGATACTGGATGCGCGCATCGCGCAGCACCTTGCGGAAGTCGCGCTCCATGCGCTGCAGCAGCTGGCTCACCGCGCCGGCGACGTCCACTTCGTAGACCAGGTGCATACCCCCGCGCAGATCGAGCCCGAGGCTCATCGGCTCGAAGCCGAGCCCCGCCAGCCAGGCAGGCGCACGCGAGGCGAACGTCAGCGCGATCGCGTATTCGCCCTCGGCATTGCGCTGGATCAGGTCGCGGGCGGCGAGCTGCGCAGGCACGGCGCCGAAGCGCAGCCACAGGCGGCCGTCGCCGTCGGTGAAGCGCTCCTCGAGCACGATGCCGGCGGCGCGCAGGTCGGTCTCGATGCGCTCGGCCGCGGCGGGATCCACGGCCGCGCGGTCGTGCCGCGACAGCTGCAGCGCCGGGGACTCTCCATACCAGTTCGGAAGCGCGAGCAGGATCGCCGCGGCCATGACGGCCGCGACCAGGGTGCCCTTCCAGAGGGGATAGCGCTGCACGGACGACGGTCGCGGGCGCTCAGGCGCCCTTGAACGTGCCCTTGGGCATCAGCTGTGCGATCTGGAACTTCTGGACCTGGATCGCGACCCCGCCCGAAACCTGCAGCGTCACGAAGCTCTCGCCCACCTCGGTGATGCGGCCCAGGATCCCTCCGTTGGTCACGACCTCGTCCCCGGTGGCCAGCTTGGCGACCATCTCGCGGTGTTCCTTGGCGCGCTTGGTCTGCGGCCGGATGAGCAGGAAGTAGAAGACGACGAAAATGAGCACGAGCGGCAGGATGGTGCCGAGCGTGCCGGCCGTCGTTCCCGGGGCGGCCTGGGCCCAGGCGGTCGTGATGAATGGATCCATGTCAGTCCTCTGAGGGGGCCGGCCGGACCGGCCCGTTGGGGCGCGCGATTATGCCACAGGGGCGTTTCGGGACTCCCGCAGGCGCCGGCCTGCCGCCCGGCCACGCCTGGAGTCGCGATCCGCGACGACAATCACAGTTTCCGGCCCCTGGGCCAGCTTATGTCAACACGCAAAATCGTACCGCCGTCGACGTATATTCTCAATTCACAAGTGGCGGCAGGGTTGTGCGACCCCGCCGCCGGCCGACAACGACGACCAGGGGATAGACCGTGCGCAGGGGCGCGGCTCGGTGGACTTCCAGGGCATTGCCCTGCTTCGCGCTCGCCTGCGCCGGCTTCGCGAGCGCCTTGCCGGCCAGCGCCAACAACGTCGCGGGCGCGTGGTCTCCGGTCAAGCCATGGCCGCTGATCGCCGTGCATGCGGTGCTGATGCCGGACGGACGGGTGCTCACTTACGGCACGCGAGCCAGCGGCCAGCAGACCGGTATCGACATCTATGACGTCTGGGATCCGGCGGGAGGCCTCGACGGCGGCCACCTGACGCTGCCGAACACGTCCGGAACGGACCTCTTCTGCAGCTCGCAGCTGGTGCTGCCGGGCGGCAGCCAGGTATTCATCGCCGGCGGCGACAACTGGACCGGAACCGGCACGACGAACACCGGGAACAACAACAGCAACCTGATCGACTACGGCAACAATTCGATCAGCCGCCAGGGCAACATGAACCGGGCCCGCTGGTATTCGTCGTCGACCACGCTCCTGAACGGCGAGACCTACATCCAGGGCGGCTCGGGCGGTACCGACCGCCCGGAGATCCGCGGCCTGAACGGAACGTTCCGGCTGCTGTCGGGCGCCAACACCAGCGGATTCGACTTCATGTATCCGCGCAACTTCATCGCGCCGGACGGCCGCGTGTTCGGCTACGACAGCGGCGGCCGGATGTACTACGTCAATACGAGCGGCACGGGCTCGATTGCCACTGCCGGACAGTTCAGCGGCCCGACGGGGTCCGACTCGACGGCCGCCATGTTCCGGCCGGGCCGCATCCTGCAGTTCGGCGGCAATTCGAGCGGGGCGCTCGTGATCGACATCAACGGCGCCGCGCCGTCGGTGACCAGCACCCAGTCGCTCGCCTCCCGCCGCCGCCTCGGCAGCGCGACCATCCTCGCGGACGGCAAGGTGCTCGCGACCGGCGGCAGCGACGTGTGGAACGAGATGGTGAACGTCGCCTACACCGCGGACATCTGGAACCCGGCCACCGGTCAGTGGACCCGCGGGGCCAGCGCCCAGCGCGCGCGCCTGTACCACTCGAACACCGTGCTGATGCCGGACGCCAGCGTGCTGGTGCTCGGGGGCGGCGCGCCCGGTCCCGAGAACAACACCAACGTCGAGGTCTACTATCCGCCCTACCTGTACGCGTCCGGCGGCGGCCTGGCGACGCGGCCGCTGATCGCGGAGGCGCCGACCACGATCGACGTCGGCGAGACGTTCGAGCTGCGGCTCGGCGGCACCGGCGCGATCAGCCGCGTGACCCTGATCAAGACGTCATCGTCCTCGCACAGCTTCAACTTCGAGCAGCGGTTCGTCGAGCTGACGTTCCAGCAGAACGGCGACCGGCTCGTCGCCCAGGCGCCCACGCGCGCGACCGACGCGCCGCCCGGGTTCTACCTGCTGTTCGCGCTCAACTCGGCGGGCACGCCCTCGATCGCGAAGATCGTGCGCGTGCCCGTCGCGCCGGTCATCAATCCCGCGATCACGCCCGAACTCGCCAATCCAGGCCCGCAATCCGGCCAGGCCGGCGCGCCGGTGTCGCTGCAGCTCTCGGCCACCGACCCGAACGGCGACCTGCTGAGCTACGCGGCGAGCGGCCTGCCGCCCGGCGTGTTCGTGAACGCCACGACCGGCCTGATCACGGGCACGCCGTCGGCTTCCGGGACGTTCAACGTGGTCGTCTCGGCGACCGACGGCGTCAACTCCGACAGCGAGAACTTCACCTGGACGATCGACCAGGGCCAGCCGTTCGTGCTCAACCCGCCGCCGCCGCCGCCGCCCGCGACGGCGGGCACGGCCGTGACCTTCACCGCCAGCGTCACGGGCGGCGCCGGCATGCAGTACCAGTGGGATTTCGACGACGGCACGCCGGTGACGGCATTCTCGACGTCGCCCACCGTCCAGCACACCTTTGCCCAGGCCGGCATCTACTACGTGATGCTCACGGCCCGCGACGGGGCCGGCACCCTGCAATCGACGACGTTCGTGCAGCTTGTCCACTACCCGCTGACCGCCCGTGCGCCGGCGATATCGACGAATGTCGCTTTCGACGACAGGCCGACCAGCATCGACCGCGTCTGGGTCGTCAACCAGGACCACAACTCCGTCAGCGCCTTCAATGCGGGCACCAATGCCAAGCTGGCGACGATCGTCGTCGGCACGGCGCCGCGCGCGGTCGCGGTCCGCGCCGACGGCGAGGTCTGGGTCACGAACAAGTCGAGCAGTTCGATCAGCGTCGTCGATTCGGCCAGCCTCGCCGTCACGCGCACGATCGCGCTGCCCTTCGCCTCGCAGCCGTTCGGCATCGTCGCCGACCCGACCGGCGACGCGATGTACGTCGCACTGGAGGCGCTCGGCCGCGTGCTCAAGCTGGATGCCGCGACCGGTGCGGTGCTCGGCTCGGTGGACGTGGGGCCGAACGTGCGTCACCTCTCGATCAGCGGCGACGGCACGCGCATCTATGCGTCGCGGTTCATCACGCCGCCGCTGCCGGGCGAGAGCACGGCCGTGGTCCAGACCGCCGTGGCCGGCCAGCCGGTCGGCGGCGAGGTCGTGGTCGTGAACGCGCCGGCGATGAGCGTGCTTTCGACCATCGTGCTGCGGCACGGCGACAAGCCGGATTTCGAGAACCAGGGCCGCGGCATCCCGAATTACCTCGGGGCGGTCACCATCTCGCCCGACGGACGTTCGGCCTGGGTGCCCTCGAAGCAGGACAACGTAAAGCGCGGGCTCAGGCGCGACGGGCAGCCGCTCAACTTCCAGAATACGGTGCGCGCGATCAGCTCGCGCATCGACCTGGCGGCCGGCTCGGAGGACCATGCCCGGCGCGTCGACCACGACAACGCGAGCCTCGCCAGCGCCATCGCTTTCGACCGGCTCGGCGTCTACGCCTTCGTCGCCCTCGAGACCAGCAGGCAGGTGGCGGTCGTCGATGCGCACCGCGGCTTCGAACTGTTCAAGTTCGCGGTGGGCCGCGCGCCGCAAGGCCTCGCGCTCTCGGCCGACGGCAAGCGCCTCTATGTCAACAACTTCATGGACCGCACGCTCGGCGTCTACGACATCTCCGAGCTGCTCGAGACCGGAATCGCCAACGTGCCGCGGATCGCGACCAAGGCATCCCACAGCGCCGAGAAGCTGAGCGCCGAGGTGCTGCAGGGCAAGAGGCTCTTCTACGACGCGCAGGACACGCGCCTCGCGCGCGACGGCTACATGAGCTGCGCGTCCTGCCACAATGACGGCGGCCACGACGGCCGCACCTGGGACCTGACCGGGTTCGGCGAAGGCCTGCGCAACACCGTGAACCTGCGCGGGCGCGCGGGCGCACACGGCGCTCTGCACTGGAGCAACAACTTCGACGAGATCCAGGACTTCGAGGGCCAGATCCGGAACCTTGCCGGTGGCACCGGGCTCATGACCAACACCGACTTCAACGCAGGCACGCGCAGCCAGCCGCTGGGCGACCTGAAGGCCGGGCTGTCCGCCGACCTCGACGCCCTCGCCGCCTACGTCAAGTCGCTCACCACCTACCCCTCGAGCCCGCTCAGGTCCTCGGGCGGCGCGCTGACGGCGGCGGCCGTCTCGGGGCGCAACGTGTTCGTCGCCAAGAATTGCGGCAGCTGCCATGGCGGCACGGCGTTCACGATCAGCGCCGCCAGCAACCCCGTGGACGTGGGCACGCTCACCGCGGACAGCGGCAACCGGCTCGGCGGGCCGCTCACCGGCATCGACGTGCCGACCCTGCGCGACGTCTGGGCGACCGGGCCGTACCTGCACCGCGGCCAGGCCGCGACGCTCGGCGACGCGATCCGTGCGCATGCCGGGCTCAGCGTGTCCGACGCGGAACTCGCCGATCTCGTCGCCTACGTCGGACAGATCGGCGGGCAGGAATCCTCCGCGCCGACCGGCGGCACGACGGGCGGATCGCCGAACACGGGAACCGGCCTGCTCGGCCGCTACTACAACAACACGACCCTGGCAGGCAGCCCGGTCCTGGAACGCACCGAGCAGGTCGCCTTCAGCTGGAGCTCGTCGCCCGGGCCGGGCGTCAATGCCAACCAGTTCTCGGCGCGCTGGACCGGCCAGGTCGAGGCAACCGCCAGCGGCAGCTTCCAGTTCCGCACGCGGTCGAATGACGGCGTGCGCCTGTGGATCAACGGCAACCTCGTGATCGACAACTGGACGGCGCACGCGACGATGGAGAACGACTCTGCGCCGATCACGCTCACGAAGAGCCAGCGCTACAGCATCACGATGGAGTTCTACGACAACTCGGGCTCGGCCGTCGCGCGGCTGTTCTGGAAGCGGCCCGGTACGACCAGCTTCACGACCGTCCCGCTGACGCGTCTCTATGCGAACTAGCCGCGTCGCGGCGTTCGCGGCGTGCCTCGCGCCCGCGCTGGCGTGCTGGGCAGCCGGGACGGCCACCCTGCCCCGCCTCGACCGCATCTACGTGAACACCGAACCCGCGCCGCTCGATGACTTCACGCTGACCGACCAGGACGGCAGGGCGCGCGCCTTCTCGAGCCTGCGCGGCGAGCCGGTGCTCGTGTTCTTCGGGTTCACGCACTGCCCCAGCATCTGCCCGACGACGCTCGCGCGGCTCAAGTCGCTGCATGCCGCGCGCGACGGCGCGCTGAAGAAAGCCCGCGTCGTGCTCATCAGCGTCGACGGTGACCGCGACACGCCCGAGCGGCTGAAATCCTACCTGGCGCCGCTGTCGGCCGATTTCATCGGCTTCACCGGCGACCCCAGGACGACGGCGAAGATCGCCGCGCAGTTCGCCGCGGTCTTCTTCCGGGAACCGGCTGCGAAGGACGGCGGCTACAACGTCATGCACTCGACCCAGGTCTTCGCGGTGGACAAGGCCGGGAGACTGCGCGCCACTTTCGCCGACGCGTCCATCGAGGACATGGCGACCATCACCCAGCTGCTACTCAACGAGCCCGGTTGAGCGAGCGGCGTTGAACTCGGCACGGAACTGCGC